>Ga0070728_10001017_pt1 | contig 46479 bp, 41 predicted proteins | sample tdDd471_FD_66723 | JGI IMG/M metagenome (GOLD analysis project Ga0070728, IMG submission 66723) | Marine sediment microbial communities from the Atlantic coast under amendment with organic carbon and nitrate - tdDd47.1 | ecosystem: Environmental > Aquatic > Marine > Coastal > Sediment | place... | reverse complement strand
CGATCTCGACCGCAGCCTCCGGGGTCTCCACCGCCGGGACGCCGAGTCCCGCCATCTCGCCCCCGCCGAAGCCAGCGAAGAGGATGTCCTCCTGCCGCCACAGCACGCCCTTCGGCATCCCGGTCGTGCCGCCGGTGTACATGCAATAGAGGTCATCAGCCGAGGGCGTCACATCCGGTTTCGTCGCGCTGGAGCCTGCAAGTGCGGCCTCATAGTCGAGCGCCCCCGGCAGCAGCGGCGCGTCGGAGCCGTCCGCCACCTGCAGCAGCAGGACCGGGCGCGCGATCCGGGGCAGAACCTCCGCCAGCACCCCAGCGAACTTGGCCTGATAGACAATCGCCTTCGGCCCCGCGTCGCGGAACAGGTACGCCATCTCCTCCGCCACATAGCGGTAGTTGACGTTGAAGGGCACGGCGCGCGCCTTGTACGCCCCAAGCAGGGTCTCGATGTATTCAGGGCAATTGTGCATCAGCACCGCGACGTGGTCCTGCCCGGACTCCCAGCCCTGGAGGGCGTCACGATCCGTGTGGATGCTGATTCCATGCGCCAGGAACAGGTTGGCCATCCGACGTGTCCTGTCGGTCAGTTCCGCATAGCTGATGCGCCGCGCCCCATGCACGATGGCCTCGCGATCCGGCAGCGCAGCGGCAATCGCCTCCTGCACCTCTCCGATGGTCAGAGTCATCGTGTCAGTCCTGAGCGGTCAGGCCGGACAGGCGTTCGGAGGCGTCCAGAAACTCCTCCATGAACTGATAGACAACGCCCTTGGCGCTCTGGGCCGTGTTCATCAGGCCGACACCCTGCCCCACGTAGTAGGAAGCCAGATCGCGCGCGCCCTCGTGTCCACCCTCGGCAAGCCGCGTGATGCGGGCCATGGCGGGTTCGGCAATGATTGACTGCAACGGCATGGGCAGCGGCTCGGGAGCGTCAGGTGCCTCCCAGGCATCCGTCCAGGCAGAGCGCAGCTGGCGCGATGGTTTGCCGGTACGGGACTTCGCGCGGATGGTCTGACGACTGGTGGCCGCCAGCATCTTCTCCTTCACCACGGGCGAGGTCTCGGCCTCCGCCGTGGTCAGCCAGACCGATCCGGTCCAGACCCCCTGCGCCCCCATGGCCATGCAGGCGGCCATCTGTTCCCCGGTCACGATGCCACCGGCGGCAACGACGGGAATATCGGAAATCTCCCGCACCGCGCGGACCACTTCCGGCACCAGGATCATGGTGGAGACTTCACCGCAGTGGCCACCGGCCTCCCCACCCGAGGCCACGATCATGTCCACACCGGCCTGAACCTGCTTGATCGCATGTTCGCGGGCACCGACCAGGGCGGCCACCGGCACACCGTGTTTCCGTGCCATCTCGATCATGTAGGCGGGCGGCGTACCCAGCGCATTGGCAATCAGCTTGATCGGGTGGGAGAAAGCCACTTCCAGCAGTGCGCTGGCACCGTCGTCGCGGATGTTGGTGCCGAGGCGCGTACCACGCTTCAGGCTGTCGGGGTCAAGCGCATCGCCCTCGATCCCATGGCGATTGAAGACCCCGGTGACGAAATCGAGATGGGTCTGCGGCACCTTGGACACCTGATCGTCGCGAGTGACCTTCGTTCCCTTGGACTCGTAGCGCATGGGTACGATCAGATCGACGCCATAGGGCTTGCCGTCCACGTGGTCGTCGATCCAGGCGAGCTCGGCTTCCAGCTTGCCCGGCCCGATGCCGGCGGCACCGAAGATGCCGAAACCACCAGCCTTCGAGACTTCCGCCACCACGTCGCGACAATGCGAGAACGCAATCAGCGGGAACTCGATTCCCAGCATTTCCGTCACAGCTGACCGCATGATCCCAATTCTCCCCAAGATTGATTGTCAGGAAGTGTCGCGCGAGTTTGCAATTCAGTCCAATTCCTTCGAAAATCAAAACCATTCACCAGACGAATGGAGTTCTGTCATTGCCATTGATCTGAGAAAGCTGCGGCATGTCGTGGAGACCGCACGGTTCGAGAATGTGACCCGTGCGGCGGAGGCGCTCTACATCACCCAGTCAGCCCTGACGCGCAGCCTCGCGGATGTGGAGGCGGAGCTGGGCACGCCGCTGTTTGTCCGCCTGCCCCGTGGTGTGCGTCTGACCGAGCAGGGTCGCCGCTTTGTCGAGCGTGCGCGGATGATCATCGGCGATGTGGATGACCTGCTGGCCGATGTCGCCGATCACAGGGGCCTGCATGCCGGACGCCTCCGGATCGGCATCTGTCCGCCCGGCTACCAGCGTTTCATCGCGCGCGCCATCGCAGCGCTGGCAGCGGAGCGTCCGGGTCTGAGGATCGAGATCACCACCGGTGCGACCGATGATCTGGTCCCCCGCCTGACCACGGGAGACCTGGACGGCGTGGTCGGTCACCGTGGCTGGCTGAAGCGCTGGCCGGACCTGAGACTGACCACGCTCGCCGCGTTCCACAGTGCGTTCACCGTCCGGCGCGAGCACCCGCTGACCCGACAGAGCATCGTGACGGAGCGGGACATCCTGGCCTGCCCGATGATCATACCGGCGACAGTGGAACCGCTGCAGACCGACCTCGCGACGCTCTACGCCCGCAACGGCCTGCCGCCGCTGAACCCCCACTACGTCTGTGACGACATGGACGTGATACAGGACCTGATCGACCATACGGATGCCTGCGCACCGCTGATCAGCCAGAACCCGGAATTCGGCAAGCTCCGTTCCCGCTTTCACCTGTTCACCAGGGAAGTGGACATGCCGATACAGCGCATGGTGTTCGCCATCAGCCAGGCCCGTCTGCCGTCCCCTGGCGCAAGCGCGTTTGAACAGTTCCTGCAGGAGTCGTTCAACTTCCATTCCCTCAGCGAATAGCCACCCCTGCGCTTCGCATTGGACTCGCCCTGCCGTCATCGGGGATGATGTGTCCAGTCATGCAAGGGGAGGCAGACAATGGCCGTGAATACAGAAGCAAAGGGCCGCGTGCTCGTCATCACGCTGGACCGTCCGGAAGCGCGCAACGCCGTGAATGGCGATGTCGCATCCGGGATCGAAGCCGCCATCGACAAGCTGGAAAATGATCCGGAGCTGTGGGTTGGCATCATCCAGTCCAGTGGCACGGTCTTCTGCGCCGGCGCGGACCTGAAGGAAGTCTCCGCCGGTAATGGGCGCGCACTTTCGACCGAACGGGGCGGTTTCGCCGGTCTGGTGAAGCGTGAGCGCACCAAGCCCCTGATCGCCGCCGTCAATGGCGCGGCCGTCGCGGGCGGCTGCGAGATCGTGCTGTCCTGCGACATGGTCATCGCCGCCGAGGGCGCGCGTTTCGGCCTGCCGGAAGTGAAGCGTTCACTTGCCGCCGCCGCCGGTGGCCTGTTCCGCCTGCCTCGCGCGGTGGGTACGGGTCCGGCGATGGAAATGATCCTGACCGGCGATCCGATCAGCGCCGACCGCGCCTACCAGCTTGGTCTGGTGAACCATGTGGTGCCGCTGGATGGCCTGGCGCAGGCCGCACTCGACCTGGCCGACCGCATCGTGGTCAACGCGCCGCTGGCGGTTCGTGCCAGCCGTGAAATCGCCGTCAACGCGCTGAAGCTGGACGATGCCGAACTCTGGAAGATGAGCGCAGCCGCCAGCAAGGCCATGTCACAGACGGAGGACTTCAAGGAAGGCCCCCGGGCTTTCATCGAGAAGCGCGATCCGGTCTGGAAGGGCCGGTAGGCGTGAAGTTGCCGACGGGTTGAGGGAAATCACCCCTCCCCGTCCGGCTTCCAGGCTGGCTGTGCGTCAAATGTCGCCAGGGCCGGGTTCATCGTGTCCCAGGCCAGGCGGGAGCGGGCGAAGACCACGACTTCGGGCGTGAAGGCGGACGGGTCGTCCAGCGTGCCGAGGGCGATGGTGACGTGTCCCGTCATGCCGTCGTTGCGTCCGAAAATCCCGCTGCCGCAGGTCGGGCAGAACGACCGGATGACGCGGCTCCCATTGTCGGACGTGATCGTGAACTCGCTCAGGTCTCCGCTGATCCGGAACCGGTCCACCGGGAACATGGCCCCGGTCGAATGCCCTGCCCCACCGCCACGCTGGCAGTCCCGGCAATGGCAGTGGGCGACGATTACCGGCGCGCCCGTCACGCGGTAGCGCACGGCACCGCAAAGGCAACCTCCGGTCTGGACCTGATCGTTTCCGGCTGTCACTGACCTGCCCCTACACTGATGCGTTGTTGCGGACAAAGGTCAGGAACGGCAACCGGCCGACATGCCAGGCGCAGACGCCATAGGCGATCAGGAAGGTCACCAGCGAGGCCACGAAGTAGCCGTAGCCGTAGTAGGGAAAGCCAAGCTCCATCGTCACCCAGGTGAAGAGTCCATTGGTCAGCAGGTAGAGCACCTGCACCCCCAGCATCACCTTGCGCAGGTCAAAGTAGGCCAGCACGATCCCGACGAACATCAGCAGCACATGGAACAGGGCACCGAGCACGCCGAAGCGGAAGACGCCCAGTTGCAGCGCCGGAATACCCACTGCCTCGAACAGGGGTCCGGCGACCAGGATGGCAGTGACGCACAGACAGAACTGCAGCACGATCACGTTTCGGGACGCGGCCAGCAGGGCGTCGATCAGGTTCTGGTGGTTCTCCTCGATCCGCTCGTAGTTCGCGTGATGCTCGATGTCGCGATAGAACCGCTGGTAATGCTCGAAGAAGCGGGTCTCGATGTTGACGATGAACACCGCCATCGCCGGAACGATGGTCAGATAGGCCAGGAACATGGCGCCGTCATAGATCGGGTAGGAAACGAAGCCGCTTTCCAGCACCTCGCGCTCCGGCGCGCACCACATCACCCACTTGTCGACCCAGATTGCCAGATTGTAGATCAGTCCGGCCAGCGCCAGGTCCCAGTACTTGCGGAAGTAGGCGAGGAACGCGAAGGGTCGGGTGATGCGATAGGGATACTCGGCAAAGACCCGGGCCACCAGCGCGAAGAAGATCAGGCCCAGCCCGAAGTTGAAGCCGATCAGAATGCCGAAGGCGCCGAAATCGGCCGCAAGGAACAGGCCCATTCCACCGCCGGACATCATGCCGACAAAGAACGCCAGGGTGATGGAGCGATAGTCCTTCAGCGCCGTGAGGAAGACATTCACCATCCAGATGGCGGTGACCAGGAAGTAGTTCATCAATGCCCCGGCGATGATCAGCGGCGGCACATCGACCACAAAGACGTAGAACGGCACGACGATGAACGCCTGCGTACCCAGCAGCATGAACAGGGCCGCGATCAGCATCCCCGGCGCCTCGATAACCGCTTTCTTGTAGATCATGTCGGCCAGATACCGGGTCGCGACCAGCAGGATCGGGCCGGAGAAAGCCAAGCTGAAGGCAAAGTTGTAGATCAGCACGATGCGGAAGGAAATCAGCTCCTCCAGATCCGTGAAATAGATCCCGAAGAGGTTGATCGACCCCACCGCCAGGATCGTGAACAGCCACGGCCCCGACGAGACGATCGTCGAATGCGCGTAGCCCTGCACAATGCCGAGCAGGTCATCGCGATCCGTCAGGCGGCGCAGGGCAAATCCGATGCCGGCCATCAGGCGGCCTCCTGCTCGGCGCGCTTCACGCGTTCAGCCTCGGGCATGGTCTCGTAGGCAATGAAGGTCACATAGAGCTCGTGGTAGATCCGGTCGATCTCCAGCTTGTTGTAGTACTTGCGGACGCGTTCCTTGATCGCCTTCCGGGCGCTGGCCATGTACGCCGGATCCTTGAGCAGCGCGGCAAGTTCCCTGGCTGTCTCTGCCGGATTGGAGAGTGGCGTGATGGCACCGCCTGTACCCAGCGGCGGATCCTCGTGCGGCATGCCGAACAGCATGTCACGACAGGCGCCGACATCGGTTGAAACGGTCGGGATACCGGCTGCGCCGCCTTCCAGAATGACCAGCGGCTGCGCCTCCGAGATGGAGGTCAGGACCATGACGTCCACCTGGCCCAGATACTCGGTGAGCTGGACCCGGCCCGTGAAGATGAAATTCTCCTTCAGGTCCAGATGATCGACCATCTGCTGGCACTCGCGGTAGTAGTCCTCGTCCTCGTCCGTGGGGCCCATCATCAGTGCCTTGATGTCGGGAACGTCCCGCCGCAGCAGGGCGACGGCCCGGATGTAGGTCTTGACGTCCTTGATGGGGACAACCCGCCCGATCAGGGCAATCGTCGGTCGATCGTTCGGTGTCCGCTCCACCTTGGAATACTTCTCGTAATCCACACCATTGGGGATGATGCGCAGCAGTTCCTCCGCCGCGCCGTCGCGCCGCTGCAGGTCCTGGTTGCCCGTATAGAGCGTGATGATCTGGTCGCAGGCCTGATAGCAGCAGCGGCTGTAGGTCACGAAGGTATCGATCCACAGGTCCTTCAGGTCGCGTTTCGGCTTCTCCAGCCCGAGACTGCCGCCCGGTGCCTCATAGAGCCAGTCGGCCATGGCGATCTCGATCCGGCGTTCGTTGGTGTAGATGCCATGCTCGGTCAGCAGCACCGGCCGTCCGGTCTCCAGCTTGGCCCGTGCCGCAAACAGCCCCGCGTACCCTGTCGAGACGGTGTGGAACACCTTCGCCTCCGGCATCGGCGACAGCAGGATGTTGAACAGCCCCCCCAGCAGCGAGCGCCAGGTCCAGAAGTAATCGAGGAAGGAACTCTCCGGCATGTCCTCCCGATACATCTGCAGCAGCATCTGCCAGGCTGGCTCGGAGTTCAGCAGGGTGTCCCGCCCGAACGCCTTCCGGTTCGGCGCGAGGGTCTTCAGCAGGTGCGCGACATCGTTCAGGTCCCCCGCCGCCTGCATGGATTTCAGCGCCGGTTCCATGTCGCTCAGATGCTGCTTCAACCGTCGCACCTTGCCTGTGCCCGACGGCATTTTCTGCAGGAACACGTGACTGATGCCGCGGACGTTGTCCGGCACCTCGTAGCGACGCTCCGGTGGTTTCTCCCCGGGCATCAGGCTGACGATATGGAACGTCAGATCGCTCTGCGCGCCCACCAGGTCGTGCACCCAGCTCGACACGCCTCCGGCGACATAGGGGTAGGTGCCTTCCAGGACCAGGCACACGTCAACTGGTTCGAAATGATCAACGCGCGCCATCGGGTACCAGTGCCTCCCCTGTCACCATGGTTTCGCGCGCAGTATCGGTCCGCCTGTCCATCGACGCATTGGCGGCATGGCCCTCCGGAGGATCAGTCTGCCGCTCGGCCTCTTCCAGATCCCGTGTCGGGTCCACGCCCTGCCAGGCCAGGATCACGTCGCGCAGGCGATCGCTGATCGATGGATCGGCCAGCAGGTCATCCCCGAACCCGGCAACGGCATACCGCAGCCTGTCGAAATCACCCAGGCGGAAGACCGCCTCCATGTACCATGCCAGTTCGCTGGGACGCAGGATGCCCTTGGCGAACCCTGACTCGAACCAGCGTGCGGCTTCCGCCAGCCGATCCGTCCGCACCATCAGCCGACCAACCCCCAGCAGCGCATCTGCAAGTGTGGGTTCCAGATCCAGCGCCTTGCGGTAGCACTCCTCGGCCTTGCGGCGGTTCTCCGCCTGCCGGTCACCGTCAAGAATGCCGCTGAAGGCATAATTGTCGAAATGACGGGCGACCTCCAGTTGAGCCGTATGATCACCAGATGCCACCCTGGCCGCCTGCTCCAGCTCCATCGCCCGCTCCAGGAAGGCATTCTCGATGCTGGCCGCGGCTGTTGCCGCCTGCACCCGCACCGCAGGATTGCTGTCGGAAAGGGCTGATTGCAACGCCGGGGCGAACTCGGGCTTGAAGTCGCGGGTCAGAAGGGAGATCACGGCCCGCTTCTGCTCGATGGAGCCATACTGGAGCACATCGGTGAAGGAGGTGACATTCTCCTGCTTCGCCGAGTCGGCCAGTCCACGGGTCAGCATCTCGTAGAGCTTTTCCGATGGCGCATCGAAATGATCGGGAAACAGGGACGCATACCATTCCTCGAACGGCGTTGCGTTCTTGCGGAAATGGACATGCAGCAGCATCGCCAGCATCGTGCCGAGCGGCCCGAAGATACTGAGGAATGTCGTCGTGACAAACACCAGCACCAGATAGCGGGAGTGGCCGCCATTGGGTCGCACCTTCCATGCCCCCACCCCCAGCAGGACCACCGCAAGGACGTGCGTTGCTGCCGCGATCCAGGCTGGGCCGAGGTCGTCGTAGAGAAAATACAGGATGCCTGCCTCGACAAGGGTCGCAAACAGGGCGATCCCCAGGATGGAAAGGGTCGCGTGATCGCTGCCACCAACCGTCGCCTTGCGACGCTCCCGCTCCTCCTCGATCCGTTCCAGTTCCGCCGCGAGCGCTACATCGGAAAGTGCCGCACCACTCATCCCCGGCCTGCCCTGAGGATTGGCGTGTCCGGGGTGTCTCCGGCCTCATGCCCGGTGGGTGTGGTGTAGATCGCCTTGGCGGTCGCCGTGATCTTGACGCCCTCCACCTCGGCCACCTCGAGATAGTGCATCACGGCACTGGCTATGCTGTCGGCCACCGATGCGCCTTCCGTTTCGGCGTTGACGGTTGGCAGGATCAGGGCGAACTCACGTCCGTTCTGCTTGTACTCGAAGGCCTGCACCATGGGTGACATGTGCTGCTCGACAACATCGCGCAGGGCCTTGATCACCCCATGGCGACGGTGCTCGTGCAGTACATCCAGCCCCTCCGCCTTCAACTGGATCGCGGCGACGTCGATCCCCAGATTCTCGCCCAGGACCTTCATGAACCGCGAATGCTGGCGATAGACCGTGTCGCTCAACAGCGTCCGGTCGTCATTGAAGTACATGTTGCCCTGCGCCTTGCGGAAGCGACGGGCGTTGGCGAATGCCGTGCCGACCCATTCGCTGAGGATGCGGAAGTTCTCCAGGGAGGAGACATGCAGGTCCAGGAAGCCCAGCTTCTCGATCTTCAGCATGCCGACGACTTCACCTGTATCCACGGACGTCAGGGGGCCGGCAAGTATGCCCTCTCCCGCCAGCAGCCGTTCATCCACCGTGTTGACGACCGACATGATGTGGCGACGTCCCACGACCTCCTGAAATATCGCGGTCGAGGAGTCGAAGACACGCGCATAGGTATCGTCGTCATCCCAACCGTCGTTGGTCACTGCCTCCAGCACGCTGCCGTTCAGCAGGTAGAGCGAGAACTTGGTCGGCTGCATGACCGCGCGGACAAGGTCGGCAATGCCGATGAGGACCTCTCCGGGCCCAAGCTTCTCGATGGCCTTCGCCGCCTGGTAGAGCGTGAAGACCGTCTTCAGCTGGCCCGCGACACGGACCTCCAGATGCTCCTTGGTGTGCAGCAGCTGCTCGTAGGCGGTGGTCAGCACCTGCTCACGCTCCGATGTCTCTCTCAATTGCTGGGCAAGCTGCTGATTGCGCTGCCGCAGCCTTTCCCGCAACAGACCCACCATCAGGGCGACGATCAGCCAGAGCAGTGGCTCGGCGGCGTATTGCCAGGCTATCAGGTAGTCCTCGTTGTTGAACGAGGTGAAATCGCCGCCAATGGCATCGTCAATGGCCACACTCAGTCCATTGACGATGGCTTCTTCCAGAATGGGTCCGATCAGGCGTGACCCGACCGACAGGACGGACGACAGGAAGGCGGCAACCAGTCCCTCGAAGACGCCATACTGGACGGAGATCAGGATCACCGGGATCCAGTAGGGGTTCGGATTGACCGTCGCGAAGCCGTCGATGCCGCCGATCAGATAGTCGATGCCCACAAGCAGCATCATGATCAGCGCGATTTCCAGATAGGCGACAGCCTGTGCCGACTTCAGGAACATCGATTCCTGCTTCACGATCGTGCGCGCGGCCTCTTCCTCACCAAAACCCAGCAGCTGTCTGGCCTGTTCGGACTGCATGATCAGAACCTGACCAGCAGATGACCGCCGAAGCGCGTGAAGACCGCGTCATCGCCACGGCCCGAAACCCGGGAGTGTCCGGCACGCAGGCCGAGCTGCGAGTCCTCGGTGATCTCCCAGAACAGTTCGCCACCGATGCTGGGACCGATCCCGTCGCCGATACGGTCGACCGACAGGCTGAGGAAGGTATTGTAGCGGAAGTCGGACCCGATCGCGTCACCCAATGAAACGTCGAGCGAATGGAACTCGGTATCGGTCAGGGGCAGTGGATTGAACACATTGCCATTGGCGTCGCGACGCGTCTCGATTGCGCCGACATAGCGCCCGCTCAATGTGTACCCGACCGTCAGATCGGCGGCTTCCCAGGGCACGCGATAGCGCACAGCGCCGCCAATATCGAAGGACGTTGCCGCCGTGTCGATGGTGTCGATCCCGAAGCGGTTCAGGCTTGCTTCTGCCTCGGCGAACCAGCGGCGGCTGAGTTGATGTTCATGGCGCAGACCGATGGCGTCCTGCAGCGCGCCATCGACGATGCCCTCAACCAGTTCCCAGTACGAACGGTGCAGGGTCAGACGCAATGTGGTCCGGGTCTGCGGCGTACGGTAGTCGTAGCGCAGCGCGGCACCCGGGGAACCGGCACCAGCCAGCAGCGTCCCCTCCAGCTCATGCCCCGGTGCGAGTTCGACCGCGCCGTAGACCTCACCGCGCTGATGCATTTCGCTGACGGCTTCGGTCACGCCGCTGGTGCGCAGCACCACATCATCATCCAGCCATCGGTTCTCCACGCGGACGCCGAACTCCGTGGTCATTGACGTGATCACCCGACCGCTGCCGACGGTGATCCACTGGGTATCGCCGCCCTCCACGAACTGGATATCGCTGTCGATACGAAGCTGTGAACCGTTCTCCCGGTCCAGCGAGCGCCGGGCCGACGCAAGCTCGCGCCGGTTCGGGTCCAGGTTGAGCGCCCGGTCATAGAGGCTGACCGCGCGTCGCCAGGATCCCACGCTCTCCTCCAGTGTCGCGAGCTCGACCAGCACGTCCGCATTCTCCGGCGCGCTCTGCTGCAGGTCCTGCAGATCGGAGCGTGCGGCATCCGTCTTGCCCTGCCGTGCCTTCAGGCGCGCGCGCAGGACGTCCAGCCGAAGGTCTTCCGCCGACCTGCCGTCAGCAGAGTCCTGGCCTGCCTCGGTCAACGTGATCCGTGTCACGGCGCCCTCGTGCCCGAGCCCGAAGTTCACCGGACGCGTGGCTACGATGAGCATGCTGTCGTAGCCGACGGAAACACTGCTGAGCCAACCAGGCAGCTGCTCGGCGATCCCGTCCGCGACCCCGCTGTCAATCGGCTCCGCGAACCGCAGCAGCAGTTCCCGTTCACTCGCCTCCGGCTCGATCGTCACCGTCTTCGGCCAGTGAAGCATGATGTCGGCACCCGCCGTGCCCGACGACGTCTCGACACGCGGCTGCAGCACAAGTTCCGTCACGATGGTGCTGCTCTGCTCGACAGTGGCGCTCGAAACCTCCGGCAAGACGCTGGGCCCCTTCAGCCGAAGCTGCTTCAGAGCACGTTCCGCCGCCTCGTCCAGGCGCCGCTGAACAGCCGGATCACGGTTCGGAGCCGGCGCCGGAACAGCCGGCACAGGCGATGTCGTTGAAATCTCCTGTGACGCCCCGGGGGGCACCAGGACGACCGACCGGTCTCGCGCAATGCCCTGCGTTGCCCTGCCCGGCGGCTGCAGGCTCAATGCGGCTGTCGCGCCACCAGCCACCGTCGTGCCGTCCAGCCGCGCCGGACGGGCGGTGATCTCCACCGCCAGGACGTTGCCGTCAATCTGAACGGCAAACTGGGCATCCTGTCGTGTCGTGATGGCAATGGATCGCGCGCGCTTGTCAATTCCGACGACCCAATTGGCCAGCCGCTGTCGCAAGGCACCAACGAACGGGCTGTTGAACTCCTGATCGAACCGCAGGACCAGTTGACGGCTGCTGCGGTCGATTTCGGCATGGAATGGTCCGGGCCAGGAAAATTCCAGCCGTGCCATGGGTCCCAGGTCGGCTGAAAGCACACGCACCAGCGGCGCATCGACGGCGGCGGACTGCCCGATGCCACTGGTGACCGGCAAGGTGATCAGCACAAGCGCCAGCAGGGCGCGGGACAGCACTGCCCCCGCCCTTCCCGCTCCATCGCGAAACGCCCACACCCTACGCACGCAAGCCATATCCCCGGATCGTTTCCAGTGTGCAATTTGCACAATAGACCAATTCAGCCCTTGTTTAATGCAAGTTGATGACCAGCAGGCTAACGCTTTCGAAACCGGAAGTGGTTGAATTAAAACAACACACGTCCGCCACGGCACAATGCCGGAGCCATTTCAGGCGACAGATGCGCGACGCCTCGCGATGCTTTCGAGCCAGTTGCCATAGAACGCCTGACCATCCTGTTGCCAGTGCGCCACCGGCTGGGCAGTGTCATCATCGTTCGGATAGTAGTTCAGCGGCAGGTTTATCGGCACGCCGGAATTCTTGTCGCGATCATACTCGCGTTTCAGGGTATCTGCGTCATATTCGAAGTGATTGAGCATGTAGACACAGCCCTTCGCCGGGTCCTCGAGCAGGCATATCCCCGCCTCGGCACTTTCCGCCAGAACCACCAGACCAGTGTCAGCCGGCAGATCCTCCCGACGGGTTTCGGAATGTCGGGACACCGGAACCGCAAAGGGCCTGCTCACGCCGTGCAGCACCGATCCTTCATCCAGCACTGCATGAGAAAACACGCCGAACCTCTTGGATGACAATACATGTTTCGGCATTCCGTAATAGTGCTTCAGCGCAGCCTGTGCGCCCCAGCAGATGCTGAACACACCCAGGTGACGCTGTCCGATCCAGTCCAGGATCTGTTCCATCTCTGACCAGTAGGGTACTTCCTCAAAGGGCACCTGCTCGACCGGCGCGCCCGTGATGATCAATCCGTCAAATTCGAGGTCCCGGACCTCCTCGAAGCTGCGATAGAACTTCCGCAGATGGTCGACCGGGGTATTCGCGGAACGGTAGTCCGGCTGTCGCACGCGATCCATGTAGGCGCTGGTGGCGAACAGCACGATCGCCACATCATGGGTTTCATGAGCCAGCATGCGGATCAGCTGCACTTCCGTCGCGATCTTGTCGGGCATCAGGTTCAGGATGCCGATCCGAAGCGCGGTAGCGGGGACCGCATCAGGCGCAGCGACTTCCGCCACCGACAGGCCCTCCTGACGCAATTGCGCCAGACAGGGCAGACCCTCGGGCAGGAAAAGTGTCATTTCGAAACGCTCCCCGCCGGATCAGGCCGCAGCCCGGACACGACGGTCAATCGCATCCGCGACCAGATTGATCACGTCATCATGGTCACGGACCCCGGCGACATCCGCCGCCTCGACCACATAGCCATACCGGTCCGCTATGGCCTGGTAGCGGGGGATACGGTGCTGCCACAGCTTCGGGAAAACCCACTTCACGAAATCATCGGGATCAATGTCCGCCACCTGCTCGACCGGTGCGGCGGGCAGGCCGCGCTCATTCCGGTACTCGGGGATCACGGAACGCAGGAAGTCGTCGCGATAGAACAGGGGTTTTGGATTGCGCATCGCCGCCGCCTGGATCCGATTGTAGTCCGCCTCGCCTGCGCGGATGTAGAGCAGCAGAGTATGTTCGGCCAGCGCCTGCAGCACCGGATCCTCGGCACTGCCTGAGGGATCGACGATCTCGCAGATGCTGCCGGACGCATCATTGATGAAATTCGGGTAGCCGTAGATATCGAGCGCCTTGCGCATGAAGCGCGAGACATCATGCATGGAGTTGATCTCACCCTGTTCATGCAGGTCCTGGCGCTCGCGGAAGTCGGCATAGCTCAGACCGCCCTCCTCCATCCCCGCCGGGGTCGGTCGGCCGATCTTGCCCAGAAAGGTCGAGATCGGGTCCAGATTCTGCACGGTGATGTTGGAGCAGATGTAGATCGAGTCCGACAGCAGCAGGTTGCGCAGGAACGGGACCTGCATCGCCTGGCGCTTGATGTTGTCCAGGATGTCCTCTTCCAGATACTTGGTCCCAATGCGGTAATCCGCCGAATAATGGAACCACAGATCCGTCGGCAGACGCTCCGCCAGCATCGTCTTGCCAACGCCCGACATGCCGAGCAGCGTGATCGACTTGTGCGCCGCACTGCGGAACGCATCGCCGGATTCATAGAACATCAGACAACTCCAGAAGTCAGGATGACCGGCAGGCTCAGAGCCCTTCGACCGCGATGAAGGAGCCGTCGGCGGCGCCTTCACGCTCCTTCTTGGCCGCCTGGTATTCGGGCGAGTTGTACCAGGTCTTCGCGGCCTCCAGCGAGGCGAAGCGCAGAACCACCACACGGTGGGTCTCCGCCGGACCCTCGAACGTCACGGTCTCCCCGCCCCTGGCGACATACTCGCCCTGGTACTTGGCGATCGTCGCAGGCGCGAGTGCCTTGTAGTTCTCGTACTTGTCCGGATTGGTCACGTTGACCCTTGCAATAACAAACGCGCTCATGGACTTGGCTCCCCGGTTGATGTGAATTGTTCCACACGGATCATTGGCAGACAGTTATGGGGGAGGAAGCCATGGAATGGAAGTTCTCGACGATAGAGAAAATGGGGCGCATCGCGATTGTGCGCTTTGATCGCGGCGTTGCAGCCAATCCGCTGTCGCTGGAGGCCATGCAGGAGCTGACAGCGATCGCGAAGCACTTCGATGAGGATCTGGAGACCTCCGTCATCGTGCTGACGGGCCGGGAAGACAATTTCTCCATGGGTTTCGACCTCAAGGACCCGCATTCCGTGGCCATGCGCACGGCCCCGCTGCAGAAGCGGCGGAAACTGCTGCAGACCGGCCCGCGCATGTGCAAGGCCTGGGAGGATCTGGAGCAGATGACGATCTGCGCCATCGAGGGCTGGTGCGTCGGCGGCGGCGTCGCTCTGGCGGTCTCGCTCGACCTGCGCGTGATGGCCGAAGGCGCGACGCTCTATGTCTCGGAGATCGAGCGGGGCATGAACATGAGCTGGAATTCGGTCCCGCGCTTCGTGAACCTGTGCGGCCCGGCGAAGTCAAAGCGCGTGGTTGTCATGGCGGAACGGGTCGGGGCGGAACGCGCGTTCGACTGGGGTCTGGCGGATGAAGTCGCGCCGAAGGGCGAAGCCCTGGCCGAGGCGATGAAGATGGCGGAACGTATCGCCTCGCTGCCACCGGTGCAGGTGCGCATGTGCAAGCGCGACGTGGACGTGGCCGCCAAGGCGCTGAACCATGCGGTCAGCTTCATGGATCTGGACCAGTACGCTCTCAGCCAGACCTCCAACGACTATCAGGAGGGCGTGGCCTCGTTCCTGGAGAAGCGCCCGCCCAACTGGACGGGCAGCTGATCAGGCGCGGGCCGGATGCAAGAGCAACCCGGCCCGCCCCCGATTGAGTCTCAGCCTGCTGCTGCCTGGCCCGGCAACGGTCCGGCTTCGCGTTCGACGAACATCTTCAGATCGTGTTCGTCAGCAACCTTGCTGTCGTTGTCCAGCATCTCTTCTGTGTTCACATCCGCGAACTGGATCGCCCCCATCTCGGCGAAGGCATTCTGGACCCGCGGGCCCCAGAGGCCGATGTCCTTGACGATGGGCACGACACGGCTGAACAGGCGCTGGCGGAACTGCGCCATGTGCTGGGATTCCATCACCGCGGCGGCGCATTCCTTGGCGGGCAGACCAAGCTGTTCCCAGACTTCCATCTGATTGAAGCGGTCGCGCATGTGGTAGCAGGCCTCGACAACAAACTCCTCGCGCTCGTCCCGCTCCGACTGCGTCAGGTGCGGATAGAAGTCGCGCAGCGAAAGCCGCCCGAAGGCCACGTGGCGCGCTTCGTCCTGCATGACATAGGCGTTGACGGCTGCGGCCAGCGGATTGGTCGAATAGTCCCGGATGCGCTGGAATGCGGCCAGCGCCAGCCCTTCGATCAGAACCTGCATGGTCAGATAGGTCATGTCCCAGCGGCTGTCGGTCAGCCCCTGCTCCAGCAGCGTCTTCAGGCCCGGCGTCATCGGGTAGGCCATTTCCATCTTCTCGTGCAGCAACCGGTTGTAGGCCTCCACATGCCGGGCCTCGTCCATCACCTGGGTGGCGGCGTAGAACTTCGCATCCAGATGCGGCACCGTCGCCACGATCTTCGCGGTAGCGATCAGGGCTCCCTGCTCTCCATGCAGGAACTGGGAGATCTGCGCGGCCTGCTGATGAATACGGGTCTGCGTCTTCTCCTTGTCCGTCATCCTGTTCCAGATGTCGGTCCCGAAGATCGGCACGATCCGGTCATCGATCTCCATCGGGTTCTCGGGATCCAGATCAATCGACCAGTCAATGCGCTCGGCTGCGTCCCACTGCTGCTTCTTGCCCTTGTCGTAGAGCTGCAACAGCTTCTCGCGCTCGTCATCATACTCCCAGACAAAAGCGATCTCCGTCTTGCCGTCGAAGTTCCAGCCCGTGCTCTCCACCGGCAGGACATAGCGGTCGATTGTTGTCATTGGCGTTCTCCCTTGTTTCCTTGTCAAACATGAAACTGAATTCATATTCACTTGTCAAGTGTGTCGTGTTCGGGCAAGGACACTGGCGCCGGATGCTGATCGAGCCATCCGCAGAGTGCATTCCAGACTGACTGGACAAGAACGTGACTGGAGTGATGCCTGGCGATGCGCTACGGCAGTACAGATGAACACGGTGGAAAATCATGAGCATCACTGAACCGGACGACGACGGGCGTGTCATGCCTGTCCGGCAACAACGGTCCATGGCGCGCCAGCAGGCCATCCTGCGTGCGGGGCGAAGCCTGCTGCAGAAAGTTCCGTTCGACGCCCTGCGCATGGAACAGATCGCCAACGAAGCAAACTGTTCGGTCGGCACGCTCTATCAGCGCTTCAAGGACAAGGACGCCCTGCTCGACGTCATCATGGAGGAGGTCATCGCTGAGCTGGATGACCTGGTGACCGAGGAAGTGTCGTCGCACCGCCTCAGAGGACTGTCGGCCCAGGTCGGGATCTGGCACGTCGTCTCGGTCGCGCGCGGATTTCTGCTCGCCAACCAGGGCCTGCTGCGGGCGATCATTGCCCGGCAGCTTCGTCAGCCGGACGCGATTTCCCCGCTGCAGAAAGCCGGGGCGCGCGTGGTGAGCGTAAGCTATGAAGCCCTGTCCGAATGCAGCGAAGATTTCCGCTCGACCGTGACTCAGGAGAACTACCAGCTCGCCTTGCAGATGGTGATAGGCACCCTCAACAACGCGATCATCAACAGGCCGGGTCCCTACCAGATCGATGATGCCGCGATCGTCGACCAACTGACACTCGCAGTCTGCCGGATCACCGGGCTGCCGGTGTCCCGGCCCTGAGGCTTCAGGCGTTCGAGCCTCTACCGGTCGTTGCCCGGTGGTTCGAAAGTCTCAGGCTGCTGGTTCGGATCCACCGGTTCCAGAAACATGCGCCGCAGGATACCCGGGGCCAGCGCAGAAAGCGGATTTACCGTGATGGTGGGCTTTGCCGCCGGCCCTTCGATCAGATAGGTCACACCGAAAATGCCATCATCACCACCCAGAATGGTCCCGATCAGCGGTATCGCCCCCAGCACCCGGGTCAGTGAATAGGCGGGTATGACGTTGCCAACCAGCCGAATTTCCTCGGATTTCCGGTCAACGTAGCCGTCAGCCGTGATCCCGAGTGCGGGACCGGTGGCCCGTGCGCCACTGAAGTTCAACCGCGCACCATCGTAGCGAAACGGAACATCCGCACGCACGAAACCCAGCCCCTCCCCCGACATGGCCTGGCCGATCCCGGTCAGGGAGGCGAGCGAGAGCAGACGTGCGGCTGTGGGCGTCTCGGTCAGGCGGAAATTGTCGATCCCAAGCAATCCTTTGGCCTGCCCATCCGGCGCGATGCTTGCCGTGATCCGCAGTTCACCCCCCCGCAAGGCATCAGTCAGGTCCAGCACGGAGAGCATGGCGCCTGCATCACCGCTTTCAACCAGCAGGTCCCTGGTACCAACACCACGTGCTGCATCAGGCTGTCGCGGCGTCACGGAGATCGAAAGCGGTTCCGTTCCCCCGACAAGGCCGGTGGTCTCAAGTCGCGCCAGATGGCCATCAACCAGCGACAGCTGCCCACTGGCCCTGGCGACCGTCACTGCCGGATCAAGCCGCAAGCTGCCAAACGTGAAAGCCGCTTCCAGATTCAGGTCCGAAGGCGCATCGGATGTGGAATCCCGCAGAATGCTGACGAGCGGTTCCGCGTTCAGTGACTCTGCAGCGACATCCAGCCCCCAGGCCGCCCCATCAAGGCGCCGCAACTGTCCGGACAGGCGGTCATCGCCCAACTGGAGCAGCTCCGCCTCCAGACTCTCCAGACCGCCTGCCAGCGAGCCCGAAACCGCACCCCGGAATGTCAGATCAGGCGCCGTGACCTCCACGGAGTCCAGGCGGACGACATTGGATGGCGTTCGAAACACCCGGAAAGCCGCCTGAGCCGGCGCGCCCGGCATCTTCCGCCAGAAGCCGCCCGGCGGTTCCAGACCCGTCTGGGCGAGATCAAGATCCACCGTTGCGGCAACGACACCGTCATCCTTGATGTGAATGTCGGAGTGCAGACCAACCGCGCCAGTGATCCAGTCGGGAACTTCGAGGCCCAGTCGCGCGAACGACTCGCGATCCATGCGGCCGCCGACACTGAAGTGCTGTCCGAAACCGTCATCCGGCCGGAACTCCTGAATCCAGCGCAATGCCATCGGCACGTCGTTCAATGCGCCGGTTCCCTCCACAGCCAGACGTTCCGCATCGACACGAAGCGCCAGCGCATCAGCCGTGAAACGCATGCCGCCATACAGTCCCTCCGCCCGCACGTTCCGGACATGGGATGCGGCTGCAATGCTGATCTCCTCCAGTTTCGTCTTCGAAGAGACGGGCAGTGACATTCGCACCCGGGTGGCGGCATCTCCACTCATGCCGGAAACATCCGGCGCACCGCCGACGGAGCGCGCAAGCGCGCCGCGAACGGAGGCCGCAACAGACGCGGCAATCGTTCCCTCCCCCACGAACTCGGTCGTCAGCAGCGGCGCGGCCTTGCCGAAATCGTCAATGCGAAGGACGCCATCCGACAGTTTCAGCCCCGCACTCCGGCCCCGATCCATCGACACGTTCAGGGTCCGTCCGGTGACTGCCACCGAACCACTTCCGCCCGTGACGTCGTCATAGGGTTCGTAAAGGGCGACGCGTGCATCCCGATACGTCAACTGAACGTCCAGCGACTGATCGGGCGGCACTTGCAGCGACCAGTATTCCGGTCGCATGTCCAGGTGCGCCCGAACCTGATCCGCACGACCGCCGAGCAGATGCGCCTCGATCCAGTTCCGCGCACCGGCGGCACGATCCACAGGCCAGTAGGCCGGAATCAGCACGACGGGCAGGTCATCGCCCTCGATCATGATATCCAGGTCCGGGCCGGCATCGGTCACCTCGACCCGCCCGCTGGCCTGGGCCTGCACGACACCGGAGTTGTAGTCGAGCCTGTCGACGGACAGGACCAGCGATGCGGGATCAAAGGTGCCCTTCAGCTCGGCACTGGCAACCGGCACCGGCGCGGCGAGAATGCCGGGCAAGGCGATCTGGCCGCGTCCGGCGTTCAGTTCCAGCCGCATCTTTTCGGCGGTGCCCTGTGCATTCAGCTGCACAGAAACACGTCCCGACACGGGAAACTGGAACCCCAGCAACGCCTTGGGGCCGGAAAATGCCTCGGACATCTCCGGGATCGAGAATGGCTGGAAGTCGATGTTGGCAAGCGTGAAACCGGTCTCGCGGTTGATGATGAGCCCGACATCAAGTGGCAGTTCCAACCGTCCTGCCTCCAGAACCATCTGGCCCTCGACCAGGACCGATCGGGACGCCGCACTGATGGAGATGCTGTCGACCCTCAGCAGGAAGAACCGGTTTCGGGCGACATCATTCAGGACAATCTGACTGTCGCGGATCACGATGCGGCTGAGTCGCGAGAGCGGCCCGGTATCGCCATCTGCCGGTGCAAAGAATTCATCCAGCAATTCGTTCAACGGACGCAGGGTGCTGTCTGCTGGCCCGTCATCGCTGTCCGTACTCGCCAGTCCGAGCTCAAGGCCACCATCGGCCTTGCGTCGAACGTCCAGCGCCAGCCCCCTCAACTTGACGGTCCGCAGTCTCAACTGGCCCTGCAGCAGGGAGGCACCGTCGAACGAAAGCGCAGCCTCGGGCACGCTTGCGACATGAGTGCCATCTGCCGAGGCCAGGCTGGCGTTCAGAACCTCCAGATCCAGTGCGCCGGACTCCCCGTCCCAGACAACCTGCACACTGGTGAAATCCAGGGTGTTGCCATTCGGCAGGTCGCCAATGCGTTCCTGCAGCCAGGGGGTCATGAAACCGAGGGCGACAGGCCCTTCGGACAGACGCCAGGCCGCGATGATCCCGGCGGCAGTGCTGACCGCGAAGACGGCACCCAGCAGTGCCATCAGCAGCATGCCCAGACGGCCCGCGAGACTGCGTTTGCGGCTACCGCGACTGCGCATACGCCTGCCTTGACCGGACCGCGCATGGCGCTCAGGGTTGGTGGGACGGTCGTGTGGACCCGATTGTTCCAGCTCAGGAATCTGACTTGACCTCTTTTGCCGACAGCATCATCGAAAAGCCACTGGTGGACAATGACGACGCCGTCGCACGTTCGCGCGAGAAATGGCTGTCCGCTGGCACCCCTGACAGTGACATCACAGCCGAGGACCGGCGGAACGTCATCGGACATCCGCACATGGGTGAACTGCTGGATGGCATCTTTGGCAACAGCCCCTATCTGACCGCCCTGATCCACCGGGAGGCGGATCTGCCGGTGTCCCTGATGCAGGTCCCTGTCGAGACCCTGCTGGAGACCGAGATGCGGCAGCTCGAGAGGTGCTGGTCGGACCCGGCCTCATTCCGACAGATGGCGGGAAGCCTGCGCCGGATCAAGCGCCGCATCGCATTATTGATCGCCATGGCCGACACGGGCGGCGTTTGGACCGTCGAACAGGTGACGCAGTCACTCAGCAACTTCGCGGATGGCGCGGTCCGGAGCGCGCTGAAATTCCTGCTCAAACAGGCCGAGGCTGAAGGCCACATGAAGCTGGCCAATGCCGATGACCCGGCTGAAGGCTCGGGACTGTTCGTGCTCGCGATGGGCAAGATGGGCGCCGGTGAACTGAACTATTCCAGCGATATCGACCTGATCGTCCTGTTCGACGAACAGGCCGCCCTTGCGCGCGGTCTTGAAGCCCCTCGGGAGTTCTATCCCCGCATGATCCGGAAACTCGTCCAGCTGATGCAGGAACGGACGCCGGAGGGGTACGTGTTCCGTACCGATCTGCGGCTGCGGCCAGACCCGGCGGCCTCCCCGCTGGCGCTCTCGTCGGAGGCGGCGATTCTCTACTACGAGACACTGGCCCAGAACTGGGAACGCGCGGCGATGATCAAGGCGCGCGTCGCCGCCGGAGACATGGTCGCGGGCGGAAGCTTCATGGAAGAGATCGATGCCTTCATCTGGCGCCGCAACCTCGATTACGCGGCAATCGCCGACATCCAGTCGATCAAGCGCCAGATCCACGCCCACAAGGGACATGACCGGATCACCGTCTCCGGTCATGACATCAAGGTCGGGCGTGGTGGTATCCGGGAGATCGAGTTCTTCGCCCAGACGCAGCAACTGATCTTCGGGGGCCGGGACCCGAGCCTGCGCAACCGCCGGACGATCGAGGCCCTGCACCTGCTGGTGGCAGCCGAGCGGGTGGCGCCGGATGTGGCAGAGGAAATGTCGGATGCCTATCGCTTCCTGCGACGCATCGAGCATCGGCTGCAGATGCTCGACGACAGTCAGACGCAGGTGCTGCCGAAGTCCGATGAGGGACTGCGGCGGCTGGCCCGTTTCTCCGGGTTTCCGGACGTGGACGCATTTGCCGAAGCGCTGACCGCGCAACTGACCCTGGTCCATCATCATTATGCCGACCTGTTCGCGGAGGCCCCGAGCCTCGCGGCAGATCGCGGCAATCTGGTCTTCACCGGCACCGATCTTGATCCGGGTACGGTGGAGACGCTGAAACAGATGGGGTTCCAGTCACCCGAGGGGATCATCGAGACCATCAAGGGCTGGCATGCGGGCCGCTACCGGGCCACCAGGACCTCCCGCGCACGCCAGTTGATGAACGATCTGGTGCCTGCGCTGCTGAAGGCGATTGCCGCCACGGCCAATCCCGATGCAGCCCTGCGGCGGTTCGACAATTTCCTGAAACAACTGCCGGCCGGCATTCAGTTCATGTCGCTGCTGCATGCAAATCCGGGCCTGCTGCGCCTGCTGGCCCGGATCATGGGAACCGCGCCGGGGCTGGCTGAAACACTGAGCCGCAAGGTGCACCTGCTCGACAGTCTGCTCGAACCCGGTGACGACGACCTGCTCGACCCACAGGCCGCACTGGAGCGGATTGCCGTCGAGCAGTCCCATGCCGAGGATCACGAGGGAGAACTCGACGCCGTGAGGCGTTTCGCGAATGAGCGGAAGTTCCGGATCGGTGTCGACCTGCTGGAGGGCCGGATCGGTGCTCATGCGGCGGGTGAGGCACTCAGCCTCACCGCCGACACCGTTCTGCAGGACCTGCTGCCCCGCGTCATCCGACAGGTTGCGGTTCGCCATGGCACCGTCGCGCCCGCCGGCATGGCGGTAATCGCAATGGGAAAGCTGGGTGGTCAGGAACTCGCCTTCGGATCCGACCTGGATCTCGTCTTCGTCTATGACGACGGGCAGGACGTGCAGAGTTCCGACGGGGACAGCCCGCTGTCCATCGGCCCCTGGTTCACCCGCGTCAGCCAGCGCTACATCACCGCCATTTCCAGCCTGACGTCGGAGGGGATACTCTACGAAGTCGACATGCGGCTGCGCCCGTCCGGCAATTCCGGCGCCGTTGCGGTTCCGCTGTCAGCCTACGCCAGCTACATGCGGCAGGACGCCTGGATATGGGAACTGATGGCGGCGACGCGGGCGCGGGTCATCAATGGCCCGGAGTCGCTGGTGGCCGACCTGAAACGTATCCTGCACGAAGTGGTCACGCGGGAACAGGACGTGGACGAGTTGCGCAACAGGGTCCGGGACATGCGGGCAAAGATCATGGCGCATCATGGCACCCGCGATATCTGGAGCGTGAAACATGTTCGCGGCGGACTCGTCGACCTGGAGTTCATGGTGCAGTACCTGATACTTGCCAATGCCCACCGCCATCCCGCGATCGTCAGCGGCAACGTTGCGACCGCACTGAAGCGCTTGGGCGCACACGACCTGCTGGACGGCGTGGATACCGCGGAGCTGATCCAGGCGCATGCCGATCTGCAGGGAACGCAGTCCCTGCTGCGGCTGTGTTTCAGCGGCAAGTTCACTGAAGAAGCCGCCTCGCCGGATTTCCGCAACCTGCTCGCCCGCCTCACAGGTAAGGAATCATTCGACGGTGTGCGCGAAAGGCTGGTTGAAACCCAGAAGCTGATCGGTGACGTATATGATCGGATTGTCGGTCAGGACTGAGCCGGATCGGCACGCATTCAGGCATCGGCGCTGACCGTTTCGCCGCTGCAACGACGGGAGGATCGAGGAACATGACAGACAGGGTCGATACAGGGGACGAGGCACCGGGGTTCAGCATGCCGACGGACAGTGGCGGCACGACAAGCCTTGATGCGCTGGGCGGCAAGGCTGTCGTCCTCTACTTCTATCCGCGCGACGACACACCGGGCTGCACCAAGGAAGCGATTGCGTTCACCGGCCTGATCGGCGACTTCCGCGCGGCAGGTGCCGAGGTCATCGGCGTCTCGAAGGATACCGTCGCGAAACACGACAAGTTCAAGGCCAAGTACGAACTGGATGTGGTTCTGGCCGCCGACGAGGACGGATCGGTCTGCGAGGCCTATGGCGTCTGGGTGGAGAAGAACATGTACGGCAAGAAGTCGATGGGTATCGAGCGTTCGACATTCCTGATCAGCGCGGATGGCACGATTGCCAAGGCCTGGCGCAAGGTGAAGGTGCCGGGCCACGCGGAGGAAGTTCTGGAGGCCGTGAAGGCTCTTTGACCAGCTCCTTTCCCGAAACCATGACGGCGGCGGCGGCGGCGGTCCTTTCCATCCCCGACGCGGTGGAGAAGGCCAGGGCGACGCGCCGCCTTCATGCCGACTGGCAGGCAGGATGCTTCCCGGAGCGCGGTGAGCCGGATGCGCCAAGGCGCCCGGCCCGACCGGCGCGACCGGAACTGCTGCCGCCCCGTGAGATGCCGCGACGGCGCAAGGGCGGCACCCGCGCCACCCGGATTGCGCTGATCCACGCCATCGCGCACATCGAACTCAATGCGATCGATCTGGCGGTCGATCTGGTGGCGCGCTTCGCCTCCCCGGCCCTGCCCCGGCAGTTCTTCGACGACTGGCTGCAGGTCGCGGATGACGAGGCCCGGCATTTCCTGATGCTGCACCAGCGCCTGCGTGATCTGGAGGCGGACTACGGCGACCTGCCGGCACATGATGGTCTGTGGGAAGCGGCAATGGATACGTCCCACGACCTGATCGCCCGGCTGGCGGTCGCGCATATGGTGCTGGAGGCACGTGGTCTGGACGTGACACCAGCCATGATCGAGAGGATGCAGCGGCTGGGTGATGAGGAGACAGCGCAGGTCCTGTCCGTGATCTACCGTGACGAGATCACGCATGTGGCCACGGCGACACGCTGGTTCGGTCGGCTGACCGGGCTTGAAGGGACAGAACTGGAGCGCCACTGGCATGCGCAGGTGCGCGCCGGTTTCCGGGGAAAGCTGAAGCGTCCCTTCAACGTGTCCGCGCGGCGTGAAGCCGGCATGGAGCCCGACATGTATGAGCCCCTGGCCGACCCCCTGCCCGGCGCTGATGCATGATCGACACTGTCAACTATTTTTTGTCGTTGAACTGACCGGCTGATTTGCGTTTTATCCATGGTGATCCGGCATCAGGGTGGCTTGGCCGGACAAACATGATTGATCGTCGGACCGTTGCAGACCGGAACCGATGGCGAACCAATGCAGGAGGTTGGCGCGTTGGCGCAGATTTGGGACCGCGTTCGGCGCGTATTGCCGGAACGCAACGTCATAGTGAGGGTGGACGCGCGGGTCCGTTACCTCACCATCGGAACCGGGCTTCAGGTCAGTGTACTCGTTGCGCTCGCGACGCTTGTCGGCTGGATGTCGTACGCGACATTCGATCGGGAACGGCGCGCGGACGTCATAGCCTTTCAGCAATCGACCATTGTCGATCTGGAACGGCAGCGCATGCGGCTGAACGGCATGCTGGCGGCAACGCAGGCGCATTATTCCAATGCAACAACGGAAATTGAGCGCCAGTACGGTGAGTTACGTCGACTTCTTGCGACACGAAGTGAACTTGAAGGCGAGCTGACGCAGGCACAGATCCGCTTGGCAGCAGTGGAGAACGACTACCGCCGGACCCGCTCTGCCTCCGCCGACCTGGATCATGAAGTTGCCACCCTGAACCGACGCCTGAACGCCCGCCTTGCCTCGAACCAGCTTGTCGAGCAGCGTCTGGTCGAGATGTCGGCTGCTCTGGCCGGTGCCTCCAGAGGTCAACGGATACAGGCAGATGAACGGCGCGAGCAGGCGCAGCAGATCAGCGCCATGCAGTCGGCCCTGAATGAAACAACAGACAGCATGCTGGCCCTGCGCCAGCAGTTGAGGGATCGCGGACGCCAGCTTGCCTCCACTGCCGACGCACGGGATCTGGCCATGTCGGAGGCCAGCAGGCTGGCCATACAGCTAGGTGTCCTGCGCAGCGATCTGGGCGAGACCCGTCAAAGCAACGCCGACCTGCGTCGGCGGCTGGCCGCGACCGCTGATGCCCTGACCGACACCCATCAGGGTCAGGTACTCGCCGAACAGCGTGGCTCTGCCCTCGCCGGTCTGGTGGACAATCTGGAAACGCGGCTCGACGACGTGCGACAGAACCAGCTCGTGCTGTTGCGCGGCGTGGGCGAGCGTGCGCGGCGGAACATCGGCACCCTGACCCGCACCCTGCAGCAGACCGGTCTGCCGCTGGACAGGCTGCTGGCTGCCGCCCGGAGCGACAGTCGGGGACAGGGTGGTCCGCAGATCGATCTGGCGGTCGATGCGCCGGAAGACAGCTTCGAGCATGTGGTCGGCACGCTGGAGCAGGATCTTGCCCGTTGGGAGACCATGCAGGTGCTGCTGGAGCGTGTGCCCCTCGCCCGCCCGACGGTGGTTGGCTACATCTCGTCCAAGTTCGGCAAGCGAAAGGACCCCATCAACGGTCGCAGGTCGGTGCACAAGGGCATCGACATTGCCGCGCCGCCACGGACGCCGATCCATGCCACGGCACCGGGCATCGTGACTTTCGCGGACTGGAACGGCGCTTACGGCCGGATGGTCGAGGTCGATCATGGTGCGGGATTCATCACCCGTTACGGGCACTTGCGCTCAATTGACGTCAAAGTGGGTGACCGGGTCGCTTTCCATGATCAGGTAGGTAGAATGGGGTCGAGCGGTCGCAGCACGGGCAGCCACGTACACTACGAGATCGAGTTCCAGGGGGAGCAGGTCGACCCGGAGCAATTCCTGAAGGCAGGACGCAATGTTTTCAAAGTCGAAGACGCCAAGGGCTGAGGCCGGTCGCAAGACCGAACCCTCGCCTCCATCCGTCATCAGTCGCGGCCTGGAGATCACCGGCGACATGGTCACCGATGGCGAGGTGCATATCGATGGCCGCGTTGTCGGCGACATCAAATGCGGCAAGCTGATCGTCGGTACGGGGGCCTCGGTCGAGGGCGAGGTGCGGGCGAAGCATGTCGATATCCGGGGTCAGATCAGCGGACGCATTCATGGTGACGTCGTGACCCTGGCCAGGACAGCGCGGGTCGTCGGCGATATCTGGCATTCCTCCCTCGCCATGGAGGCGGGTGCCCATCTGGAAGGCCAGGTCCGCAAGGCGGATGGCAAGGGCATGATGGACGAGCCCCTGAAGGCCATTCTGCGCACCAAGCCAGATCAGGAACCGGCACCGACCGTGAAACCGGTCAGCATCGACGGTGACCGGGTCGCCAGCGCGTCCTGATGATCGTCACAAACAGCGCCTGAAACAATGACCCAGAGTCCAGAAATCATCACCACCGTGCACCAGTTGCGCGCGCGGGTCAGCGGCTGGCGACAGTCCGGCGAGACCGTCGGCATGGTCCCCACCATGGGCTTCCTGCATGACGGCCACATGTCCCTGGTCCGCAACTCCCGCGCCCAGAACGACCGGACCGTGGTCTCCATCTTCGTCAATCCGAAGCAGTTCGACCGCGCTTCCGACCTGGAGGCTTATCCCCGCGACATGGATCGCGACGCAGCCATGCTGGCGGCGGCCGGGGTCGATGCCATCTGGTCGCCGCTGCCGGAGGAAATGTATCCGTCCGGGTTCGCCACCAGCGTGGAGGTATCGGGTCTGACGGACTGCCTCTGCGGTGCCACACGGGCCGGGCACTTCGGCGGGGTAGCCGTTGTCGTCACGAAACTGCTGCTGCAGTGCCTGCCGGACCGGGCCTACTTCGGCCGCAAGGATTACCAGCAGCTGATGGTGGTACGGCGCATGGTCGAGGATCTGAACATCCCCGTCGATATTCGTGGCATCGACACGGTGCGGGAAGCTGACGGCCTGGCCATGTCATCGCGCAACTGGCATCTGACGGAGCCGGAACGTGCCGTCGCGCCGCAGCTGTTCGGTATCCTGACGGATATTGCCGAGACCGCCGGACGTGGCGAGGATGTGCGCAGCACCATCGACAAGGGACTGAAGCGACTGGCGAAGTCAGGGTTCGGCCAGGTGGACTATCTGGAAGTCCGCGACGCGCAGACTCTGGAACTCAGTCATCGGCCAAAGCGCCCTGCCCGCGCCTTTGCCGCCGTCTACCTCGGCAAGGCCCGTCTGATCGACAATGTGCCGGTCGATACGCCCGACTGAAGCTCGGTTCGCTGACTGAAAGCACGGGCGCCGCTCAGCGATAGACCAGGGACCCGTCTTCCAGATCAGCCGTCGGCAGGATGTCCTTCTCCGCGAAATAGTCATGCTCGAACAGCCACGGTTCGTGGTCACCCTGCTTCGGCATCCGGTCCAGGCTGCGGCTGACATAGCCGGGATTGAAGTTCTCCGGATCGATGAAGGGCCCGAGCTTCATGTCCTGATCCTGATGCCGCAGTTCCGGGGTCACGGACTTCACGCCCTTCGCTGCCATATGGTTCAGCAACCGGGTAACGAAGGCGGAGATCAGGTCGGCACGCAGGGTCCAGCTCGCCCGGAAATAGCCGAAGACCCAGGCCATGTTCGGGAAGTCCGAATACATGAAGCCGCGCCACGTGATCCGGTCAGCGAAATTCATCGGCTTGCCGTCGATGGTGAAGGCAATGTCGCCGAGGATTGCCATGTTGAAGCCCGTCGCGGTGACGATGATATCGGCCTCCAGCTCTTCCCCGGACTTCAGCCTGATGCCTGACTCCGTGAACGTGTCGATCTGGTCGGTCACGACGGACGCCTTGCCCGACTTCAGTTTCTGGAAGAGGTCCCCATCCGGGATCAGGGCCAGGCGCTGCTGCCACGGGCGGTAGGACGGGGTGAAATGCTTGTCGATATCGAAGCCGTCGCCCAGGTATTCCTTCGCCATGGTCAGCAACTGCTGCTTCACCGCCTCCGGCGTATGCACCGCTGCGGCAGTAATCATCTGCTGTTCCTTCAGGATGTTGCGGCGCACGATCTCGTGCGTCCACTCCTCCGGAATGTCGAGGCTGCGCAACTGCTCCGCCAGTTCATTGACATTGGGCCGGGCGGCGAAATAGGTCGGCGAGCGCTGCAGCATCGTGATGTGCTCGCAATCGTCAGCCATGGCCGGGATCAGGGTTGCGGCGGTGGCGCCGGACCCGATCACCACGACCTTCTTGCCCGTGTAGTCCAGATCCTCCGGCCAGCGCTGCGGGTGCACGATCTGTCCCTTGAAGTCCGCCATGCCGGGGAAGTCCGGTGTGTAGCCTTCCTGATGCTTGTAGTAGCCCTGACACATCCAGAGGAAATTGCAGGTCATCTCCACGGTTTCACCCGTATCATGCTGCAGGACTTCCAGCGTCCATGTCTGGGTTTCACTGGACCAGGTCGCGCTCCTGACCTGGCGCTGATAGCGGACGTGGCGGCGGATATCCTGCTCGTCCAGCACCTCGTTCAGGTAGTTGAGGATCTTGTCGGCCCGCGCGATGGGCTTGCCGTGCCAGGGCTTCCAGCCATAGCCGAAGGTGAACAGGTCACTGTCGGACCGGATGCCGGGATAGGTATGGGTCAGCCAGGTGCCGCCGAAGCTTTCCTGATTCTCCAGCAGGGCAAAGCTGCGTTCCGGGCAATGCTGCTGCAGATGGTAGGCCGCATCGATGCCGGAAATACCGGCACCGACAATCAGCACATCGAAATGTGTCGCTGCCTGATCCGCCTCATGCTGAGCCGCAACATTCACGTTCATGCCCAAATCCTCCCCAAGCTGGCCGTAACAGACCGACGCTAACTGACCGCCGGTCTGTTACTTCCTACATATTGCCTCAGCGCCCGTCTTGTCGACCTGCTTCGACCGCATAGTCACTGACGGGTGCCGCCTTATCGATCAGTCCCTGCGCCTCCAGAAACGCGGCGAACCGGGCATAGCGTCCATGATCCAGCGCGGCCGGGCGCAATGCGAAGCGCGGCAGCGTGTCTCGCCATGCCCGGCGGTTCAGCTCATCGTCCAGATCCGGGTTGGCGGCGAGGAACAGCTCCCAGGCACCTTTCGGATCATTGACCATGTACTGCACCGCTTCCTCGATCGCGGCGAGGAACCGCACAAAACGGGGATCATCCACCGTATCCCTGTGCGAAATGACGATTAGTTCGTCGTAGGCGGGCACACCCTCTGCCTCCACAAAGAACGCACGCCCCGGCTTGCCGACAATGTCCATCTGGTTCAGCTCGAAATTGCGAAACGCGCCGATCACCGCATCGACCTGGCCAGCGTAGAGCGCCGGCGAGAGCGAGAAATTGACATTGATCAATTCGACATCCGAAAGCGAAAGCCCGTGCGGTGCCAGCATCGCGTTCAGGATCGCATCCTCGAAACCTCCGACGGAGAAACCGATCCGCTTGCCCTTCAGGTCCGCCAGTGTCCGGATCGGCCCGTCAGCCAGGACGACGAGGCTGTTCAGCGGTGTCGCGACCAGCGTTCCGATACGCCTGAGGGGCAACCCCTGCGCCACCTGGATATGAAGCTGCGGCTGGTAGGAGATGGCCAGTTCCGCCTGCTTTGCCGCCACCAGTTTCGGCGGATCGTTCGGGTCGGCGGGCGCGATGAAGGTCACCTCCAGATCGTGCCGTTCGAACGCGCCGATCTGCTGTGCGACATACAGCGGGCCGTGGTCAGGATTGACGAACCAGTCCAGCAGGACGGTCAGCTTGTCCGCTGCCCTGACAGGCAGGGCAGTTGCTGTCAGCAGCAGGGCCGACAGCATCAGGGGCAGGATCTTTTTCATGAGATATTCACTCCAGCGTTCTGAAAGGAAAGGGAATTCGATCATCTGGCAAAGCTGTCCGGCTGCCACGGCAGCGCCCGACGCAACAGCGCATCCACGCTGAGCCAGAGCAGCACGGAGAACAGCGCCAGGACAAAGAGCGCGGCGAACAGCAGGTCGATCTGCATCCGCCCGTTGGCGTGCAGCATCAGGTAGCCAAGCCCGGCACTGGACCCGACCCACTCCCCCACGACGGCCCCGATGGGCGCGACACCGGTCGCGACGCGCAGCCCGGATGCCAGTGCCGGCAGGGCGGCGGGAATGCGGACATGCAGCATCAGCGCGACCGTGCGGCGGAAGGGAGACAGGGTTGCCGACATGATACTGGCCAGATCGAGCATCCCCGGCTCCGTCCGCCGCAGGCCGTCGAGGAAGGCGGTGGTCACGGGGAAGAAGATGATCAGCACGGCCATGGCGACCTTCGACCAGAGACCGTATCCGAGCCAGAGCACCAGCAGCGGCGCCAGCGCGAAGACCGGCACGGCCTGACTGATGACCAGCAACGGCAGGCCGATGCGTCGCGCTGCGGGGATCGCGTGGATCAGGATCGCGGCGGCGATACCCAGTGTCGTGCCGATCAGCAGCCCCAGGACGATCTCCTGCGCGGTGGTGCCCAGATGGCGCAGGATCAGTTCATGCCGTGCAATCAGGGTCTCGATGACCGCAATCGGGCCGGGCAGCAGGAACGGCTCGATCCCGCTGAGCCAGACGTAGCCCTGCCAGAGCCCCAGCAGCACGAAGGTGGTGACGACAGCGGTCAGCAGGCGGCTCATGCCATCTCCCCCAGCGCTTCCATCAACTGTCGCCAGTGATCGCGGGCGCTGTCGGTATCGATGGCGCGCGGCGTCTGTCCGTCCGGTTTCAGGGTTCGGCTGATGGTCGCCGGATCACCGGTCATGACCGTGATCGCATGACTGATGCGGATCGCCTCCCACGGGTCATGGGTCACCATCAGCACCGTGCGCCCGGCCAGCATTTCCGCCGCCAGATCCTGCAACCGAAGCCGGGTGAGCGCATCCACGGCGGAGAAGGGCTCGTCCATCAGGACCAGCGGGCAGTCCTCCATCAGGGTCCGGGCAAGCGCCACCCGCTGCCGCATGCCGCCCGAGAGGGTCGCCGGTCGTGATTCAGCCGCATCCGCCAGGCCGACCCGCGCCAGCATGGCAAGCCCCCTGTCCCGATCCGCGCGCTCTCCGCGCAACCGCGATCCCAGCAGGACATTGTCCAGCGCGTCGAGCCAGGGCAGCAGCCCGTCCCCCTGCCCCATCAGCGCCACACGGCCCGCCAGCGGCCGGCCATCCGTCGCCTGCACCGTGCCCGGCCCGTCGATCAGTCCGGCCACCCGTCGCAGCAGGGTCGACTTGCCGATCCCGCTCGGCCCCAGCAGACAGGTCGTGCTGCCGGCGGGCACATCCAGTGACAGGTCGCGCAGGATCGTGCGCGCGCCATAGGCGACGGAAAGACCGCGCAGCGCGAGGCCAAAGCCCCCCTCGGCAGATGCTTCAGGTGATGTGCCCGGCAGAACGCCCATGGGCCACGATCCCTCCCTACGCCGGTACCAACCGGATCAGGTTCAAGGGGTCGTGCGTCATGCACCTCTCAGCCACACTTGCGGCTCCCCCGGTTCGACGCACTATATAGTCAGATGTCATCCTGTCGAGGGGAGCGGTTCGACGTGCGGGCAGACACGGTCTTCATCGGCAGCGAGATCTACCGGACCTCGCGCTACGGGCGACGGCATCCGCTGGCCATCCCCCGTGTCTCCACGGTGATGGACCTTTGCCGGGCGCTCGGCTGGCTGGATGACGACTGCTACATCGAAAGCCCGCTGGCGACCGTGGACCAGCTCTGCCGGTTCCATGATCCGGCCTATGTGGCGGCGGTGATACAGGCCGAGCGGACGCAGAAGGCCACGCCGGAACTGATCGCGAAACACAACATCGGCAAGCTGGAGAACCCGGTCTATGGCGAGATCTTCCGCCGACCGGCCACTGCTGTCGGGGCCAGCCTGCGCGCCGCCGACCTGATTGCCAGCGACAGGGCAAGGCGGGTTCACACGCCTGCGGGCGGCACCCATCACGGGCGTCCCGACCGTGCCTCCGGCTTCTGTTACTTCAACGATCCCGTGCTGGCGATCCTGCGGCTGCAGGACCACGGCGTCGGACGTATCGCCTATGTGGACGTGGACGCGCACCATTGCGACGGGGTGGAGGATGCGACCCACGATGATCCGTCCGTCCTGACACTTTCCATCCATGAACATGGTCGCTGGCCGCACCGGGCCGACACCGCGCACCGCCAGACCCCGACCGTCGGCAACTGGCCCCTGCCACGCGGTTCGGGCGACGCGCTGTTCCGCAGCATCTTCGACCGGGAACTGCTGCCCCGCCTGGCGGCCTTCGCACCGGACGCGGTGATCATGCAATGCGGTGCCGACGCGCTGGCCGATGATCCGCTGAGCCGCCTGGAGCTCTCGAACCGTGCCATCTGGCGGGCGGTGCGCTCCGTTGACCGGATTGCGCCAAGACTGATCGTGCTGGGCGGCGGGGGCTACAATCCCTGGTCGGTCGCGCGCTGCTGGACCGGCATCTGGGGCGCCCTGGCCGGTTTCGCGCGGCCAGCGCGCCTGCCTGCCGGGGCAGAGCAGATCCTGCGGGACCTCACCTGGCATCGCCAGGCGGGCCGCAATCCGCCGGAGCACTGGTTCACGACCCTGGCCGACCTGCCGAACGACGGCCCTGACGCTCCGACGGCACTTGCCACGGCCCTGCCGGGAATGGAACCCTCCTGACCATGCGAATCCTTCTTCGTCCCATCCTCCTGCTGCTGCTCCTGACCGTGGCGACCGTTGCCCCCGCCGCGGCACAGGATCTGAGCAGCCTGACCATCGAGACCGCCGGCGGCGAACGGCGCTTCGCCGTGGAGCTTGCCGATGACGGGGCCAGCCGCCGTCGCGGCCTGATGTTCCGGCAATCCATGCCGCTCGACCACGGCATGCTGTTCGACTTCGAGCGGGAGCGTCACCAGAGTTTCTGGATGAAGAACACCCCGCTGCCGCTGGACATCATCTTCATCGACCGGCGGGGCATCATCGTCCACATCCATCATCGCGCCGTCCCCTACGACGAGACCCCGATCCCCTCCACGAAACCCGCGTCAGCAGTGCTGGAAATCAACGGCGGCGTGGCCCGTCTGATCGGCATCAGCGAAGGCAACCAGGTCAGGCACCGGATCTTCGGCAATCAGCCGGACTGATCCCGGCCGAGTGCCTGTTCCAGCCGGTCCTGACCGAAGAACAGTTCCCCTCCGACCAGAAAGCTCGGGGCTCCGAAGATGCCCGCGGCAATGGCCGTTTCGCCATTCCGGCGCAGTCGCTGCTTGATTTCCGCAGTATCGGCGGTCTCCCGCAAGGTCTGGCCGGTTCTACCTGCAAGGGACGCGAGCACCACCGGGTCAGCGATATTCCGATCCTCCACGAACGCAGCGCGAAAGACCTTCAGTGCGAAAGCAGGATCGTCGATCACAAGGGCCAGGCGCACCGCCCGCAGGCTGTCGGGCGGATATGTCCGCAGCCCCTCGCCGAACCAGCCGACGCCGTACCACGCACAGAGGCGCGCGAGATCACGCCACTTGTTGGCCCGCGCGGCGGCATTCATCTGCTGGCGGTTGCCCGCGTCCGGGTCGTGGTGCGCGAAGATGGCTCCAAGCAGGAACGGTCGCCAGACGAACCGCGCCTGATCGGCTTCCGGCAGTCGGGAGATTCTCTCTGCTGCAACATAGGCATAGGGGCTGGCGAAGTCGTACCAGAATTCGATGGCTGACCGCCCGGCCCCCTGCCCCATCGGCGTCGCCCGTCAGCTGCCCGCCACGCGGCGGTCGATACCTTCCCAGTAGGGTTCGCGCAGGTCCTTGCGGCGAATCTTGCCGACCGGTGACTTGGGCAGCGGATCCTTCTGGAACACGACCTTTGATGGCTTCTTGTAGGATCCGAGGCGTTCGACGCAAGTGCGGATCACATCCTCCTCCGTCACCTCCGCCGTGCCGTCGAGCACACAGATGGCCAGCGGGGTTTCGCCCCAGCGTTCGTGCGGCACACCGAAAACGGCAACCTCCACCACGCCCGACAGATCGGCGATGACGTTCTCCAGTTCCAGCGGCCAGATGTTGTAGCCGCCGGAGATGATCATGTCGTCGGAGCGGTCGAGGATGTAGAGGTAGCCGTTGTGGTCCAGCCGACCGACATCGCCGGTCTTGACCCAGCCGCGTACGACCCGTTCCGCCGTCGCCTCCGGGTTGTTCCAGAAGCCGACCATCTGGCCATCCGTCTTGGCCACGATCTCGCCCGGATCGCCCAGCGGGACCGGATTGTTCTCCTCGTCCCAGATATCGACCTCGGCGAACGGCAACGGCATGCCGCAGGACCGGATCGGGTTCGACCCCTTCATCTCCGCGAACCACTGCCGTGGCCCCATCATGGACACCGGCAGCACCTCCGTCTGGCCATAGCCCTGGAACAGCACGTCACCGAAGACGTCACGGGCCAGATAGGCGGTGGCATCGGCAATCGGCGCTGCAGCGACGGTGATGCACTTCAGGCTGGAATAGTCGCGGTCCCGTGCCGTCGGGTCCTGCAGCATGGTGTTGAGCATGGTCGGCACGAAGAAGGCATAACCGATGCCCTCCTCCGCGATCAGGTCCAGCGTCTCGCCGGGATGGAAGTGATCCAGCAGCACATTGCAGCCACCCGAGAGGTAGACCGGCAGGTACTGGTAGCCGGAACCGTGGCTGATCGGGCCGACATGCAGGCACTTGTCCCCCGGCTCGACCGGCGGGAACAGATAGAACCAGTCACGCCCCGCCGCCAGCCACGCCCGATGGGTGTAAGCCACACCCTTCGGCTTGCCCGTCGTGCCACCGGTATGGCGGATGATGAAATTGTCATCCGGGTCGATCTCGACCTCCGGCATCTCGTCCGACTGCGCCGCCAGCCAGCCCTCGTAGCTGTCATCGCGCACGATGACATGCTCCAGCTCCGGCAATTCATCGATGAAGCCATCCATGTCGCTGGCGTAGTGCGCGGCCACCAGCACTGCCTTGCAGTTGGTGTGCCCCAGCATGTGCAGATGCATTTCCCGCTTGTCACGGGCGTAGAGCGGCACGCGCACGACGCCCGCGATGGCGGCCCCGGCGAAGAAGTCCGCCGCCTCGATGGAATTGTCCTCCAGCACCCCGACCCGGTCACCGGGCTTGATCCCCAGCGCGATCAGACCATTGGCCAGGCGAACAGCACGGTCCCAGGCCTCGGCGAAGGTCAGCCTGCGGTCACGCCAGACCACCGCTTCGCGATCCGCATAGAAGGTTGCCGCGCGGGCCATCAGCGTCCGGACATCCATCGTGTATCTCCTCCCCAGGTCATGTCGATTTCGGCCCGCAGTAAAGGCGGGTTTGCGTCTTGGTTGCAAGAGGTCGCCACGGTTGCGGTCAACGTTTCATCGCCCCGGCAATTGCTATAACGTGCAGGCAACAAGAGGTGCGCACCTGCGCCCGGACGGAGGATTCTGAGCATGGCCGATACCGCCCTGAGACCCGACAGCAAGACACTCGACACCACGCTGGCTGCTTTGAACGACCTGCTTGGCGACCGGGTGACCACGGCCACCGCCGTCCGTGAGCACCACGGCCACGACGAGAGCTATCATCATGGCTCCATGCCCGACGCGGTCTGTTTCGCGCATTCGACGGAGGAAGTGTCGGCGATCGTGAAGATCTGCGCCGCCAACGATGTGCCGATCATCGCCTATGGCACAGGCACCTCGCTGGAAGGCCACGTCATCCCGACACGCGGCGGCGTGACCGTCGATCTGAGCCAGATGGATGCTGTCGTGGAAGTCAATCCGGAGGATCTGGACTGCACCGTGCAGGCCGGTGTCCGCCGCAAGCAGCTGAACGAGTATCTGCGCGACACCGGGCTGTTCTTCCCCATCGATCCGGGTGCGGACGCCTCCCTCGGCGGCATGGCGGCAACCCGCGCCTCCGGCACCAACGCCGTGCGTTACGGCACCATGCGGGAGAACGTGCTGGCGCTGACCTGCGTCATGGCCGACGGGCGCATCATCCGCACCAATCGCCGTGCCCGGAAATCCTCCGCCGGCTATGACCTGACCCGGCTGATGGTCGGGTCGGAGGGAACGCTCGGCATCATCACGGAAGTGACGTTGAGGCTCTACGGCATTCCGGAGGCAATCACCTCTGCCGTTGTGTCATTCCCCGATCTGGAAGGCGCGGTGAACGCGGTCATCACGACGATCCAGTGCGGCATTCCTATCGCGCGCATCGAACTGCTGGATGACGTGCAGATGGACGCAATCAACCGCCATTCCGGTCTCGACTATCCGGTCATGTCGACGCTGTTCCTGGAGTTTCATGGCTCGGAAGCCAGCGTGGCCGAACAGGCCAGCAGCATGGGCGATATCTGCGGCGAGTTCGGTGGTGCCAACTTCCAGTGGACCTCCCAGGCGGAGGAGCGGACGAAACTCTGGCAGGCGCGCCACGACGCGGCCTATTCGGCCAAGGCGCTGCGCAACAATTCCGTGCTGTGGGCGACGGACGTCTGCGTGCCGATCTCCCGGCTGGCGGAATGCATCCTGGAGACCAAGAAGGACATCGTGGAATCAAAGCTGATCGCGCCGATTGTCGGCCATGTCGGTGACGGCAACTTCCACCTCGCCTTCGTCCTGGGCGAGGGCGATGAGGAGGAGTTCAAGCGCGCCGATGCCCTGAACGACCGCATGGTGGAGCGCGCCCTGTCCATGGGCGGCACCTGTACCGGTGAACATGGTGTCGGCACCGGCAAGATGAAGTTCCTGCAGGCGGAGCACGGCGATGCCATCAGCTTCATGCGCATGATCAAGAATGCGCTGGACCCGCAGAACATCATGAATCCGGGCAAGATCTTCACCGTCTGAGGAAGCCGCGCACCCCATGACCGAACGCCTGATCATCGGCATGTCAGGGGCCAGCGGCGCGGCCTATGGCATCCGCCTGCTGGAGGTTCTGCGCGAGCAGTCGGTGGAAACCCATCTGGTGATGAGCAAGGCCGCGGCGCTGACCATCAACGCCGAAACCGACCGGAGCGTCGAAGAGGTGCGTGCGCTGGCCGACGTCAGCTATCCCGTGGGCGATGTCGGTGCCGGGATCGCCAGCGGATCATTCCGCACGAAGGGGATGGTCATCGCCCCCTGCTCCATCAAGACATTGTCGGAGGTGGCGAACTGTGCCGCCGGGAACCTGCTGGCGCGGGCCGCCGACGTGACGCTGAAGGAGCGGCGGCGACTGGTGCTGATGGTGCGGGAAACGCCTCTGCATGCCGGTCACCTGCGGCTGATGAGCCAGGCAACCGAGTCAGGCGCGATCATCATGCCCCCGGTCCCGGCCTTCTATGCCCGACCGTCAAGCCTGGCGGAAATGATTGATCACACCGTCGGGCGGGTGCTGGACCTGTTCGACATCGACAGCGGTCTGGCTCACCGCTGGAAGGAAGCACCGGAAGGCTGATCAGATCCGCTCCAGGATGCGCCTGATCCGTGTCACCTTCTCACCCTCGCCGTGCAATGGCGGATGTTCGGTCTCGATGGTCGTGTAGTAAGCCTCCAGCGGTACCGACACGGTGCGCATCAGGTCGCGCCGCCCTTCCTTCTCGAAAATCAGCCCGCAGCCGCTGACCACGGCGTCATGGCCATCGACCGGGGTTGTGGCAAGGATGTTGATCTGGTCGGCCATCATGCCGGGCACATCCATCTTCGCCCGGCGCATCGCCAGCAGCGCGATCACCGCCCGTTCCCGACCGTCACCGGCCAGCCGCAGGCGCTCCGTTTCCATGGCAATGGCACGCTGCACACCAGTTGTCAGTCCGCGCTTCACCAGCAGCGCGAACTCGCCCAGGAAATCCGCATGCTCCGGGAACAGGCCCGCGCATTCGGTGCCGAGGCGTTCGAGAAACCGCAGCCTGAACACCGCCCGTTTCAGATCCCTGTCCAGCACGTTCCAGTCGTCCTGGGTCAGTCCCGCGACCCCGCTCAGCTCACCATTGCGCGACAGGCGCGGATTCTCGATCACCGGCGGGGGCAGATCACCGCGCCCGCCGCAGGCCGCCAGCAGCAGAAGCAGCCCGCCAAGTGTCAGCCCCCGGAAGCTCATGCCGCTTCCCGCCGCCGCAGCAGGTGCATGCAGTCGAAGGTGAGGATCAGTTCATCATGCTGATTGAAGGTGTCGTGGCGCATGGTCAGCATGCCCCTGTCGGGCTTGCTGCGGGATGGCACGACCTTCGTGACCTCGCAGATCACGTGGATCGTGTCACCGGGGCGCAGCGGCTGCGTCCAGCGCAGGTTGTCCAGTCCAGGGCCGCCCAGCGCCACCGGCTGCACCAGTTCCAGCCGGAAGAACAGCGCGAAGCTGAAGTTCAGGGTCTGCAACCCGCTGCCGATCAGCCCGCCGAAATTGCTCTCCGCCGCCTTGTCGAGATTGGTGTGAAACAGTTGCGTGTCGTACATCCGCGCGAACTGCAGGATCATCCCCTCCGTGACCGTCACGCGATCCGTGACGAACCTGTCCCCCACAACATAATCATCGAAATACCGGATCGGGCGCATGGGGCGAGCGTAACTGATGCCATGCACAATGGAAACGCGTTGCGGTCTTTCGGAACCGGCCAGATGCTCTACCTTGGGCGATACATCACTGCTGGGGAGGAAGACCATGATCGATGCCTATTACTGGCCGACACCGAACGGCTGGAAGATCTCCATCGCGCTGGAGGAAATGGAACTGGATTACAACGTCATTCCGATCAACATCGGTCGCGGTGCCCAGTTCGAACCCGAGTTCCTGAAGATCAGTCCGAACAACAGGATGCCGGCGATTGTTGACAATGATCCTGAAGACGGCGGGGAGCCTGTCTCCGTCTTCGAGACCGGGGCCATCCTGGTATATCTGGCAGAGAAATCCGGCAGGTTCCTGCCCACCGACCTGCGCGGGCGCAAGACGGTCATGGAATGGCTGATGTGGCAGATGGGCGGCATGGGACCGATGTTCGGCCAGGCCGGACACTTCCGTTTCTACGCGCCGGAATCCATTTCCTACGCCCGGGAACGCTATGACAACGAGATGCATCGCCTCTATGGCGTGCTCGACCGACGGCTGGAAGGGCGGGAGTTCATCTGCGACGACTATTCCATCGCGGACATGGCCTGCTGGCCCTGGGTCATCACCTACAAGCGCCAGGAAGTGGACCTGGACCAGTTCCCCAACGTGAAGCGCTGGTACAAGGCCCTGCAGCGGCGCCCGGCGCTGCGGCGTGGCTATGCCGTGGGACAGGAATTCGGCAAGCCCACCGGCAATTGGGACGCGGAAGCACGCAAGAACCTCATCGCCCACCGCAACCCCGGCAAACCGGACTGAGCAGGGTCCGGCTTTCGGCATTGCACCCCTGTCGGCGACACAACTATGGTCCGTCCGGACGGGCGTGCAAGAGCCGGTCGGAAACGGGAGAACGAAGATGACAGACAATATTCTGCGCACCGAAGATGCGTTGCGCGAAGTCTATGGCCAAGCCTCAGGCCGGGCCGCGATCAAGGCCATTCCGTCGCTGGACCCGCACTGCCGCCGCTTCATCGAACTCTCGCCGTTCCTGGTGATGGGCAGCGCGGCGAAGGATGGCCCGGCGGATGTCTCACCGAAGGGCGACATTCCGGGGTTCGTTCAGGTGCCGGACGAGCACACGATGGTCATCCCGGATCGCCCCGGCAACCGGCGAATCGATTCCATGACCAACATCGTCGAGAACCCGCATGTGGCCGTGATCTTCATGATTCCGGGGATCAGCGAGACCCTGCGCGTCAACGGACGCGCCCATGTCTCGGTCGATCCGGATCTGCTGCAATCCATGGCGGTGAACGGCAAGCCGGCCGTATCGGCCATCGTCGTGCAGGTCGACGAGGCCTATCTGCATTGCGCCAAGGCCTTCATCCGCTCGAAGCTCTGGGATCCGTCGATACAGCAGGACCGCAAGGTGCTGCCACCACTGTCGAAGATACTCGCGGACCACACCAACACGGTTGTCGATGTGGAAGCGTTCGAGAAACAGCTTGAGAAGGCCTATCGCGAAACGCTTTATTGAGCGCACGGGAACAGCATTCCGGGGAGGAAGAGCAAATGGCAGAAATCGGTTTCATCGGCGTCGGCAACATGGGGGGCCCGATGGCCCGCAACCTTCTGAAGGCCGGTCACGCAGTTACCTGCTTTGACCTGTCGGCAGACGCGGTGCAAGGCGTGGTGGCAGCGGGCGGCAAGGCCGCAGCCAGCGCACAGGACGCCGCAACGGGCCGCGATGTCGTGGTCTCCATGCTGCCGAAGGGCGACCATGTCCGCGCCGCCTATCTCGGCGACAGCGGTGTCATTGCCGCCGCGAAGGCGTCCGGATCGCTGCTGATCGACTGCTCCACGATTGACGTTTCAACCGCGCGCGAAGTTGCCGTGACAGCTTCCGAGTCTGGACTGGAGATGGTGGACGCACCGGTTTCAGGCGGCGTTGGCGGCGCGGAGGGTGGCACACTGACCTTCATGTGCGGCGCCACGGAAGACGGCTTCGCGCGGGCGGAGCCGATCCTGGCGAAGATGGGCGCGAAGATCGTCCATGCCGGCGGGTCGGGCAATGGTCAGGCCGCGAAGATCTGCAACAACATGGTGCTCGGCATTTCCATGGCGGCGGCCAGCGAGGCCTTCGTGCTGGCGGAGAAGCTGGGACTGGATCACCAGACCTTCTTCGACATCGTCTCCACCTCCTCCGGCTACTGCTGGTCGATCAACGTCTACTGCCCGGTTCCGGGTCCCGTGGAGACCAGCCCGGCCAACCGCGACTATCAGGCAGGCTTCACGGCGGAAAACATGCTGAAGGACCTGCGCCTCGCGGCAGCGGCGGCGGCCGACACCGGCACCGACACCCACATGGGTGCGGAAGCTGAGAAGCTCTACACCGCCTATGCCGAGCAGATGGCGCAGGGGCCGAAGGATTTCTCCGGCATCATCAACATGGTGCGCCAGAACAGCAGCAAGTGACGCCGGGCAAGCAGGGGGACCGTTCACCATGAACTACTGGCTGTTCAAGTCGGAACCGAACACCTGGGGCTGGGACGACCAGGTCGCGCGTGGTGACAAGGGCGAACACTGGGATGGTGTCCGCAACTATCAGGCCTCCAACAACATGAAGGCCATGAAGGTCGGCGACCGGGGCTTCTTCTACCACTCGGTGAACGAGAAGCGGATTGTCGGCATCGTGGAGGTGATCCGGGAGTACTATCCCGATCACACCGATCCGAAGGAACGCTTCGGCATGGTGGATGTGAAGGCGGTGCGCCCCTTCGTGACCCCCGTGACGCTGGAGGATGTCAAGGCGGAGCCGCGGCTGGCTGACCTGCCGCTGATCCGCCAGTCGCGGCTGTCGGTCATGCCGATCCCGAAGGATGCCTGGGATCTGATCTGTCAGATGGGCCAGACCGAGCCCTGAGTCCCAAGCAGTGAACCCTGGATCAATGAGCGCCCCTGCCCCATTCCGGTCGGGTGAGTCCCCCGAACTCGCGGCGACACTGGAAGTCCTGTTTCAGGCGGATCCGGACCTGCGGCAGGCGCGGGCCGTCGCCGGGGCGCTGCCCGACCGCAACCGCCCGCCCGGTCTGAAGACCCTGATGAAGCTGATCGTCGACCAGCAGGTCTCCCTCGCCTCCGCTGCCGCGATCTGGGCGCGGGTAGAGGCGGCGACGGACCCGTTCACGGCGGAGCGGTTCCTGCGCCATGACGCGGATGCGCTGAAGGCCATGGGTCTCAGTCGTCCGAAGATGCGCTACATGCGTGCGCTGAGCGACGACATCGTCACCGGTGCCCTGCCCCTCGACCGGCTGCACCGGATGAGTGATGACGATGCCATGGCGGCGCTGACCGCCGTCACCGGGATCGGACGCTGGACGGCGGAGGTCTATCTGCTGTTCGCCCTCGACCGGGCGGACATCTTCCCCTCCGGCGATCTGGCCCTGCAGGTGGCGGTGCAGGACCTGAAAAGCCTGCCCGAACGGCCTGGCGAGAAACAGTTGCGGGAGATCGCGCAGGCCTGGCATCCAAACCGGGGCGTCGCCGCGCGGCTGCTTTGGCGTTACTATGGCGTCGTCCGCAAACGCGCCGACCCGGTGAGCGTTGCCTGAGCGGAGCAGACAGCCCCCGGTGGAGCAGCAACGATGGAACTCGGCAACTTCTCTCTCAGCCTCGCGGTGAAGGACATCGAAGCCTCCCGCGCCTTCTACGAGAAACTCGGTTTCACGGCCTTCGGCGGCGGCACCGACCAGGGCTGGCTGATCATGACCAGCCCGACCTGCGTCATCGGCCTGTTCGAGGGTATGCTGGAACGCAACACGCTGACCTTCAATCCCGGCTGGGACGCCCAGGGCCGGACGCTGGAGGACTTCACCGACATCCGCGAGATCCAGCGCCGCCTGAAAGCCGACGGCGTTACCTTCATCAGCGAAGCGGACGAGGACAGCACCGGCCCCGCCAACTGCATCGTCGTCGACCCGGACGGCAACCCGATCCTGATCGACCAGCACGTCTGACACCTTTCGTCTGCCCCAGCCGACCCGGCGGGCACTGATTTCGGATCGATTGCCATCCTGAAGGCTCCACAACCTTCGGGAGCATGAGAGATGAACGTTGATCCGTTCTGGCTGAACGACCGCATTGTCCCCTCCGTCGCCAACGACCCGCGCGAGGTCAGGAAGCTCGGCAGGGCACTGGCAGACCTGGGGGAGGATACCGGCGACCTCTCCCGCCCCGCCGTCACCGAGGCGGTGCGCCGCTTTCAGGACTCGCGAGGGCTGAAGGTCGATGGGTTGGCGCAGGTCAATGGCCCCACCGCCCAGCGCATTGCCGCCGAGCGCCATGAACGCCAGACCGCCGACAGGCCGCCCGCGCAGAACCGGATCCTTGGTGAACAGCATTCCGTGCCGGTACGGGATTCGGTCGGTGCAGGCGGACGCAACCGGCCCGAGGACCGGCAGAGCGTCATGCAGGCGCTGGCGATCGGCAACTATCTCTCCCGCTATGCGGCCCTGAACCCGGCGTCATTCCAGCCGGGCGCCGACGACCCAGAGCTGGAGCGGGCCCTTGTCCGCTTCCGCGGCAAGCAGGGCATCCGGGAGAGCGGTCCCCTCGCCCCGGGCAGCCTGACCCTGCGACTGCTCAACCAGATCACCGCCCCGCGCCTGCATCACTATCTGGCCGATGATCCCACCAATGTCCCGCAACCGCCCGAAAAGGCCGCGGTGGTGCGCAACAGTCCCGACAGCCCCACCGCCCGCGCCGTGCCCTTCCGTGACGAGGCCCAGGCGACCCACGAGGCGGCCCAGGATCACGAGATCGCGCGGCGGCAGGCCGACCGGGTCAGCGAGGAGATGGCGGCGGTTGATCGTGGCGAGACCGCACCGGCCACCGGCACCGATCCGACCCTGCAGGCGCTGCACGACGATCCGGAGCTGAAGGACATGACCGCCCGCCAGCTCGACCGCATCCAGGAGATCGCGACTGAATCAGCCCTGGATCTGGAACAGCCGGAGACACGGGCGCACCTTGCCGCCTACATGCGTGACAAGGAGCCGGACTTCGTCACCCCGCTGCAGGAGAAGTACGAGGCCGGCAAGCTCGACGCCCGGAAGCTGGAACGGCTGACCGAGAACTGGGCACGCCAGGTCTCCACCCATGGCGCCAGCCCCATCGCGGTGGCACGGCTGAAGGCCGGCACGGAAGTACTGCGGCAGGCCCTGCAGGACGACGGCGCGAGCGCGGAGGATACCGTCGCCAAGATCGAGAAGCTGATGGCGGGCGCCGGACAGGGCGAGCCGGAGGTGCCGCTGCTGTTCGAGTTCTTCCCCGGCCTCGGCGAAGCCCTCTCCGCCGCCGATGCCGCGAAGTTTCTGGCGCAGGCGCAGGCCGCCGACGCCGCCGGCAACACCGACGAGGCTAACGCCGCCTGGAACGCCTTCGCCCTCGCCGCCGCCGGCGCCGTCCCGTTTGTCGGCAAGGCCGTCAAACTCCTCCGCCACATCAAGACCGTGCAGAAGGCCGAGGAAGCCATCACCAGCGCCACCGCCCCCATCCTGAACGCCATCACCGAACAGGCGCGCAGGACCAAGGTCGTCCAGAAGGCAGAAAAGCTTGTCGATGCTCAACGGGCACGCCGCAAACTGCTCAAGGCCGAAGAAGATTTCGAGAGAGAGTTCGAAGGCATGTCAGCTCAAGAACTGATTGGTGCCGCAGATTGGTCGAAGCTCGACGAGAAGACGCAGCATGCGATCAGTAGCAGTTTTACGCATGGTAAGCGTCGGGCCAGTGAAGGCCGACTGGCGACTGACCTTGACATGGCTGGAGTCAACCGTCCGCTGACCAATTCGAAACACGATCATCTGTACATGGTGAGAACGGATGACGGAGAATGGTTGCCAAGGAAGTTCGACTCGGTCGCATATGGCTGGTTCAGGCCAATCTTGATGGGACTATGGGTTCGCAAGATTGATGAGGGAAAGGCGTTCGCGATCGAACTGAAGTCCGGATCTTCCAAACTCACTACAGACCAGGCGCGTGCTGACAAAGCAATCGCCGAAGGGAGAGATACCCTGCCGACCCTTTCCAAAGAAGGAGGGCGGAATGGGTACACGCTTCCGGAAATCGAGAAGGATATCAAACATCTCCGGATACCCTTGGCGGCGATCCCTCAGGACATGTTGAGCGAGGACCTTCGAAAATCGCTCACGAAGAAGGGCGCACCTGAGAGGGTTATCACGAAATTTCTAGAAGAACTCGATAAAGAGTACAAACACGCAGCTCAACTCCTAAAAAAAGGAGATACAGATATTGCATCTACTATTACCATCGGCGCAGTATTTAGCGCACTGAGCCAGATCGAATTTGAGAACGATGGCGCCTGAAATTTGATTGTGCGGCGAGCAAGCAGCAACACCGTTGCTGCTTGCTCGTTCTCAAAATCTCATCGGACCCACAATCCAAGGATGTTCTATTTGATCAATAATCTCTTTCTGGATTGCTATATTCATTGTCTCGGCCATAGCAATGACTGTCACGACTGGCATCAATTTTGATTCGTACTTGTTTCTTACAATTGTCTCTGGCGAAACTTCACCTGATCTGACAGGCTCACGATCAAAATCGCCAACAGCGCGGCATTTCTCCCAGATTTCTGCAAAGCTCGTACGGGACCCGGCGAAGGCCATTCTGGCCATTTCGTCTATCCAAGATTGGTCTCCGGCCAGTTTGGCTGCGGCGAAGACTTCAGCGTCATAGTGATGCCAAGTCGACTTGTTCGGGGCCTGCCGACCCCAGATTCGCGGATACAGTTGGTCAAAATCCAGCCGCTCCTGAATCCAGGGCAGGGTTATCCGGTTCCAGCAATCAATGAGAAGGTCCGCGACCTTCTCGATATCGTCCTGGTTCTTCATGATGAAGGCCATTTCGTTCGTGTACTCACCTGCCCGGTCCAGGAAAGGAATTTCTGAATAGTCAATTTCGGGCGGTTTCGGGACCGGGTCGATCAGGTCCTTCCAAATCCCTTTCCAGCCTGATCTGGTCCTGTATTCATTTCCCCACTTGCTTTCCCAGGGCGCAAAGTCCTTTTGTTTCTGCTCCTCCATCAGGTCACCTGCCAGAGTTCCCCCGGTATGCATGGGAGTACTCGTGCCCTCCATGCGCTCCAGCGAGCGTTTGGGATTGTAGAGTTTCACCAGTTCGTCGATCTCCTTCACGAAACCGCCGTAGGAAGCCCGAAATGAACCCGGCGTGCCCGC
>Ga0070728_10001016_pt1 | contig 46482 bp, 49 predicted proteins | sample tdDd471_FD_66723 | JGI IMG/M metagenome (GOLD analysis project Ga0070728, IMG submission 66723) | Marine sediment microbial communities from the Atlantic coast under amendment with organic carbon and nitrate - tdDd47.1 | ecosystem: Environmental > Aquatic > Marine > Coastal > Sediment | place... | reverse complement strand
ATCTCAATCAATGTACGCCTAATGCTGGTCTCTTTTACAATCTGAGCATAGTATTCAACATTGGCACTGGTCGGAACAGCAGAAGTCAATCCTGTAACATAACCGGGACCACCGGCTTTTTCCAGGTTACCCCTGTGGCTCAATTCATTTGTCAGAGTTAATATATCAACAGCTTCGCCTTTGTTAAAAAGGTCTGAAATAGCTGTAAAAATGACCTGGTGGGCTGTTTTGTAGAAATCTTCCGGTCTTATATACTGTTGTACTGTATCGAGAACTTCCGGAGTAAAATTAATTAAAACCGCCCCTAGAGCAGCTCTTTCAGCTTCATCATTATGGGGCGGTATTTTGTCTTTTAAAGAAGAGATATTCATCTAATCTTTTTATTCAGATTCAGATTCAGTTTCAGTTTCAGTTTCTGTTTCAACTTCTGCTTCAGCTTCAGCTTCAACTTCTGCTTTCGGTTCTGGTGCTTTCGGTGCAGCTGCTGCTTTTGCTGCTGCAGCTGCTGTAGCGCTGTCTGCTTTTACGATTACTTTTAAATCTGCAGCTTCACCTGCATAAAGTTTAACTTTAACAATGTATTCGCCAACAACTTTAATTGAATGCTCAGGAACTTCGATTTTCTTTCTTTCAACAGATATTCCGGACTTAGCTAATTCTTCTACAATGTTTGCACTTGTAATAGCTCCGAAAAGTTTACCATTTTCACCAACGGGCATTTCAAATGTGATTGCTTCGCCTGCAAGCTTATCTTTCAGTGAAAGAGCTTCTTTTCTCTTAGTCTCTTTTTTTGCTTCAATTGTATTTTTCTTCTGTTTGAAAATTTCAATATTAGCTTTGGTGTAAGAAACGGCAATTCCTTTAGGGATAAGATAGTTACGACCATAACCGTCTGCAACTACTTTGATATCACCCTCTTCACCAAGGTTAGATAAATCCTGTTTTAATATTACTTTCATTGGATTAACTCCTTATCTTTATGTCTGTAGTTTATCCAGAGTTCGGAAACTCCCAGTCCCGGCAGAACAAGAGCAAAAATGATATTCAGAGGAAAAATGAAAATTGAAATAATCAGAAACATTCCTGACAATCTTCTTATCCTCGGATTCAGATTTCTCTTCTTCATGAAAAACTGTACAAGGCTCACACCCTGCAATCCATATAAAGCTCCCATAATGTACAGGCTATTGCTGACAGCAAAACCAAACAGTCCTGTTTCAATTTTCATGCCTTTCCGTTCCAATAGTACATTCAGCAGTACTATGGTCAAAGGCACAAAGAAAAACCAGACCAGTTTTTCCGGTACATTAAACTCTCGAATTGTCGGTGTTTTAGAAATCATTTTCATCGATCTGAAACCGAATCTATTTCCAATCCACCAGGTTAATGCCAGTAGGAAAAAATACATCGCCAGAAAGCTGTTCAGAAAATAAAACTTAAACAGATTGAACATATCTTCAGCACTTACGGAACTGAATATAGAACTCTCTGATAATTCTGAACTTTCCTGTGATGCTCCATTGAGCATAACCAATACACTATCGAGTTGATCAAGCATTATCTGATTAAATGATTGATCGGAATTCAGATAGTATAACACCGGTATGGAACAGAGTCCCACAATAACTGTTACAATCAAAAACCTCAGGATTATCCTGTAATTTTCCAATGCAAAATTTACTGCATAAAGACCTGACAACAGCAAAATGAACATCGCCATATCGGCAAATATCAAACTTCCTGTCCCCACCATTTCCGGTAATAAAATCATTTTCAGAACAAAACTTCCGAAAACAACTCCTGCTGCGGAAATAGCATACGCTTTTTTTCCGCATCTTACAGCAAGAATTTGAAGAGGGAGCATAAAAAAGAGCAATAAGGGCCCGCTTATACTCAGAACTAATGAAAGCACCGCAGCAAGCGATGTTTCGATCCAGCCTCTTCTATCCATAACTTATTTAGTCACATAGGGAAGAAGTGCCAGAGCTCTGGATCTTTTAATTTCCCTTGCGAGCACTCTCTGATGTTTTGCACAAGTTCCAGTGATTCTTCTTGGAAGGATTTTCCCTCTTTCAGTTATAAATCTTCTGAGACTATCTGGACTTTTGTAGTCCACATCAACTTTTTTGATGCAGAATTTACATACTTTTTTTCTGAAGAACATTCGCCCTCGACCCTTAGGTCTCATGCCAGGTTTTCCACCTTCTTTGTTGTCAGACTTCATATCGTCAGCCATTGCTTAACTCCTTTCTTTTAAAATGGGATGTCATCTTCAAAACTTCCGCCACCACCATTGTATGAATCAAATGGTTGTGCTTTTGAAGACTGATTTGGTTGAGATGGTTTTGACTGATATTCTCCTCCTCCATTAGAAGAGGGTCTTTCAGAATTTCTTCCTCCGAGCAATTGAATATTAGTGGCTTCAATTGAGACTTTGCTTCGTTTTACACCATCTTTTTCCCATCGCTCCTGACGGAGCTCACCTTCAACAGCTATCTGCTGTCCTCTAGTGAGATACTGATTCAGTGCTTCGCCTCTTTTACCCCAGATCACAATATCAAAAAAGTTTGCCTCATCAACCCATTGATCTCCTGATTTTTTTCTGCGATTAATTGCGATACTGAATTTTGTTAAAGCAAATCCTGTATTGGTATAACTTAATTCGGCATCTCTTGTAAGACGCCCGACAAGTACTACGCGGTTAATATCACCAGCCATTACACACCTCCTGTTGCCTTAATTAGTTTTCTTTTTTTACAAAGAGAGACTTGAGTACACTTGGTGTCAACTTAAGATCTTCATCGATCTTAACAAGACTTTCAGGTGCAGCATTCAAAACAAACAGGTGATAGTGACCTCTTTCTTCCTTTTTGACGGGGTATGCGAGCAATCTGTCTCCCATATCGTCTTCAGAAGAAATCTCAGCACCATTTTTCTGGAGCAGATCTTTTACGGCCTTCAGGCCTACAGTATAATTATCTTCTTTTGTATTGAAGATACTTATAAATTCGTATTTTCTCATAATTTAATAATCCTCCTTACGGACTATAGTGATTCACCCATACCGGATGAATAAAGAGGCTAAAAAAAATTAACATATGAACTTTATGATGTCAAGGTGAGTGGACCAAAAGCCGATCATATATTCAGATAACATGAAACAAAAAATACACTATGAAAACGACATTTTCTATTTGAAAACGTATATCCGAATTCTCAGTGACGGATTAAAGCTGAATATTGATTCATTTATATTCGCTGAAAAGACTCTCGAAGATATCAACTTCATCGAAAACATTATACAGAAATTATACAATTCTCTCGAGGAAAATCCCCATTTAATCAGAAGAGCCGACCATCTTTTATCGGTTATGGAAGTTAAAAAGTATTTCATTACTTATCTTGAAATACTGACAAGAAACGGAAACCCCTACTCCAACGACTTGAAACAGGCATTTCCCAAATTGAGACGGGCTGTAGCCAATCACACCAGAGACCTTTCCCTAATCCAGGGTCAGCTGAAAATCACAGAATCTGCCAGTACGGAAGTTGAACATATTTCTGAAAATGAGATGAGTTTTCTGCTTACCCCCTACATGGATCCCGACTCGGAGTGATCCATGGTTATGGGGTGCCAACTTCGTTAGCCAACCTCCAGATTGTCCTAAAAATAAAATACCAGCCCCGGACGGCTGGTAAACATAAAAAAAACAGGATGAGATCTAATGATGCGGGGTTGGTAAGCCCGCTAAATCTAAAAAAAGCAAGACCGGTTGCTTCTATTTATTCTACTTCGTTTCCGACTTTTCTCGCTCGGACAGGCTTGTCGAGGTTTACACCTAGTTTAATGCCTGTTTCAACGAGGAGGCTCCAGCCGGCTGCCAGTTCAACGTAATTTTTGAAGTGTCCGCCATCGGGAATAACAACTGTATCAAATGAAGTTTTTCTCGATGATATGGCAATGATGTTCATCCCCACCCCATCTGTGAGACATTGTCTGAATTTTTCCTCTTCTGCTTCAAAGGGATCGACTACGATAAGAATGTCTCGTTCTGTCATAACTTCTTCAATTCCATGGGCTGCGTAAGTGCCTTCGAGATAGTCGGATTTTTTTCTTGTTATTTCATTCGTTTTCAGTGTGAGCTCTTCTGCAACACCGTTATTTCTACCGGCAAAATAGATCATGTCGGCAGAGGCTATTTTTTCCACTATTGAAGGATCTATTTCCAGTGTCAGTGCTTTTTCAATATCATCACCGGCCTGAGTCAGTCCCTGAAGCTTTTCACCTTTTAGAGCGCTGAGAAGGGCATCGTAAAATAATCCCTGTTCTGCAACACTTTTTGTAGCGGCAACAGCATCTTCCCCGCCGCAGCTCAGTACATTTGCCCTATCAGCCAGATCAGTTACAGGCGTATTGCTGTTGGCAGTTATTCCGTAGAGACTATTATTCCCTTCACTTTTCAGTTTTTTGAATAACCTGACAAGCTCTTTAGTTCTCCCGGAGTTGGACATTCCAAAAACAGCTGTTTTTTTAAGATCATATTCGAGAGACTGGGTTGCTCCATCAGTGTAGAGATCGGGGCCTCCTGTTGATTTCAATGCTTCATAAATGGCTCTTTTCGCCGGAAAGATTCTACTTGATCCTTCTCCGGTCAGGAATAATCTATCGGCATTCTTAACATCATCAGCAAATGATTCAACTAGAGAAACATCATAGTTTCTCACAACTTCAGCTGTTTCGAGCATCTCTTTGCATAAAGCATATTTACTGTATTTTTTGTCATTAATATTCATTGTTCACCTCTATTAAATCTTTCAGTTCATTCTGGACTTGAGGATAAGTTTCAAAACCACCCCCCATGTGCTGCCAGAAGCATTCGGCATATTCAAAACCGGCCATTTTTCCCAATTCTCTGTTGTATTCTTTCGCTTCTTCAAAAAAATTATCCATATTAAACATTTTTTTCATCAGTTTTATCTGTGATTGATGACAGGAGAGCATCTCCATCTTTGTTTCTATTACTGATGTAATGTTTACAAAAAACTGGGGAGCCGGCAATTTCTCTCCAAGCGGTCCAGTCAGTGCCAATGGCGCTGTATGGTAGAACAAAGGAGTTCTTTCAAGAGGCTTTTCACTGCATGGAGCATTGGGCAGTGTAGCCTGCATGGTTGCGACATCAGTTATGATAGCCGTAGCCCGATGATCGGCATGGTAATCATCAGGGATATGGGTAAAGACAATGCCCGCTTTTACTTTACGTATTAATTCCAATACTTTTATTCTGGCTTCGAGGCTATCGAAAACATATCCGTCCCTCTGTTCAAAGCAGTAATATTCCGCTCCCAGAACAGCGGCTGCTTCAGTAGCCTCTTTTTTACGGATTTTCATAGTTTCCTGTTCATCTGTATCAATCCCGCCCAGACCTCCTGCGGTCATTGAGGCAATTACAATCTTATATCCTTTATCTTTCAGCAGTTTCAGAGTACCTGAGCACCATGCTTCAGTGTCATCGGGATGGGCCTGTACTACAAGGACTGTTTTATTAAAATCAGGCATACTTATTTATCTCCTGTCGACTAAGAACGGGTCCCCGACACAATGTGTCGCCCGCTTTATCTCTATACATATTTTTCTTCGAGCCTTGTATATGTTGGAAGTTCCGGTATGAGGGGCCTGATATAATCAAGGAATTTATCTGTTACGAAATTACCCTCTTTATTGATAAAATCTTCAGGCATTGATTTTGCCCGGACGGCAACACTGGAAAGAGGAGCTGTACCATATTGAAAAGTCACCTTTCCATCTTTTTCAAGACGATTGATTGTCACCATAACTGCTGAAGTTCCGCTTACCGCCAGTTCAACAGCTTTTTCTCCACAATCGAAAGCTTTCTGCAGATCTTCCGGGATGGCACGGTCTATTGCGCTCATAATCAGGGATTCGGTAATCTGAAACTCCCCTCTTATTCCCAGTTTGTTTGAAAGTATTTTGTGTACATTGAGACCTGCACTCGCTCCTCCCATAGCACCAAATTCAGTATTTCCGAATTTATCAGCATCTAGAGATGCACTGACAGGTGTTCCATCAGCGTATTTCAATCCTTCGCTGACAACAACAGAAACCCATCCGTGTTTATCTATACAGGCTTTTGCATCTTTGAGAAATTTATCTGCATCAAACACTCTTTCCGGGCAGTAAATCAGATGAGGTCCGTCATCTTCATGTTTTTTAGCCAGAACTGTTGCAGCAGCCAGCCAACCGGCATCACGACCAATAGTCTGATATACAACAAACTGATCAACTTTTTTCATATCTCTGGCCAATGCCCCTGCCTGTTGAACAGATAGAGCATTATATCTCGCGGCAGATGCAAAACCGGGAGTATGATCGGTTCCGAAGAGGTCATTATCCACAGTTTTGGGAACTCCCACTCCGTATAATTCATAGGCCTCTTTTTTACAATACTCCTCTATGCGGTGAATGGTATCCATTGTGTCGTTTCCACCAATGAGAAAAAAGTATCTGATGTTGTATTTCTTAAAGACTTCAAGGATTCGTGTAAAATCTTCGTCTTGAACTTTGTGCCTCGATGATCCGAGAGCTGATGAGGGAGTTTTTCTCAACCCTTCAATTATTGAATCGCTCTGAGCAGAGAGATCCCAAAGATCCTCTTTCATAAAACCTTCAATGCCAAAGTGCATTCCATAAAGTGTTTCTATCTCGTCAAATTTCTTTGCTGCAGACATAACACCGGCCAGAGATGAGTTTATCACTGATGTCGGACCACCGGACTGACCTACTATCGCGTTTCCTTTCAACATAATTCCTCCTAAATATTTGCAATCAGACTGAAAATATCATGCCATTGCAGGTCATTGATATCCTGATCATTTTGGAGCACCGGTGCCTGAAAAAGCTTTTCCATAAACATTGAAGCGGCTCCGAATGCTGTATCCATATTATTTACTTCAGGAAATAAGATTCTGAAGTTGTTATCATTTACTAGTGATTTAACCTGCTCCTGGCAGTGCATAAACTGACCGCCGAAAAATATTTCTCCCGGATCAAATACATAAAAAAGAGGAAGGAGATATTCGAAAAGTTTCTCAAGATATGACATTAGTGCGTATTGATCCAGCTCCCAGCCATTTCCTGTTTCCCTGTAAACGTTCCCTTTTTCACGAGAGATCAGATCTTCTGGCAGTTCGCCGGCGGCAGATCCCGAACCGTAGTAAACTTCTCCATCAATGACTATACCAATACCGATTTCAATCTCTTCAGGAGCTTGTTCTCCTTCTTTCCGATGAAGTTTCCATATAATATTCAGGAAGTTTTTCAGTTTCAGGTCTTTATTCTTTTCAAGCTGTCCCCAGGCGCAGCAGTTAGCATCATTGTCTATAAGAACGGGAACGGGAAAGATCCCTACTGATTCTTTTGAAAAATCAAAATCACTGCAGTTAAAGGAGGTAGCTCTTACTATTTGTCCTTTTTCATTATCAACAACACCGGGAATTCCCACTCCGATACCGATTAAAGGAATTGTTAGAGCTGCAATTTCGTCTTTGAACAGTTCATAGAGATCTCTAATGACATCTACAGGATTTGTAAAATGAAGATCACCACTCCACTCTTTTAAAATCTGCCCATTGAGATTTATCAGGACTGCATTATAAGATCGCAGCTGCAAATCAATACCGAGTATGGAACCGTAATTTTCATTAATTCCAAGCAGTACAGGGCGCCTTCCCCCTCTGGAAGGAGCATCCCCTTCAGATACGACTTTGACAATAGACAAATCCAGAAGAGGATTCACAAGGTTTGTAATAGTCGATCTGTCCAGACCTAACTGCCGGGATATTTCAATTCTGCTGATCCCCTTATTCACTCTGAGCTTCTGTAAAACATGAGATCGATTAACGATTCGCTGAAACTGCTTGCTATCTGGCAAAAAAGGACTCCTTATTGTTTGTTTATTAAATCAACAATGAAAATATACTCCTGATTTTCAAATAGTGCAATAGTAAAAAAAGAGAATTATCTAATAATTTAAAATGTGTTAGCATAGAAAAAAAATGAGCAGGGAATGAAAGTGTCAGATCTGAATACAAAATTAAAAAAATCAATAATTGATATTGATTTAACAATGAAAATACTGGAAAAATACAATAGCGGTGCATACGACCATTTCAAACCGGTTGTCGTGAAAGGATTTCCCCCGGTTGATAATAGAACGATAATAGATATGAAGGGAGACGTATCTTATTCAATACCAGTTTTACAACTGAAGAAAATACTTGAAAAGTATAATATTCCCCTTGAAAAACAGATCAATGACAATAGTGATGAACAATCTGTCACACTAAATAAAAAAGAGCTGATTAACATCGGAGAACGATTGATGCCCCTCTATTCTTTCGGTATTCTCAATGGAGGTTCAGCTACATCTTATGCAGACTCAAAAAAGAACAGCTCTTTCGATAAAAACTTGTTCAACCTGCTCTTCGATTCCTTTAAGAAACTGGCTGAATTATCCACAGGCCGGGCAAAAGGGATTACTCCGGCATTTATCAATCCCGACGGTACACCGGGTCCCTCTTTCATAGAACTGAAAATGAGATCTCTTCTGATAGAAAACTGCAGTTCTCTTTTCCAAATGACCAGTTTCCATAATGATGAATCAATTCAGGCAACATACAATCAATACAGAGAAAGTCCCTTTCTGAAAGATCTGATCAAAACAAAAAATGCAGATATCTGCAATGCAAAGACTGGCATACAACCCCTTCTGGCAGCCTTTACACATAGCAAAATGGGTAAGAAGAAAAATATCTATGTCGGCGAAAAGGGGAACCTGATCTCTTTACCCGGTGGACACGGCCAGTGTTTTATAACATTGAGAAATGTTTTTAAAGAACTGCTCAGTGAAGGAGTCCGTTTTGTATCTATTGGAAATGTGGATAATATAGGTTACACTCCTGATCCACAAAGCCTTGCTATCCTGGCACTTAGCGGGAAACAAGCAGGTTTTGATTTTTCATATAAAACACCTGTTGATGTCAAAGGCGGAATTTTAATCACTGATGATAGAAATAGACTCAATTGTGCCGATCTCGGAGTGGCTATAGAAAAAGAAACCGTTGAAGAAGCTGAACAAAAGGGATCGTCCATACTTTTCAATTGCGCAACAGGATTATTTAATCTTGAATATCTGGTAGAAAATATCGACATGATCATTGATTCCCTTCCCATGCGATTCAGCGATCAGGATAAAGATGCCGGTCAGTATGCACAAGCGGAACAGGTAACCTGGGAAGTCATCGGGATTCTCGATGATATTCTTATCTTTGCCATTGATAAATACGACCGGTTTCTGGCAGCAAAAACAATAATGGAGAATCTTATGACCAGCGGTATAAGAATAGCAGAAATAGAATCGGAAGCACTGAAGGGGATTTCTGCCAAACTTAACCGGGGACTTGAAAAAAAGCTTAAGACAATCTACGGTTTGAAACTTGTAAATGGAAAATGGATACCGAAAACTGTAGCTGAACTGGAGAGGAAAATATGATAGAACCGGATTTTTCAAAATCGAATGGCCTACTGCCGGCAATAGCTCAGGACTTTGAAAGTGGAGAAATTCTGATGCAGGCCTATATGAGTAAAGAATCATGGAAAGAAACACTCAAGTGTGGATATGCTGTTTATTATTCCAGAAGCAGACAGGAGTTGTGGAAAAAAGGAGCGACTTCGGGACATCTACAGGAAATAAAAGAGATCCGCCTCGACTGCGATCTGGATTCTATATTGTTGAAGGTTAATCAGATTGGCGATGTTGCCTGTCATACAGGGAAAAGAAGCTGTTTTTTCAATATAATACCTCTGAAAAATGATAGAGAAGTATAAAACACTGCTGAATACAGCAAAAAGCAGACATAAAGAAACGAAACAGCTCTTCAAAATCCTGAAGAAAGTTAAATCTGGAGAATTGGATAATCTGTTCGAATTAAATCATATTCGGTTCAGTAGTGAGATAGACTGTCTATTATGCGGCAACTGCTGCCGTGAAACAGGTCCACTATTGAAAGACAGAGACATCAACAAGCTTTCAAAGTCTCTGAGAATGAAATCAAACCTGTTTATCGATACATATCTACAAATGGATGATGAAGGTGATCAGATATTCAAAGAACTGCCCTGCCCTTTTATAGAAGATAATAATTATTGTATTGTTTATGAAGACAGGCCATCAGCCTGCAGAGAATACCCTCACACAGATAGAAGAAATATAAGAAAATATTTAAAACCCACACTGGAAAACTATAGAAGATGCCCCATAGTTTATCTGACAGTTGAAGAAATTAAAAAATCTCTTCGGTAAAATTCTTTATTCTTTATTCTTTCAGTTTATCACTTTTTTCAGAAAATGGATTTATCTGATCATAATCACCCAAAAATCCTGTCTCCGATCCCGATCGGCTGTAAATTCTTATCTCAAAGTGAAGATGAGGACCGGTAGAACGCCCGGCTTCTCCGATGTCTCCGATTTTTTCATCCTTTTCAATCTCATCGCCTTCTTCCCATCCTGTGGGCTGATCCATGTGAGCATAAAATGTGCTCCATTTCAAAGCCGTTGGATATTTGTCGAGGATTTCATCAGTCATAATATGCTCGATTTCAACATTCCATCCATAAACTGAATCATAGTGAATATCTCTGATTATACCTTCCGTAACACTGACGATGCTTCCGGGAAGCTGAGGAGCCCTGACAATTCTATTTTCAGGAGTAATATCGATAATATTCTTGATATTTATAATGTCAACTGCAAAATGGGGTCTGACTCCGCCTGTCCCGATAGGATTTGCCCGGCGCTCCATGAAAGTACTGGAAATCATAAAGCTTTTTCCATCGTTGGCACTGCTGTCGAGCCTGACCGGATAAACAAGGTTTGAAAAAACCAAATTATATGAGTCGAGAGTTTTAACGTTATTGACATCTGTCGCCAGAAGAGTTTCCGCCTGTTCCTCGTTTTGAGGCAAACGGGAAACCTGATAAATAAGATCCCCATAAGTTGCAGAGGATTCCACTCTGATAGCAATAAATTCATAAGCTTTTTTTCGCGAATAGTACTTATAGGGTAATTCCGCAGCCATTCTACGGATATTGGAAGCTGTGTTCTGACGGCTGAAAAGAAATGCTTCTTTCTCCTGGGCAACAGATTGCTGAAGGGATGTCAATTCATTCTGAACATCCATAATTTCAGTAGAAAGTTCACTGATAGCCATTTTATTTCTATCTGTTGACTCTTCTATAGACTGATCCAGTCCATCAACAATGTTTGTGATCTGTCTAAATCCGAAACTATTGAATATGAGAGCAGTAAAAAAACCGCACATCAGCACAGCTACTGCGATAAGAAGTGTCATGCTGTTGATTTTTTTCCGGGCAAAATCCGCTGATATAATCCCGTTTCTGATATTTCCAACGGGGATTTCAAGAGACTCCCCTTTGATACTGTCTCGATTTTTCAGACGGGAGATGGCGTCATTTAATTCAACTGATACAGACCCTTGATCGATCATCTTCCCGTTTTTTTCTGAACTGGAGATCATCCATCTCTGATTGTTAGAAAATATCCAGTTTCTAGATGTGTGGTTCTGTTCATTTCTAGTGATAATATTTTCATGGAGGATGATTGTATTGAGATCAACTCTTGTTACGGAGTAAAGGTAGGAACAGGCGCTGCCGTTGAGCATCAGAGAAATTTCAGATTTTCCAGATGTAGAAAGTCTGCCATCAAGAAGATTGATGAGTATTTCAATTATCTTATATATACTGCTTCTGTTCTCTTCCTGATTCAAAGACAAAACTCAACTCCATTTTTTACATTTCAATACCTATGTTTATAATAAAGAGAGTAAATATTTTCTACACGCTAAACTATATTATTGACAATTAATCCAATTTTTTCCAGACAGTTGCCAATAGTTCCTCTGTCTCTCGCCAGCTTATGCATTCATCAGTGATCGAAACACCGTATTTGAGATCTTTAACATCTCCGGAAATTTTCTGATTCCCTTCAAAGAGATTGCTTTCCAGCATAAAACCCTTTATAGAATCCCGTCCGCGGAATTTTTGATCAACAATATCTCTCAGAACCCTCTCCTGACGCTCAAATTTCTTACCGGAATTGGCATGACTGCAATCGACTATAACGGCGGGATTCAACTCGGAAGCACTCATGATTCTCTCTGCCTCTTCAACTGATTCTTCGTAATAATTGGGACCTCTTCGCCCACCGCGAAGGATCAGATGGCTGTTATCGTTACCTTTTGTTTTGAAAATACATGTTTTCCCAGTCTGATCGATACCGATAAAGCTGTGGGGAAACCTGCTCGATTTCATTCCATCGACAGCAGTCTGTATGGAACCGTCTGTAGCATTTTTAAAACCAACAGGCATGGATAAACCGCTGGTGATCTCTCTATGAGTCTGTGATTCCGTAGTCCTCGCGCCGATTGCTGACCAGGCAACTATATCTGCCAGATACTGTGGGACAATAGGATCAAGCATTTCCGAACCTGCGGGAAGTCCAATAGAATTGATTTTCAGCAAAAGACTTCTCGCGGTCTGCAATCCTTCTCCTATCTTATATGAACCATCAAGTTTGGGATCGACTATGAGACCTCTCCAACCGATAGTTGTTCTGGGTTTTTCAAAATAGACTCTCATTATTATATATAGTTTGTCACTGTACTTTTTTCTGAGAACATTGAGTTTTTCCGCATATTCCATAGCGGCTTCTGTATCGTGAATTGAACAGGGACCTACTATTGCCAGCATTCTCCGGTCTTTTCCAGATAAAATATCCGATATTTCTTTTCGACTTTGCAGTATGCTGTCTGCAAGATCTTCAGTAACCGGGTATAATTCCTTTAATTGCTTTGGCGGGATTAATTTTTGAACTTCTGATATATTAACATTATTGAGTTTATCCATTATTATTCCTCGAAAAATACTTATTTATAAAACTGATACAATGGAGTGCTTGGGTTTGACCATAGGTAAAACTGGTATTATACCAAATTTTCTTATTATTTTAATCTTATTTTCAGGTTGTGCAACGGGGAAAGAGATAAAAAACACCAAAGAATTGAATCTTTCAATAGAAACAACAGCCGATATCGAAGAAATTCCTGAAAAAAAAGAGATAAGCAAAGAAGAAAAGATAGAATTTCAGGTTGAAACCTTATTAAGTGAGATGTCTGTAGATGAAAAAATAGGACAACTCTTTATGATAGCAGTCAGAAACAGCTATGACGGAAAGAGAATGCTCCATGCAGATGACTATATGAAATCGGTTATTGAACGTTACAAACCCGGTGGAATCATTTTTTTTACTATCAACTTCGACACACCTCAACAAACACGCGATTTAATCAGAGGAACTCAATTGCTCAGTGGAATACCTCTTTTTACAGCAGTTGATGAAGAGGGAGGTGTAGTTGCACGTCTGGGAAACAGTGAACGTATGTCTGTGACTCTACTTCCACCGGCGGCGGTTATCGGGAGGACCGGAAAGACTGAATATGCTGCAATGGCGTCTAAAGTGATTTCCAGAGAACTGAAAGCTCTGGGTTTCAACATGAATATGGCTCCAGTTGCCGATGTGAATACCAATTCTTTAAATCCGGTAATCGGAAGCAGAACCTATTCAGACAATCCGGAACAAGCAGGCCATATGGTGGCTGCTGTCACTGAGGCAATGGCTGAAGAAGAGATGATTTCCGTTTTAAAACACTTTCCGGGACACGGAGATACAAGCAGTGATACACATAAAGGGGATGTAATTCTCAATCATGATATACAAAGGCTCGAAAAAATAGAGTTCATTCCTTTTATTATGGGCATCGAAGCAGGTGCTGACGTGATTATGACGGCCCATATAAAAGTCCCCCGGGTATCCGGTTCTGATATGCCGGCAACGATGTCTCCTGTGATTCTTCAGGAAATCTTGAGAGGCGAACTCGGTTTTCAAGGTATTATTATAACTGATGCCATGGATATGGGGGCAGTAAAAAATTACTGGTCCTCTTCTGAAGCAGCGGTTAACGCCCTTATAGCCGGAGTAGATATCATTCTGATTCCCGCCGATATACAGGATGCTATAGACGGTATAAAAGAAGCTCTAAATACGGGTGTAATAAATATAGAGAGAATAGATGACTCAATCCGCAGGATTCTAAGAGTAAAAATAAAAAGAAATATTATCTCCGATGAATTACCAGGCTCTGATGACCTGGAGTCCATTCTCGGTAGCGAAGAACACAAAAAAACAATTGAAGCCATTACTAAGTAACAATTCAAAAATCACTAAACTTTTCCATATACATGCTTAACATTTCTATGATCAAGAACATTATTCATATATTTTATTGCTAATTTTGTATTATTTTCATTTACAACCACTCATTTTTAACCATTTTTTTTGAAAGTTACCCGTTTTATCTTTTTTATCTCCCGTTTTTATCAATTTTTCATTGACTTACTACAAAGAGCGATCTATATTTAGCAAATGTATAAGAATTCAGGAGGGAATCATGAGTAATATTGAGCGGACAGCTGCAGAAGTCATGATTGATATAATTCATCAACAAGGTGTGGACTATATCTTCGGACTGCCCGGTGGAGCGGCAATACCTATGTTTGATGCTCTTGTGCAGTCTCCCATAGAACTGGTTTTAACCAGACATGAACAGGGTGCAGCACATATGGCTGACGGTTACGCCAGAGCATCAGGGAAAACAGGAGTTGTACTGGTAACTTCGGGACCGGGAGCAACAAATACAATAACAGGGCTACTGACAGCTCATATGGATTCAATCCCTATGGTTGTGATCTGCGGACAACAGACCACAGGAAATCTGGGACTCGATACATTTCAGGAAGCAGATATTTCAGGAGTTACTTTTCCATTAGTAAAACACTCCTATCTTGTTAAGGATCCCAATGATCTTCCAAGAGTGACAAAAGAGGCATTTTATATTGCCAGCACCGGACGTCCCGGTCCTGTAATAATCGATCTTCCAAAAGATGTTTCAAGTTCAATCATCACTGATGATGAAGATATTGCCATAAATGTACCGGGATATAATGTAAATCGGGAAATAGATAAAGAAAACGTTGTAAAAGCAGCTCAAATGATTTCAAGATCTTCTAAACCTGTATTGATGATCGGTCATGGAGCAATGATTTCCGGAGCTGAAAAAGAAGTAGCGGAAATTGTCGAAAAAATGCAGATTCCCGTTGTTAATACTCTTCTTGGAAAAGGGGTATTCCCGGAAACTCATATATTAAACCTCGGAATGCCCGGAATGCACGGATCAGCTTATGCCAATAAGGCGTTGATCGCCAGTGATCTGATAATTTCTGTCGGAGCCAGATGGGATGATAGAATTGCCGGAAAACCGGACAAATTCTGTCCCGATGCACAAAAAATACATATAGATATTGATCCTGCTGAAATAAACAAAGTGATTCAGGTTGATTGCCATATTCTGGGTGATGCCAAACAGGTTCTCGATATGATGTACAGCCATCTGAAGAAAGGCGACACAGAGAACTGGGTTAAACAGGTTTCACGTTGGAAAAGAGACTATCCCCTTAAGTATAAAAAAGAGGGGAAACTCAAAGCTCAGCATGTAATAGAGGAAATGAGTATTCTCACAAAAGGGAAAGCTATTTTTACAACCGATGTCGGCCAGCATCAGATGTGGGCCGCACAATTTTGTAAAATAGAAAAACCCAATTACTGGATCTCTTCGGGAGGTGCCGGAACAATGGGTTATGGTTTTCCAGCTGCAATCGGAGCACAACTGGCCCAGCCTGAGAAAACTGTGATTACAGTAGTAGGTGATGGTGGTTTCCAGATGACCCTGTCTGAGCTGGCAACAGCTTTCAACCTAAAATTGCCCATTAAAATTCTGCTTATTAACAATAATTATCTGGGTATGGTAAGACAGTGGCAGAGCATGTTCTATGAGAACAGACTCTCCGGTGTAGATCTTGTGGGAAATCCTGACTTTGTCCGACTGGCATCGGCCTATGGTTGTAAGGGTTTCCGGCTGAAGAGAAGCGCTGATGTCAAAAAAGTACTTACAGCAGCTTTAGAATACAATGATGGCCCCTGCATTATCGATGCGGAAGTAGCCCAGCAGGATGATGTATTCCCAATGGTTCCCGCCGGAGCTACCCTGGATAATATGTTACTGGAACCGCCAAAAGTAAAACTTGAAAAACCGGAGGGGAGCACCTGATGAAAAACTCTCAACACACCTTAAGTCTATTGGTATGCAACAGACCGGGAGCATTAATCCGTATTGCTCTGGTTTTTACAAGAAGAGCCTTCAATATTGACAGTCTTGTTGTATCAGAATCAAAGGATCCCAATTATTCAAGAATGAATATTGTAGCAACGGGAGATAAAAAGACACTGCACCTGATGTTAAACCAGCTGAATAAACTGATTGATGTTGTCCATGCAAAGGATTATTCCGATGGCGATGTCATCCAGAAAGAACTGGCTCTGTTAAAGGTAAATTGCAATAGCAAGAACCGTACAGAGATACTGCAGATTGCCGATGCATTCAAATGCCGCAATGTAGATATCAGCGATACGACAATGACATTCCAGGTCACTGGAAAATCATCGAAAATTGATGCCGTTAGAAAAATGTTTGAACCCTATGAAGTACTGGAGATAGTACGGACCGGGAAAATCCTGATGGCAAGAGGTGTTGAAGAAACAGCCTGATTTTTTGATTAAGGATTTTCCTATACAGCCGATAAGTAAATTGGAGATTAATAATGAGAAAATATCTACTAATTTTACTTATCGGTTTTTTTATAATTACAGCGGCCTGGTCAGAAGATGCGGCAGAGGAAACTCTCGTTTTCAGCACAATATTGTATGGAAATGAAAACGATATTCCCTTAAATATAAGCAGTGACAATGACTGGGTTGACCTGAGCAGTATAAATACAGTTGAAATCAACAGTTTAGAGACTCCCGGTGCGGGAATTATCAGAAAATGGCGTATAAAAAGCTCTTATTCTGATGAAACTGTTGCCGGTCAGAGTACCGTTCAGATAAAACTGAGGACCGACTCTGTTAAAATGCCCGTTTTCACTCTCCCCTGGTCTGAAGGAAAGAAAGGCTGGAAAGAAAATTACAGCAACTGGTTTCAGACGGAATTTGAAGGCCACCTGCCCCTACTCGGCGAACAGGGTGTATCCAGTGTACGTCTTATTGCCCCCCCCGGCTCATCAAGCCCTGGAATGATATACAGAATAGAATTGGAAGCCTGGGATATTGCAGTCGTTGAAAAACCGGAAGAGAATATACAGTCAGTCATTCAAAGAGCATCGATGTCCGTTATACCGGAAATCAAAGCAGTGAACCTGGAAGCATCTGACAAAAACAGATATCTCGAGAGAAAAGCACCTGAAAGGGATCAGGCTATGAGTTTTGCCCTTAACTTTGTAAACGACAGCATCGTCGGAGATCTTCCCGCATATTACAGCAGTCTCAATGATACAGTATATTCAATGGAATCCGGTGAAGGTTCTTCCAGATACAGAGTGATTCCTCCTCAGAACAACTATTCCGGTTTTTCTCTTGTCGATTACACAGAAGCTTACGAAACAAAAATTTACGAGTACAGCGAATATAGTCAGATGTTTCCTCAGTGGTTTGAAGAATCCAGAAGATGGAAACCTGATAGGAATACCTATCTTTATCATGGATCTGCCCTGAAGGAAGGAAAAGAGGCTATTTTGACTGATGGGATACTGGTGTTTATGTGCAAGCTAATCGATGGTGAATGGAAGCTGGTTGCAATCCCCGAGTAATAAAAAACCGCCTGTTTGATATGAACCCCTTTTGTTGGATAAATTCCATCAGAAGGGGTTTTTTATGTACTTTACTTCTAGTTTGTTGTCGTGATCGGAGCCGAATCAGGTCTAAAAACTTTTCTCTCACTTAAAGTAAATGCAATGAAAAGACCGATAAAAGCTGCTACCGCAGAAACAATGAATGTATTGGTATAACTGCCTACAATTGATTTGATAAAGATTCCCGACAATGCAGCTAAACCATAAGCCTGGTATATTACACCATAATTGGATCCATAACTGAATGAACCGAATTGCTGATTTGTGTATGTAGGGAATAAAGCAAGGAATCCTCCATAACCAATGGCGACACCGATCACACCCAGATAAAACATGGCTTGAATATCTGCTAAAAAGCTCAAGGATAACAGAGATAGAATTGTGATAACGAATATTCCTTTCAGAACATTAAGAGTTCCATATTTATCAGATAAAGAACCTGATATCAAACGGCTTCCAGCATTGGAAATTGCCAGAATTGAAATTATTGTTGCAGCTGTTGCTTCACCTAAACCGGCTACTTGTAAACCTATATTTTTTGCAGCACCCAACACTAATAAACCGGGAATTACTGCAAGCCAGTACATAAACCATGTTTTGTAGAACTTTGGAGTTTTAATCATTTCAGCAGTTGTGAAATCTCCAGTACTTTTAACAGCAGCTTTCTTCTCAAAACCTTCGGGCAGGCTGACAAATTGTGCTCCAATTATTATGATTGCTGCCGAGATAAGACCGAGATTCATAAATGCACCGGACACAGTAGACCCTTTCAGTAGCATTGATATTACTTCTTTGAAAATAATACTTCCTCCACCGAAGACTCCAACGGATAGACCAATGATTGTTCCTTTTTTGTTGGGGAACCATTTGACTAATGTTGAAAGTGGGCAAACATAGACAAAACCAACGCCGGCACCAACGATGACACCATATGTAATGTATAACATCATGGGAGTCGTGGCGAATGACGATAGGATCAAACCACCACCGTATAATAAACCACCAATTGTCAAAGTTAATTTAGGTCCCTTTTTGTCAACGAGTTTCCCTGAAAAAATAGTACTGAATGCGAATACAAATTGAGCGATGGAATATGTCAGCAAAATTGTATCACCAGACCATCCTGTTTCTTTTTCTATTGCCGAGCCGAAAATACTCCAGGCATATAGTCCTGCGATTGTCAGCTGCGCCAGTAGTGCCCCGACCAGAACCATATATTTATTGTTTGTTTTAATCATTTATTTATAACTCCTTTTTATATTTGTTGAACTGTCCAGCTTTCATCAACCCAGAGACCGTATACTTTTACATCCAGATCCCAGCTTTTAATGACTGCAACTGCTTGTAATATTAATTGCTTTTGACTTTCGTCTGTCTCTTCGACTGCTGCACAGTCAGTGTGTCCGACGATGAAGACAGTATTTGATAAGTGATTGCTTATGGAAATATCCATTCTGAATTTTATATTTTCAATGATATTTTTATGATTCTGTTCAGCTATTATTTTACAGGGACCTGCCAGTGTTATTGTATCGATAAAATCTACACTGAAATTTTCCCTTATATAATTATTGACTGTTATCTGAACTCTACCGTCCATGCAGTTAATCGCTGTTGAGAATGTTCCTGTTTCCATATATACAATACCCTCTCTTTTTCAATACGTCTACAGTAGTAACAATATTTTACACAAATTTCCAAGTTTGTAAATAGTTATTATTAGGAATGTAGGATTATCAGACATATGATAGCACAGATTTGTAACTAATGTCCCAATTATTTATCAAAAAGAATCAATTACTGAAGAAACCCGATTCCTCTCCAGGTGTTTCCAGAGAGAATCTACCAAGTTTTCCATTCCGTAAATCCAAGAGGAAAAGATTTATCGCTTTTTCATAATCTATTGCACCACCGGCAATAAGGCATCCTCTCTTCTTACCGATGATTTCAATCAACTCTATTGTATCTTCGGGTATTTCTTCTAACTTATATCTGTCCATAATCCGCTGGGGATAATAATGAACCATATACTCAAGTCCTTTCATGGAAATCTCATCAAGTATCAGAATAGAATCTTTGATTGATCCGAGCAGTGCCAGCTTAAAACCGATATCCTGATCTTCAAATTTAGGCCATAAGATTCCCGGTGTATCGTATATTTGAAGACTGTCTGAGACGTTGAGTCTCTGCATATCTTTTGTTAATCCCGGTTTATTACCAACGGCTGCTTTTTTCCTGCCGGCCAGAGCATTGATTACAGTTGATTTCCCCACATTGGGAATACCGACAATCATTGCTCTTACAGGTCTTCTGTCTATCCATTTTGCACCTTTGCAGAGAGTCTGGCATCCACGGACGATGGCATTGAGGTTTTCTTTTGTTTTAGAAGAAACTTCAACAGGCAACCTGTTGTTTCCAAAAGACTTGAAGTGTTCAGACCATTGTTTTGTAATAGATTTATCAGCTAAATCGGCTTTATTCAGAACGACAACACGGGGCTTATCTCCAGTCAGCTCATCGATAATGGGATTGCTGCTGGATACAGGGACTCTGGCATCGAGTATTTCAATTATTACATCTACCTTTTTAAGATTTTCTTTTATAAGTTTCCTGGTTTTGTGCATATGACCGGGAAACCATTGTATTGGTTTCAATTTATTTCTACCTCATATCGAAGTATATATACTTTTATTCCGATCTTGAATAGTCGTATGCACTTATCACACCATTGTGAACATAGAAAAAAAAGTACATTTATCAGATAATTAGCTATATATTTGTAATTGAGGTTTATTACTGTGATCAGACAATTATTGAAAAAGCTTGCAGCAGAAAAAGAAAACATTTTTATTCAGACACACAATTTTCCCGATCCCGATGCTGTCGCATCGGCATACGGCTTTCAACAGCTGTTAAAACTTGAGGGAATTGATTCCTTTATAATTTATGATGGTGTGATACAGCGCACGGCATTAAACAAAATGATAATAGATTTATCAATAGATATCCGACAGTCCCGACTATATGATATGACTGAAAAAGATAAAATAATAATAATCGATGGCTGCAAAAGAAATAAAAATGTAACAGACCTCATAGGAGATGAGATCGCTGTAATCGATCATCATCCCGGAAATAAACCTGACGATGTTGAGTTTGTTGATATACGTCCGGATACGGGAGCATGCGCTTCGATCATCACATCCTATTTTATAGATCTCAATCACAAGATACCCAAAGATGCGGCAACAGCTCTTCTGACCGGATTATTCAGAGATACCTATAGTATGACCAGAGCTGTCAGTCCATTGGATGTAGCAGCCTATTCTGAGTTGTTTAAAACTGCTGATAATGCCAAAGCAAATTCTATGGTTTTAAATAATATAACCTTCGATGATCTTCAACTCTTCAATAAAGTTATTGAGAATCTTAAAACAGATGGTGATATTGCTTTTTGTTATATCAGTGAAGAGTGTAATCAAAATCTTCTGGGTATACTGGGAGATTTCCTCCTATCATTGGAGGAGATTACATTCACTGCCCTTTTTGCCGACAATGATCAACTTATCAACATTTCATTCAGAAATGAATCGCCCCATATAAACGCAGCGGAGATTATGAAAGAACTTGTGTCCGGTATAGGATCCGGTGGTGGTCACAGACAAATGGCCGGAGGAATTATAGATAAAAAGGATAATTTCAATCCCGAAAAAATGTTTAAAAATTTAATCAATATTATAAGCAGATAATTTGATTTTATATAAGTCATAGAATTATAATTTAGAATAGCTACACAAAACGGAGTCAACATGTCACATATTCTGGTAATAGACGATGATATACATATACGTGAATTAATAAATATTATGCTCGAAGGCGAAGGACATACGGTTGTTCTTGCCGAAGATGGAATGGTTGGTCTGAAAATGGTGGATGAAGAAGACTTTGATCTGATCATCACTGACATAATCATGCCCAATCAGGAAGGAATTGAAACAATTGTACAGATCAAATCAAAGATTCCGGACATTAAGATCCTGGCGATTTCCGGTGGTGGTCGTATAGGATCTACTAATTATCTAAGCCTGGCGGAAAACTTCGGTGTAGATAAAACATTGTCAAAGCCCTTTTATCATAAAGATTTTATTGCCTGTATCAAAGAATTGCTGGATTAGAGGTGTTTTTTGAAAACTATATTAATTGTAGATGATCATTTCGAAATAAGAGAATTATTAAAAGACACGCTCGGTGATCAGGATTATGAAATTCTGTTTTCTGAAAATGGGAAACAAGCTGTCGCAAAAGCTAAAAAAGTAAAACCCGATTTAATCATCATGGATATTATGATGCCCGGAAGGATCAATGGGATAGAAGCAACAGAAATAATCAAATCTGATAGTGAAGCTCACAAATGCAAAATCATCATTCTCTCGGCGAAAGGCAAAGATAAAGACAAAATTGATGCATTGAAAGCTGGTGCTTCTGCTTTTGTTGAAAAACCCTTCAGCCCTGTAAAATTGCTATCAAAAATACAAACCTTATTAGAATGATATTAAATTATTGAAATTTTGCCTATTTGTTTTTCTCTTAGTATATTTAACATGGAGGATTGTGTAATGACCGTGACTGATGACTACGGCATTCAGTCAGTTCCTCCCCGATATGATGAGAACAACAGTTTTTATGTTCATACATCAGAAGGATACAGCAAAGCTGTTGAAGAGATTGATGCTGAGGAAAGGGAAATTGCTGAAGCCGAATTAAGAGCTGAAACACAGCAAAGGCTTGACTTTGAAGAAGCTGAAAGATTCGAAGAATTAAATAGAGAAAACGAAAAACAAATCCTTGAAGAGATCCGCCTGAAGGAGAATCAGATAGAATATCAGATTGCCGATCTGGAAGAGTATAACCCTGAAGAAGAAATACCCCCTCCCGGTACCAATCTGGATCTCCTGGCTTAAAAATCCACCCCCATAACAAGTTCACTTCTTTCGCATATTCTGTAGGGAATGCTGCCCTTGTATTTCGTCTGAATCTCCTCATTTACAACCGAAACAGAATTGTTGTTTTTTGACAGATGACAGAGATATATCTGTTTGATTCTGCATTTATCGTTGTTTCTCAGTCTTTCCAGGAAATCAGCTGTCTGAAAATTGGATAGATGCCCTACATCAGAACTGATTCTTTTTTTCAGGAACTGAGGATACCGGCCGTTTATCAGCATCTGCTCAGAATAATTTGATTCCAGGAAAAGAACATCAGACTGAAGGGCATATTGGAACATATTATCATCGACGATACCAGTATCGGTTATCACCGTGATTTTTTTATCACCAAGTTCAAAATAATAACTGAGAGATGAGGGCGCATCATGAGAGGTGGAAAAGGGAGTGAAATTCAAGGTTTTGTAATTGTAACTCTTCCCCGGTGCAACAGATAGTTTGTGATAGAGGTCTCTGTTTATATATTTATCTATATTGAGATTCTCATGGAGTACTACTGGAACTTTTCTTTCAAGAGAAAGAGATTCCACACCTTTAATATGATCAGAATGAATGTGACTCAAAAAGATGAACTCCAGATTCCCGGGAGAAAATGAGAGTTCTTTCATTCTCCGGTTGAGTTCTCTTGCTGAAAATCCGTTATCGAGGATAAATGAGAATCCATCATATTCGAATATATAGGAATTTGCACTCGAACCGCTTCCCAGGACTGCGTAGCGAAACAAAGTTACTTACTCTCTTTAATCCACACCACCCAGGTTTTCTGGTCGTATCCGGCTGTGACTTCATTTCCATTGCGGATAATCGGTGTTTTTAAAAGTAGATTATTCTCCAGGATTTCTTCGACGGGATCAAAATCCATCCAGGCTAAACCTTTGTTTTTATATTCTTTAGAGTTTGTGTCTATTAAATTATCTTTCCCGAGTTTAGCGGATACTTTAGTCAGCTCACCTTTGCTGATTGGTTTCTCATTGAGATCGAGAAAATGGAATTTTACAGATCTCTCCTTAAAAAAACGCATTGCTTTTTTTGTATCGGAACATTTTTTTGTACCTATGATTTGAATATTCATGCCCTTTTTATATCAGCTTTATTTCTATTTTTCTACAGTTCCCGACAAAATTGTGGAAATTGATATTTCCCATATTTTATCCATCTGCTCCCAGGACTCATCGAGAGAGAGATCCAAACCATTAAAAACAGTAACCTGTGTGGATTTCAAAGCGATGTATGTAAGGGCACTAACGACAAATGCTCCCAATGCGGGAACATTGACCTTTTGCAATTCTCCGAATGACTGAACCAGTAAGGAGCTTATAATAATCCCCTCTTCTTCCCTTTCAACTTCAAGCTTTCTGGTTAGAGGATTCGGCCTGAATAATTCCTCTTTCAAAATTCTCAAGTACACCGGCGATGATAATAGTTTTATTCGATAGATTTTAAACAACCAGAAAACTGCTTCAGTACTATTATTCCATCTTTCTGACTTCAATCCCTCTTCAAATTCATCTCTGATTGTTCTCCAGAGATTGATTTTCCTGGCATAGGCCTCAAGCAAACCATCCCATCCATTAAAGTATCTGTAAATCAGAACTTTGTTTAATCCTGCTTTTTCTGCCAGGGCATTTATTCCAAATTCTTTATTTTCAATTAACAGACTTTCCAAAGCATTGAGAAACACTTCTTCACTCTCTTTTCGACTCATAAAATTATCCTATCATCTAGATGCGACTATGTCTGCTATTTCCAATCTTGGAGAGCGGAGGAATGTCCCTTTCACAGGTTGACCTACTGACCACAGCATCTGAACTGTTTCTCCTTCGACGGCCAGTTCTTCATGGATCTGACCATATTGATCTTCAACCTCACTATATTCCTGCAATCCCTGGCTCAATGGAAGTAAACTTATATCCTGAGCAATCATCTCCATCCAAAAAGCCTGCATCTCCATTCCACTGAAAAATTGTACTGATGCAGTATTATTTTTTGTTTTCATACATACAAGTACAGTCGAAGGTTCAAGAGCTTTATTAAACAAATCTATTCCCTGTTTTCCATATGCTTCCGGTTTTAGAGGAAATAACCGGGCAAAAAACTCAATAAATCCCACTGTGGATTTTCTGAAATTAGAAAGTAGAGTTATGCCGTAAGGATCTGATTCCCGTGCTTTTCTTCCATATCTGGTATTGATAATACTCTCGTTCCTTGTTTCCTCAGTTTCCATTTCTATTCGAAAAGCTTCCTCTGCGATTGCCTTTAGTGATTCAACTCTTTCACTATTCCGAATAAACACAAAAGAAATATCTTCTGTTCCATAGTTTTGATTGATGTTTAATTCTGATTCAGCAAATAGATCTCTTTCGTGAACGGCATATTTTATGGTGGGGCTTGTTAACGTATCAATCAATACTACTCTCTCATCTGTCTCAGAACCTTGAAGATCTTCAAGTGTCCATTTAAAGAGTGGTATTTCTTCATCAAACTCACTGTTCCATTTTTCCGGGCCAATCCAATGGGCAGTCAGCATTTTCCCTTTTTTCAATGAACTCAAACGAGCCACTTCACTGAAAGCCCCAAGTGACAGAATCAGCTGCCTTGAAAAAGGATCCGTTTCGGGAAGCAATCTTGATTTATCAAGACTTCCAATTAATTCGGTGTCAGAAATAATCTCGATTTTCCAGCTTTGAATATTGTGGGCATTTTGAGCCCATCGGGCATCATTGAGTATATCTGCCCATATTCCCGATTCCTGCTCTAAAACCCTATTGAGATCCTGACTTGTACATGCTGTTAAAAGAATGATTGCAAAAATAATGAAAAAGTGTTTCATAAAACGTAACCCTCCGGTTACAACAATGTAACCAACAAGTTACCCCCAGTCAAGCCTTTAGGTTCAGATATTCAAAAAACCATGATATTATTACCTCAATGAGGATTAAATGATATGAAAATTGAGAAGTTACGAGCTGAGTATTTAGATCCCTTTATTGATTACTGCAGGATTCATGAAAAAGACCACGATGAGTCATTTCTATCTGAAGATGAACTGGAAAACTTTAATATCGATGACAATGTCACCTGCCTTCTACTAGATGATGATGAGAGTTTGATCGGTGTATTCTCCATTATGCTTAAAAGGAAAGGCCGTGTAAGGATTTTTCATGTTGTCCGCGATGACGCTCAGGCGTACAAAATGCTCCACGATGCCATGATTCCCCAATTGCGTGATGTCTTAAAAATAGAAAAATACAACCTTTTTATCCCCGAACATAAAAACTCCATAATAGATATACTTCAAAATTCCGGTCATATTTTCGAACGTTATGTCTATGTTCTGGAAAGAGACATTTCTCCCATCAAAGCACCACAGTTCCCTTCAGGATATGAATTGAAGCAAATGAAGTTTCCCGAGGATGTCAAAAACTGGGCGACAATCCGCAATGAGGCGTTTATATCTCTTGATGGTTTTACTAACTATCCCGAAGACTTTTTTTCAAGTATGAATGAAGAATCGGATTATATCAAAGAGGGAACACTGATTCTCTGGAAAGAGGATATTCCTCTGGCAATCATCAAAGTTTCTAAAGATATACAGGGAGACGAAACTTTCGGATTTATAGGACCGATTGCCGTCAAACCGGAGTTTCAGGGGAAAGGATTCGGAAGGAATATGCTGAGAGCAGTTGTTCGGCTCACATCTGATTTTGGGTGGAAATCTTCTTTGTGCGTCAATGCCGGAAATGAAGATGCATTAAAACTCTACCTGACTGAGGGGTTCAAAAAAGTTGAAGCCCTAGTGTCACTGAATTACAACGTGAGCATTAAGAAATGACACAATTACGCCCTTTATTCTTACCGAGATATAGTTTGTTATCAGCAGAATTTATTACCTGATCAATATTATCATCTATAAAAAACTCGGAAACTCCGAATGTCATTGAAACCTGGATCTGGTGACTTTCAAAAAAGAATTCTCTCCGCTCAACGGCGGTTCTCAATTTCTCTGCAACCATGGCTCCTTCTTCAAGGTCTGAAGCATTTACAAGAAAGAGAAACTCCTCTCCTCCCCATCGGGCAATACTATCTTCAACTCTCATCGCTTCAGAAAAAACACCTGCCAGTTCTTTCAGTACAAAATCTCCGGCATTATGGCCATATGTATCATTTATTTTTTTAAAATAATCGACATCACCCATAATCAGGCAGAATTTCTGATCTGTTCTCGTGCTCCTGGAGGCTTCCTCCTGAAGGCGAATATACATTGCTCTTCTATTCCAGAGGCTGGTTAATTGATCGAGATATGCAATTTCCTGAATTTTCAGCAGAGCCCCCTCCACCTTGTCTTTTTCAATGGATAGCTCTTTATTTTTACTCTCCAATTCCCTGTTGTGTCTGTTGATCAGTTTTACAAACCGTTTTTCAAAGCTATTGAATAAATAAGACGCCAATATCAATAAAAATACTATTGTAATTAGAAATACTCTGATCCCTTTCCGATATGTCAGTCCTATTTCAACCTGCTCTTTTTTGATGAGGACATCAATGTCATCAAGGTATACTCCAGTGGCAATTACCCAGTCAAAATCTTTGTACAAGCGGGCATATGATAATTTGTGTGATATTTCGTCAGAGTTCATTTTCTTAAAATAATACTCTGTAAAAACCTCTCCATCGTTATTAATTCCATCGAGTTCATCTTTATATGGTGTATTCCCTTTTATATCTTCATCTGCAGTTGAAAGAAATGATCCTTCCGTGTCCGGTAGATTTGGATGAACAAGGCGGATTCCATAATTTTCGCCACCTGAATAATCCAAAATTTGATTGATCCAGATATAACCACTATCGGGAAGAATCGTATTGCGGATGTTTTCAGAAACTCTGTTTTGAACAGCTTTTTCAAATTCTTCGCCGACAGAGTTTGATGTAGAATTAAATTCAGATCTGGTATTTTTTATAATAATCTCGATATCATTAATTTTTTCATATATTATAGTCTGCAAGTATAATTTTTTCTGATTAATTATGCTTGAGCTGAGAAGTTCTATTTTTCTCTCGTAGTCATTTTTCGCATTGATAAAATAAGAGATCGCCAGCGTAATACTCATTACCAGAAATATTGACAAATTCACAAAATAATAAAATCGCCTGATATTTCTCTCTTTAATAGAAGCCATCGTAAATTTAATTATAGATCACTTATAAATCTATTGGCTAATAATATCAGGATTATGTAATATTAATATTATATATAGGAGTATCAAAATGAACACAAAAATAAAATGGGGAATATTGGGAACTGCAAAAATCGCAACTGCCCAGGTTATTCCAGCTATGCAGAAAGGAAAATACTCTGAAATAAGCGCGATTGCCTCCAGGAATATTATAAAATGCAGAGAAGTAGCTAAAAACCTCAATATTCCGACTGCATACGGCTCTTATGAAGAGTTACTGGCAGATAAAGATATATCAGCTATATATATTCCCCTTCCCAATCATCTCCATGTTGAATGGAGCATCAAGTGTATGGAAGCGGGGAAACATGTGCTCTGTGAAAAACCATTGGCTCTCAACACCAAAGATATCAGGAAAATTATCGAAGTTCGCGATAGAACAGGAATGAAATTGAGTGAAGCTTTTATGGTTCGATCTCATCCCCAATGGTTAAAAGCAAAAGAGATAGTATCTGAAGGCACGATAGGCAAATTAAAATCAATTCAGGGATTTTTCAGTTATTTCAATCGCGACACTGACAATATCAGAAATAATCCTGAATATGGCGGAGGCAGTATCTGGGACATCGGCTGTTATCCTATAAACACTTCACGTTTCCTGTTTAATGAAGAACCGACGAGAGTCGTTGCCCTGATAGAGAATGATCCCGATTTCAAAGTGGACAGACTGGCATCAGCGATATTGGACTTTCCCTCGGGACAGGCTGTTTTTACAAGCGCAACACAATTGTCTCCTTACCAGAGAATGAATTTGTTCGGTACAAAAAAACATTTGGAAATAGAAATTCCCTTTAATTCTCCAACTGAAGAGACAACTAGAATATTCCTGAATGAGTCCGTTACCCGAGATGAAAATCGGGAAATAGTTGAAATTGAGACTTGTGATCAGTACACTCATCAGGGAGATAACTTCTCTTTGGCAATATTGAACAATACAGCAGTTCCAGTACCTCTCGAGGATTCTCTGCTCAATACAGCTGTAATTTCTGCATTATTCAGGTCTGCTGAGAGCGGAAAATGGGAAGATGTCATAAGTTAATATCGACTTTTTATAATATGGCTTCTCTTCATATTGACATAGATGAAATTATGAATATCATAAGTCTTATCCATTGAAAGAGGGAGGTGATGTAACATCGCCAATATAAGATTAAGCGAAGATGAACCATTGGAAAAAGCGATCAAACGTTTTAAGAGAATGGTTGAAAAAGAAGGAATTATTCGTGAGTGGAAAAAGCGCGAGTACTTTGAAAAGCCTTCAACTATCAAAAATCGTAAGAAAAAAGATTTAGTTCGTAAGATGGCCAAGAAGATTCGAAAGATGAATGGTGGAACACGTAACTACTAAAATATGGAGACCTTTTGAGGGTCTCTTTTTTTATTCGGCGAGCCAGAATACTCCGCTGCTTGCTGCGGGGATGAACGCTTTGTACTCATAGCGGCTTTGCTGCAACCTTTCCGAACACAGATACCTCAGGGCTTGCCCCGAGGTTCTTTATTCACTGCTTAAAACATCAAAGGGGTACATTCCTTGTATAGAACCCTTTCTGGTAATGTAATAATGACCTTCGACAGGAACTTTATTTTCAAGCTTCATCTCCATTTTTAAATAAAAATCCTCTATTCCGGAAATATGGAATTCTGACTGGCTTATACCGGAACCAATCCAATTGACTTCATTTATAATTGTTCCTGTTATATTTAATTGAAAATCCTGAAAATCATTAAATTCAATAATACTCAAAACTTTGTTGAATCCTGTTAACTTTGTAGAGTAATTCATTTCTCCTGCGAGAGCGCCCTCTATCTTCTCCTCTCCAAGATTCCCCATTTTTTCCAGTCTTTCAAGAGATTCACTGACCAGTACATCAACCATTTTTATAAGCTCTATATCACTGTATCCAGAAAGGGAAAATACAGTTGAGGAAGTAAAAAATAATAAAAGAATGATCATTCTTTTCATAGTGTAATATTATCATTATTTTTGTGAAAGCGATACTTTTTTTATTTTTCGATTATTCTTAATCTTTAATAATAACTGAGCGGCGGCCAATAAAAATAAAGCATTCCATTCATTTTGAGTTCTCAGGATTTTTAGAAATGTTAGGGAAACAGGATTTTCTCTCCACGGGAACTGATCAATATACATAGACCTGATATTTTCATAATCTAAAGACTTGAGAGATGAAATTAATTGTGATTTCTCACTTCTCCACCGCTCTGACTGCTCTTCCGTATATTCAAGCAATGCCTTCCATGCACCTTGATCCTGGCCATATTTTAAAATCCATGAATTACTGATTTCCAAATAGGGACATAACTGGTCCATAATTTCATAACGGATATTGCTATCGTGAAATCGGGGTATCGCTTTAAATATATATTCTGCAGATTCTATCATATCCAGTTTGATCAATGACCAGCATGCAGATGAAGACAGATGATAAGTAGGAGTCATTTCATCTGTGAGCTCTCTCAGTCGAAGAATTGAATCATTGGATCCAATTCTTCCAAGAGCTCTGGCGGCTACGGCCTTCAGTTTTTCGCTTCTATCTGAATTCAGGAAATCCAATAGATCTTCAGAAGCTTCCTCCCATTGCAATTGACCTAGAGACCAGACAATGTGTTCGTGATAAATTGCCATTTTCGAGTTTTTTAACATGGGATAGAGTTTCTCCCCTGCCAATAAAGATCCCGATCGCCCCAGCTCTCTGATAGCCGTGACTTTGACATCATAAGAAGGGTCTTTTAATAATGTGGTTAGAGACCGAATACTGAAAGGATTGCCTCTATGCCCCAGAGAATGAGAAATTCTTTCTCTCTCCGAATTATCGAGTTTGTGTAATCGGCCGGTTCTAACCATTGTTCTGATAGAAGCGGGATTGATCGATATAAAAAAATCACCTAAACCAAACCATGGCTGAATATTCGGCAATGTTCGCACAGTCAAAAAAAGTAAAAGACGAAAGGTCAGAGGAACTAGAATAATAAAGAGTTTTACCCCGTCGAGATAGAGAAAAGAAGGGAATAAGTCGGGAAGTCTGATGGGAATGACTCCGACTTCAATAACCTTGCCAGTTAATAATATCCAGAAAGCGTTAATTATAAGCGTTAGGGCAGCATAGACACTGAAGACAAACATCGATTTTTCTTTTGATGAGAAAAAATGTTGAACACTGATCATGGCAATACCGGAGCCGGCCATTACAACACCGTCAAAGAAACTGTAAAACAGAAGTCCCAGAACTAGAGGTATAGAGATCAAATAACCTGCAGAAGGCTGAATAAGCAATAAGAAAGGTATTTGGATAAAACTCAGAAGGTGCACTCCCAGCAGAGTATTCCTGAATCCTACAGTATCGGAGATCTGCCCCCAGAAGAGTAAGGAAAAGGCATTCCCCAATGTTCCCGTGAAAACAGCTGTAGCGACAACGTTAGACGGCAGGTTCAGTCCCTGTCTCAGGTAAAGAACAAAGAGAGGAAAAAAAGTACACTGTACAAGAGCGATTATCAGTAAAGGCCGTTTAATTTTGTTTAAATCAGCAATTATCTCTTTAAAAGACAGTCTATCACTGGCCTTTTTATCTTCTTTAACTTCAGGGACTTTATTGACCATAAAAATCATGTTGACCTGTGATATCAGGGGAAGAATGAGGAAGAATTTATATTCCAGAGAGGAGATAGACTCTCCAATGATTAAAGGGATAAGTCCCGTTACAATTAAGTTTATTATTGTAAATACCAGACGCATACGGGAAAAAAACCGGCCGCGGTCGCTATCTGATGTAATGTCTCTCAATAATGGCTGCCAGGCCGTTCCCAATCCCAATTGAGAAATCAGTGAAAAACTTATTAATAGAATAAGGTACACTCTATAACTGAGATACTCTGAGGGTATGAAAATCAAAGTTAGAATGATCAGAATCTTCAAAACCGCCGTGCTCTGTATTAATCGAACTTTTCCAATACTTGAAAGGACTTTCATGAAAAAGAAACGCAACAAGCTGACTATGGGAATAATGGCAAGAATCCTGGTTATCTGGGATACAGGCAGGGAAAGAACATCTCCTGCAAAAATGATCATGAGAACTCCGACCATTACATAAGTTCCCACCGGTGTAAACATATTGGCCAAAAGTGCAAACTTCTGCCCTTTTTTTCTCAATGACCTTTTGATTTCACTTTTTTGATCCATAGATTCAAATAATAACAGTTTTTATTTTTTTGTCACAGACGGTAAAATTTCTAATTACAGCAAGGGTAATATATAATTAAATTTGCATGACAAAAATTCTTTGAGAGGAGATTCTTATGTTTGTAAAATGGACATTAATTATTTCTGTATTATCAGTTTTTATTTCCTGCACATCATTCCCCGCTCCCGAGTCAGAAAAAGATACAATGCTGGTTATACTTGTAGAACAGGATAAAAATGATAGGAATGACTGGATTGGATATCATTATCTGAAAATCACAGATAAATCAAATCGGCTTGCCAAAACTATTAAAATACCCACAACCAGATCTTATGCTTATGTCACAGGTTTACTGCCCGGTGAGTATTATATTTCAAGTGTTCTGCTCAAAGATGCCGAAGATGGTACAGTTGTTGCCGAAGATAATGAAAATATCCATTTTTCCCTTAAAGCATTAACTATTTCTTTTCTCCAAAAGAAGTTTGTCAACAGGCAATGGGCAGATCCGAAAAAAGAAAATAGTACATGGATTGAGTATAAACTTGTCAATTATGAAAAGAAAGATAGAGAAGAGTTATTAAAGATATTAGAAGAAAACGACAATTTTATTCTCTGGAAAAAATAAAGTTAGCCTTATTATTGGACGATTACTTATCTGTTCCCGATCAAGTTATCCTGTCCCATTGTTTTTAGATGGCAACTTAATTTGTGATGGGAATTTATCTTTTGCACTTGTTATTCATAAATCAAATCACTAAAATTTCAGTTGGAATCAAGTGGAGAACATTGTGGACAAATCCATAGATTATAAAAAACAACTTGAAAAATTAACTGAGATTGGTATCGCACTATCAACAGAGTTTAAACTGGAAAAACTGCTGGAAAGCATTGTTTTCCATGCACGGGATATAACAAATGCCGACGGAGGGACTCTTTATTTACTACAGGATGATGAACTCCATTTTAAGATCATTCAAAACACAAGCCTGAATATCTTTTTAGGCGGAGATCATAATGATAAAATAACATTAGCTCCGATAAAACTATTAAAAACCAATGTGGCCGGATACTCGGCAATACTTGGTAAAACAGTGAACATAGATGATGTTTATTCTTCAAAGAAATTTGATTTCTCCGGTCCCCGCAAATTTGATGAAGCATCCAATTACAAATCTAAATCAATGCTGGTGATACCAATGAAAAATCATGAGGGAAAAGTTACAGGTGTTCTTCAGCTTATTAATGCTATCAATTATGAAACCAAAGAAATTACACCTTTTAGCGAAGATGTATTCCAGTTAGTAGAAGCTATTGCATCTCAAGCGGCAATAGCCATTGAAAATACAAGACTTTTAGCAGAGACAAAAGGATTATTTGAATCCATCATTCAGGTACTTGCTGTTGCTGTTGATGCCAAATCTCATTACACAGGAAATCATGTTCAACGTGTTGCTCATCTCAATTTGGAAATAGCGAAAGCCATTAGCGAAGACAATACATTATTTTCAAATGTTATTTTTAATGAAAATCAGCTAGAAGAGATAAGGCTTGCCGGATGGCTGCATGACATTGGCAAAGTAACGACTCCTGTCTGGGTTATGGATAAGGGCAAAAAACTTGAGACCATTACAGATGGAACAGAATTAGTTAGAGAGAGATTTTTGATTTTCAGAAAAGAGCTGGAAAAAAAAATTATTGAATTATCTGAAAAAAAACCTGAATCCAATGACAGCATGGAAATATACAATGCGAAGATTAGAGAAATTGATGACGATCTTCAAATAATAATGAGATCTAATAACCCTGAAGAATTTGTAGATGATGAAAGAGTCGAAATTCTCAAAGTGATCGCTTCCAAAACATTTGATGTGGATGGTAAAAAGGTACCTTTCCTGACTGAAAATGAGCTGGAAAATATCTCGATTAGAAAAGGCTCACTCAATGAAAAAGAGATGCTGGAAATGAGAGATCACGTGGTCTGGACCCAAAAAATGCTTGAGAAACTTCACTTTCCGGAACATCTAAAGAATGTAGCTATCTATGCAGCTCAGCATCATGAAAAACTAAACGGAAAGGGATATCCTTATGGCCTAAAAGGTGAAGAGATTCCAATACAATCGAGGATACTTGCTATAGCTGACTTCTATGAGGCGCTAAGTGCCAGCGATCGACCTTATAAAAAGAAGATGTCTTATGAAAAAATAATTTCAATTCTTAAATATGCTGCACAAATGGAAGAGATCGATGCAAAAATCTTTAATTTCCTACTTGATCAGGATTTTTTCAATCTCTTTGAGGAGAGATACAAATCAATATAGAGCTACTCTAACTGGTGTTCTGATAGAAGGTACTTTGAAAACATATCTTGAAGGTGAGCTGGCTTCTACAGGTTCAGCCTGTGCTCATGATCACAACCACTAAAGCTAATCATATTCTAAATAAAAACATTTTTATTTTCATTGATTATATCAACTGTGCATATGCCCACTTTAGCCCTTTCAAAGTTGTTTTGAAGTGAGCGAAAATTTAGGTTTCAGTAATTCACTGGAATCGTTATTATACTTATAGTCGGGGGGGATGTACTAATGATCACAATTATAACAGGTTCCAGAGGAATTGGGAAAACAACATTCCTTTTAAAAAAAAGTACAATTCAAACTAATGAAGTAAAAACATTATCCGGCATACTGACTCCCCCTATATTTGATAATGAAGGTATAAAAATAGGGTTCTCCGCATTGGATTTATCTAATATGAAGAGATGGGAATTGGCCAGAACAGACATAAAATTACCAGGTCCGTCATATGGACCTTTTCATTTCAGCAGTGAAGGATTCGAAAGGGCAAATGATATTATTATTGATGCCCTGTTACAGGGAGCAACTACTTTATTTCTCGACGAAATCGGACCTTTGGAGTTAACAAAAAATAATGGTTTTTATCCATGTCTGTCCCATATTGGAAGGATAAAAGATTCACAGGATTTATTCATTGTCATCCGTAGTGAACTTATTCCCGTGTTCGTGAAAAGAGTAATTCCCGGGAAGAAATATAAAACTATCACTGTGAATAAAGAGAATAGAGATCGGCTTCAACTATTTTAAAGCTCTCAATGCCATAATATGATCTTTCGCCCGTCTATCTCTCTTATATTTACGGGAATACTGTAAATACGACTAAGTTTTTCACTGGTTAATACATCTTGGGGAATCCCCTGTTCAATTGAAAAACTCTGCCCCATTAACACCATGTAATCACTTAAATCTGCGGCTATTTCCGGTTCATGACTTGTGAAAATTATCGTTACTCCTTCCTCTTTCAGGGATTGAAGAATTTTTATGATTTTAATTTTATTGGCGAGGTCAAGATTGCTCATAGGCTCATCGAGCAGCAGGATTTCCGATTCCTGAGCCAGGGATCTTGCCAGGAGAAGCAATTGTTTCTCACCTCCACTGAGATGCAGTACAGAACGATCCGCCAGTTTATCCATTCCCACTTTTTTCAGAGCATTCAAGGCAATGATGTAATCATTTTTTCCAGGAGACTGTAATGAATGTAAATGAGGGGCTCTCCCCAGCAGAACATACTCCAATAGGGAATACTCAAAGGAAATATGTTCAAATTGCGGTACAAACCCAATGAGTTGCCCCATTTCTTTTCTGGAATACTCTTTAGCGTTCCTCCCTTTCAGAAGAATCGAACCGCTTCTAACTTCAATCCACCCCAGAATTATATGAAGCAATGTTGTTTTACCAATACCATTTGGTCCGAGAATCGAAATAATCTCACCGGCATTCAAATTCAGTGAAACAGTTTTCAGAACTTGAGAATTTTCTTCCATGTAGGAAAAACTGATATTTTCCAGTTCGACAATAGTTCCACTCATTTTTGAACCTTGATGTTTTTATTTAACAATAGAATGATAAAGAATCCCGCACCGATCATGGAGGTGATAATTCCCAATGGGATTTCACCTGCAAAAGAGATTCTTGCAACTGTATCACAAAAAATTGTAAACACTCCTCCGAGCAACATGGCGGCGGGCAAACTCAAAGTGGTATCGGATCTGAAAAGCCTACGCGAAATATGGGGCACGATTAAACCCACCCAGTTGATAATGCCACTTACAGAAATCAGTGCTGCTGTAGCAATGGTAGCGCTAATTAAAAAGATCAATCGGAACCTGCCCGGAGAGATACCCAGTGAAAAAGCGGTTTCGTCTTCAAGACTCAGAATATTTAATCTCCAGCGCAACAGATAGATAATTGTCATTGCACTCGTAGAAATGGGAAAGACAACCCAGAATTCTCTCCATGTTATACTCCATAAACCACCGAGCATCCAGAAAGTGATCTCCGGAAGCTGGCTCATGGGATCTGCAGCATATTTCATCATTCCTATTCCCGATGAATAAATTGCAGAAACGGCTATGCCCGACAGAATCAAACGGATGATCCACCCGCCGAAATGAACTTTTTTAGCTATTAAATAAGAAAGCCCAAGACCTGAAATAGCGAAGAAAGCTGCCGATCCCTGAATTATCCAGATTGATGAGTTTAGAAATATAATTGCAAAAGCCGCTCCGAATGCTGCCCCCTGAGAGACTCCGAGAAACCCCGGTTCGACAAGAGGATTGGAGAAAATCATCTGAAAAACCATGCCCGATCCTGCCAGGGTCATACCGAGCAATAATGAGGTCAGCAGTCTCGGAAGCCGTAAATTGAAAACAAGCTTTCTGGCAAGGGGGTCAGTAAAAAGAATTTTGGGATTCATAAATCCCGTTTCCGGATATCGCCCCAGAAACAGTGCTATAAAAAAAACAACAATTACTGACAGAAGTAAAAGCAGTAACCCCTTTTCCCTCTTCACCATCCAAGCCTTGTTTTAATCTCTTTTTCGTATTGTTCATCTGTCAGAAAATAAAGATCTCTGAAAAACTCTTTTGTCATTTCCTCAACATTCAATTCAGAAAAAAGGTCTGGATGGATTTGCTTTGCCAACCACTTCAATCCCAGAATCCATCTGCTGTCAGACTGATCCCAACTGTAAAAATCAACAGGGAAAGCTTTTAGTTTATCATTTTTTAAGGCTCTCAACTCCTGCCATTCACTTGATTGTTTGATAGATTCCACAACTTCCAGAACATCCTCTTTGTAAGCAACTATATAGATCTGTTCAGGATTCCAGGCAGCAATTTGTTCAAGGCTGATTTTACTCCAGCCATTCCCGGGGTTTGCATCGACCCACAGAGGATTTCCGCCGGCCATTGTTACCATTCGTGTCTGTATCCAGCTTTCCGGTGGAATATTAAAAGCGGAAACACCGTCCCGTGTTGAATGATAAATAAATAAAACATCAGGATTTGCATTCACTTTATTAATTTTCATAGAAACATAATCCTGCTGTTCTCTATAATATTGAATAAGTTCTTCAGCACGACGGGGATTTCCAAATATTTTTCCAAGCATTTCAAAATCCTTTACATAGGATTCGGGAGTTTCCAAATTCAGATATAATACGGGGATTCCCAATTGGGAAATTGATGCGCCAAGCCCGTTTTTATGAAAGTTTTTCATAATCACCAGGTCGGGATTTGTCACAGCAATCTGTTCAGGACCGACTGAATGTTCTAGATATATCTTATTACTATAATCGGGATCGAGGACTTCAATAAAATCACCATTCCTCTGGTTGGTATTGCCAACCCCGACAACCCTGCTCCCTGCTTCGGGAAACATATATAAGGCGTCAGCGACAATATTGGAAGCTTTTCCAACAAATGTAATTCTTTCGGGGATCTTCTCCAACTTTACTATTTGTCCCGTTGTATCTTCAACTTCTATGAATGTATTGATTTCCTTATTCCCGGAAGCAATAATGACAACAGGAAATATTATAATAAACAAGACCAGGAATGAATATTTTTTCATTTGCAAAACTCCATTATATCTTTGCGTGTACAATGGATAGTAACCTTTGTATTATAATCAGTCAATAATTTATTCAAAGAGAATATCTTCCAGCAAAGACTGCTGGACAATTTTATATGAATTCTTTTCTCTACTGATTATATTTTCAGAAACCAGTTGAGATAGTGCACGGGACAAAGCTTCTCTGGTGCAACCGAGACGATCGGCCAGAGCTGTAACATTGAGAGAGAATTCTTCTGAAAGGTTTTCCCGGGGGAGCAGAAAATAGGCCACTTTCTGCCTGATCGTTTTAAAAGATAGTATTTCTATTGTTTTTCTTAAATTTGATACTCTTCGTGAAATTTCAGTTAAAAAGGATAAAAGAGCATTATTCTCATTCAATTGAATTATTAATTCTTCCAATTCCAGTTCTACGATTACCGCATGTTCTTCGGCTATTAACCATCCGGGATATTTTTCACCTGAGAATACGATCAATTCCGCAAAAATATCTCCTTTGCTAAAATCCTGAAGAAAGACCTGTTTTCCTGATGAGAGGATTCTAGTAAGCCTCAACTTCCCGGATTTCACGAAACCCAGAGATGAGCAATCTTCCAAAGGGGTATGCAGAATCGCTCCTTTCTCCAATTTTATTACTTTCCCACTCTTAAATAGAGATTCTTTCTGAAAAAAATCATTCATATGCTTTGGATATTTTCATCTATAATCCCCTCTATTATTTTTTTTCAATTTGGCAAACATCTACCGGACAGACATCTATGCATTGCAGGCACAATAAACATTCATTGCTTGTGTTCCTTCTTTTTTTGTTTTCAAGAGTCACAATCGACATTGGTGGACAGACTTTCTGGCATTTACCACAGGAAATACAACCTTCTTCATGAATTGTTAGAGCCTGTCGGGATTTTCTGGAAGTAAAACTGAGAATAGTTCCGAAAGGACATAAATGACGATGCCAGAATTCCTCCTGGAAGACAAGAGTTAAAATGACAGAGAAAAGGATTATGTAAAGCAGCATATTAAAATGAAACCCTATAACTTTTATTATTATCATGGATCCAAAAAGTAAAATTAAAAAAATAGACCTGAAAATTTTATTATTAAGAATTACCAGTGGTTTAATCCTCTTTATTTTTAATTTTCCATAAACAAAATTAATAACTCTGAATAAAGTATTCATGGGACATATCCAGCTGCAAAATATTCTGCCAGCAAAAAGTGAAAGGATAACACCGAGAATAAAGATAATCAGCCATAATTGAAGTTTCTCATTTTTAACAAGAAGAACCACAAATGCAAGGGATAGTATTTCTAATACAACCCGAAGGATATTGAGATTTAATTTTCTTTTTACCATTATATTTCCTTAGTTGATCAATCTTTTTCCATAATATAATACTGATATCTTTTTTACTGTGATAATTATCACAAAATTGAAAAAGATTGATCCAACTTGACCATAATCTTCATTTTACCTATATTGTGCATATGCATATGATTGAATATATTATGCTTATAAACTTAGTGTGCTTTTCACTATTAAGAGACAATATAAAATCAATTATAGTAATTATCCGGAGTCAATATGCCAAGAAGATGCAAACAGAGAAATTGTAGAAGACTCGATGGAAACAGGAATTTTAAACCTTCAGGAATTCCTGCAAGAGATCTGGAAAAAGTAGAATTAAAACTCGATGAGTTCGAAGCTCTGAGACTTTGTGACTATGACGGATTAAGTCAGATCGAAGCCGGTGAGGCTATGGGTATTTCCAGAGGAACGGTTCAGAGATTATTACTTTCAGGTAGAAAAAAAGTTGTTGATATATTACTTAATTCAAAAGAATTAATCATCAAAAATGAAGATATTCAATGAGCTTAAATTGTTTGGACTGCAAATCGAAATCATGTAAAATGAAAGGATCTGACTGTTTTGATGTTAAGTCAGTCAGCCATGAGATATACACAAGAGATGAAGTCAACAGCCTGGTAAAAAACAGCTCAAAACTGGTCGATAATGGCAGAGCTGGAGAGCTGTCCCGATTTCAGGAAGTTATTGAATTCTGCCAGCTTCAGGGTTACAAAAATGTCGGTCTTGCCTATTGTTTTGGGCTGGAATCCCTGGCTCTTGATATAAGAGAAAAGATGATGTCTGCTGGAGTGGGCATTATACCTGCACGTTGTACTATGGGCGGAATCAAAGAATGTGATATTGATGACAATAAGGAAACAGAAGCCATTTCATGCAATCCTGCAGGCCAGGCTCATTTTCTCAATCAAAGAGCGGATTTTGTTATAGAATTAGGCCTCTGCCTGGGACACGATGTAGTTTTTCACACTGAATTAACCATACCCTTTACCGTACTGCTAGTAAAAGACCGTGTTTATAATCACGCCCCCCTTAAGGGTATTGAAGAATATAAAGACTCTGGAGAAAACAAGCAGTGACACCGGCAGATTTTTAAAACAATAGATAACGGCATAACGATGAAGAGAAGCCTGGCAGAACGGACATATTACCGGGAGAGTACAAATTATAATCAACGATCTTCGGAAAAAGCCGATTCGATCATTCCTCATAAAGATTCCATTGCAGTTTTGGTAAAGGTTTAGTTCTGTACTCCTGGGCAGTACAATTATATTTTTTCCTGAAAAGCCTTGAAAAATAATTAGCATCCTGAAAACCCACTATTTGTGCAATGTCTCCAATAGTCAAGTCTTTCTGCTCTATTAAAAGTTTCTTGGCTTTATTAAATCTCAATGAAATTATGTATTGATTAAAACCAATACCAACCTCATTTTTAAACAATTCTGAAAAATAGCTGATATTCATCAATACAACATCACATAGGTCATTCAATGAGATTGGTTTGTTATAATTTTCATGAATATATTTTAAAGACTTTCGAATCTTCTCATTGTTTATATGAGCAAATTCTTCATGATTCAACTCAAAATATTCTGCAGTCAGCCGTTTAACTTTTCTCTCCAGTAAAGATTTTTCATTCATTATTTTTTTTTTCTTATCAATGATAGTAATTGCATTATTTACTGCTCTTTCCAATTCCGGTTGTTCAACCGGCTTAAGGATATAATCCAGTACACCAAATTTGATTGCTTTCCGGGCGTAATCAAAATCATCATATCCTGAAATTATAATTATTTCAGAATTGGGAATAATCTTTTTTATCTCAATTATCAACTCTAGACCAGATAACATAGGCATCCTAATATCTGTTAGAATTATCTGCGGTCGATTTTTTTTAATCAGTTCTAGCCCTTCTATTCCATTTTCGGCTTCTCCGGAAACTCTTATTGGAAATGAATCATAGGGAAGTAATTTTCTTATCAATTTTCTAATCCATTCTTCATCATCTAATATAACTATATCCAACATCCTAATGCTCCAACACAAAAGGGATTTTTATATCAATTTTTGTCCATTGATTTATTTCACTTTCAATAGCCAGACCGTACTCGTCTCCGTATAATAATTTCATTCTCAAATTAACATTTTCCAGACCATGAGCTCTTTTTACTGAATTAATATGCGGTGTTTTACTGAAAGAGTCCTGCAATTCAGATAAAATATCTTTGGTTATTCCAGGACCATTATCAAATATAACAATAATTAGCGAATTATTTCCTTTATATGATGATATTTTCAGCAGACCACCTTTTCCTCTTAATTCCAATCCATATTTAAAGGCATTTTCAATAATTGGCTGCAGGATAAAACGGGTGATTTGTACTTTATTCTGTTCAGCTTCTATATCAAAGAAAACTTGAATTCGGTCACCGAACCTGAATCTTTGAATCTTTAAATAATCTTTTATGTATTCTATTTCATCACCTAGCGTGCTTATCTCTTTCAGGTTTCCAACATTATATCGAAATAAACGGGATAGAGATAATGTCATGTCAGAAATATCCTGATTCTCATGTTCAAGGGCAATACTTCGAATAACATCGAGAGTATTGTATAAAAAGTGTGGATTTATTTTAGCCTGTAAAGCTTGAAGTTGAGCTTCAACTGTTTCATTTTCCTTTTTTACTACTGTATCTATCAGAGAATCCACTTCATTTACCATTGTCTGGAATCTTCTTATTAGAAATGCTAATTCTTTATATTGTGTTGTAGGGTATTCTGGAGAGAAATTCCCCTGCCCTACTTTTTGCATACATAAATACAATTCATGAAGAGGAGCTGTAATAGTTCTGGAAAAATAAAGTGCTATAAAAAAACTCAATAAAACTATAAAAGTGAAAATAATTGTAGTCCCGAGGATAGCCGATGTAAAGCTTTCAAGAATTCGATCTTTACGTATAAAAGCATATAAAAAGAGCTTCTCTCTTTTTATTTCTTCAATAATCTGAATTTCATTTCTTCTTGTTTTCAGTTTATAGGTTTTATGTATTTTATTTTCCAAAAGCATTTTATTAGTATCAGAATCTAAGAGATACATTGGGATTTGCTCTTTATATTCAATTGAACTTATAAAATTCTTAAAAGCCGACATTTCTATATCAATTTGAACTAGTACCTTTTTTCCGGATTTTTCCATTATTTCAAATTCCTGAATATAAGAAAGAACTGAATCATATTCAGTTCTAGGCGACCCGACATTATATTCTGCGATATGAGGTTTTGTAAAAAACTCTTCACCAGATGAGTTTCTGGATTTACGAATCCAATCCTGATTTAATAATAATTGTTCTCTTACACTATTCCGAGAACTTATGATGTAATCTGATTCAAATATTACATATATACCGTTTACATATGGATTTGCATTATCAATTACATATAAGTATTCAATTAACTCTTTTACTTTTATAATATCATCTTTTAATAATGATGTATCAGATGCAAGAGGAATATAAGCAGACATAATTTTTCCCAAAGTTGATCTCTGTAGGATTTTAATGCTTGTAAATATGTTTTCCAGTTTATCATTTGCCTGTTTGATTATAGCTTCCTGATATGCAATAACAACATTATCAATAATACTTCTTACATTATTGATATAGATTCCTGATATAAGAATAAAAGGCAGAATAATGGACAGCATTAAAACCAGAAGCAGATCTTTTCGAATTGTCCGTGAATGGAAAAAATTTTTATTCATTATTGAGAAGCATCCCCTTTTGAATCATCTGAAGAAATTCTTCTCTTGTAATTGCCCCGCTCCATAAAAGATCATTCGCTTCTTTGTATATATTGAAAGAATTCAAAGAATTGAAATAGAACTCATGAATCCCATAAATCTCCTGAGTAGATATAAAATCTATGACCTTATTGTATATCTGGTTCTCAAATTCGGGAATAATCACCTTCTTTGCAGGAAAACAGCCTGATTGAAAGACTCTGGTTATAAAGACTTCATCAGATAAGAGCCAATCAATCAAGTGAATAATGGCTTTCCGTTTTCGGGGATCATTCCATGAAGCTTTGTTTATGCAAATATTCTGTGCAACTCCTCCGACAGTGAATGTTGCTGTATCTTTAGTTTGCCTATTTATTCTGGGAACAGGAATTATAAGACTTTCCTTAGATATGTCTTTATCAAATAAAGCCAGAGACCAGTTAAATGTAAAAATCATAGCGGCTTTTCGCTCATTATATAAATTGATCTGATGATCCCAGGAACCTGAATAGATAGTATTTTTGGGAATCGCTTCATAAGCAATTAAATCCAGTATTGCATCTGCAGCTTGTATTGTACCCGGGTAGATAAAATTATTTTCTTTCTTGATATTATGAGTGTCCTTATAACCGTTCGGTTCCTGATATGTTAATGCACTGAAAAACAAGTGACCGGGATCCCCTCTGAAACTGCCCATAGATAAGGGTGTAATGCCATTTTCCAGTAAAACAGGTGAAATTTGGTTAAAATCATTCCAGGTTTCGGGAAGTGGAAGATTGAATTCTTCAAAGATTGCCTTGTTCACTGCAAAGAAACCATAAAAACGCTCATGCGGAATGGCATAATTAATACTATTGATCTCTGTAGCATTTAAAGCTTCGGGATAAAAATCAGAGCGTCTTACTTCAGAAGATTCATCAAAATACTCTTGAATATCTAAGAGATGATCACTCAAGGCCAGAAACTTCAGGTTTGTCTCATAACTCCAGAAAAAAAATACATCAGGAAGATCATTAGAGGATACATCGATTAAGATTTTCTGTTTGTGGTTTAATCCGAGATTTTCTTCTGTCTCTAAAATAAACTGACCTTCTATTTCATTTATATAATCAGCTATTGTATTTTCAAATCCCTTTCCCCAGGCATAAGCCAAGCGGATAATGGGTAAATCCTGTTGCAGCTGTTGGTGAGTGTCCTTTTGGCATGATGAATTCATAACTAAAGAAATAGATACAAAAAATAAAAGAAAACATTTTTTTTTCAAATACTTCCTCCAGTTTCCGGGGCTCTGCACTAAGAAAATAAAAACTCCCAATCCACATTTACATTTATTTTATGTTTTGATTCAGATATTACTGTCATTGTATTTTTGCTAAAATCAATTTCCTCTATACTGCCGAAGCCTACGGGGACCTTGGCAACGCCCTGAATGTTTCTGATTATTGTTGTTTCATCAATATGAGCCTCATACTTTATATTACTTTTTCTCAGCTTTTCTTTTATATGGGAATTTACACCATCATCACCGAAAGCTACGCAAACATCTTCCAATCCAAGACACCGTGCCCTGCCATTCCATGGGAAATAATGTCTGCCTTTATTTTCCATCCAAAAAACAGTAGAAGGCAATTCATCTGAATTTTTCAATGAATACCAGATGTAATTCATTTCAGGGTAATATGCTACCAGCCATGCCGGCCCATCATTTTTTTCATAATAAATCTGTATCAGATCGGTAAATCCTGTGTTTATCGGATGAACGGAACAATCCAGAAATGGCTTGTTCTTCCACACAGTTGGTACCTGTTTTATATTATCAAACTGTCTCCCGGCCTGAAGGGAATTATACTCTTTATTAACACAGAAGGTTTCATCATTCCCAGGGTGAGTGTAACCAAATTTTATAGGGCTTGTTGAAATAAATACGGAATTTTCTGATTCCGGTAAATTCAATATCGCATGATGGCCAAAAGAAAAGCTGTCGCTATAACCTGTTAAAATATGCTTAATATAAACAGCATTGTTGCCATCAACCAATTTGATAATTTTTTTTACCAGCCCTGTCCTGATTTTTGTGTTCATAAATAATGACAGTTTTGTTATACCGTTTTTATTTATATAAGAATCCAGCTCCCAGTTACGATTTGCAGTCTCACCATGAATAATATAACCTTCCTTTTCAAATTGTTTAGGCAGACCACATGGCAAAAGAAAAAAGTCACCCCTCAGAACTTTATTAACTGGTTCGATAGGTTTCAGATCTTCTTCCTGCCATGGACTGATATAATAAGGCAATATGGGATTACCATCATCCTTATAAAACTGAACAGGCGCCATTTGCCCACCCAGTTTTGTAATTGCCAGTTCAATGCAATTATTGGAAATAATATAGGATTTTTCACCATAAACATTTTTTTCATTTATACACATCTCATCCTCTTCTATCCCAATATTACATCTATTTTATTTTTGCCATTGAACCTCAGAGTCTCCAATTCAACCCTTTGAACAAGTATGGATTTTTCATCGATAGTCTGAAATTCAATATCATTTTCGTTAAGCTTTAATCCAGTTATTTTGTATCGGTTATAATCCAGTTTCTGTGGATTATGGTACAAAACCTGTATTTCCCTGGAGGCAAAAGTCGTTGAAATACCGGCTTCACCGTATTTATTGAATTGATCTTTTACAAGTCTGGGACAAATCAAAAGATCACCTAAATCTCCCCTAATCCCGAAAATTTCTGTTATAACCGTCATTATGAGCCAACTGGCTGAACCAGTTAAATAATGATACATCCCCCTCCCTTCATGGGTTATATATTCAGGGATTCCCGGATATATCTTTGCTTTAGCAGTATCATTACACAACCGGTAAATAGTGGATAAAACCTCATATCCTTCCTTTACGAATCCCCTTCGATACAGAGCATTCATAAACATCACAGCCATATGGCTGAACATGCCGCCTGTTTCCTTCTCGCCATAAACTAACGCAAAACCACGTCCGAAATTCCAGGTGT
>Ga0070728_10001014_pt1 | contig 46571 bp, 43 predicted proteins | sample tdDd471_FD_66723 | JGI IMG/M metagenome (GOLD analysis project Ga0070728, IMG submission 66723) | Marine sediment microbial communities from the Atlantic coast under amendment with organic carbon and nitrate - tdDd47.1 | ecosystem: Environmental > Aquatic > Marine > Coastal > Sediment | place... | reverse complement strand
GCCCTGCTCGCCCGCCTCGGCGCCGATCTCGTCATCTGCGGGCGCAACGAGGAACGTCTGGCCCGGAGCGCCGACTGGCTGCGCGGGCTGGGCGCCCGAGTCCTCGCCCGGCCGGCCTCGATCCGCGAGCCGGACCAGGTCGAGGCCTTGATGGACGCGGCGGCGGCCGAGTTCGGCGGGATCGACCTGCTGGTCAACAATGCCGGCGGCCAATTCCCGAAGGACGCCATCGACATTCCGTACAAGGGCTGGCGGGCGGTGGTCGACACCAACCTCAACGGCACCTGGTACATGATGCAGAACGCGGCCCGGCGCTGGCGCGACGCGGGCCGGCCCGGCGCCGTCGTCAACATCCTGGCGCCCTTCTGGCCGGGGATGCCGCAGCTCGCCCATTCGACCGCGGCCCGGGCCGGGGTCGCCTATATGACCAAATGCGTCGCCGTCGAATGGGCGCCGCTGGGAATTCGCGTCAACGGGGTCAATCCGGGCACCATCGAAAGCAGCGGCCAGCGGGTCTATCCGGCCGAGGGGCTGGCGACCTTCAAGCGGTCGAGTCCGATGATGCGCATGGGCAATGTCCACGACATCGCCCAGGCCGTGGTCTATCTGGGGGCTCATTCGGGCAATTTCGTTACCGGCGAGATCATCGACGTCGATGGCGGCCGCCATTGCCGGGGCGGCTCCTGGCCGGCCGGCAAGCCCGCCTATTTCGCCGCCGGCGATCCCTAGGCCGGCGCGCCCGAACGTCGCGAAGAACAAGACGACAAGAAAAAGCACAGGAGACGCCCATGCCCTACCGTTCCGTTTTCCGCCCCGGCCTGTTCGACGGCCAGGCGGTCATCGTCACCGGCGGCGGCAGCGGCTTCGGGCGCTGCATCGCCCACGAGCTCGCGGCGCTGGGGGCGACGGTCATGCTGATGGGCCGCAAGCAGGCGGGCCTGGAGCGGGTCGCCGGCGAGATCGCCGAGGATGGCGGCCGGGCCGACTGGCTGACCTGCAATATCCGCGAGGGCGAGGAGGTCCGCGAGGCGGTCGCCGAGACGGTCCGCCGGCTGGGGCGGATCGACGGGCTGGTCAACAATGCCGGCGGCCAGTTCACGGCGCCCCTGGCCGAGATCACCGACAAGGGCTGGCGCGCCGTGATCGACACCAATCTGACCGGCGGCTTCCTGATGGCGCGGGAATGCTACAACCAGTGGATGAAGGGCCATGGCGGCGCGATCGTCAACATGACCGCCCATTTCTGGCAGGGCATGCCGCTGATGGGCCATTCGGGCGCCGCGCGGGCGGGGATGATGAACTTCACCCAGACCGCCGCCCTGGAATGGGCCGCCGACGGGGTGCGGGTCAACGCCGTCTCGCCGGGGCCCTGCATGTCCAGCGGGCTGGACACCTACACGCCCGACTTCAAGCAGCGCCTGCGCCGCCGCGCCCAGGACATCCCGATGAAGCGGCTGGGCACCGAATCCGAGGTCTCGGCGCCGGTCCTGTTCCTCCTGTCCGAGGCGTCCGGCTTCATCACCGGCGCGACCATTCCCATCGATGGCGGCCTGCCGCTGGTCAAGGCCCTGTGGCCGATGCCCGAGACCGCGCGCTCGACCGCCTATCAGGGCTTCCACCGCTCCGAGGTGCCGGACCTGTTCAGGGACATGGCCCGCCCCGACGGCGCCGACTCCTGAGCGCCGGCTAGGGCAGCTCGGCGAAGGCGGCCAGCACCTGGCCGATATCGCCGTCCGGCAGGCCGTCCGCGAAATCGGCGATCCGGTCGTAGGCCGTCGCCGGGATGCCTTGTTCCGCGCCGATGCCGCGCACCAGCGCCGCCACCCGGTCCCAGTCGAAGTTGAAGTCGGCGACCGTCATCGGCTGGTCGTGGGAGAGGGTCGCGCCGTCCTCGAACTCCAGGTCGATCTTGGCCGACAGGGTCGGCACCTCCGGATCGCTGACCAGGGTGATGCGCGATTCCAGCGCGTTGACCGCCGCGTCGTCGTAGGTCGTCATCATCTCCATGCTCGGCCGGCCATGGACCAGGGTCGCGGCGATGCAGAAGGGGATCGACATCAGCGTGCCGGAGATCGACTGGAAGGGCCCCGTCGCGTCCATGCCCGCATAGCCGCATTCGTAGGGGTTCATGCGCACCCGCGCCGCCTTGATCGGCCGCCCGTTCAGTTTGTCGCGAATCTCCAGCGCCGCCGTCACCGGCGTCTGGTTGAAGGCGCAGACGGGGAAGGGCTTGAAGGTCACCCGGTGGATTTGCCACGCCTGGCCCAGCTTGCCGGCGATGGCGTCGGCGTCGCAGTCGACCCGCGCGAAGGCCTTGACGAAGCCGGCCTTGCCCTCGAAAGCCAGGGGCGAGGCGACCGATCCGGCGCGGGCGAGCTCGGCGGCGACCAGGCCGATCCGCCCGGCCATGCCCACCTGATAGCGCCATTCGTCGGTGCCGTCGGCGAAGGATTGGAGGATGCCGCCCGAGAAATGCGCCGCGTTGGCGAGCGCCGCCTGGGTGCGGTCGGCGTTCAGGCCCAGCAGGTTGGCCACCGCCGCCGCCGCGCCGACACTGCCATACAGCGGCGAAGCGCGCAGGCCGCCGGGGGTCGTCTGCCCGGCATAGTTGGCTTCCAGGGTGCCGCCGATCTCGTAGCCGGCGACCAGCGCCGGCAGGAGCCGGGCGACGGGGATGTCGCGGGCTTCGATCAGGGCGGTGAGCAAGGGAATCAGGATGGTGCCCAGATGCGCCGCCCCGCAGCTGTCCTCCTGGGCGCGGCCGTGGAACAGGGCCGACCCGGCCAGCGCCGCGCCGGCGACCGACGTCTTGCGCCCGTCGCCAAGCATGGTGGCGCCGTCCGCGCGTTCGCCGTCCATGGCCAGGGCCGCCGCGCGGGCGACCGGCGCGTAGGGCGTACCGTGACAGCCAAGCCCGATGCCGTAGCCGTTATAGAGGCATGTCCTGGCCTTCCGCGCCACGTCGGCGGGCAAGCTGTCCAAGTCCAGCCCGCTGACGAACTCGGCGAAGCTCAGGCTCAAGGGTTTGCTCATGGGGCTTTTCCTCCGCGCGTTCCCGGTTCCCTGTCGGGAGTCCTATTCGGAGGCCATTTGAAGCGCCGCGCCGAGGCGTGTCAACGGCCAGTCAAGCCGTGACAGGGGCGCGGATTCCTGCTTAATTGACCCTAGCAAGGAAAATGAATTCAAAGGGAGGCGGACGACATGAAATTCAGAATGTCCAGTTTGTTCGTGGCCGGCGCTTTTGCCGTCGCGGGCGTGATGGCGACCGGCGCCGCGAAGGATGCGGCGGCGCAGATGGTCTCCGGGCCGAAGGTCACCTGGAACGTGTCGATCTGGGGCAAGAAGCGGGCCTTTTCCGCGAATATAGAGGCTCTGTCCGCGATCCTTTCCGAAAAGACCGGCGGTAATTTGAACCTGAAGCTGGTCTATGGCGCCGCCCTCTCGCCGCCGAAGGAGAATATCGACGGCATGAAGCTGGGTGCCTTCGAGGCGGGGCCGGTCTGTCCCGCCTATACCCCCGGCAAGCTGCCGGCCTCCATGGCCTTGAATCTGCCTTTCCTGCCGATTCCCGATCTTGCCGTCCAGAAATCGGTGCATGAAGAATTCTTCGCGCACCCGGCGCTCGTGAAGGAATATGAGAATTGGGGCTCCCTGGTGGCCATGATCACGCTCATTCCCCGTTACGAATTCATGGGGGTGAGCAAGCCGCCGATGACCCTGGAAGGCTGGAACGGTTTGCGGGTGCGCGCGCTGGGCGGTGTTGGCGAGGCGATGAAGCGCCTGGGCGCGGTGCCGACCTCGATGCCGGCGCCGGAGCTGTTCCAGGCCCTGGAACGCGGCTTGGTCGATGTCGGGTCCTTCCCGTTCTCCTATGCGTTCGGCGCCTATCGCCTGCATGAGGTGGCGAAATGGTACACCACCAACGCCGCCATCAGCACCACCGGCTGTCCGTTTATCGCCGGCATTTCGGCCTGGAACGCCTTGCCGCCCCAGTACCAGAAGCTGATCGAGGATTCGCGCGATGCGGCGCTGGCCCAGCAGGCGGAAGCCTATGACGCGGCGGACCGCAAATATGTTCCGCTGTTCCAGAAGAAAGGCATCACCGCCATCACCTATAGCGACGCGGAACGCGACAGGCTGGTCGCCATCGGCGGCAAGCCGATCTGGGACAAGTGGGTCAAGGACGCCGAGGCCAGTGGTATTCCCGGCCAGGAGCTTCTCGACCTGATCCTGACTTCCGCCAAGAAGGCCTCTTCCTAGGCGGCCTCCCAACGGGGCCGGCGGGATTTGCCGCCGGCCCCGACTTTTTGACTTCGTTCCCAAGACCGGCAGAAGACCGTTCGATGAACAACGACAATCTGTTAGACGCCCTCAACCGCCAGCTTCGTCGGGCCGGCGAGAACGACTTCTACAAGGCGCGCTGGGGCGAGACGCCGCCGCAACTGGCCTCGCTCGACGACTTCGCCGCCATCGCGCCGGTCGAACAGGGCGCTTACGCGGCCGACGCCTTCGCCGTCGACGCGCCGCGCGGCTCGTTCTTTCGCGACGACGTGGTGCGGGTCAATCTCAGCCCGTCGCCCCGGGGGCTGCGGCCGATCTATTTGACCGCCAACGACGTCGCGGCGCTGAAGCGGACCAACGCCAAGCTCTATGCCGCGGCCGGCGTCGGCCCCGGCGACGTGGCGATCACGACCCTCTCCTACGCCCTGTTTCCGGCCGGGCTGATGATCCATGACGCCTTCGAGGAGCTCGGCGTCAAGGTCATCCCCGTCGGTCCGGGCGACACCGAGCGGACCATCGAGCTGATCCGCAAATGGAAGGTGAGCGTTCTCTATTCCAACCCCAGCTTCGCCTTGCGCCTGGGCCAGGAGGGGATCGAGGGTATCCGGGTGCTGATCGCCGGCGGCGAGCCCTTCTCGGCCATCCCCGGCTACAAGGACAAGGTTCGCGCGGCCCTGGGCGGCGACGCGGTCCTGACCGAATCCTATGGCCTGGCCGAATGCACGCCGGTGGCTCGCGAATGCCGGCACGAGAACGGCATGCATATCGTCGACGACTGGTGCCATGTCGAGATCCTGGATCCCGAATCGGACCGTCCCGTCGCGCCGGGCGAGGTGGGCGAAATCACGGTCACCCATCTGGACAAGGAAGCCATGCCGTTGGTGCGCTACCGCACCGGCGATCTGGCGGCGTTGAAGAACGAGCCCTGCGCCTGCGGGCGGTCGCTGACCATCGATGGCGGCATCCGCGGCCGCGTCGGCAGCATGCGCAAGATCAAGGGCGTCAAGCTCTATCCCGAACAGGTGCGCGACGTGCTCGACCGGGTGGACGCCGTGAAGGGTCGGCGCTACCGCCTCTATTTCCGGCAACAGGAGAAGGGCACCGCCCATCTGCGCCTGGAAGTGGAGGGCGCGGCGCTGGCCGACGGCGTCGCGGACGCGATCCGCGCCGCCTTCCGCCGCGATATCGTGATCGTTCCCAACGAGATCGCCGCCGTCGGCGCGCTGGGCGAGGGACCGCTGCTGGTGGACGAGGATTAGCGGACGATGAGCCCCAAGGACGAGTCGGAGTTTCTGTGGCTGGACGATATCCGGCCCGGCATGCGGATTGCGCTGCCCGACACCGATTGCGCGGCGGCCAGGGTCGAGGCCTATGCCGAGATGTTCGACGCCAAGCATCCGATCCATGTGGACGAGGCTTTCGCGAAGACGACCAAGTTCGGGACCCGCATCGCCCATGGGCCGCTGCCGATGGCGGCGAGCCTCGCGACCCTGGGCGAGATCTTCGGGACCGCGCTGATCGTCATGACCCGCGTCGGAAGCTGGGACTTCTACGGCGCGGTGCCGGCCGGCGCCTCGGTGCCGACCGAGGCCTTCGTGATCGGCATCACCCGCGGCGGCGGCGGCCGCACGGCCGAGGTGACGCTGGAGATGCGCCTGACCGACGCGTCGGGCGCGCTTTTGCAGCGCGGCGAGGTCGGCCTTCTGTTGCGGGCCCGACCCAAGGACTAGGCCCGCGCGCGAGCGGCGCGGAAAATCTAAGGAAAGGCGAACCCAAGGATGAGCGGTGAGATGCGGCGCACCCCGAAGAACCAGGTCGAGGACGAGGTCTTCCGCGACCTGTGCCGGGCCTATGCGGACAAGGTGATCGCGCCGAACTGGGAACAGGCGGACGAGACCTCGATCTTCCCGCGCGAGGTCTATACCGAGGCGGCGTCGGCCGGGCTCTTGGGGATCACCGCGCCGGAGGATATCGGCGGCGGCGATCTCGGCTCGGTCCAGGAGGCGATCTGCCTGGAGGAATGCTGCAAGATCAACCCCAACCTGCCGATCTCGCTGCTGATCCAGAACATCGCCGGCTCGCTCCTCTGGGAGTACGGCTCGCCCGCCCAGCGCGACGTCGCGCGCCAGAACATCGCCGGCGAGCGGCTTCTCGCCCTCGCGGTGACCGAGCCCGAAGCGGGCAACGACGTCCAGAACGTTCAGACCAGCGCCATCCGCGACGGCAAGGACTGGGTCCTGTCGGGGATGAAATCCTTCATCACCCTCGGCGGCGACGCCGACACGCTGGTCGTGTTGGCCCAGACTGACCCGGCCAAGGGCCGGCGCGGCATGGCCTTCTTCGTCGTCGACCGCGAATCCGACGGCCTGGTCCCGTCCAAGATCGAAATGCACACCAACCGGCCGGCGCCGACCTATCGGATCAGCCTCAACGATGTGCGGGTGCCCGAAGCGAACCGGGTCGATGCCGGCTTCACCGCGATCATGACCGGATTCAACCGCGAGCGCGTCATGGTCGCCGCCCGCTGGCTGGGCCATTCCCAGCACGCGCTGGAATGGGGCCTGCAATACGCCAAGGAACGCATGCAGTTCGGCAAGCCGATCGGCGCCAACCAGTCCATCGCCTTCCCGCTGGCCCAATGCTACGTCGATATCGAGGCCGCCCGGCATATGACCTATTACGCCGCCCGGCGCTGGGATTCGGGCCTGCCGGTCAAGGACATCATCCTCGACGTGTCTTCGGCCAAGCTGTTCTCGACCCAGGCGGTGGTCCGCATCACCCAGGCCGCGCTCCATACCGGCGGCGGCTGGGGTCTGACCAAGGAGCTGCCGGTCATGCGGTTGGCGCTGGACGCGCTGACCTCGCCGGTGACCGTCGGCAGCTTCGAAATCCAGCTTCGCGCCATCGCCAAGCAACTCGGCCTGCCCTGCGACTGAGCCGGCCGCAAGACCAACGAAGGGAAAAACGACCATGAATTTGGGAGAAGTCGCGGCCATCGTCGGCGTCGGCGATGCCTACGCCAACGAAGAAAACCGCAAGGACCCGCTCCAGCTCGCGACCGAGGCGACCTACAAGGCGATCAAGGACGCCGGGATCAAGAAGCAGCAGATCGACGCGCTCTATACCGGCCGCGCCCCCTGGGCCGACCGCCGGCCGCAATGGAGCAACATCTTCGCCTCGCATATCCAGCTTCCAGTGGTGCTGACCACCGAGCTGACCATGCATGGCGCCGGCGTCAACATCATGCTCGGCGTCGCCGTGCAGACCATCGCGTCGGGGCGCGCCGATTACGTGCTGTGCGTGCAGAGCGACGCGACCTCGCTGTTCATCGACACCGTCGCCGTCGGCGCCGCGACCGACGCGGACCCTCAGTACGAATATCCCTTCGGCCCGATCATCCCGGCGCTGTACGGTCAGTCGGCCCGGCGCTATTTCCACGAATTCGGCCTGACCGAGAACGATCTCGCCGACATCGCCGTGTCGCACCAGAAATGGGGCGCCCATCATCCGCACGCGGCGAAGGCCAAGTTCGGCGAGGTCGACCGCGAGAAGGTGCTGGCCTCGCCCTATGTGGCGACCCCGCTGCGCCGCTGGATGTGTTCGACCTGGGGCGGCGGTACCGCCGGCGCCTTCGTCGTCACCTCGGTCGAGAACGCCAAGAAGGCCAAGAACCCGCTCTATATCCGCGGCTTCGGCTCGGCCACGACCCACGAATATCTGACCGAGCGCATGGCGCTGCGCGAATGCAAGTTCCCCAATATGGGCGTCCTGCCGAACATCACCCATACCAGCGCCCGCGAGGCGTCGCGGCAGGCCTACGCCATGGCCGACATGACCCCCGGCGACATGGACATGGCGCAGATCTCGGCCAACTTCGCCCATATGGCGCTGATCCTGATGGAAGACATCGGGTTCGCCGAGAAGGGAAAGGGCATGGACCTCTACCGCGAGGGACGCACCGCGCCCGGCGGCGACCTGCCCACGGACACCAATGGCGGCTGGCTGTCCTTCGGCCAGCCCGGCATCTCCTGCGACATGGACAGCCTGATCGAGGCGGCGCGTCAGCTGCGCGGCGAGGCGTTGGGCCTACAGGTGCCGGGCAATCCGAAGACCGCCATCGTCCAGGGTGCCGGCGGCATGCTCGCCTGTAACGGCGTCACCATTTTCAGCACCGAGGCCCCCTAAGAGGCCCCCGGACGGGAGGAGAAAAAATCATGATGGAACAAGGTGAATCCGGGGCCGTCGATCGGTGGCCCGAACCGCGCAAGACCATGGACGCCGAGCCTTTCTGGGAGGGCGTCGACGCCAACAAGCTGCTGTACCAGCATTGCCCGAGCTGTTCGCAAATCGTGTGGCCGGCCCATTCGGTCTGTCCCCATTGCGACGCCACCGGGCTGGTCTGGAAGGAGTCGGCCGGCAAGGGCGCAATCTATTCCTACAGCACCGTGATGCGGCCGCCCACGCCGATCTGGAACGAGAAGGCGCCCTACACGGTGGGCATCATCCATCTGGACGAGGATTATTACTTCTTCTCGGAGATCGACGAGCCCTGGGAGGAAATGGAGGTCGGCCGCCGGGTGGAGGTCACCTATATCCAGCGCGATCAGATGCGCCTTCCCGTGTTCAAGTTCGCGGCGGCGTGACCATGACGCGGCGGAAACGAGCCGGGGCGGCGGGATGAGCGACAGCCCCTATTGGAACCCGGCGGCCGAGACCCTGCCCCGGGCCGAGCTGGAGCAGGTCCAACTGCGCGGCGTGCGCGACGTGATGACGCGGGCGCTGGCGACCGATTCCATGTATGGACGGCGCCTGAAGGCGGCCGGCGTCGATCCGGCGAAGATCGGCTCGCTGGCCGACTTCGCCGCCGCCGTGCCCTTGACCACGAAGGACGACCTGCGGGCCGAGATGGACCGCACGGGCCACGCGCTGCCGCACTTGCTGGTGCCCGAGGACGAGATCGTCATCGCCGCGCCCTCGGCCGGCACCAGCGGCCGGCAGACCTTCCAGGCCTTCTCGGCGGCGGACCGCGATATCAACCGCGAGATCACGACGCGGCTGCAATGGTGCTGCGGCTTCCGGCCCCATGACCGGCTGTACGCGATGGTGACGCCCTTTACCGTCTTCACCCATTTCCTGCGGGACGCGGCGGCCAATGTCGGCATGAAATGGATCATGACCGACGACCACAGCATGGCGAATATCGGGCGCTATATCGACGTGTCGCTGATGTTGAAGCCGACGGTCATGCATGTCGGGATCGCGACCCTGCGGGCGATGATGGAGGTCGTGACCGAGGAGAAGGGGCTGGACCGGTTCGGCGCCTTTCGCATCGCGGTCGCCAGCGGCGCCGAGATCGGCGCCGAGGCGCGCCAGGAATTCCGCGACCGCATCGGCGTCGAGGTCTACGAGCTGGCCGGGCAGGGGTCGGACTTCAATCTTCTCTGCACCGAATGCGACCAGCATGACGGGCTGCATTGGCATGGCGAGGACCACCAGCTGGTGGAGATCGTCGACCCGGACACCGGCCTGCCGGTCCCGGACGGCGAGATCGGCGAAATGGTCCTGACCGATTTCTACCGCCAGTCGACGCCCCATATCCGCTGGCGCACCGAGGATCTGTTCTACGCCCATCCCGAGCCCTGCGGCTGCGGGCGCACGGTCAAGCGCTTCACCTGTCTGGGCCGGGTCAGCAACCGGGTCACCGTCGCCGGACGCGCGATCTACCCGTACGAGATCGAGCGTTGCCTGTCGCGTTCGGCCGAGGGGCGGAACCGGGAATTCTCGATGGTCCGCCAGGGCGACGACCAGGCGAAGCTGGTGCTGCGTCTGGTCAATCCGGTCAAGGGCGACGCGGCGGCCCTGGGCGCGGCGATCGCCACCCATGTCGAGGGCGAGATGAGGGTGCCCGTCGAGGTCGAGTTCGCCGAGAAGCTCGCCATGGTGGGCTACAAGACCCTGCGCGTCGTCAACGCCGACGCCTGAGAGAGAGGAGACAACCGACCATGGATTTCGGCCTGAGCCCGGAGCATGAGGCCCTGCGCGACACCGCGCGCCGGTTCGTGCAGCAGCATTTCCCGCGCGAGAAGGTGCTGCAATGGGTGCGCGACAAGGTGGAGCCGCCGCGCGAGACCTTCCTCAAGCTGGGCGAGCTGGGCGTGTTCGGCCTGATGCTGCCGCCCGAATATTCGGGGCTGGAGAAGGTCGACCCCACCGGCATGGTCGTCTTCGTCGAGGAGCTGTCGCGGGCCTCGTCGGCGCTGTCGACCCATTACGGCCGCGCCGCCGTCATCGTCGCGCCGCAGATCGCCAAATTCGCCAGCAAGGCGCAGAAGGACGCGGTCCTGCCCAAGGTGGTGCGCGGCGAAATCCAGCTCGGCTTCTTCCTGACCGAGCCCGAGGCGGGATCGGACGCCGCCAACGTCTCCACCCGCGCCGAGGAGCAGCCGGACGGCTCCTTCCTGGTCAACGGGACCAAGATCTTCAACAGCCAGGTCGAATCGGCGGGATACGCGGTCCTCGCCGCGCGCACCGATCCGGACAAGCCGAAGCATGAAGGCATCACGCTGTTCCTGATCGAGGAGCCGGGCAAGCGGCCGGAGATCCATTACAGCCGGATCGAGACGCTGGGGCTCGCCATGATCCCCACCTACAATGTCAGCTTCGACAATCTGCGCCTGCCCGCCGACGCCATCATCGGCAAGCGCGGCGGCGGCTGGAAGGCCCTGCTCAACGGGCTGGACTACGAGCGCTTCTACCATGGCGCCATCGGGGTCGGCGCGTCCCAGGCCATCGTCGACCAGGTGGTCGAGTATGTGAACCAGCGGATCGCCTTCGGCAAGCCGCTGGGGCGCTTGCAGGCCATCCGCCACAAGATCGCCGACATGCAGCTCGCCGTCGACGCCGCCCGGCTGCTGACCTACCGCGCGGCCTGGAAGCTGGAACGCGAGGGAAGCTGTCATCGCGAGGCGTCGATGGCCAAGGTCGCCGGCGCCGAGACCTATATGCGGGTCTCCCATCAGGGAATCCAGCTCCTGGGCGGCTACGGCTATTCGGTCGAATCGGGCCTGCCGATGCATTTCGCCGACGCCAAGCTGTTCGAGATCGGCGGCGGCGCGATGGAAGTCCAGCGCAACATCATCGCCAAGGAGATGGGGCTCTAGGGCCCCGGTTCCGGTCGGGGGGCGGCGGGTGGACAAGGTCCGGACCCTGGACGCGGTGCTGGTGGCGGCCGAGGGCGCCGCCAGCCTGGCGCTCGGCGGCTGGAGCTTTTCCCGCCGGCCCGTCGCCGCCGTGCGCGGCATCGTCGCCGCCGGGCTGCGGTTCGAGGAGCTGATCTCGGTCGCCGGCGGGCTGGAGACCGACCTGATGCTGTGCGCCGGCGCCGTCGGTCGGCTGCGCGGCTTCTATTTCGGGATGGAGGCGCTGGGCAACGGCCCCGGCCTGCGCCAAGGCGCCGAGATCGTCGAGGAAAGCGAAGGCTCTCTCATCCTCGGCCTGACCGCCGCCGCCCAGGGCCAGACCTTCCTGCCCCTGCACGCCGAACACGGCGCGGCGCTCGCCCGATTGCGGCCCGACATCAAGCCCATCGACTGCCCCTATACCGGCCATGCCTATCTGGCGATGCCGGCGATCAAGCCCGACCTCGCGATCGTCCATGCGCGCGTCGCCGACCGGCGCGGCAACGCCATCCTCGGCGGCAATCTGGGCGCCGACCGGCTGCTCGCCACCGCCGCGGCCCATACCATCGTCACCTGCGACCGGCTGGTCGACGGGATCGGCGGGGACGGGGAGGAAGCGGATATCGCCGGCCTGATGGTGGACGCGGTGGTCCATCTGCCCGGCGGCGCCGCGCCCACCGCCTGCCGGCCGCTATACGAGGCCGATTGGGAGGCGCTGATCGATTACGCGGCGCTGACGCCCGAGGGCGCGCTGGCCTGGCTGGACGGTCTCGCCCCGGCGGGAGGCTCGGCATGAGCGCCGCGCCGCCGACCACGGCCGAAGTCATGGCGGTCGCCATGAGCCGCGAATTGCAAGGCGCCGAGCTGGTGCAGCTCGGTCTCGCCTCGGCGCTCGGGCAGACCTCGGCGGTGCTCGCCAAGCATCTGGCGCCGGACGGGCTCCTGCTGGAGGACCCGGCGGCGCTGACCCTGTCCGACCGGCCGCGCCGGGCGCGGCTCACCCGCTCCGAGGCGGAAGCCGAGGCCGGCTGCATCCTCCATTTCGACGTCACCGAAATGGTCGGCCAGGTCATGCCCAATGTCGCCGGGCGCATGCGCCAGTTCATCCGCCCCCTTCAGGTCGACGCGAAGGGCCGCATCAACACCTATCGGGTGGCGCGCAAGGACGGGAGCTGGCTGCGGGTCGCCGGCCTCGCCGGTCTCGCCGAGGTGGCCGAGTTCGCGAACCCGTTCCTGCTCTACATCCCCGGCCAGGACCTGCGCGGCTTCGTCGAGGAAGTGGATTTCTGCGTCTGCGCGCCGCTGGAGGCCCGTGCGGCGATGGGCGACGCGCGGATCGTCCTGGTCACGGACCTCGCCGTCTTCGATTTCACCGCCGCCGGCACGCGCGCGCGCAGCATCCATCCGGGCGTGTCGATGGAAACGCTGCGGGCGGCGACGCCGGCCGGCGTCGAACTGGACGGCGCCGCCCAGACCGCGCCGCCGACCGACGAGGAATTGCGGGTCCTGCGCGAGGTTGCCGACCCTTTGGGCCTGCGCGACGTCGAGTTCCTGCGCAGCGAGGAACGGCGCGCCCGCATGCGCGAGATCGCCCGCGCCGAGGCCGCCGACCCGGCTTGAGGAAAGGGCCGCGTCGCCCAACCGCGGCGGGCGGACATGGCGGCCCGGTCGCTAGGGCATAGGGTCTGACCGACACGTCGTTCCGCCTGCCCGGATGTCCCAAACGAAGAAGAAGGAAAGAGAAAAGAAGATGGCCTTCGGAGAACCTTCCCTGCATTTGATCGAGGCGCTGCGGCTGAACGCGCGGCGCCTGCCCCGCCAGCCGGCGATGGTGTTCAAGGACCGGACGCGTACCTATGCCGAGATGTACGCGCGCGCCACCCGGTTCGCCAACGCCCTGCGCGCGCGCGGCTACGGCAAGGACGACAAGATCTCGATCCTGTCCTGGAACCATGACGATTTCTTCATGGCGCTGTTCGCGATCACGGGCATCGGCGCGGTGCCGGCGCTGATCAATTACCGGATCACCGACGACGATATCCGCTACTGCGTCGAGGCATCCGACAGCCGCGCCCTGCTGCTGGGCGGCACCTTCGCCGACAAGATGGCGCTGCTCGCCCCGGCGACCGAGGACGTGATCTTCATGGACGCCGACGCCACCGATCCGCTGCCGGCGGGCGCGTTGTCGCTGGAAGCCCTGATCGCCGAGGCCTCCGACGAGGAAATCCCGCGCGAGATGTGGGGCTCGCAGATCATGCTCCATACGTCCGGCACCACCGGCCGGCCCAAGGGGGCGCTGCGCACCCGCATCGGGTTCGAGGAGCGGGCCATCGAGCAGGGCTTCCGCATGGACGACCGCAAGCTGTGCATCGCGCCGGCCTGCCTGGGCACCGGCTGCTATTACGGCCTGCTGCCCATGTATTTCGGCGGCACCTCCTACCTGATGGAGCAGTTCGATCCCGACGCGGCCATCGGCATCATGGAACGCGAGCGGATCACGGCGGCGCTGCTGCTGCCGACCATGCTGCGCGATATCGTCGATTCGCCGCGCTGGAAGACCGCCGATCTGGGGGCCCTGCATCTGATCCAGTCCGGGGCCGGCGAGGTCGACCGCAGCCTGAAAGAAGCGGTGATCGAGAAATGCGGGCCGATCCTCAGCATCTGGGCGGCCTCCAGCGAGACCGGCCCCTACGCCAACGTCAAGGGGACCGACGTGCTGGAGAAGGCCGACGGCAATTGCGTCGGCCGGGTCTTCTTCGGCACCGAGCTCAAGCTGCTGGACGATGACGGCAACGAGGTGCCCCAGGGCGAGGTCGGCGAGATCTGCGTCAAATGCGACAGCCAGTTCGACGGCTATTACAAGGACCCGGAGCTGACCGAATCGACCCGGCGCGGCGCGTTCATTACCGTCGGCGATCTGGGCTATCTGGACCCGGACGGCTATCTCTACTTCACCGGGCGCAAGCGCGACGTGATCAAATCGGGCGGCATCAATATCTACGCGCCGGAAATCGAGGAGAAGCTGCGCGAGCATCCCGCCATCGCCGACGCGGCCTGCGTCGGGGTGCCCGATCCGAAATGGATCGAGACGGTCTGCGCCGTCATCGTGCGCGAGGCGGGCGCCGACCTGACCGCGGCGGATGTCGACGCCTTCTGCCAGACGGCGCTCGCCGGCTACAAGCGGCCGCGTAAGGTCGTGTTCCTGGAGTCGCTGCCCCGCAATTTGACCGGGCGCGTCCTGAAGGCCGAGCTGCGCGAGACCGCCGCGCGGATGGTCGCCGAGGCCGAAGCCTCGTAAGCAGCGGCCCCGGGCCTGTGGCCCGGGGCGTGTCGCGCGAACCTAATAGGCGGGGTCGCCGGCGACCGTGGTGCGGTGCATGTGGCGGACGTTCGCCGGGTCCGACATGTCGTAGTCCGGCGGCGCGTAATGCTGGACCACCCGGTTCTCCCAGAACAGAAGATCGCCCGGCTGCCAGATATGGCGGTAGGTGAACAGCGGCTGCGTCTGATGGGCGAACAGCATCTCCAGGATCGGCCGGCTTTCCTCCTCGGTGCAGCCCTCGATCTTGTAAGTCCAGGCCTCGTTGACGAAGATCGCCTTGCGCCCGGTCTCCGGGTGGGTGCGGAAGATCGGCTGGAGCCGTTCCGGGGTGCGCGCCCGTTCGCTGCTGTCGAAGCCGGGCCGGTTGCGGAAATCCTTCAGCCGGTGCAGGTCGTGCCAGGCGCGGCGTCCGTCCAGCATCTTCTTCACCGTCTCGGGCAGGGCGTCATAGGCCATGACCTGGTTGGCGAGCAGGGTCGTGCCGCCGACCTTGGGGCATTCCAGGCAATAGAGCAGGGTACCCATCGCCGGCCGTTCGGCGAAGGAATGGTCGGAATGCCATTGCCGGCCCGTGTTGCGGGTTTGCGACGGCTCGCCCTCGACCGGCTTGTTGGTGATCAGGAAGATCTCGGGATGGTCGGGATGGTTGTAGCGGTCGACGGCCATGTAGTGAAGCTCGCCGAACCGGCGGGTGAAGGCAACCTGCTGCGCGGGCGGCAGGGATTGGCCGCGGAAAACGACGGCGCCGCGATCGACGAGCACCGCGCGGATCGCCGCGATCACCGCGTCGTCGAGGTCTTTGGACAGATCGACGCCGAGGATTTCCTCGCCGACGGCATAGGAAAGGGGCCGCGTGTCGAGCACGACGTCGGCATGCTGCTTGGGCGCTGTGGCGGTCATGGGATTGTCCTCCTCGGGGCCTTGTCGGTTGCCGTTCTTGTTTGGACCCGTGCAAGTCCGATCCCGACTTCGCGGGATTGGAAGGGCGCGGGGCGAAATCCTAACCCGGCGGCGGCGCGTCCTTCAAGCGCTACCCCGGCCTGGAACGCGAGAGGCCGGCGCCATTCCGGCGCCGGCCTCCCGGGGGTCGGTCGTTCCCCGGTGTCGACTACATGCCGAAGCTGGCGGGGTCGATCTTGCTATAGACCTCTTTCTTCAGAAGCGCGACCATCCCGTCCAGGTCGTTCTCCTTGCCTTCATAAAGCTTGATCCATTTCTGGACCAATCCGCGGAAGGCCTCGATGTAGGGGTCCGGGTCGGCGACCTTGTGGGTCTTGATCGCGCGCTCGCGCACCGTCGGCAGGTCCTGTTTGAGGAAGGCGTCGCGCTGGGCAATCAGCTCGGCGCTGGGCTCGTAGATGTTGACGCCCCGTTCCATCGCCGTCTTCAGAACGCCAGCGTCCTGACCTCTATAGACGGCGGTCATGTTGATGACGCCCTCGGCGGCACCGTCAAGAAAGGCCTGGCGTTCGGCCGTGGTCAGGTCCTGCCAAACCTTGGCGTTCAGAACCGCGACGCCGATCGTGTTGAAGGTTCCCAGGTCGAGCAGGGTGATGTGCTTGACGATGTCCCACAGATCGTAGGAGCGCATCCCGGTGACGTTGAGGATGGCGAGGTCCAGATTGCCCGTGTTCAGGCCGCTGAAGATGTCCGACGACGGCACGTTCACGGGCGTTCCGCCGACGAAGCCCGCCCAGCGCACGAAGGCGCCGCCGGCGGCCCGCATCTTCTTGCCCTGGAGGTCGTCGACCGAGCGGATAGGCGTCCGGCTGAGGAGCTTGTAGCTGGAGTTCGACCCGGTCGCCAACTGAACCAGGTTCATCTTCTTCATGTCGGACAGGCAGCCGGGGCAGTGCAGCAGCGTGTATTCCGTCATCGCCGCGCTCATTTCCAGCCCGTTCTTGGCCAGCATGCTGAGATCGCCCGCGAGCGCGATATGGGGGAATGCCGCCGGCGTATAGTTCCACGCCGCGACGCCGCCGTCGGCGACACCATCGCGGATGCCCGTCGCGGTATTGCGCGCGCCGAGCAGCGAGCCGCCGTAGAATTTCTCGAACTTGATCGATCCGTTGGTCTGCTCCTCGACCACCTCGATCATGCGGTCGGCGCCGCCGGTATTGATCGCCTGCTTGGGCGGCAGGAAGCTGGAATATTTAAGGGTCTTCTCGGCCTGCGCGGCACCCGCCGACAGACCGACCGCCGCGACGCCGGCGATCACGGCCGCGCGCGCGAAAAGAGTCGCGAATTTCATGTTGGTCCTCCCCGAGAACTTTGATTGGCAAAAGCGCGCAATCGTACTCGGTCGCGGGCGCGCTGTGCAAGCGACACGCGCCGCGCGATGCCCTGCCGGCGATTGGGACGCGCGGGCTCCGGTGTGCTAAAAACGGAAAAAAAAGAAGCTATCGGCCCGGTCTGGCTCCGCGGCTCCGATACTGGGGACGGCGGGCGGCCGGGGAACCGAGGCCCGCATCCGAGAGTCCGGCAAGGGAGATCGATTGGCCATGGCTGACAAGCGTGAATTTTACGACGACCTCGAGACCCGCGATCCCGAACAGCGCGAGACGGAGCAGTTCGCCCTGCTTGCCGCGCAGATCGATCATGCGCGCAAGAACGCGCCTTACTTCGCGAAGGCGCTGGACGGAGTCGAGGGCGGCGACATTACCGACCGCGCGGCGCTGGCGAAGCTGCCGATTCTTCGAAAGTCGGATCTGCTCGCCTTGCAACCGGAAGCGCCGCCCTTCGGCGGTCTGACGGCGGTCGGCGACGGCGATCTACGCCGGGTCTTCGCCTCGCCGGGGCCGATCTACGATGCCGAAGGTTATGGCGACGATGTCTGGCATTCCGCCCGTGCCCTGTTCGCGGCGGGTTTCCGCAAGGGCGATATCGTCCATAATTGCTTTTCCTATCACTTCACCCCGGCGGCATTCTTGGTCGAGGGCGGTGCGCACGCCATCGGCTGCGCCGTATTTCCCGCGGGAATCGGACAGACCGAGATGCAGGTCGCGGCGATCGCCGACATCCGCCCGCAGGGCTATGTGGGGACGCCCTCCTTCCTGAAGATCATTCTAGACAAGGCGGCGGAGATGGGCGTCAAGCTGGACAGCATGACCCGTGCGGCTTGCGGTGCAGAGGCGTTCCCGCCCAGCCTGCGCGCCGAAATCGAGGGGCATGGGGTCGACGCCTATGATTTCTACGGGACCGCGGACCTCGGCCTGATCTCCTACCAGTCGCCGGCGAAGGAAGGCATGCTGATCGACGAGGAGGTGCTGGTCGAACTGATCGATCCAGCCACCGGCCAGCCGGCGGCGGCGGGCGAGACCGGCGAGGTCGTCGTCACCCTGCTGACGAACAAGGCCTATCCCCTGATCCGCTTCGGAACGGGCGATCTGTCCGCCGTTCTTCCGGGAACCAGCCCTTGTGGGCGCACCGGAATGCGGATCAAGGGCTGGATGGGCCGCGCCGATCAGACGACCAAGGTGCGGGGCATGTTTGTCCATCCCTTGCAGGTCGAGCGAATCCTCCAGCGGCATGGCGAGGTTCGGAAAGTGCGGGTCGTCGTGACCTCCAAGGACAACAAGGATGTGATGACCGTGAATTGCGAGGTCGATGGCGGCGACGAGTCGCTTGCCGGCGCGATCCGGGACACGGTTCAGACGGTGACCAAGCTGCGCGGCGATATCGCCTTCGTCGCGCCGGGGCAGCTTCCCGGCGACGGCAAGGTGATCGAGGACGCGCGCAGCTACGACTGATCGGCACCCCGCGGGGCCGGTCGGACAAGAAAAGGGCCCGCCCGGCGATGCCGGGCGGGCCCGATTTCGTGGCCGTGCCGGGGCTTACTTGCCCGATTTGCGGAACTCGGCCGAGTGCTTCTTGACCAGGCGCCAGACGATATCGTCATAGGCCGCGGTCCAGCCGGTCTGCGGCACCCACTTCTTCCCGTCCCACATGCTGATCCGGGTCTGGCCGCCGCCTTGATGGTCGGACGGGGTCAGGGTGATCGGGGCCATGATGCCGTCGCCGTCGAAGCTCTTGATGCTCTCCAGGCCCCGCTTCAGCTTCTCGGGCGTGAGCGGCGCGCCGAAGGTCTTGAGCGCGATGCGCATCGCCTCGAAGACCGTCGAATGCGACGCGATTCCGACATTGTAGTAGTAGTCGCCGATCCATTTGCGGTCGCCATTGCCCTTGCCCTGGTCATAGAGCTTCTTGACGATCCGCTGGACGACCGGGACCTCGGTGCCCGAGGCGACGGTATCGGAGCGTTTCAGGCCCTTGGCCGCGTCATGCCCGATATTCTTGATATCGATGCTGTTCAGCCAATTGACGGTGAGGACCTTGCTCAGCGGGATGCCGTTGCGCTTGGCCTCGCGTGACATCACGACATGCAGGGCCGAGAACCCCCAATGGATGACCCAGTCGGGCTGGTAGCGCCGGATCTTGGTCCAGGCCCCCGACTGGTCGTTGCCGGGCAGCGGATAGGGGAACAATCCCAGGTCGAACCCGAGCTTCTTGCTCAGCTCCTCGAGAACCGGAATCGGTTCCTGGCCGAAGGGGTAGTCGATGTAGAGGAACGCGACCTTCTTGCCCTTCGGGTTCCCGCCGGCCTGATCGGCGATGTATTTGACGATGTTGGCGGCCTGCGCCCAATAGGTCGGCGCCATCGGGAAGACCCAGGGGAAGACGGTGCCGTCGGCGGCATCGGCACGGCCGACCAGCATCTGGACGACGACGCGGCCGTCCTTGGACGCCCGCGGCAGGACCGCCCGCGACACGGGCGTCGAGAGGAAGTCGAAGGTCAACGCGCCTTCGCGCTTGAACCGTTCATAGCATTCGATGCCGCGCTGGGGCTCGTTTCCGTGATCGGCGACCAGCGCCTCGACTTTATGGCCCTCGATGCCGCCTTCCAGGTTCACGAGGTCGGCGAGATCCTTGATTCCTTGCGCCGCCTGGGGCGTGCCGAAGGTGTAGGCCTTGGATAGGTCGTAGCAAACGGCGACCTTCAATGTTTTCTCTTGGGCGGACGCCGGGGGGGCGTCGAGAAGTGTGAAAGCCGCGAAAACGAAGAACGACAAGAATAAGCGGATCATGAGATATCTCCCTGTTCGAGTATCCCGCTCGGTTTCTTGTTTTTCGTATTGTCTTGGGCGGTAAACGATCTTTGCAGGCCCAAAGCTTGCTGACAACCTTAAAGCGATGTTGTGGGTAGGCGCGGTGCGCGGTGTTCTCGGCGCCCGGCTTCGGCACTGCCCCCTCGGACAGGACAGCGCCGCGCCGTTTCCGTGCCGTTCGCCGCCGTCCGATCCGGGCGATCGAAAGGTAGGGGCCGAAAAAAAACCCGGCCAAGAGGCCGGGCTGAATGGGGTTACGGGCAGGCGCGGTTAGGCGAGCCAGCGCTTGCGCCGCCGGTAATGTTTGACGTCTCGGAAATCGCGCCCTTCATGTCCGCCCAGATAGAACTCCTGGATATCCGGGTTCTTTTTCATCGCGGCGGAGTCTTCATGCATCACCACGCGGCCGTTTTCGATCAGATAGCCGTGCGAGACGACTTCGAGCGCGGCCACCGCGTTCTGTTCGACGAGGAGAACGCTGACGCCGTCCTCCTTGTTGATGCGGCGGATGTTGTCGAAGATCTCCTCGACGAGGAAGGGGGCGAGCCCGAGGCTCGGTTCGTCCAGCATCAAGAGCTTGGGCTGGGTCATCAGCGCCCGGCCGATGGCCAGCATCTGCTGCTCGCCGCCGGACAGATAACCCGACTTCGCCGTACGCCGTTCGTAGAGGCGCTTGAAATAGCCATAGACCCGGTCCTTGTTGCGCAGCATGTCCTTGCGACTGCCATGGACCGCCGACGCCGCGATAAGATTCTCGTCTGGCGTCAGATGCTCGAAGACCCGACGGCCCTCGAGGACGTGAGCGATTCCGAGCTTGACCCGTTCCTGGGGCGTCAGCCCCAGGATGTTGTTGCCCATGAACTGGACTTCGCCCCGGGTCACCTCGCCGCGTTCGGCTTTCAAGAGCCCGCTGATGGACTTCAGCGTCGTGCTCTTGCCGGCTCCATTGGCCCCAAGGAGGGCGATCATCCCCCCTTGGGGCAGGTCAATGGAGACGCCCTTGATCGCCAGGAACACCTGGTCGTAGATGACCTCGATGTTATTCAGCGTCAGGACGTGCACGGCTTACTTGCCCGACTTGGCGAATTCGGCCGAATGCTCGTGGACGATCTCCCACACCACGTCGGTGTAGGCGGCGAACCAGTCGGTCTCGGCGACCCACTTGGTTCCGTCCCAGCGCTCGATGCGGGTCTTGCCGCCGCCGCCGTGATCGTCGGCGGTCACCGTCAGTGGCGCAATGAAGCCATTGGCATCGAAGTCGCTCAAGCTTTCCAGGCCCTTCTTGATCTTCGCGGGCGTTAGCGGCCAGCCCTCGTTCTTGATCGCGAGGCGGGCGCCCTCGAACATGGTCGAGTAGATGGCGAGGCCGACATTGTAGTAGGAGTCGTCGAACAGCTTGATGTCGCCGTTGCCCTTGCCCTGGTCGTAGAGCTTGGCCTTGATCTCCTGCTTCAGGGGATGGTCGGAGCCGCCGACGACCGACGTGCCGCGCTTCAGACCCTTGGCGACATCCGGGCCGATATTGTTGATGTCGACCTCGTTCATCCAGTTGACCGAGATGAACTTGTCCATCGGGATGCCGTTACGCTTCATCTCGCGCGAGGCGACGACATGCAGCGCCGAGAAGCCCCAATGGATGATCCAATCGGGCTTGTAGCGGCGGATCTGCGACCAGGCCGACGCTTGATCGTTGCCCGGCAGCGGGTAGGGGAACAGCTTCAGGTCGAAGCCTTCGATCTCCTGCAGCTTCTTCAAGAGCGGGATCGGTTCCTGACCAAACGCGTAGTCGATGTACAGGAAGGCGACCTTGACGCCCTTCATGTTCCCGCCGGCCTGATCCTTGATGTATTTGATGTCGTTGGCCGCCTGGCCCCAATAGGTCGGGCCGACCGGGAAAATCCATTCGAAGACCTTGCCGTCCACCGCGTCGCCGCGGCCGACCAGGGCCTGGACCATGATGTTGCCGTCCTTCATCGCGCGCGGCAGAACAGCGCGCGACACCGGGGTCGACAGCAGGTCGAAGACCATGACGCCGTCGCGCTTCAGGCGCTCGTAGCACTCGATGCCGCGCTGCGGCTCGTTGCCATGGTCCTGAAGAACCATCTCGACCGGATGGCCCTCGATGCCGCCCTTCATGTTCTGAAGATCGGCGAGGTCGCGGGCGGCCTGGGCCACTTGCGGGGTGATGAAGGTGTAAGCCTTCGACAGATCGTAGCACAGGCCAAAGCGGACCGGATCGGCCGCCTTCGCCGTGTGGGACGCGAACAGCAGAACCGCTGCCGCCGCCCCGATGAGGAACTTCAGACTACGCATGGGTCGTACCTCCTAGTTGACGATTTCTGGAAGAAGATTTGACGGGCTCTCTGTCTATTTCCTGGCATAGCCGAAGGGCCAAACCAGAAGATAGTTGCGAAAGTTATTGTATATCTTGGCCAAGCCGAGCGGCTCGAACAACAGAAATCCGATGATCAGGAAGCCGTAGAGCGCGTTCGGAATATGGGCCAGGACCTCGATGCCGAGGCGGATGTTCATGGCTTCCGCCAGGGTCGAGATCAGGCCGTTGATCGTCCCCGGCAGGAGCAGCACGAAGGCGGCCCCGAAATAGCTGCCGATGACGCTGCCCAGCCCGCCGACGATGACCATCGCCAGCGCCTGGATCGACACGTCGACGGCGAACTGCTCGGGCGTCACCGCGTGGTAGAAGCAGAAGATTAGAATCGCGCCGGTCACGCCGCCCATGAAGGAGGTCACGGCGAAGGCCAACAGCTTGTAAAAGAAGGCATTGACCCCGATCACCGCGGCCGCGAAGTCCTTTTCCCGGACCGCCACCAGGGCGCGCCCCAGGGCCGAGCGGCGCAGGTTCAGCATGAAGGTTGTTACCAGCACGCACCAGACGAGCACCACGTAGTAAAGACCGGTGTCGGTGGTGATCGGATTGCCGAGCAGCGTCATGTCCGGTGCCTGCAGGGTCGCCTGAACGCCACCGCTGATCTCGGGCACATGGGTGATCACCCAGTCCATGACGAATTGCAGGGCCAGTGTCGATAGCGCCAGGTAAAGGCCCTTGACCCGAAGCGCGGTAAACGCGAAGGCGATGCCGATGACCGTCGAGGTCAGGCCGCCGAGGATGACCGCGATCTCCCACGGGATGGCATTTCGGGTGGCGTGCACCGCCGTATAGGCGCCGATTCCCATGACCGCGGCATAGCCGAAATGGAACTGGCCCGCCCAGCCGAGGATCAGGTTCAGGCCGAGCGCCGCCGAGGTCCAGATCAGCCAGGGCAGCAGGTAGCTGTTGAGGTACAGCGTATCCAGATAGTACGGCGCCAGGACCGCAAGGGCGAGAAGGAGCCCGATCATCCATCGGTCGACGGGGATCGGAAAGATCTTCAAGTCTTGACGGTAGTCGGTGTGGTGAATGCCGGCTTGACGAAAGAACACGGGTTCAGATCCTTTCGATGTCCTCGCGGCCGAACAGTCCGTGCGGCCGGATGAGAATGGTCAGAACGAGGGTCGCGGCGACCACCAGGTCGCGGCTGCCGCCTCCGACGACGTCGTCGAGATACCCGGCGGCGATGCCTTCGAATATGCCGAGCAACAACCCGGCCAGGATGGCGCCGCCGATACTGTCCAGCCCGCCCAGGACCGCCACCGCGATGCCTTTGAGCAGGAGGAGCGACAGGGACTGGTCGACGCCCTGGACCGATCCCCACAAGACGCCGGCGACGGTCGCGACGATCGCCGACATCGCCCAGGAAAGGGCGACGCCGCGCTCGACCGAGATCCCGACCGACCAGGACGCCATATAATCATCCGAGATCGCGCGGAGCACGATCCCCATGCGGGTGCGGAAGAAGCCGACGAAGAAGATGAACAACGCCACGGCGATGACGCCGCCGATGACGTAGGACCGGTTGAGAAGAATTTCGCCCATGAACAGCGGATCGTCGGGAATGCCGATCGGCATCAGCCGGTTGGTGCCGCCCCAGATCGCGAGCGAGCTGCCGCGCAGAAAGATGTCCAGCCCCAGGGTCATCATCAGGATCATGATGATGGGGCGGCCCGCCATGCGACGCAGCGCCAGACGCTCGATTCCCATGCCGACGAAGAACATGGCGACGATCGCCAGCGGAATGGCGAGCCACATCGGCGCGCCGACATCCTCGAAGAAGGCCAGGACCATATAGCCGCCCAGCATGGCCATCGCGCCTTGCGCCAGATTAGGCACCGCCGAGGACTTGTAGATCAGGACGATACCCAGCGCGACGAGCGAGTACATCAAACCTGCGAATGCACCATTGATCGCCAACTCGAAGAAAAGCACCCAATCCATGGGTTAGACCTCCTGGACCGACAGTTTGCGTTCGATGGACCCGGTCTCGCCCGATTCGTAGGTGATCTGAGCCTTCATCTCGACCGAGCTCTCGCCGCCATAGATGGCGTCGATGATCGGCGCGTATCTTTCCTCGACCACCTTGCGGCGAAGTTTTCGCGTGCGGGTGATTTCACCGTCGTCCGGGTCGAATTCCTTGTGCAGATTGACGAACTGCCTCAGTTTCAAGGCATCCGGCAAGGCATCGTTGACATGGGCGATGGCGTTTTTGACGAGAACCGCCACCTCCGCCTTCTGGGACAGGTCGGCGTAGGACATGTAGGAGATGCCGTTGATTTCGGCCCAATGCCCGACCGCCTCCATGTCGATGCAGACGATGGCGGACAGGAAGTCCTTGTCCTTGCCGAGAACCGCCACGTCCTTGATGTAGTGGCTGAACTTGAGCCGGTTCTCGATATAGTTGGGGATGTAGCGTTCGCCGCCCGCCGTGTGCACGACCTCGGAGACGCGACCGAGGACGACGAGATGCCCGTCCTCCTCCAGATAACCGGCGTCGCCGGTATGCAACCAGCCATCGATGATCGCGTTTTTGGTCGCTTCCTCGTTCTTGAAGTAGCCATCCATCACGCCTTCGGAACGCACCAGGATTTCCCCGTCGTCATTGATCCGAATGTCGGTGCCGGGCAGCGGTTTGCCGACCGTATGCAAGCGAACCTCGCCCAACTCCTGCATCGCGGTGTAGGCGCTGGTTTCGGTCTGCCCGTAGAGCTGGCGGAGATCGACGCCGAGGGCGCGATAGAAGAGGAAGGTGTCCTCGCCCATCGCCTCGCCGCCGGTAAAGGCGTTCCGCATGCGGGTCATGCCGAACTGGTCCTTGATCGGGCCGAACACCAGGAACTCGCCGATCGGCTTCATCAGGCGCTGCCAGAGGGTCGGCTCGCCGCCCTCCATCTTGGCTTTTTCGGACGCGAGGGCGAGCTTGAGGAAATAGTCGAATGCCCGCTTCTTCAGCGGGGTCGAATCCTCCATCCGCACCTGGATCGTCGTCAGGATGTTGTCCCAACTGCGCGGCGCCGAGAAATAGAGGGTCGGCGCGATCTCGCGTAGGTTCTGCAGCACCGTTTCCTGGCGTTCCGGCACGTTGATCGCGAAATGGAGCGAAATGCCCGCCCCCATGCTGACGCAGAAATCGCCGATCCAGGCCATCGGCAGGTAGGCGAGGATTTCCTCGCCCTCGTTGAAGGCGCCGCCCAGATAGGAATTGCGTACCGCCGCCAACATCCGGCGATGGGTGACGATGATCCCCTTCGGCAGCCCGGTCGTTCCCGAGGAATGGACGAACACCGCCGGGTCGTCGGGTTGCGCGCGTTCGACCAGCGCGTCCCGCAGGTCGGGCTCTTCTTCCAGGCGCTTCTCGCCCATGGCGATCACTTCGTCCCAGGAGATCAGGCCGGGCGCCGCGTAATGGCCAAGGCCCCGCAGGTCGTCATACATGACATGCTCGATCGTCTCGACCCGTTCGCGCAGGTCCAGCACCTTGTCGACCTGTTCCTGATCCTCGGTCAGGGCGAACCGCGCATGGGCCTGGCGGGCGAAATGCTGAATTTCGTCCGGTGTCGCGTCCGGGTAGACCGGCATCGGCGCCCCGCGCAGGGCCCCGACCGACAGCATCCCCAGATACAGCCGCACCCGGTTGTCGCCCAGGATCATCATGACGTCGCCTTCGACGAAGCCCAGCCGCTCTAGCCCGGCGGCGCCGGCGAGCACCAGGTCCAGAACCTGGGACCAGGTCCATTCCTGCCAGATGCCGAAATCCTTTTCCCGCATCGCGATCCCGGTCGGGAACTTGCGGGCGTTTTCCGCGAGGATGCGGATCAGGGTCGTTTCGCTGCCGAGGTCCCAGCTTGCCGGGGCCGGCCGGATCGCCTTCGCTTCACTCTGCTGCATCTTTGCTCGCGCCTCCCAAATAGGCCTCGACCACACGCGGGTCGGCGACGACTTCTTCGGGAATGCCCGTCCCGATGGTCTCGCCGTAATTGAGCGCCGTCATCCGATCGCAGATACCGGTGACGACGTCCATGTGATGTTCGATCAGAAGCATCGTGATATGCCGTTCGTCGCGCGCGTCCAGGACGAAGCGGGCCATGTATTCTTTCTCTTCCTGGTTCATCCCCGCCATCGGTTCGTCGAGGACGAGGAAGGTCGGTTCGGCGACCAGGGCCCGGGCCAGCTCCACGCGCTTCTGCAGCCCGATGGGGATGGTCTCGACCGGCTCGTCGCGGACGCTTTCCAATTGCAGGAAGTCGATGACCTCCTCGACGGCGGCGCGATGGCGAAACTCGTCTTTCTGCCCCAGCCACCAATAGAGCGCCGTTTTCCAGACGCCCGGCTTCATGTGGATGTGCCGCCCGAGCAGGATGTTGTCGAGCACGCTCATCCCGGCGAAGAGCGCCAGGTTCTGGAACGTCCGCGCGACACCCAGGCGCGCTACCTGATGCGGCGCCATCCCGGTTATGTCGTTTCCGTGAAAGAGAATATTTCCGCTCTGCGGCGGATAGAAACCGGTAATGGCGTTGACGAGAGTCGTCTTGCCGCTGCCGTTCGGTCCGACGAGACCGTAGATCTCGCCCTTGTTGATGTTCAATGAGATGCCCGTCAGGGCTTTGAGACCTCCGAAATGCCGCTCGACCGAACGGCATTCCAATACGGGTGTCCCGGATCCGTCTTCTGGCGCATCAACCAAGCCGCCATCTCCCCTCGCTTGCGTCGCAACGCAGTTTCGGCGCACCACCAATCCGGGGAGATGTTTGTCCTGAAAGTCAGCGGGAAGCCCCGCCCTTCGGTCCTCTAGTTCCAGGCCGAAATCGAGACGGTCGTCCGCAACACCCTTCAGGTAGCCTCCCTTCTTATTCTTATTAGCGTGCGGCGAAACGCTAGCCGCCCGTTCGTCGATTCGCAAGAGGAAATACCCGCAAAAACCCCATGGATTTCGTGGGGATTCCCGAAGCGGCGCGTATCCGGCCTTCGCGCGGCGGCGCGACGGGCCGGGTGACCGGGACGCATCGGGCTTGCTACACAGGGCCGGCCGGCATCGACAAACGGCGCCGGCTTTTTCGTTGTCAAGGAATCGATACGAAAGGAGAGGAAATGCTCATTCTCGATCAACTGTTCGACGAGGTGGAGATCGGCGACAAGAGCCCGCTGTCGCCCGGGCGCACGATGACCGAGGCGGACGTGGTCAACTTCTGCATGCTGACCGGCAATTGGGTCGAAATCCATACCAACGTCGAATACGCCAAGCATACGCCGTTCAAGCAACGGCTGGTTCAGGGCAGCCTGGTGTTCTCGGTCATCCCCGGCCTCGTCGGGTTCGGCCGCTCGGTGGCGGCCTTCTACGGCATCGACAAGCTGCGGTTCGTGAAGCCGGTCTTCATCGGCGATACGGTGTATGTGCAGGTCGAAATCATCGGCAAGCGCGAAAAGGACGACAAGCTGGGCGTCGTCACCCGGCGGATCGACGTTCAGAACCAGCGCGGAGAATTGGTCCAGACCTCCGAGCAGAGTATGCTCACCCATCGGGCGCGGCTCGACGCCTGACCCGCGGCGGGGTGGAGGAGGCGGAAGACGGCGGCGCGGCCGCCCTCCGCCCTCCGCCCTCCGCCTAGTCCTCGTCGCCGAAGATTTCGTCCGTATGCGCGCCGAGCGCCGGCGGCCGGCGCCGGATCGGCGGACGGGCGCGGTCGAAGGACAGCGGCAGCGAGACGAGATCCATGTCGCCCTCCGGCGTCTGCTGGACCATGTCCAACGCCTTGGTCTGCGGGTGGGCCAGAACCTCGGCGATGTCCTGTAGGGGCGCGTTCGGCACCCCGGCCGCTTCCAGGATGTCTTGCCAGTGCCGGCGCGGCTTCGTGATCAGGATGTCGCCGATCATGCCGTCGACCGTCTCGCGGTTCGCGATCCGGGCCATATTGTCGGCGAAGCGCGCGTCTCGAGCCCATTCCGGATGGCCGAGCGCCTCGGCCAGCTTGACGAACAGCCGGTCGTTGGCGCAGCCGACGACCAGATAGCCGTCGGCGGTCTCGAAGGCCCGGTAGGGCACGGTGAAGGGGGCGCCGGTGCCCAGGCGGGGCGGCTTGTCGCCGGCGGCGTTGAACCCCGCGGCGACGACCGACATCCAGGCGATCCCCGTCTCGTAAAGCGAGGCGTCGACGATCGCGCCGGCGCCGGTCGCGTGGCGCCGGTTCAGCGCCGCGAGGATGCCGATCGCGCACCACAGTCCGGTCCCGAAATCGATGACCGGCACGCCGACCCGCACCGGCGGGCGGTCGTCCTCGCCGGTGACGCTCATGATCCCGGCGAAGGCCTGCATGAGCGGATCGTAGCCCGGCAGCTTGGACAGCGGTCCCTTATGGCCGAAGGCGCCCAGCGCGCAATAGACGAGACGCGGGTTCTCGCCGAGAAGCTGCTCGCCGCCCAGGCCGTAATCCTCCGCCGTGCCGGGGCGCAGATTGTGGAAAAAGACATCCGCCCGCTCCAGGATCAGCCGCCGCAGGCGGGCCCGCGCCGCCGCGTCCTTGAGGTCGACGACCGCCGAGCGCTTGTTGCGGTTGATCGATTGGAAGGTGGCCGCCGTCCCATGCCAGAAAGCGGGGCCCCAATGGCGCGAGGGGTCGCCCCCGTCGGGACGTTCGATCTTGATGATTTCGGCACCCAGATCACCCAGGATCTGGCCGCAAAAGGGGGCCGCCGCGCTATCGCCCAGCTCGACCACCGTGACGCCCTTCAGCGGCAATTCGTCCGACATGTCCTCCTCCCGATTTTCTGCGCGCGACTTCATCCGCGGTTGCCGCCGTCGGCGCTCGCCTGTCCGCGCTTGAGGTCGTTCTTCTAGCACGGGGCCTTCCGCCGGATCATCCCGCGCGGCGCACCTGACAGGATCAGGCAAACCTGATAGCGTCCGGCCGCCGGCTCGGTCCGGCGCATCGAGAGAACGAATAACAAGGAAATAAGGAGACGGATCTCATGATCGAGACAAGCGCGATCGACGGCACGTTCGACGAGATCGAGGTCGGTACGAAGTACCGGTCGCCGGGGCGCACGATGACCGAGAGCGATGTGGTGAATTTCTGCATGCTCACCGGCAACTGGCTCGAGGTGCATTCGAACGCCGAGTTCAGCAAGGACACCCGCTTCGGACAGCGATTGGTCCAGGGCAGCCTGGTGTTCTCGGTGATCCCCGGCCTGTTGCGGTTCGGCCCCTCGGTCGCGGCCTTCTACGGCGTCGACAATCTGCGCTTCCTGAATCCGGTCTTCATCGGCGACACGATCTGGGTCGAGGCGGAAGTGATCCGGAAGAAGGAGAAGGACGACAAGTTCGGGGTGACGACGGTGCAGTTCAAGACCGTCAATCAGCGCGGCGAGACCACCCAGCAGAGCGAATTCAGCGTCCTGATGATCCGTCGGCGCGAAGATATTCCGAAGCCGTGATCATTCGTTGGATTGGAGGCATGGCGGCAGGTGTTGTATAGTCACAGTTTGGTGGCGGTAGCGTCACGATCCAGCTGCTTGGAGCGAAAATAGAGATCCCCCGAAACGGGGGACAAAAAAGGAAAGGCGAACGATAGAGATGAGTGTCCTAAGAAAAAGCCTTGTTGGTATTACCGCGATGGCTGCCGTCGCGGGGATCGGCCTTTCGCCGCAGTCCGCGGGGGCGGCGACGGTCGACGGTCCGAAGGTCGAATGGAATTTTTCCGCTTGGGGGAAATCGCGCGGGGCGACGAAGAATTTCGAGAAGTTGGCCGAGTTGGTTTCCGAGGCGACCGACGGCAACTTCACCATCAACATCCATTTTGGCGCTAGCCTGGCCGCGCCGAAGGAGAATCTGGACGGGCTGAAGATCGGTGCGTTCGAGATGGCCATGCACGCGGTTCCATTCCGGCCCGGCACGCTGCCGACCCTGGAGGTGCTGGGTCTGCCATTTCTGCCGATTGGCGATCTGCACAATCAGGGACAGGTCGGATTGGCGGTCTATGAGCTCCCGACCGCGAAGAAGGATCTGAGCCGTTGGGGCGTCAAATCGATCATGCCGCTTCTGTTGCCGCCCTATCGCCTGATGGGCAAGGGAGAGCCGCCGATGACGATGGCCGCGGTGAAAGGCATGCGGGTGCGCGCGCCGGGCGGGCTCGGCGATGCGTTGCGGAAGCTCGACGCGGTGCCGACCAGCCTTCCGTCGCCGGAGCTTTATAACGCGATGGAGCGGGGGCTGGTCGATGCGATTTCGATGGCCAACTATGCCCTCCGCGCGTATCGAATCTACGAACTGGCCGATTGGTATGCGGCGAACCTGGATCTCGGCATCCTGGCAACAGTTATCCCCGCGAATGCGGATGCGTTCAACGCCTTGCCGCCGCAATACCAGAAGCTGCTGCTCGATTCGGTGCAGCCGAGTCTCGACTACCAAGTGGCGGAATATGAGAAGGCCGAGAAGATCGCCGTCGATGCGTTCAACGAAAAGGGCCTGAAGGCGATCTCTTATTCCGATAAGGATCTTGCCGACTTCCGGGCCGCTGCCGGCGAACCGGTTTGGAAGGAATGGGTCGCGGCCATAAGCAAGAAGGGATATCCGGGGCAGGAGATCCTGGATTTCACATTGGCCCAAGGCAAAAAGGGCGGCATGTAGCCGCGCGGCCAACCGATCGAACGGAGAGGGCACGACCCGGTTTGGGTCGTGCCTTTTTCGTTGGCCGGCCCTGATCGGCCGAGCGCTAATTTGCCACGAACCGCCGCCCTAGAGACAAATTTCATTCCGGCCGGCGCGCCTTCCAAGCGCGACAAGGGGTTGCGCTGGCTTGCATCCCCCGCGCGGTCATCCCGGCCGGGCGGGCGCCGGGAAGACATTTCCAAAAAAAATTGTATAATCGAAATGTCAACATGGGATTTCTCCAACAGACAACAGGGAGGCACATCATGAAGAGTATTAAACAATGGCTCGCGCAGGGGACGGCGGTCGCCGTCGTCGCCGGCCTTGCCGGCATCGCCATGCCGGCGCAGCCCGCCCAGGCGGCAAAAGTCGAAGGCCCGAAGGTCGAGTGGAACTTCTCGGCTTGGGGCAAGCCGCGCGGCGCGTCGAAGAATTTCGAGCAGCTCGCGGCGCTCGTCTCCGAGGCGACCGACGGCAATTTCACTATCAAGATCCATTGGGGCGCGACGCTGGCGCCGCCGAAGGAGAATATCGACGGCATCAAGATCGGCGCGTTCGAGATGGCGATGCACGCCGTCGCCTTCCGGCCCGGCACCATGCCGACCCTGGAAGTGGTCGGCCTGCCTTTCATGCCGCTGGGCAGCCTGGAAAACCAGGCCCGCGTCAGCTTGGAGGTCTTCGAACTGCCGACGGCGAAGAAGGATCTCGAGCGTTGGAACATGGTCGCGATTTCGTCGCTCCTGCTGCCGCCCTACCAGCTGATGGGCAAGGGTGACGCGCCGACGACCATCGCCGGGCTTCAGAACATGCGCGTGCGCGCTCCGGGCGGCATCGGATCGGCCTTGCGCAAGGTTGGCGCGGTGCCGACCTCGGTCGCCTCGCCCGAGATCTACAACGCGCTCGAGCGCGGGCTCCTCGACGCCGTGTCGATGGCCCATTACGGGTTGCATTCCTATCGGACCTACGAGCTGTCCGACTGGTATACGACCAACATCGATTTCGGCATCCTGTCGACCTTGGTGCCGGCGAACAAGGACGCGTTCAACGCCCTTCCCGCCCAGTACCAGAAACTGCTCCGGGATTCGGTGTGGCCGGCGCTGGACTACCAGATCAAGGAATATGACAAGGCCCAGTCCGCGGCGATCAACGCCTTCAACGGGAAGGGGCTGAAGGCGATCACCTACAGCGACAAGGAACTGGCCGAATTCCGGCGTGTCGCCGGCGAACCGGTCTGGAAGGAATGGGTCGCGGCGATGAACGAAAAGGGATATCCGGGGCAAGAGATCCTGGATACGATCCTCGCCTCGGCGAAGAAGGGCAGCATGTAGCGGCCCGGGACTTTCCCGAAACGAAGGGCGCGACCCCGCCGGGGTCGCGCCCTTTTCTTTGCCGTCGCCGGCCCGTGCCGGCGCGGGGTCAGCCCGCCGGCGCGATGCCGTCGGCGACCAGGCGCTCGATCTCCGCGTCGCCATAGCCGAGTTCGGCCAGGATCTCGCGGCCATGCTGGCCGAATGCGGGCGGCGACCGGTCGACGGACATGGGCGTGCGGCTCAGCTTCAAGGGGCTGCCGATGCCGCGATAGCCGTCGGCGGCCTCGATCAGCATCTCGCGCGCTTGCGCCTGCGGATGCCGGTAGGCCGCCGGCAGGTCCAGCACCGCGCCCGCCGGCACGTTGGCCTCGAGCAACGCCTCGGCAAGGGCGACGCTGTCCCATTCGGCCAGGATCTCGCGCAGAAGCGCGTTCAGCGCATCGACATTCTCGTGCCGCTTGGCCATCGTCGCGAAGCGGGGATCGTCGGCGATGTCCGGCCGGCCCAGGACATCGCAGGTACGGCGGAATTGAGGGTCCATCGCGCCGGTCAGGAAGATATGGCCGTCGCGGGTGGGGAAGACGTCATGCGGGGCCGCGAAGACATGCCGGCTGCCCCAACGTTGCGGCTGTTTGCCGGTGAGGATCCAGTCCGGGACCGCGGGCCGCGCCTGGACCATCGCCGCGTCCATCAGCGAGATGTCGACGAACTGGCCGCGGCCCGAGCGCTGGCGCTCGACATAGGCGATCAGCACCGCGTTGGTGGCCAGCGCGCCGGCCATCATATCGGCCAGCGGCACGCCGATCCGCATCGGCGGGCCGTCGGGCTCGCCATTGACGCTCATCAGCCCGCCGAAAGCCTGGCCGACCCCGTCATAACCGGGATAGCGGCTGTAGGGACCGTTGCTGCCGAACCCGGACACCCGGCAATGGATCAGGCGGGGGAAACGCTTCTCCAGATGGTCCGCGTAGCCGATGCCCCATTTCTCCATGGTGCCGGGCTTGAAGTTTTCGACCAGCACGTCGGTCCAATCCAGCAGGCGCATCAGTACCTCGCGCCCCTCGGGTCCCGAAAGGTCGAGCGCCATGCCGCGCTTGTTGCGGTTGATGCCGTGGAAATGGCCGCCCATGCGGCGCGCCTCGTCGCCCTTGGGCGGCTCCACCTTGATGACCTCGGCGCCGAAATCGCCGAGGGTTTCCGCGACCGCCGGCGCGGCGACGATGGTCGCCAGATCGACGACCCGCATGCCTGCCAGGGCGGGTGACGCTGTTCGGGTCATGGTGGGTCTCCTTCGGGTTGGGGCCGGGGCGAGAGGGCAACCGAACACCCCTCCATGCGCCGTGGCGCATGGAGGGGCTCGGGGGCGATGTTCGGTGCAACAACGACCCCCCGGCGGCGCGAAACGGCGCCGTCGCGGGGCAGAGTGGCGTCGGCGATGCGATCGGTCAACGCGCTTTCCCGGCCGCCACTATTCGCCTATTTTTTCGCCAATCCGGAAATAATGATTAAAAGAAAGGCATATGCGGGATGTCGGGGCGCGCGGTCGACCGCCGCGCGAGGCCGGTTTCGATCCGCCCCAATATGTTTTTTTTCTTTGTTTTCAGATCATTAACGTCCGCGTGACGGCGCTGGCGCGATTCTGGCCCGCTTCTTGCTCTGCCCGAATTCGGTGCAACAACAGCCCCGTTTACGGAGGAAGTTACGTCATGATGAAATCAATGAAGACCTTGGCGGCCGCCGGCGCATTGCTCGCCGGCATGGGCCTGAGTGCCGCCGCCCAGGCCGCCGAGACCATCAAGGTCGGCGTTCTGCATTCGCTGTCGGGCACGATGGCGATCAGCGAGACCACGCTGAAGGACACGGTCCTGATGCTGGTGGACGACCTCAACAAGAAAGGCGGCCTCTTGGGCAAGAAGGTCGAGGCCGTGGTCGTCGACCCGGCGTCGAACTGGCCGCTGTTCGCCGAGAAGGCGCGCGAGCTGATCGAGAAGGAGAAGGTCGACGTCGTCTTCGGCTGCTGGACCTCGGTGTCCCGCAAGTCGGTGCTGCCGGTGTTCGAGGAGCTCAACAGCATGCTCTTCTATCCGGTTCAGTATGAGGGCGAGGAAAGCTCGCGCAACGTCTTCTACACCGGCGCGGCGCCCAACCAGCAGGCGATCCCCGCGGTCGAGTATCTGATGAGCGAGGACGGCGGCGGTGCCGAGCGCTGGGTTCTGCTCGGCACCGACTATGTCTATCCGCGCACGACCAACAAAATCCTGCGGGCCTTCCTGCACTCCAAGGGCGTCAAGGACTCCGACATCATGGAGAACTACACGCCCTTCGGTCATTCCGACTGGCAGACCATCGTCGCGTCGGTGAAGAAGTTCGCGTCGGCCGGCAAGAAGACGGCCGTGGTCTCGACCATCAACGGCGACGCCAACGTGCCCTTCTACAAGGAGCTCGGCAACCAGGGCATCAAGGCCGAGGACATTCCGGTCGTCGCCTTCTCGGTCGGCGAGGAGGAACTCGCCGGTCTCGACACCAAGCCGCTGGTCGGCCATCTCGCCGCCTGGAACTACTTCATGTCGGTGGACGCGCCCGAGAACGACGCCTTCATCGAGAAGTGGCACGCCTTCATCAAGAACGAGAAGCGGGTGACCAACGATCCCATGGAGGCCCATTACATCGGCTTCAACATGTGGGTGCAGGCCGTCCAGCAGGCCGGCACGACCGACGTCGACGCCGTGCGCCAGGCCATGTACGGCCAGAAGGTCAAGAACCTGACCGGCGGCGTCGCGGTGATGAACACCAACCATCATCTGTCCAAGCCGGTGCTGATCGGCGAGATCCAGCCCGACGGCCAGTTCGAGACCGTCTGGAAGACCGATGACGTGGTGGTCGGCGACGCCTGGAGCGACTTCATCCCGGAAAGTGCCAAGCTGACCGCCGACTGGACCTATCCCTGGGTCTGCGGCAACTGCAAGGCGCCGAAATACGCCGCCAAGTAAGACGGAGGACCGTCTCCGCATGGGGAAAGCCGGCGCGTTGCCAAGGGGCGCGCCGGCGATCCCAACCGATACTCCTTTCCCATAGACCGAGAACAGCATCGTCCCCGAGATGTTAGGTTCCCTCCGCAATAGATCGCCGCTGGCGCTGGCCATCCTCGTTCTGGCGTTGTGCTTGACGGCCGGGCGACCGGCTGCCGCCGACCCGGTCGGTGACGGCATCCAGGCGCTGGCCGGCAAGAGCTTCAACGACAAGCTCGCCGCCGTCGACAGGCTGGCCGCGACCGGCGACGCGCGCGCCGTTCCCGTCCTGCAGGCCCTTCTCGACGGCCGGCTGTTCGTCCGCAAGACGGACGGCAAGGTCGTCGTCACCGAGAAGAAGGGCCGCGTCTATCTCGTGACCGACCCGCTTTCCGGCGCCGAGATCGGCGAGGCGAAGACGCGCGCGCTCAAGAAGATCCGAATCAACAACAAGCTGCGCGGCGCCCTCCGCGGCGCCCTCGGCGGCTTGACCCTGCTCAGCCCGGATCGCGACCAAAGGCTGGACGCGGCGTGGGCCGTCTTCAAGGCGCGCGACGCCGGCAGCCTGGCGATCCTGGAGCGCGCCCTGGCGCGCGAAACCGACGACCAGGTGCGCGACGCGATGCGCATGGCGCAGGCCGCGACGACCCTGTTCGCGGTCGACGAGACCGAGGCCCGGAAGACGGCGCTGGGCGTCCTTTCCGAGACGGCCGACCCCGAGGTGCGGGCCCTGCTCGGCCAGTTTCTGAGCGAACTCGGCGAGGAAGCCGATCCGGCCGTGCGGGAGATGGCCCGAACGGCCTTGGACGACGTCGAAAGCCAGCTCGCCTTCTGGGGCTTCGTCGCCAATCTGTTCCAAGGCGTCAGCCTGGGCTCGGTGCTCCTGCTCGCCGCCGTCGGGCTGGCCATCACCTTCGGCGTCATGGGGGTGATCAACATGGCCCATGGCGAGCTGGTCATGCTCGGCGCCTACACCACCTTCGTCATCCAGGAGCTGTTCCGCGCCTACGCGCCGGGCGCCTTCGACTGGTCGGTGCCGGTCGCGATCCCCGCCGCGTTCCTGGTCGCCGGCGCCTTCGGCGTCGCCATCGAGCGCGGCGTCATCCGCTATCTGTACGGCCGGCCCCTGGAAACCCTGCTCGCGACCTGGGGGTTGAGCCTGATCCTCCAGCAATTGGTGCGCAGCATCTTCGGTCCCACCAACCGCGAGGTCGGCGCGCCGTCCTGGATGAGCGGCGCCATCGAAGCCACCGGCGGGCTGGTGCTGACCTATAACCGAATCTGGATCATCCTCTTCAGCTTGGCGGTGATCCTGCTGCTCGGGATCGCCCTGCGCAAGACGGCCTTCGGGCTGCAGATGCGCGCGGTGACCCAGAACCGGCGCATGGCCGGGTCGATGGGAATCCGCACCGGCCGGGTCGACGCGCTGACCTTCGGCCTCGGTTCGGGCATCGCCGGGATGGCGGGTGTCGCGCTCAGCCAGATCGACAATGTCAGCCCCAATCTGGGCCAGTCCTATCTAATCGATTCCTTCCTGGTCGTCGTCTTCGGCGGGGTCGGCAATCTGTGGGGGACCCTGGTCGGCGCCTTCTCGCTGGGGCTGGTCAACAAGTTCCTGGAGCCCGTCGCCGGCGCCGTCCTCGGCAAGATCCTGGTGCTGGTGGCGATCATCCTGTTCATCCAGCGGCGTCCGCGGGGCCTGTTCGCCCTCAAGGGCCGGGCGATCGAGCAATGAGCGGCTCCGCCGCCACCGCCGCGCCCGCCGCCCGCCGCCCCCTGGCGCTGATGCTGGGTGAGCGCGGCGCCCGGATCACCCTGGTCCTGCTGGTCGCGGCCGCCGTCCTGGTCCCGGTCCTCAACCTCGTCGTGCCGGTCGATTCGGCCCTGCATGTGCCGAATTGGCTGGTCAGCCTGCTCGGCAAGTATCTGGCCTTCGCCCTGCTGGCGCTGGCGGTCGATCTGGTGTGGGGCTATTGCGGCATCCTCAGCCTCGGCCACGGGGCCTTCTTCGCCCTCGGCGGCTACGCCATGGGCATGCATCTGATGCGCGAGATCGGCACCCGCGGCGTCTATGGCCATCCGGTCCTGCCCGACTTCATGGTGTTCCTGAACTGGAAGGAACTGCCCTGGTACTGGTACGGCTTCGACAGCTTCGCCTTCACGGCGCTGATGATCCTGCTGGTGCCCGGTGTCCTCGCCTTCGTCTTCGGCTGGCTCGCCTTCCGCTCGCGGGTGACGGGGGTCTATCTGTCGATCATCACCCAGGCCATGACCTTCGCCCTGATGCTCGCCTTCTTCCGCAACGACATGGGGTTCGGCGGCAATAACGGCATGACCGACTTCAAGGACCTGCTCGGCTTCGATCTGCAGGCCGACGCCACCCGCGCCGGGCTGTTCGCGGCCACCGCGATCGCGTTGGCGCTGGGCTACCTGCTGTGCCGGTTCATGGTGACGTCCAAGTTCGGCCGGGTGCTGGTCGCGATCCGCGACGCCGAAAGCCGCGCCCGCTTCCTGGGCTACCGGGTCGAATATTACAAGCTGGTCGTGTTCACCGCCTCGGCGATGCTGGCGGGGATCGCCGGCGCCCTGTACGTGCCCCAGGTGGGGATCATCAATCCCAGCGAATTCTCGCCGGCCAACTCGATCGAGATCGTCATCTGGGTCGCGGTCGGGGGGCGCGGGTCGCTGCATGGCGCGATCCTCGGGGCGCTGGTGGTGAACTACGCCAAGACCTACTTCACCGGCGCCCTGCCGGAAATCTGGCTCTACATGCTGGGCGGGCTGTTCGTCGTCACGACGCTGTTCCTGCCCAAGGGGATCGTCGGCTCGGTGCCCGCCTTCGACTGGCGGCGGCGCGCCGGCGGCGGCCCGCCCGGATCGGACGCGGCGCCGGAAGGAGCTGCCAAATGACCGCCGTCCATGCCCGCCCCGACGCCGCCGATACCATCCTCTATCTGGATGGGGTCTCGGTCAGTTTCGACGGCTTCAAGGCCCTGAACGAGCTCAGCTTCTATGTCCTCGCCGGCGAGCTGCGGGCGATCATCGGCCCCAACGGCGCCGGCAAGACCACGATGATGGACGTCATCACCGGCAAGACCCGGCCCGACGAGGGCCAGGTGTTCTTCAATGGCGGCCTCGACCTTACCAAGCAGGACGAGGCCGCGATCGCCAATCTGGGCATCGGCCGCAAGTTCCAGAAGCCGACCGTGTTCGAGAACCACAGCGTGACCACCAATCTGGAGCTCGCCCTGAAGGCCGAGCGCGGGCCGTTGGCGACCCTGTTCGCCCGCCTGGACGCGCCGGCGCGCGCGCGGATCGACGAGGTGCTGGAGACCATCGCCCTGATCGCCCAGCGCGACGCCGTCGCCGGGTCGCTCTCCCATGGCCAGAAGCAATGGCTGGAGATCGGCATGCTCCTGATGCAGGACCCGGAGCTCCTGCTGGTCGACGAGCCGGTCGCCGGCATGACCGATCTGGAGACGCGCCAGACGGCGGAGCTGTTGAAGCGGATCGCCCGGACCCGGTCGGTGGTCGTCGTCGAGCATGACATGGATTTCGTCCATCGCCTGGACTCCCGGGTCACGGTGCTGCATGAGGGCTCGGTCCTGGCCGAAGGGTCGATGGCGACGGTCCAGGCCGACCCCCGAGTCGTCGAAGTCTATCTGGGGCGCTGAGCCATGCTGACCGTCGACGGCATCGATCTGTTCTACGGCGCCAGCCAGGCCCTGCGCGGGGCGACGCTGGGCGCTGCGAAGGGCGAAGTCACCTGCATCCTCGGCCGCAACGGCGTCGGCAAGACCAGCCTGCTGCGCGCCGTCACCGGCCAGCATCCGGTCGCCGCCGGGACCATCCGCTGGGAGGACGGCGACATCACGGCCCTGCCGGCCCACGAGCGCGCCGCGCGCGGCATCGCCCTGGTGCCCCAGGGCCGGGAGATCTTTCCCCTGTTGACGGTCGAGGAGAATCTGCGCACCGGGTTCGCGCCGCTGCCGCGCAGCCTGCGCCATGTGCCCGACGAGATCTTCGACCTGTTTCCGGTGCTGCGCGACATGCTGGGCCGGCGGGGCGGCGACCTGTCGGGCGGCCAGCAGCAGCAGCTCGCCATCGCGCGGGCGCTGGTGACGCGGCCGCGCCTCCTGGTGCTGGACGAACCGACCGAGGGCATCCAGCCCTCGATCATCAAGGATATCGAGCGGGTCATCCGGTTGCTGGGCGCGCGCGGCGACATGGCGATCCTGCTGGTCGAACAGTATTTCGAGTTCGCCCGCGACCTGGCCGACGCCTTCGTCGTCCTGGACCGGGGCGAGGTCGTTCTGGCGGGCCGGGGCAGCGACATGGTGGAAAGCGATGTACGCCGCTTCCTTACCGTCTGAACCGGTATCGGTTCCGCCCGAAGCCGGCGCCGGCCGCGCGCGCCCGGTGACGCGCGGGACCGCCGACATCGCGTTCCGTCGGCGTGGCGACACGACCGGACTCGCCGATCTGTATCAGCAAGCGCCCCTGCGGGTCCTGTTTCCGCGTCCCGCCCGTGGCGACCTGCCGGCGGCGATGCTGACCAACACAGCCGGCGGGCTGGTCGGCGGCGACGAGCTGACGATCCGGGTGCGCGCCGGCGCCGGCAGCGCGGCGATGGCCTGCGCCCAGGCGGCGGAGAAGGTCTACCGCAGCACCGGCGCCGACAGCCGGGTCGAGGTCGCGCTGACGGCCGAGGCCGGCGCCTGGCTGGAATGGCTGCCCCAGGAAACGATCCTGTTCGACGGCGCTCGGTTGCGCCGGCGGACCGTCATCGACCTGGCTCCGGAGGCGCGGCTGCTGGCCGGCGAGATGCTGGTCTTCGGCCGCGTCGCCAGCGGCGAGCGGTTCCGCGCCGGCCTTGCCCGCGACGCATGGGAGGTCCGCCTTGCGGGCCGGCCGGTCTGGGCCGACGCGCTGCATCTGGATACCGACATCGAGAAAATCTTGGATTCGCCCGCCGGTTTCGCCGGCGCGACAGCGACGGCGACGCTGATCTATGCGGGCGAAGACGCGCAGGCGCGCCTGACCTTGGTGCGCGAGCTGCTCGCCAATTCGGGGGCGCGAGCGGCTGCGAGTTGCGTCGGTGGCATTATGCTGGTTCGCTGGCTGGCCGCCGACGCGCTCGCCCTGCGCGACGATTACGGCCGCGTCTGGGCGGCATTGCGGCACCGGATCGCCGGCCTGCCGGCGCGCCTGCCCGTGCTGTGGCATGTCTGAGGGAGGACGTCGATGAAGCTGACCCCGCGCGAGAAGGACAAGCTGCTCGTCGCCACCGCGGCCATGGTCGCGCGCCGGCGGCTGGAACGCGGCGTCAAGCTCAACCATCCCGAAGCCGTGGCGCTGATCTCGGACTTCGTGGTCGAGGGCGCCCGCGACGGGCGCAGCGTCGCCGAGCTGATGCGCGACGGCGCCCGGGTGCTGACCCGCGACCAGGTGATGGACGGCATCGCCGAGATGATCCACGAGATCCAGGTCGAGGCGACCTTTCCCGACGGGACCAAGCTGGTCACCGTCCACGAGCCGATTCGCTAGGGGGGGCGGGCCATGAGCGCGAAATCCGGCATGATCCCCGGCGAACTGTTCCCCGCCGAGGGCGAGATCACCCTCAACGAGGGCCGCGAGACCGTGACCCTGACGGTCGCCAACACCGGCGACCGGCCGGTCCAGGTCGGCTCGCACTATCATTTCTTCGAGACCAACCCGGCGCTGGATTTCGACCGCGACGCGGCGCGCGGCTTCCGGCTGGACATCGCGGCCGGCACGGCGGTCCGCTTCGAGCCCGGCCAGTCGCGCGAGGTGCGGCTGGTGGCCTATGGGGGCGGCCGCGCCATCTATGGCTTCAACGCCCGCGTCAACGGCAAGCTGGAGGGCTGACCATGGCGACCCGCATCGACCGCGCCGCCTATGCCGGCATGTTCGGCCCCACGACGGGCGACCGCGTCCGCCTTGCCGATACGGACCTGATCGTCGAGGTCGAATCCGATCGCACGCTCTATGGCGAGGAGGTCAAGTTCGGCGGCGGCAAGGTCATCCGCGACGGCATGGGCCAGTCCCAGGCAGGTCGCGCCGACGGCGCCGTCGACACGGTGATCACCAACGCCCTGATCGTCGACCATTGGGGGATCGTCAAGGCCGATATCGGCATCCGCGACGGCCGTATCGAGCGGATCGGCAAGGCCGGGAACCCGGACGTGCAGCCCGGCGTCGATATCGTGATCGGGCCGGGGACCGAGGTCATCGCCGGCGAGGGCCGGATCGTCACCGCCGGCGGCATCGACGCCCATATCCATTGGATCTGCCCGCAGCTCGTCGACGACGCGCTCTATTCGGGGATCACCACCATGCTCGGCGGCGGCACCGGCCCGGCCGAGGGCACCAACGCCACCACCTGCACGCCGGGACCGTGGCATCTGGCGCGAATGCTCCAGGCGGCCGAGGGGCTGCCGGTCAATCTCGGCTTCTTCGGCAAGGGCAACGCCACCCTGCCCGACGCCCTGGTCGAGCAGGTGCGGGCCGGCGCCTGCGGGCTGAAGCTGCATGAGGATTGGGGGACCACCCCGTCGGCCATCGACACCTGCCTCGGCGTCGCCGATGACATGGATATCCAGGTCGCGATCCATACCGACACGCTGAACGAATCCGGCTTCGTCGAGAACACCGTCGCCGCCTTCAAGGGCCGCACCATCCACGCCTTTCATACCGAGGGCGCGGGCGGCGGCCACGCGCCGGACATCATCAAGCTGTGCGGCGAGGCCAACGTGCTGCCGTCCTCGACCAACCCGACCCGGCCCTTCACCGTCAATACGGTGGACGAGCATCTGGACATGCTGATGGTCTGCCATCACCTGGACCCGCGCATTCCCGAGGACGTGGCCTTCGCCGAGAGCCGGATCCGCCGCGAGACCATCGCCGCCGAGGACATCCTCCACGATCTGGGCGCCTTCTCGATGATCGCCTCGGACAGCCAGGCCATGGGCCGGGTGGGCGAGGTGATCATCCGCACCTGGCAGACCGCCGACAAGATGAAGAAGCAGCGCGGCCGCCTGGCCGGGGAGACCGGCGACAACGACAATCTGCGGGTCCGCCGCTACATCGCCAAATATACGATCAATCCGGCGCTGGCCCATGGCATGGCCGCGCATGTGGGCTCGATCGAGGAAGGCAAGCTCGCCGACCTGGTGCTGTGGAAACCCGCCTTCTTCGGAGTCAAGCCGGACCTGGTCCTGAAATCCGGCTGCATCGCCGCCGCCGCCATGGGCGACCCGAACGCCTCGATCCCGACGCCCCAGCCGGTTCATTACCGGCCGATGTTCGCGACCTTGGGCGGGGCGCGGACGGCAAGCTCGGTGATCTTCGTGTCCGGCGCGGCCCTGGAGGCCGGGATCGGCGAGAGCCTCGGCCTCGCCAAGCCGCTGCTCGCCGTCTCCGGTACCCGCAAGCTCGCCAAATCCGACATGATCCTCAACGGCGCGACGCCGGAGGTCACGGTCGACCCCGAGACCTACGAGGTCCGCGCCGACGGCGAGCTTCTGGTTTGCGAACCGGCCGAGGAGCTGGCCATGTCCCAGCGCTACTTCCTGTTCTGACCATGCGCCGGGCTTGCCGCAGACATGCTCCCGGCGACTGGCCCCGCGCGGCCGAGGCGGCGACGGTGACCCTCGCCTTCGACGACCGGCACAAGCGGCGCTTTCGCCTGCGCGACGATGCGGGCGAGGTCTTTCTGCTGGACCTGCCGTCGGCGGTGCTGCTGGGCGAGGGCGACGGGCTGGCGTTGGAGGACGGCCGCTATGTGCGGGTGGTCGCGGCGCCCGAGCCGGTCGCCGACCTGGCCTGCGCGACCAAGACCGAGGCCGCGCGCCTCGCCTGGCATATCGGCAACCGGCATGTGCCCTTGCAGGTCCTGGCGGATGGCGGCCTGCGGATTCGCGACGACCATGTGCTGGTGGCGATGCTGGAGGGCCTCGGCGCGACGGTGCGGTGCCACACGGCGCCCTTCGCGCCGGAGGGCGGCGCCTATGCGGAGGCCGGCCATGCTCACGCCCATGGGCGGGAAGGGGCGGGCCATGCTCACGGATAAGGGCCTCTACCGGTTGATGAGCTGGCTGTCGCCGGCCTTTCCCGTCGGCGCCTTCAGCTATTCTCACGGGATCGAATACGCGGTCGAGGCGGGACGGGTGACCGACGCCCGGACTTTGACCGGCTGGATCGAGACGATCCTCGCCCATGGCGCCGGGCGCGCCGACGCGACCCTGTTCTGCGCCGCCTGGCGGGCCGCCGACGCGGGCGAGGACGGGGCGCTCGACTGGGCGGCCGAGCGCGCCGCCATCCTGCGCCCTTGTTCGGAAATGGCCTTGGAGAGCAGCGCCCAGGGCGCGGCCTTCCTGGAGACGGTGCGGAAGGTCTGGGAGGAGCCGCGCCTCGGCCGCTGGGCGGCGCGTTTGGCGGAGATGGACCGCGCCCCGGCCTATTGCGTCGCCGTCGCCGCCGCCGCGGCCTGGCTGAGGGTGCCCCTGCGGCCGGCGCTGACCGCCTTCCTCCAGGCCGTCGCCGCCAATCTGGTCTCCGCCGGGGTGCGGCTGGTTCCGCTGGGTCAGACCGACGGCCAGCGGGCGGTGGCGGCGCTGGAAACCACTGTCATCGCCGCCGTAGACGCGGCGCTCGCGCGGTCGCTCGCCGATCTGGGCGGCGCCGCGCCGATGGTCGATTGGACCGCGATGATGCACGAAACCCAATACACGAGGCTGTTCAGATCATGACGACCCCGCTTCGCGTCGGTATCGGCGGACCCGTCGGGTCCGGCAAGACCGCCCTGATGGACGCGCTGTGCAAGACGATGCGCGAGACCTACCGCATCGCCGCCATCACCAACGACATCTATACCGAGGAGGACGCCCAGTTCCTGGTCCGCTCCGGCGCCTTGGCGCCCGACCGGATCCTCGGGGTCGAGACCGGGGGCTGTCCGCACACCGCGATCCGCGAGGACGCCTCGATCAACCTCGCCGCCGTCGATACGATGAGCAAGCGCTTCCCCGGTCTCGAAGTCGTGCTGATCGAATCGGGCGGCGACAATCTGGCCGCCACCTTCTCGCCGGAGCTGGCCGATATCACGATCTACGTCATCGATGTGGCGGCGGGCGACAAGATCCCGCGCAAGGGCGGGCCGGGGATCACCCGGTCGGACCTCCTGGTGATCAACAAGATCGACCTGGCGCCGCTGGTCGGCGCCGACCTCGACGTGATGGACCGGGACACGCGGCGCATGCGGGGCGAGCGGCCCTTCGTCTTCACCAATCTGAAGGCGGGGATGGGGGTCGCCGAGATCGTCGATTTCATCGTCGAGACCGGGGGACTGGTCCCGCGCGGCGCGGACGTCGAAACGGCGGCCGCCGGCTAGGCGATACGAAAGAAGGGAGATACCGATGACCAGGATCATAGCTTTTACGGGGTTGGCCTCGGCGCTGCTGCTGGCGCCGACGGCCGGCTGGGCCCATGACGGCGCGGCGGGAGGGAGCGGCTTCGCCGCCGGGCTGGCCCATCCCCTGACCGGGATCGACCATGCCTTCCTGCTGATCGCGGTCGGCGTCTGGGCGGCCTTGCGGGGCGGCAACGCCCCGTGGGCGGCGCCGGCGGCCTTCGTCGCCGCCATGGCGGCGGGCGGGCTGGCCGGGATGGCGGGTCTCGGCCTGCCGGGCATGGAGCTTGTCCTGGCCCTTTCGGCCGTCCTCGTCGGCGGGCTGGCCCTGGGGGCGGCATCGCGCGCCCCGCGCGCGGCCTGCCTTGCGGTTTTCGCCGGCTTCGCGGCGATCCACGGCCTGGCCCATGGGGCGGAGATGCCCTTGGCCGCCGCGCCGGCGGCGTTCGCCGGCGGTTTCCTCGCCGCGTCGGCGGCGCTGATGGGGGTCGGGATCGGGATCGGCCGCGCGGCCCGGCCGCGCGCGGGCCGGGCCTCGGCGGCGGCCTAGTAGCTCTTCGGCAGGCCGAGCACCCGCTCGGCGATGTAGGAGAGGATCAGCGGCGGGCTGACCGGGGCGATGCGCGGCGCGACGCTTTCGCGCAGATAGCGCTCGACATGGAATTCCTTGGCGTAGCCCATGCCGCCATGGGTCATGACGGCGCGGGTGCAGGCCTCGAAATTGGCCTCGGCGGCGAGGTATTTGGCCGCGTTGGCGAAGGCGCCGCACTCCTGGTCGTTGTCGTAGAGGGTCGCCGCCTTGAAGACCAGCAGGTTGGCGGCTTCCAGCTTGGCCCAGCTTTCGGCCAGGGGGTGCTGGATCGCCTGGTTCTTGCCGATGGGGCGGTCGAAGACGACCCGCTCCTTGGCATACTGGGTGGCTTTCTTCAGCGCTGCCCGGCCGATGCCGACGCATTCGGCGGCGGCGAGGATGCGCTCCGGGTTCAGCCCGTGCAGCAGATAGTAGAAGCCCTTGCCTTCCTCGCCGATCCGGTCGGCCGCCGGCACCGGCATGGAATCGTAGAAGACCTGGTTCGAATCGACGGCCTTGCGGCCCATCTTGGGGATTTCCCGGACCTCGGCATAGTCCCGGTTGAGGTCGGTGAAGAACAGGCTGAGCCCGTCGATGGGACGCTTGGTCTCCTCGATCGGCGTGGTGCGGACGATCAGCAGCACCTTGTCCGCGACCTGGGCGGTCGAGGTCCAGATCTTCTGGCCCGAGATGACGTAATCGTCGCCCTTGCGCTCGGCGCGGGTCTTCAGGCGCGTGGTGTCGAGGCCGGCGTCGGGCTCGGTCACCCCGAAGCAGGCCTTCTGCTCGCCGCGGATCAGGGGCGGCAGGAAGCGGGCCTTCTGTTCGTCGGTGCCCAGGCGGACGACCGGGTTCAGGCCGAAGACGTTCAGATGCACGGCCGAGGCGCCCGACATGGCGGCGCCCGATTCGGCCACCGCCTGCATCATGATCGCGGCCTCGGTGATGCCGAGGCCGGCGCCGCCATATTCCGGCGGCATGGCGATGCCCAGCCAGCCGCCGTCGGCGAGGGCCTTGTGGAAATCATGCGGGAATTCGCCGGTCTGGTCGCGATCCAGCCAGTAGGTCTCGTCGAAATCCTCGCAGATCTTCGCGACGCTCTCGCGGATCGATTCATGCTCCGGCGTGAATTCGAAATCCATGGCGCGGCCCTCCCCGGGCTGGCGGCTAGTAGGACTTGGGCAGGCCGAGCACCCTTTCCGCGATATAGGACAGAACCAGCGGCGGGCTGACCGGCGCGATGCGCGGGATCATGATCTCGCGCAGATAGCGCTCGACATGGAACTCCTTGGCGTAGCCCATGCCGCCATGGGTCATGACCGCGCGGGTGCAGGCC
>Ga0070728_10001012_pt1 | contig 46677 bp, 40 predicted proteins | sample tdDd471_FD_66723 | JGI IMG/M metagenome (GOLD analysis project Ga0070728, IMG submission 66723) | Marine sediment microbial communities from the Atlantic coast under amendment with organic carbon and nitrate - tdDd47.1 | ecosystem: Environmental > Aquatic > Marine > Coastal > Sediment | place... | reverse complement strand
TTCGTTGAGACTGACAAGACCTTCCGCCATGGACAGCGGAAACGAAAAAGGGCCTCCCAGTTTCCTGCGAAGCCCTCTTCGAAAAACTGCTAGCGATGTATTTCACGCAGACAGTTTCGCCATCACCTCGTCATCGACCTCGAAGTTCGAGAAGACGCGCTGCACGTCGTCATTGTCGTCCAGTATGTCGATCAGCTTCAGCAGGGTTGCGGCCTTGTCCTCGTCCACCGGGGTGGTGTTCTGCGGGCGCCAGTCCAGACCGGCGCGGCTGGCCTCGCCGAAGCGGGCTTCCAGCGCGTCGCGGACGCTGTTGAAGCTCTCGATGGCGCAGATGATCTCATGGCCATCATCGCTGGTGGCCACATCGTCCGCCCCGGCCTCCACCGCCGCCTCGAACATTTCGTCGGTGGTGGCCGTGTCCGCCGGATATTCCACGACGCCCTGCCGCTCGAACATGAAGGAAACGGAGTTGGTCTCCCCCAGCGCGCCGCCATGCTTGGAGAAGGCGGAGCGCACTTCAGAGGCGGTGCGATTGCGGTTGTCGGTCAGTGCCTCGATGATCACGGCGACGCCGCCGGGGCCATAGCCCTCGTAGCGGATCTCCTCGAAATTGTCGGCGGCCCCATCGCCCGTGGCGCGCTTGATCGCCCGGTTGATGTTGTCGTTGGGCATGTTTTCCTTGCGCCCGGCGATGATCGCGGCACGCAGGCGCGGGTTGGCGGCAGGGTCATCGCCACCTTCCTTGACCGAGACGGTGATCTCGCGCGCCAGTTTCGTGAACAGCTTGGCGCGCTTCGCATCCTGCGCGCCCTTGCGGTACATGATGTTCTTGAATTGTGAATGACCTGCCATGGGGTTCAGGCTCCGCGTTCCGCAATGGTGACAAGGGGCGCGCTGCATCGTCCGCGCACGCGGCTTCTCATAGCAGATAAGCGGGTGCCCGGGTCAAGCTTGCCGAGCGCGACAGGGTCCCGGTCGCCGGATCAGGCGATCAGCCATTCGAGGGTTTCCACATGGTCAGCCTCCGCCGCAGGCTTGTCCCAGCGGATGCGCGCGATCCGTGGAAAGCGCATCGCCACTCCCGACTTGTGGCGGCGGGACCGGTTGACCCCGTCGAAGGCAATCTCCAGCACCAGGCTCTGTTCCACGGCACGGACCGGGCCATAGCGGTCCACCGTATTGCCGCGCACGAAGCGGTCCAGCTCCTTCAGTTCCGCATCCGTGAAACCGAAATAGGCCTTGCCCACCGGCACCAGTGCGTCGCCGCGCCAGGCCCCGAAGGTGAAATCCGAATAGAGCGACGACCGCCTGCCGTGCCCCCGCTGCGCATACATCATCACGCAGTCGACGCGGTGCGGCTCCCGCTTCCACTTGAACCACAGGCCACGGGGGCGCCCGGCCTGATAGGGGCTGTCGGCGCGTTTCAGCATCACCCCCTCGATGGCCGGATGGGGCGGATCGGCCCGCACCTCCGCCAGCCGCTCCCAATCGGTTGCCGGGACCAGCGGTGACAGGTCGAGCCGGGGCGAGGCATGGCGCGCCATCCAGTCCGCCAGCACCTGCCGCCGGTCGGTGAACGGCAGATCGCGACAGTCCCGGTCGGCGTCGAACAGGATGTCGTAGAGCCGGATACCCACCGGATGCTCCGCCTGCAGTTTCGCACTCACCGTCTTGCGGTTCAGTCGCTGCTGCAGGTCGTTGAAGCTGCCGATCCCGTCGGGACGCATCACCAGCAGCTCCCCGTCGAGCACGGCGTCGCCTGCCAGAGCCTGCATCAGGTCCGGAAAGGCCAGGGAGATGTCGTCGCCGGTACGGGAGAACAGACGCCCCTGCCCGCCCCGCAGCACCAGTTGCACACGGATGCCGTCCCATTTCCACTCGGCGCGGAAATCGGCAAGTTCAAGGTGAGCCTGCTCCCCCACCTCCAGCGGGTGCGCCAGCATCAGCGGACGGAAGGTCATCGCCTCCGCCAGCGAAGGGCGTGCCGCGCGCCCCTCCAGCCAGTCGAAAAGGGCAGCATAGGGCGGCTCCACCGCGTGCCAGACTTCCTCGATAGCCGGGAGGTCCGCGTCCCCCAGCCGTGTCAGGGCCGTCCGTGCCAGCCGTCCCGAGATGCCGACCCGCAGTCCGCCGGTGATGAGCTTCAGCAACGCCCAGCGCCCAGTCGGATCCAGCCGGTCGAGCCAGCCCGCGACCAGATCCGGCACCTGTCCACGCTTCGCCGCACCCAAGGTCCCGATGATCTCCGACAGGCGCGGGGTCGCATTCGCCGTGCGGTCCTGCGGCCAGAGCAGCGATACGGTCTCGGCCAGATCGCCGATGTAGTCATAGGACAGGCGAAACAGTTCCGGGTCTGTCCGGTCCGCCACCAGTTCGCGGATCATCGACGGCCGGGCCGCGCGCAGCCTCAGGTCGCCCGCCAGGGATGCCAGCGCATAGCCACGGTCAGGATCGGGCGTCGATTTCAGGTAGGCCGCGATCAGGTCCAGCCGGACATTGCGCCCCGGTGCGGTGGACAGCCGGTCGAGCAGTTCGGCAAAGGCCTGCATCAGGGCCCGGCCTCTTCCAGCTCCGTCTCCGTGTCGCCATCTTCCTCCCGCCCGACAAGGCTGAGGGCGCGCGCTTCGAGACCCAGGGAGCGGGCGTAATGCACCAGCGCATCTTCCCGTCCGTGCGTCACCCAGATTTCCCCGGCCTCCACATCCCGGATGGTGGCGGTCAGTTCGTCCCAGTCCGCATGGTCGGAGATGATCAGCGGCAGTTCGGCGCCGCGCTGGCGCGCACGGGCACGAATGCGCATCCACCCGGAAGCGACGGCGGTGACCGGATCAGGCATCCGCTGCGACCAGCGATCTGCGAGGGCATTCGGCGGGCACATGACAATCCGCCCGGTCAGCGCCTGCTTCGGCAGTCCCGCGACCGGCGCCAGATCACCCAGATCGACGCCGAGCCGCTGATAGAGGGCGCAGAGCTTCTGCAAGGCCCCGTGCAGGTAGATCGTGTCGGTGTAACCGGCTTCGCGCAGCATGGCGATGACGCGCTGCGCCTTGCCCAGTGCATAGACACCAACCAGATGGCAGCGTTCCGGCGAGGCCGTGACGGAGGCCAGCAGACGCTCGACTTCGGCACGCGCCGGGGGATGACGGAAGACCGGCAGGCCAAAGGTCGCCTCCGTGATGAAGGCATCGCAGGTCACGACCTCGAACGGTGCGCAGGTCGGGTCGCGGCTGCGCTTGTAGTCGCCGGAGACGACGATTCGCTCCCCGCCATGTTCCAGCACGACCTGGGCGCTGCCGAGCACGTGACCGGCGGAAACCAGCCGCACCGAAACGTCACCGATCCGCGTGACCTCGCCGTAGCGCACCCGCTGGAACGACCGCCCGGCATTGCTGCCATAGCGTGCCTCCGCGATCGCGATGGTCTCATGGGTGGCGAGGACATGGTTGTTGCCGGGACGTGCGTGGTCCGCATGACCGTGGGTGATGATCGCCCGCTCCGCCTTCCGCACCGGGTCCACGTAGAAATCACCCGGAATGCAGTACAGGCCGCCCGGTCGCGGTTCCAGCCAGTTCAGGCGCTTTCCCTCTGCCATACCTGCCGCTGCCCTCTCCGCGTTGATTGCACCAGCCAACCGGCTGCGCCATGCTTCCGCTCCCACGATACAGGAGGTCGCTTCCTTGGCCATCAGCGCACTTGATCATCCCCTGCTGGCGGGCCTGCTCGGCGACCCGGATATTGCCGCATGGTTCACACCGGAGGCCGAGATCGCGGCCATGCTGGGATTCGAGTCCGCACTGGCCCGCGCCGAAGCGGCCTGTGGTGTCATTCCTGAACCGGCGGCCGCCGAGATCGTCGGGCTGATCAGCGGGTTCAGTCCCGACATGCCGGCCCTGGCCGAGGCCAGCGCGCGCGACGGACTGATCGTGCCGGCGCTGGTCAGCCAGCTTCGCGCCGCCATCTCCGAAGCCAACCGTACTCACCTGCATTTCGGCAGCACTTCGCAGGACGTGATCGATACCGCGCTGGTGCTCCGCCTTGCTCCCTGCCTGGATATTCTGGAGGACCGTCTGGGGGACATTCTGGCAGCGCTCGAGACCTTCTCGGAAGCCCATGGCACGCAGCCGCTGATGGGCCGGACCCGCATGCAGCGGGCCATCGCGATCCGCTACGCGGACCGGCTGGACAACTGGATCACGCCTCTGCGGGAAGTCCTGGATGACCTGGCGACGGTCAGGGCCTCCGCCATCCGGCTGCAATGTGGCGGTGCCGCGGGCACGCTGGACAGGCTGGGCGACGCCGGGCCCAGGGTCGCGGCTGCACTGGGGCAGGAACTGGGCCTGCCGGTGCCCGCTCGGCACTGGCAGACCAACCGCCGGGGGCTGATCGCACTGACGCACTGGTGCGCAGCCATGACCGCGGCGCTGGGCAAGATCGGCCAGGACGTGACACTGATGACCCAGAACGAGATCGGCGAGCTGCGGGTGACCAGCGGTGGTGGCTCCTCCGCCATGCCGCACAAGGTGAACCCGATCAACGCGGAGGCACTGGTGACGCTCAACCGCTTCGTCGCCGTGCAGTCCGGCGGCATGCAGCTGGCCGCGGTTCATGAACAGGAACGATCCGGCACTTCCTGGACGCTGGAGTGGATGCTGCTGCCCCAGATCGTTGCCGCCACAGGCGTTGCGAGCCTGCGCGCGAAGGCGCTGCTGGGCAGCATAACCATGCCCTGACACTGCTCGATGACGACATACGGGTCGTTTCGGAGTTGTTTCGCGCTGTGATTGCTTATCTAATCCGATGACACACTGATGGTTCCGGTCCGGGGGGACAGATGGAGGGGCACAGGTCAGCGGATGTCGCAGTCGCCAGCGACGGGACATCCGTCAGGGGGAGGTCGACGCGACTGGATGGCCAGAGGATCAGACAGATCCTCGCCGACCAGCAGATCGATCCTTACCTGATCTACGACGAGGCACGCTGCAGCTTCTCGGACCGCGCGTTCCGTCCCGTGGTGCATGAGGACGTGGAGGACATTCGCCTCTGGCTGCTCGACCGCTGGCCCGATCCGCCCCGGTTCACCAGCGAAGTCTTCGACTGCGATGACTTCGCGATCATGTTCAAGAGCTTCGCGACACTGTTCACCTATTACCGGAAAGACCCCTTGCCGATGGCCATCGGCATCGCCTGGGGCGTGTTCCCGCAGATCAATCCCGACCTGCATGCCCTCAACTTCGCCATCACCCCGAACAACAAGGCCGTCTGGTTCGAACCACAGGATCTGCTGCGCCCCGGTGCCACCTGGCGCCACGGCGTCATGCCTGACCGGATCGAACGCATCGTCTGCTGAGATCAATCCGTCACTCGATGGAATCCGCACCAGCCCGCCTGACTGACCCGCCCGCAGGCCGGAATGCGTTTGCCGCGCTTGTCGTTGCAGTGGGCTTGTGATTGGCTTGCCTGCACATGACGAGGGAGGAAGATAATGGCCGCGAAAGCGACATCCATGATCGTTGCCGCACAGCCGGAGGCTGCCGAGGCGGGGGCGGAGATCCTGAAACGCGGTGGCAACGCCATTGATGCGGCGATGGCCGCGGCGCTGGTCCAGGGTGTCGTTGATCCCCAGATGTGCGGCATCGCTGGTTTCGGTTCCTGCCAGGTCTACATGCCGGACCGGGATGTGCTGACCTTCATCGACTTCCACGGCAAGACCCCGAAGAAGGCCACGCCGGACATGTGGGAAGACATCATTGTCGGCGAGACACGGGACGGTTTCGGCTTCGTGCTGGAGGGTTTCGTCAACGACCTCGGCTACCAGTCGATCACCACGCCGGGCAGCCTGAAGGCCTATCATGAAGCCGTCACCGAGTTCGGCACGATGGACTGGGCCGATATCTGCGCCCCCGCCGTGGCGCAGGCGGAGGAAGGATTCGTGGTCCGCCCGCATGTCCAGTTCTGGTGGGACTCCGGCAGCAGCTACGGTCGCGCCGACGTCACGGACCGCCTGCGGTTCTCCGCCACCGGACGTGAGGCCTACTTCAGGGGAGACGGCACGACAAAGCGCGTTGGTGACCGGGTCAACAATCCGGACCTCGCCAGGACTCTCGCCCAGATTGCCCGGCATGGTCCCGACATCTTCTACAAGGGCGAGATCGCGGAGCGTATCGCGGAGGACTTTGCCGCCCATGGCGGGCTGCTGGGCTACGACGACCTCGCCGAATATGCGACCACGCGCAACCGGCCGATCGAGATCGATTACCGTGACTGGCATCTGACCACCAACCAGCCGCCGGGCGGCGGCATCATGCTGGCCGAGATGATGAACATCCTGGAGAACTTCGACCTTGCCGGAATCGGCCACAACACGGTCGAGTACCTGCGTGTGGTGGCGGAGGCGATGAAGGTCGCGACCGCCGACAAGGACGGACACGTGGGTGATCCCGCATTCTACGACGTGCCCATCGAGCGCCTGACCTCCAAGGCCTATGCTGCGGAAGCCGCAGCGCGTATCAGGGCCGGCGAGAAGCACCATGTCGAGCGTATCGGCATGGAGGAATCGAAACAGACAACCCATGTGGCCGTCATCGATGCCCAGGGCAACGCCGTCACCATGACCCATTCCCTGGGCATGCCATCAGGCGTCATCACCGACGGACTGGGGTTCATGTACAACGGCTGCATGGCCGTCTTCGACCCGCGACCGGGCCGGGCCGGATCGATCGCGCCCGGGAAGGCCCGGTTCAGTTCCGTCTGCCCCACATTCGGTTTCCGCGACAACAGGCTGGAGCTGGCCATCGGCGCCCCTGGCGGCACACAGATCGCGATGGGCGTGATGCAGGCGACCCTGAACGTCATTGACCATGGCATGACGATGACGGAGGCGGTCTCGGCCCCCAGGTTCTCCGCAACCTCCGACATCATCGACGTGACCAACCGAGTTCCGCGTTTCGTGCAACGCGAACTGGAGGCCGATGGCTACGAAGTCATGCGCAATCCGCTGACGTTCGACATTGCGGCAGTTCATGGCATCAGGGTCAGGGCCGACGGCAGCTTCGACGGCGCTGCGGACCCCGGTCATGACGGCGTGGCGATTGGCGTCTGAACCACCCCGATTGCTGCATGGCAACAATGTGGACCAGCCACGTCGCCACTGCGTTGTGCCTGACGGAAGTCCATGCAGGAAATTTCGCCGCCAACAGACCGGGCGGCCCTGAAAAGGGCTCGTTGCGGATTAGTTGACATTTGAAGCGTGACACTCAATCGCTTGAACAGGAAAGGCGCATTCGTGCTGGACAGAAGTTCCCTGCGGGCGCAACACTTGGCCTTGCTTGACTACTGGAGTGGACTCGAGGCTGGTGGGGGATTGCCGTCTCGTGCAGCCGTGAATCCGCTTGATATCCCGCGCCTGCTCAAGAATATCGGCCTGATCGATGTGGTGCAGGAGGTCGGTGGCACCTACCGCTACCGCTATCGCCTGGTCGGCACCCATCTGAACCACATCACCGGAACGGATTTCACCGATTGCTGGCTGAGCGACATCAGGTCAGGTGAGTACGCTGGCTTCCTGCAAAGGCTCTATACCAAGAGTGTCGTCAGGAAAGCACCGGTGTTTTCCCGAACGACAGTGAAGTATTCCGACGATCGCGAACTGGAAACGGATCGCTTGTTGCTGCCTTTGGCGACCGACGGCGAGAATGTGGACATGTTGCTGTTTTCCAACCTGTTCCGTTCGTCCAGCATGACTTTCGGACTCAAGCCCTTTCATTCGACCGATGTCGTCTGGATGGAGGAGAGCCTGCACGTCGCCGCGTGAGCGCTTGACAGCGCTGTCTGAACTTCCCTAGTTTCCCCACCGCGCCGATTTGAGCCAGCTTGCGGGCGCGTTAAACAAATTCCGCTAAAGAGGTGTAATTGCGTCCTTCAGGGATGTCACCGCCTCCGCTGGCATTATGCGAAGCCGTGAGGACGCAATACCATGAGCCTGTCATCCAAGAATCCCGAAACGATCGTGCTGCATGCCGGTCATCGTGCCGACCCGACCACCGGGGCCGTCGCCGTGCCGATCTATCAGACCACATCGTACCAGTTCCAGCATACCGAGCACGCGGCAAACCTGTTCGCGCTGAAGGAACTCGGCAACATCTATACCCGCATCATGAACCCGACCTGCGATGCTCTGGAACAGCGTGTGGCAGCGCTCGAAGGCGGTGCTGCGGCACTGGCCGTTGCCTCCGGGCAGGCAGCAAGTGCCATGGCGGTCCAGAACCTGGCCCGCGCTGGCGACAACATCGTCTCCTCCACCGACCTCTACGGCGGGACATGGAACCTGTTCGCCAACACGCTGAAGGATCAGGGCATCGAGGTCCGTTTCGTGGACCCGGAAGACCCGCAGGCCTTTGCCAACGCCACGGATGAACGCACCCGCGCCTATTACGCGGAAACCCTGCCAAACCCGAAACTGAGCGTGTTCCCGATCCGCGAAGTGGCTGAGATCGGTCGCCCGCTGGGCATTCCGCTGATCGTGGACAACACGGCGGCGCCGATCCTCTGTCGGCCGTTCGATCACGGGGCCGCTGTGATCGTCTATTCCACCACCAAGTACATCGGCGGTCATGGCACCTCCATCGGCGGTCTGATCGTCGACGGCGGCAACTTCGACTGGGACGCCGTGCCGGAACGCCAGCCTGCCCTGCATACGCCCGACCCGAGCTATCACGGCGCCGTCTGGGTCGATGCCGTCAGGCCGCTGGGTCCGATTGCCTATGTGCTGAAGGCCCGTGTGACCCTGCTGCGCGATACCGGCGCAGCCATGAGTCCGTTCAATGCCTTCCAGTTCATTCAGGGACTGGAGACACTGCCGCTTCGCATCCGTGCCCATTGCGACAACGCGATCCGCGTCGCGGACTTCCTGAAGAACCATCCAAAGGTGGAGAAGGTCATTTTCCCCGGACTCGCCGAAGGCAAGGCGAAGGAACGGGTCGATACCTATCTGAACCGCGGATTCGGCGGTCTGCTGGGCTTCGAGATCAAGGGCGGCAAGGAAGCGGGTTCGGCGTTCATCAACGCGCTGGAACTGTTCTATCACGTGGCCAATATCGGTGACGCGCGCAGCCTGGCCATCCACCCGGCGACGACGACGCATTCGCAGTTGACGGCTGAGGAGCAGATCGCCTCCGGCGTCTCCGACGGCTACGTCCGCCTGTCGATCGGTATCGAGCATATCGACGACATTCTGGCTGACCTGGAACAGGCGCTCGCCAAGGCCTGATCCGCACGACCGGAAAGACTGCCCCTGCGCCCGGCGCAGGGGCAGCCCCCCTGAGTGCTCTCAATGCCCGCCCGGCATGCTGTCTGGTCCGGCACCGGTATCGAACGCCGAAAGCAGGTCAGGCAGCGCGCAGGTCTATCCTGTCGACATCAAGACCCGTGCCGAGGTGGTGGTAGCTGCACATATACACCTGCGCCGTGCTGGTCTGACCGCCTGAGCGCAAATCCCGTGGGACGTCAGGGGTGCGTCAGTGTGCGTCGGCCCAGCTGTGCCCCTGCCCGGCCTCGGCCACCAGTGGCACTGACAGGTGGGCGGCGCCTTCCATGATCTGGCGCACCGTGGCGATGGTCGCCTCGACCTCCGCATCCGGTGCCTCGAAGATCAGTTCGTCGTGCACCTGCAACAGCATCCGCGCCTTCAGCCCGGCCTTCGTCAGCCCGTCGGGAATCCGGATCATGGCGCGCTTGATCACGTCCGCCGCCGTGCCCTGGATCGGGGCGTTGATCGCGGCCCGCTCCGAGAAGCTGCGCATCGCCGGGTTCTTGTCCTTGATGCCGCGCAGATGGATCCGCCGCCCGAACAGGGTCATCACGGACCCGGCCTCCCGTGCCTCCGCCTTGGTGCGGTCCATGTAGTCCTTCACGCCCGGATAGCGTTCGAAATAGGCGTCGATGAACTGCTTCGCCTCCCCCTGCGGGATCTGCAGCTGACGTGACAGGCCGAAGGCAGAAATGCCATAGATGATGCCGAAGTTGATGGCCTTGGCCCGGCGGCGGGTTGCCCCGTCCATGTCTTCCAGCGGCACGCCGAAGACCTGCGACGCCGTCAGGGCGTGAATGTCCACACCATCGGCGAAGGCCCGCTTCAGGGAATCGATCCCGGCGATGTCGGCCAGGATGCGCAGCTCGATCTGGCTGTAGTCGGCGGAGATCAGGGTATGCCCCTCCTCCGCAATGAAGGCGGTGCGGATCTTCCGCCCCTCTTCCGTCCGGATCGGAATGTTCTGCAGGTTGGGGTCCGATGACGACAGCCGCCCCGTCGCCGCGCCAGCCATGTGATAGGCCGTGTGGACCCGCCCGGTTTCGGGATTGATTTCCCGCGGCAGGGCGTCCGTGTAGGTCGATTTCAGCTTGGTCAGCTGCCGCCAGTCCAGCACGCGCCGGGCCAGCTCCACGCCCTGCGCGGCCAGATCCTCCAGCACCTCGGCCCCGGTCTGATAGGCACCGGTCTTGGTCTTCTTGCCGCCTGAGAGGCTCATCCTGTCGAACAGGATCTCGCCAAGCTGCTTGGGGCTGCCGACGTTGAACTCTTCGCCCGCCAGACCGTGAATCTCCTTCTCGATCTCGGCAGCGCGCTGTTCGAAGTCCGCCGACATGTCCTCCAGGATCTTCCGGTCCACCTTGATCCCGGCCTGTTCCATGCTGGCGATCACCGGTACCAGCGGACGCTCTATGGTCTCGTAGAGCGTCACCATCCGGTCATGCACCAGCCGTGGCTTCAGCAACTGCCACAGGCGCAGGGTCACATCCGCATCCTCCGCCGCGTAGTCCAGCGCCTTGTCCAGCGGCACACGGTCGAAGGTGATCTGCGACTTGCCGGTTCCCGCGACTTCCTTGTAGGGGATCGGCGTGTGGTCCAGATGCAGCCGCGCAAGCTCGTCCATCCCATGACCATGCTGCCCGGCGTCAAGCACGAAGGACAGCAGCATGGTGTCGTCGATCGGGTCCAGCGGCGCCCCGGCGCGGGTCAGCACCGTCTGGTCGTACTTGATGTTCTGGCCGACCTTCAGCACGCCGGGATCGGCAAACAGCGGTCGCAACAGGTCCAGCGCTTCCTGCACCGGAATCTGCTCCGGATCGTCTGCCGCCTCTCCGCCCAGATCCAGTTGCCCCTCCGGCACCTTGCCCTTGTGGCGCAGCGGGATGTAGCAGGCCTGCCCCGGCGCAGTCGCCATGGAGATTCCGACGAGTTCCGCCGCAACCGCGTCCAGCGAAGTCGTTTCCGTGTCCACCGCGACAACACCGACCTTCTCTGCCGCTGCGATCCAGCGTTTCAGGCTGTCCACATCCTGAACCAGTTCGTAGACCGCATCCGTCGGGGCGGCAGCCTCGGCAGCGCGCGCGGCCTCGACCTCGCCTTCCGTGCCGAAGCGGTTGCGCACCTTGGTGGTCAGCGACCGGAACTCGTTGGCCTCCAGAAAGCCGGTCAGCTTCGCCAGATCCGGCGGGCCGATGGTGAAATCCAGAAACGCCTCGTTGACCGGCACGTCCCGCTTCAGCGTCACGAGTTGCCGGCTGATCCGCGCCAGTTCCGCGTGCTCGATCAGGTTCTGGCGCCGCTTCGGCTGCTTGATCTCCTCCGCCCGCGCCAGCAGGGAGTCGAGATCGCCATACTCGTCAATCAGTTGTGCCGCGGTCTTGACGCCGATGCCCGGCACACCCGGCACATTGTCGGTCGAGTCTCCGGCGAGGGCCTGAATGTCGATGACCTTGTCGGGATCGACGAAGAACTTCTCCCGCACCTCGGCAGGACCGATGCGGCGGTTCTTCATCGGGTCGAGCATGGTCACGCCATCATCGACCAGTTGCATCAGATCCTTGTCGGAGGAGACGATCACCACCTCATGCCCATCCTCCCGCGCGTGCTGCGCGAAGGTGGCGATCAGGTCATCGGCCTCGAAGCCGTCCATCTCCAGCGACGGCACGCCAAAGGCTTCCACCGCTTCCCGGAACAGCGGGAACTGCGGGATCAGATCTTCCGGCGCGGGCGGGCGGTTGGCCTTGTACTCGGGATAGATCTCGGACCGGAACGTCTTCCGCGACGTATCGAAGATCACCGCCAGATGGCTCGCCTTGCCCGCCGATGTCAGATCATCGAGCAACTTGTAGAGCATGTTGCAGAAGCCCAGCACCGCATTGACCGGCGTGCCGTCGGCACGGGTCAGCGGCGGCAGCGCATGATAGGCCCGGAAGATGTAGCCGGAGCCATCGACCAGATAGACCAGATGCTGCTTCTTCTCCGCGTCGGAACCGTCACTCATGGTCGGCTCAATGCGCCGCGGCGTGGCCCGCACCTTCCTTCAGGACGAAGCGACGACCGCAGTACGGGCAATCGATCGCGTTCTCGTTCCCCATCTCCAGGAACACCCGCGGATGGCCGAGCGGGCCATTGTCGCCGTCGCAGGCGACGCGCTTGTCTTCCGTTTCAACGATTTCCGCTGGTTCCATGGCCTCGGCCCCCGTGCTGTTGCGTGGCCGCGATGATAGCGTCGGCGGCGCGCCGTTCAAGCGTGGCCGGGCAACCCGTGCCGGAGTTCATGTCGCGCCTGCCTCAGCACCGAAACCGCGCTCCAGAATGCCAGCAGTGCCATGATGCTGGCGACCGCCAGATCGGGCCACCGGCTGGCACTGGCGAAGACACCGGCACCGGCGAGAATCACCGCGACATTGTTGATGGCGTCATTGCGGCTGCAGAGCCAGACGGAGCGCAGATTGGCGTCGCCACTGCGGAACCGAAGCAGGAACAGCACGCTGATCAGGTTGGCCGCCAGGGCCAGGCCACCGACCGCGCTCATCGTCGTCGCATCGGGCACGTCGCCCATGATCGCCGCCCGCACTGCCGCGGCCAGGATCCAGATACCGAAGAGCGCCATGCTGGCAGCCTTCACGATTGCCGCCCATGACCGGGCCCGCAGACTGGCGGAGAGGACCGCGAGGCTGATGCCATAGGTGGCCGCATCCCCGGCAAAGTCGAGCGAATCGCTGAGCAGCGCCAGCGAACCCGACTGGACACTGGCGAAAACCTCCACCACGAACATCACCGCATTGATGGCGATGACGATCAGCAGGATACGGCGAATCTCCGGCCTGTCGGCAGGTAGCCCCGCGTCATTGCAGCATCCGGCACCCATGGCTGTCTCCTTGACTTCACTGTGATGCCTGCAACATGGATGCTCCAGTAACTGGAGGTTCAAGGGGATTCTTGCTGAACCTCGCGATTTTTTTCACTGGAGCGGGAAATGCTGGGAATCGGACAACTGTCTGCGGAGACCGGAACCAAGGTCCCGACCATCCGCTATTACGAGGACATCGGTCTGCTGCCGGAGCCGGAGCGCACCGCCGGAAACCAGCGGCGCTATGGCCAGCAGCAGGTCGATCGGCTGCGCTTCATCCGTCACTGCCGCGACATGGGCTTCCCGCTGGCCGACGTCCGCGCCCTGCTCGACCTCAGCGATGACCCGGAGCGATCGTGTGCCAGCGCCGACACCATTGCCCGTCACCAGTTGCAGGAAGTCGAGCGCAGGCTTGCAAGTCTGGCCAGCTTGCGGCAGGAACTGTGTCGCATGATCGACCAATGCGCGGGCGGCACGGTGGCCGACTGTCGCGTCATCGAATCCCTTGCCGACCATGCCCACTGCATTGCCGACCGGCACACGACGCCTGCCCCGACGGAGCAGCATGTCGAACCAACACGACGGGACCCTGCATGACCGACAACGCCATCCAGACGCGGGATCTGCGCAAGACCTATCGCGGCAAGAAATCCGACGGCATCAAGCAGGCGCTGAAAGGCGTCGATCTGACCGTGCCGCGCGGATCATTCTTTGCGCTGCTCGGCCCCAATGGCGCAGGCAAGTCGACCTTCATCAACATCCTGGCCGGGCTGGTGATGAAGACCAGCGGCAGCGCGGCGATCTGGGGCATGGATATCGACAGTCACCCCCGCCAGGCGCGGGCGGCAATCGGTGTCGTGCCGCAGGAACTGAATCTGGATGCCTTCTTCACCCCCCGGGAGGTGGTCGAGTTTCAGGCCGGTCTCTACGGCGTGCCGCGCAGGGAACGCGCGACGATGGAAGTGCTGGACGCCATGGGTCTGGCCGACAAGGCAGATGTCTATTCGCGCACGCTGTCAGGCGGCATGCGGCGGCGGCTGCTGGTGGCGAAGGCCATGATCCATCGCCCGCCGGTGCTGGTACTGGACGAGCCGACTGCCGGCGTCGATGTCGAGTTGCGCCAGCAGCTCTGGCACTACATCCGCGCCCTCAACCAGGACGGCACCACCATCGTGCTGACGACGCACTATCTGGAGGAAGCGGAGGAGCTGTGTGACACCATCGCCATCATCAACCATGGCGAAGTGGCGGCCTGCGAACCGAAGGAAACAATGATCCATCGGCTGGACCACAAGTCGGTTGCAATGCGGCTCGACCGGGAAATCGATACCCTTTCCGACCGGTTGCAGCGGCTGGGGGCCACTGTGGACGAATTCGGTCGCCTGTGCGTGAACTACCATCCCTCCGAACGCTCGATCGGCGAAATTCTTGCCGCAGTCCAGGCCGCGGGTCACACCATCGCCGACCTGTCGACGGAGGAGTCGGACCTGGAGGATGTCTTCCTCTCCATGACCCGCAGCAGCGCGTGAGCATCGCCACACCGGCATCCGGTCCCGGACCCGTGTCGGGCATACCCCAGTCGCTGCGCCACCACGTCTGGCAGACACTGAAACTGGCGGGACCGGTGGTCATCGCACGGTCCGGCGTGCTGATCATGATGGCTGTCGATACGGCCATGGCAGGCAGCGCGGGCGGGGACGAGCTGGCCTATTTCGGGCTTGGCCTGTCGCCGACCATCGCACTGACATTGCTGGGCCTCGGCTTCCTGCTGGGTGTCACCGTGCTGACCAGCCAGGCAGATGGTGCCGGAGAGCCGGAACGCGCGGGCCACATCTGGCACGTCGGACTGGGCCACGCGCTGGTCGTCGGAACCGTCTTTGCCATCGTATGCCAGTTCGGCGTCGCGATCCTGCTGGCGCTGGGTCAGGCCCCTGACCTGGCAGAGGGTGCCGGGCGGGTCATGCACATGCTTGGCTGGGGCCTGCCCGCCGTGATGATCTTCGTCGCCTGTTCCTTCTTCCTCGAAGGGGTCAGCCGACCTGCTCCGGGCATGATCATCATGCTGGGCGCGAATGTGCTGAACTTCGGTCTCAACTGGCTGCTGATCCATGGCAATTCGGTCGCCGGCATCGCGTTCAGCGATGCCATGGGCGCGGAAGGCGCGGCGCTGGCCACAACCCTTGCCCGCTGGGCCACTGCGCTGATTGCCCTGACCTACATCTGGTTCATGCCCAGCCGCGACCGCTACCGCGTGCGCGGTGGCGGCCCCTCGGCACCGGAAGCGGGCAAGCGTATCCGGCGTATCGGCTATCCCATGGGCCTGGGCATGTTCATCGAGACCGCTGCCTTCATGGCCATGACCCAGATGGCCGGTTATCTCGGCAAGGCTGAGGTCGCTGGCTATCAGATCGCACACAACCTCGTCGCACTGGTCTTCATGTCGGCAATCGGCATCGGCGCGGCGACCGGCGTGCGCGTCGGCAATGCCGTCGGGCGCAACGATGCCCACGGGGTGCGCATGGCGGGTGGCGTCGGCGTTGGCCTTGTGATCGTTGCCATGATCCTGCTCGGCGCCTGTTTCGTCCTGATCCCCGACCTGCTGACCGGCCTCTACACCTCTGACGCGGCGGTCGCGGCAACGGCAATCGGAGCGCTGGCGGTCGCCAGCAGCATGATGATCTTCGACGGATCCCAGGGCGTACTGGTCAATGCGCTGCGCGGCCTTGGCGATGTCTGGTTTCCCATGGCCGGGCAGTTCGTCGCCTTCTGGCTGATAGCCACTCCCGTCGCCTGGATGCTCGCGTTTCACATGGAGTTCGGCACCCCGGGTCTGATGGGTGGAATCTATGCAGGATGCGTCGCCGCAACGACCATCGCCGCATTCCGTTTCAACGTGATCTCCCGCCGTCCACTGCGCCGCCTCTGAGGGCGCGGGAGGATTCATTTGTGGACCCCGGCCAACCCTCTCCCCCTCCCGGCCACCCACGGGAGGTATCCTTAATGGGTGGCTGGGGTCAGAAAACAATCGCCTTCCCTGCCCCGGAATCGCCGCAATCCTGACCCGTTGCGGACCAGCTTTCGTCAGAGACAGGACCATGCAACGATCCGAGACCGAACGACCCGAGGGGAAACTGGGGATGAGTGACACGATCGCGCTGGTCGATGACGACCGCAACATCCTGACGTCCGTGGCCATTGCGCTGGAGGGTGAGGGCTTTCGCGTCCGCAGCTTCTCCGACGGGGCCGAGGCCCTGCGCGGCCTTACCGCGCAGGCTGCCGACCTGGTCGTGCTGGACATCAAGATGCCCCGTATGGATGGCATGGAGACACTGACCCGCCTGCGTCGCACCTCCGATGTGCCCGTGATCTTCCTGACCTCGAAGGATGACGAGGTCGACGAGGTGCTGGGACTGAAGATGGGGGCGGACGACTACATCAAGAAGCCGTTCTCCATGCGCCTGCTGATCGAACGCATTCGCGCGGTCCTGCGCCGCCGGGAAGCCGCAGCCAATCCATCCGAAGACAACGACCGGAAGGTGATAGAGCGGGGCGATCTGACCCTCGACCCCAACCGCCACCATTGTGAATGGCGCGGCAAGGCCGTGAAGCTGACCGTCACGGAGTTCCTGATCCTGGAATCGCTGGCGCAGCGACCCGGCCATGTGAAGACCCGTGACCAGTTGATGGACGCAGCCTACGAAGACAATGTCTATGTCGATGACCGCACGATCGACAGCCACATCAAGCGCCTGCGCCGCAAGTTCAAGGTGGTGGATGACGAATTCGCGGCCATCGACACACTCTACGGCGTCGGCTACCGGTTTCGCGAAACCTGATCGGGCCGTTTCCACTTGTCTCCCCTCGCCCGCCGCATACTGGCCATCAACCTGCCTGCATTCCTGGTGCTGGTCGGCGCGTGGTTCTATCTGGACCAGTATCGCGCCGGACTGGTGGAGGCACGGCAGGAAGCCCTGACGAAGGAGGCGTATCTGATCGCCGGCGCGCTGGGTGAGGCCGCCCTTGCCGGTCCCATCGAGCGGTTGCGGCTGGACCCTTCCCTTGCCGCCTACATCCTGCGCCGCGCGGTTCTGACGACTGGCGCGCGCACGCGGCTGTTCGATCCGGAGGGGCGCCTGATGCTCGACAGCCGCCGCCTGCCGACGGCTGAACGGCAGGTGGAACGCCGCGATCTGCCGCCCCCCGGTGACCTGATGGACCCGCTGGGTCTGCTCAGCGTCGTGTGGGACCGCGCAATGAACCTGATTCCCCGCCGCGGCGACTATCCGGTCTATCGCGAGACCCACGGCGGCACGGTGCGCGACTGGCCCGAGATCGCCTTTGCCGCGCAGGGGTTCGAGGTCAGCCAGGTCTGGCGCACCTCCGGCGGCCGTCTCGTGATCGGCGTGGCGGTGCCCGTCAGGGCGCTGAAGCGCGTTCTGGGCGCCATCGTGCTCACCGTCGATACCTACGAGATCGACGATGCCGTCCGGCGGGAGCAGGCGGCGACCCTGGCGGTGTTCGGAGTGGCGGCGCTGATCACGCTGATGCTGTCACTCTTCCTCTCCCGCTCCATCATCCGTCCGATCCAGCGCCTGTCGCGTGCCGCCGACCGGGTGCGGGCAGAGGGCGGCGGCCACGATGCCATTCCCGACATGAAGGCGCGGCGCGACGAGATCGGCGACCTTTCGGTTTCACTGCGCGCGATGACGGAAGCCATCAATGGTCGCGTCGGCGCCATCGAGGCCTTTGCCGCCGACGTGGCGCACGAACTGAAGAACCCGCTGACCAGCCTGCGCAGCGCTGTCGAGACGCTGGAACGCACCGACAAGCCGGAGGCGCGCAAGGAGCTCACGCGTATCGTCCTGGAGGATGTGCAACGCCTGAACCGCCTGATCAGCGAAATCTCCGACGCCTCACGCATCGACGCGGAAATGGGCCGGATCGAGCGAGAGAGCGTGGATGTCGGCCAGATGGTGCTGGCCCTGCGCGAGATCCTGCAGTCCACCTGGACCAACGTGCGGATCGATACCGACGTGCAGTCGGGCGTGGACCTGCAGGTAATGGGGGCGGAGCACCGGCTGGGACAGGTACTGCGCAACCTGGTCGACAATGCGGTTTCCTTCAGCCCGGACAACGGGCGGGTCATGATCCGTGTGGCAGCGGAAGGGGATCAGGTCGTGCTGGCGGTCGAGGACGAGGGTCCGGGCGTGCCGGAGGAGGCACGGCTGAAGATCTTCGAGCGGTTCTATTCCGAACGCCCGGTGGGGGAGGCCTTCGGCATCCACTCCGGCCTGGGCCTGAACATCTGTCGCCAGATCGTCGAAGCCCACGGCGGCAGCATGAGCGTCGAGAACGTGAAGGATGTCGGCAGCCACGGCTTGCTGATGGGCATTCGCGGCGCCCGGTTCACCGTCCGCCTGCCGCGCGCGGGTGGCAAGCAGAAATAGTCACGAGAGCCGGTCCGGCGGCGCGGATCAGAATCCGAGCTGCTTTGCCGCCAGATCGCGCATGATCTCCTCCGCCCCGCCGCCGATGGCATTGACGCGCACTTCCCGATAGATCCGCTCCACCTTCGGTCCCTTCAGATAGCCAGCGCCGCCGAAGGTCTGGACCCCTTCGCGTGCACAATGCTCCATCGTCAGCGTCGCCTGGTTCTTCAGCATGCAGATCTCGGCCACCGGGTTGTCGCCCTGGGTGATGCGCCAGGCCAGCGATTCCAGCATTGCCTGGGTGGCATTGACGCGCATTGCCATGTCCACCAGCTTGTGGCGCACGACCTGATGGTCGATCAGCCGCTTGCCGAAGGTCTGGCGCTCCTGCGCGTAGGCAACCGTCTCGTCGTAGCAGACCCGGGCGAAGCTGGTGCAGCCCGCCGCCATCATCAGGCGTTCGTAGTTGAAGTTCTGCATGATGATGCGGAACCCCTGGTTCTCCTCCCCGATCAGGTTGCCCACCGGAACCCGCACATCGTCGAAGTAGAGAGTGGCGGTGTCGGAGGCATGCCAGCCCATCTTGCGCAGCGGCGTTCGGGTAAACCCGTCCATCTCCGCCTCGATCAACAGCAGGGAAACGCCGCCCATGCCCGGACCACCGGTCCGCACCGCAACCGTGATGAAGTCCGCCTGCATGCCGGAGGTGATGAAGGTCTTGGAGCCATTGACGACATAGTGGTCGCCATCGCGACGCGCGGTGGTCTGCAGGTTGGCCACGTCTGAACCGCCCGACGGCTCCGTGATGGCCAGCGCCATGATCTTCTCCCCCGACAGCACCTGCGGCACGATCCGGCGTTTCAGCGCATCTGAGCCGGCCCGCACCACGGGTGGCAATCCGATGGCATGGCTGCCCAGGCTGGCACTGACGCCGCCCGACCCGGCGCGCGCCATCTCCTGACTGGCGACGATCATGTAGAAGACGTCGAGGCCCAGGCCACCCACGTCTTCCGGGTAATGCGCCGCGAAGAAGCCCATCTCCGCCGCCTTGCGATAGAGGTCGCGCGGCAGGCGTTCCGCCGCCTCCCATTCATCGACATGGGGTTCGATCTCGCGTTCGGTGAAGCGGCGCACGGTGTCACGCCAGGCCTCATGGTCCTCGTTCAGAAACGGACTTGGTGGCTGGTTCGGTATCATGCACGGGCCTCCCTGGCCGCCAGTTGCGCCCGGACTGGCGCGATCACGTCGCGCGCCATGATTTCCAGACATTCCACAGCATTCCTCAACGACGTGCCGGGCAGCTTCGGCTGCCAGACCAGCCGGTCGAGCTTCATCGAAGCCTGTCCGGCGACGAGGTCATCGACGATCCGGTCCGGCGGCCCGATCAACCAGCGCCCCTCGACGAAGTCGGGCGAAAGATAGTCAGGATCGTCACGGGTCATGGCCCGTTTCTGGCCGGTCTTCGGATCCCGCCAGGTCAGGCCGGTACGTTCGGGCGCATATTGCTGGCGGTAGACCAGATCGATGGTGGCTTCGTGCCGTTTCAGCGCGTCCTCGACAGAACCACCGAAGAAGACCTCCCGCAGGATCGCATGCGGCAGCGTCGCCCGCCCCTGCTGCGCCGCCTCCTGGTCAAAATCATGGAACTGCCGTGCCGCATGCTGATCCTCGACCAGCGGTGAAATCACCAGTCCGCCGCCGTGCCGCACGGCACGGGCGCGCGAAACAGGTGCGGCAGCGCCGATCCAGAGCGGCATCGGACCGGGCCGCAGAGGCGCCGGACACAGACGCGCGTTCGCCGCCTGACAGATGTCACCGGCGTAGTCGAACGCCTCCCCCGTCCAGGCAAGCCCCAGCACGTCCAGCGCTTCCTCGAAGGCACGGGTCCGGCGCCGGTAGTCGGCACCGACTGCGGCGAACTCCTCTGGCCGGTAGCCCTGCCCCAGACCGATCTCCACCCGCCCACCGGACAGGTTGTCGAGCACGGAGAGATCTTCCGCCAGACGCATCGGATGGCCGTAAAGCGGCGCAATCGCGATGGCCTGACCGATGCGACAGCCAGGTGCGGCGACTGCAAGCGCGGCACCGGCAACGATGGGTGACGGGCAATAGCCGTCCGCCTCCCCATGGTGCTCGCTGACCCAGATACTGTCGAGGCCAAGTCTGCTGGCCTCTGCCGCCAGTTCCAGCGCTTCGCCATAGACCTGCGCAGAGGTCTCACCCGCGCCGGCATGCGCCTGCAGGCTGAGCGAAATTCCGAATCCGAGCGTCATCTCTGTGTAACCTCCCCAAATTCCACAGCGTCCGCGTTTGCCATCCTGCGCCCCGTCGCACCGCCGTGGCAAGCCAAACGCATGGCAGCTTGCCGACCAACGCATTGGCATCCCACGCCGAACAGGCTCACCATTCCTCCCCCCTGTTCTGCAGGGACAAGCATCAATGGGAGTCACCCATGACCAGCCCAGGGAAGAAACCCGCTGCCTACGCATCGCCGCCTTGCTTCATGCATGAGGTCGATCCGGCCTGGTCCGGCGTGGCATCGGACACGGAAGGAACAAGAATGAACGATAAGGCCTCCCCCACGACCCTGAGTTCAAGCGAACTCGAACAGGCCGGAATGCAGGCACTGCTGAACATCCCGGACGCTGTGGTCCTGTGCGACAGGAAAGGCATCATCACGTTCTGGAACGACGGTGCAGCGCGAATCTTCGACTACAGCGCCACCCAGGCGCTGGGTCAGTCCCTGGACATCATCATTCCGGAACGCCTGCGCGAGCGTCACTGGAATGGCTACTTCGCGATGCTGAAGACCGGAAAGTCCGCCTGCCAGGCCAGTGAGCTGCTGAATGTGCCAGCGCTGACCCGGCTGCGGCAGACCATATCGATCCAGTTCACCGTCGCCCCCATTTCAGACAGCAATGGCAGGGTCACCGGAATTCTCTCCATCATGCGCGACATTACCGAAACCCGTGAGGAGTTGCGGCGACTGAGAACCCTGGAGAACGCGCGCTGACAAGCGACTTGCGGCCCAGCATCCTCAGCCACGGAAGGCGCGGCGCAATGCTGCGGCAATGTCATCCATGCCCACCTGGGCGATACTGACGACCCGCCCCATGCGCAGGAAGCCGTGGATCATCGTCGGATATTCGACCAATTGCACCGGCACGCCCGCTTCCCGCAGGCGTCCGGCATATGCGACACCCTCATCACGCAGGGGATCATAACCCGCGACCTGCACGAACGCGGGCGGCAGCCCGGACAGATCCTCCGCCAGCAACGGTGATGCATCCGGGTGGGTCCAGTCTGCCTCGTCCGGCATGTACATCCCGCGAAACAGATCCATGGTGGCCTTGGTCAGCAGGTAGCCGGTGCCATTTTCCTCCAGGCTGCCCCCCTCCGCCGTGAACTGGGTCGCGGGGTAGGTCAGGACCTGCAGGACAATGGCCGGACCGTCACCGGCATCCCTCAGGCGGCGCGCGGTCACTGCTGCCAGATTGCCGCCGGCACTGTCTCCGGCAAGTGCGAGTCGGTCAGGGTCAATACCGAAGTCTGCCGCATTGTCGGCGATGAAACGCGTCGCACGCTCGCAGTCGACCGGAGCGGCGGGAAACGGATGTTCCGGGGCCAGCCTGTACCCCACGGAGACGATGACGGCGTCAGAGCGAAACGCCAGTGTCCGACAGACCGCGTCATGGCTCTCCAGATCACCGATGACCCAGCCGCCGCCGTGCATGAAGATCACTCCAGGCGCAGCGGCCCCGATGCCGGGCGGATGGTAGACACGGATCGGCACCTCAGGATCCGAGCCGGAGGCGGGAACGACAAGGTCCTCGACACGGGCAAGCTCAGGCGTCGCCTGCGCAAATGTCTCCATCATCGACGCGTAACCGGCGCGCATGGCCTGCGGTGTCGGTTTCTGGAACGCGGAACCCCCGCTCGCGGCAGCATCCAGGACTGTCTGGCACTGCGGATCGACCGGTGGACGTGAATGCAGCTGATCGGCCATTGTCTGCTCCCCTTCAGCTCAACGGAATCATGACATGCTCGCGGAAGGCGGGACGCTCCGCCAGACGCGCATGATAATCAACGACCGCAGACAGATCAGGACGGTCGATGGGCAGGTTGAGCCAGCGGTATGCCAGCGCCCCGGTCGGAATGTCACCCATGCTCAGGGTCTCGCCCGCGACCCACCCGGTCTTCCGAAGCTGGGCATCGAGGATGCCCATCTGCGCATTCAGACGCCCGACAGCGGCGTCGATGAGGGTCATGTTGCGCTCCGCCTCTGGGGTGCGGATCAGTCCCAGGAAGACGGTAATCAGGTCCGGCGCCACGCTCGCGGCCTGCCAGTCCATCCAGCGATCGGCGGTACTGCGCTCCCCGGGATCCGTCGCCCACAGGGCCCCGGCGGAATGCTTCGCGCACAGGTAGCGCACGATGGCGTTGCTTTCCCAGACCGTGACGTTTCCGTCCGTGATCACCGGAACCCGCCGGTTGGGGTTCATGGCGCCATATTCATCCGTATCGAGACCACCGAAGGCGCCGCCAACGCTGGTATGCTCATACTGCAGACCCAGTTCGCCGACGGTCCACATGACCTTCTGCACATTGATCGAATTTGTCCGTCCCCAGATTTTCAGCATCGTCCCCTCCAAATGCATTGCCCTGCCCAAGCTAGTGCGTTTGCCTGATTGGTAAAATACCGGACTGGCACGGGCCGCCGATCACGCCCGCGCGTGCGGTGGATATCAGGTTTCTCAACCGCGTTCTGCCGCAAACTTGGACAAATGCGCGCCCAAAAGATGATACACGCGCCCAAAGTTTGCGCCATGTCATGTAGCACTTGACTCATTCCGGCCGAAGCAAGACGCTTTTGTCATCATTCTGGAAAGTGCACACATCCTGTGCATTTCTCCGACCATCCCGGGACAGCGTTCAGACGTGATCCACGGATGGGTGCCGGACGAAGCGGGGGGCGCAAATGGGCTGGCTTGTAGCAATCATCGTGGCGATCATCGTCCTGATCGTCGCGATTCTTTTCCTGAACCGGTTCTACCGGAAGGGCAGTCGCGAGGTCGCGCTGATCCGTACCGGTTTCGGCGGCCAGCGGATCGTCATGGAGCGCGGCTGCATTGCGCTGCCGATCATCCACCGCATCTCCGAAGTCAACATGAGGACCACGCGGCTGGAGATCGAGCGCAAGGGCGGTCGCTCCATCATCACCAAGGACAGGCTGCGTGTGGATGCCGCTGCGGAGTTCTATGTGCGTGTGAACCCCTCCGAAGAGGGCGTCACCACCGCCGCGCAGGCACTTGCGGGCAAGTCATTCCGTGCCAGCGAGCTGGCCGAGACGCTGGAAGGCAAGCTGGTCGATGCATTGCTGTCGGTCGCGGCGCACTACACGATGGATGACCTGCAGGACCGTCGTGGCGAATATGTGAAGGAAGTCTCTGCCGCGCTGTCGCCGACGCTGGCGATGAATGGTCTGCTGCTGGAGAATGTGGCCCTCACCCGGCTGGATCAGACACCCTTCGCGGCGCTGGACGAGAACAATGCCTTCAACGCCATCGGCATGCGGCGCCTGTCGGAGATCATCGCGACCTCCAAGAAGGAACGGGCGGCCATCGAGTCGGAAGCGGACGTGGCGGTGCGACGCAGTCAGCTGGAGGCGACAAAGCAGAAATTCGTCATCGACCAGGAATCCGAGTTGGCCCAGCAGGCCCAGCAGAAGGAGATCGAGAGCCAGCGCGCCGCTTCGCAGGCGGAGATCGCCGAGCAGCAGGCCCTGGCCGAGCGTCGGCGGGAGGCCGCCCGGATCGAGCGGGACAAGGTCGTGAAGGCTGCCGAGATCGACCGCGACCGCGAAGTCCGTCGCCTGGAAGTCGAAAGCGAGATGAACACCCAGACCGCGCGGCACGAACGCGAGGTTGCATTGGCCGCGAAACGGATCGATGAGGCGAAGGCTCGCGCCGCCGCCCTGCTGGAGGAGGCAAAGAGGGTCGAGGCCGAGGCTGGTGTCGAAACCTCCCGTGTTGTCGCGGAGGCCCGGCGGGCGAAGGAACTGGCGTTGATCCGTGCCCTGGAAGAGGCCGAGGTCGACGACACACGGGTGAAGAGCGAGACAGAGACCATCATGGCCATGGCGAAGGCCAAGGCAGACGCCACCGACATTGCCTCCACCGCCAAACGGATCGAGATGCTGGCGGAGGCGGAAGGCCACAAGGCACTGGTGGAGGCGGAGAACGGCCAGTCGGAGCGGCTGATGCGCCTGAAGCTCGACATGGCGAAGATCTCCGCCCTGCCGGAAGTCGTCTCCCGCATGACCAAACCGGCGGAGAAGATCGACAGCATCCGCATCAACCACATCTCCGGCTTCAACGGCACGGGATCGGGCGGCAGCGATGGCGATGCGGCGAAGGGCAGCGGCGGCAGTGGCGGCGCACCGATCAATCAGGTGGTGGACAGCGTGCTCTCGATGGCGCTGCAACTGCCCGCCATCCGGAAACTGGGTGAGGACATCGGCATGAATGTCGGCGACGGCCTGGCAGGCCTGTCGGGCACCATCGACGGCGACGACACGCCGACGAAGTCTGGTGAGAAGGACGACTGAACGAGCGTTCAGGTGAGGCGATGGCCCGATGGGCCATGACCGGACCATGCATGGTCCGTACAACAGGGAGCGGGTAAATGAGCACGACACGCAGGACATTTCTGAAGGGCACGGCGGCAACCGCCGCGGTGCTCTCATCCCCGGCGATCATCGGCAAGGCCATGGCCGCCGACAAGATCAAGCTGGTCAGCATCCTGGACCAGTCCGGTGGACTGGACATCTACGGCAAGCCCATGGTCGCAGCGACCGAGATGGCGGTGGATGACATCAATGCCGCCGGGGGGCTGCTGGGCCGGGAGGTCGAACTGAAGATGTACGACCCGCAGTCGTCCATCCAGTACTACACCCAGTATGCGACGCAGGCTGCGGCCTCCGACCGCGCGGACGTGGTCCATGCAGGCATCACCTCCGCCTCGCGCGAGGCGATCCGCCCGACGCTGGACCGGTTCAAGACGCTCTACTTCTACAACACCCAGTACGAAGGCGGCGTCTGTGACCGCAACGTCTTCTGCACCGGCTCCACCCCGGCCCATACGGTCGAGAAACTGGTGCCGCACGCGATGAAGAAGTGGGGCAAGAAGGTCTATATCCTGGCCGCCGACTACAACTATGGCCAGATCATCGCCGACTGGGTCGAGAAGTTCGTGCGTGACGAGGGCGGCGAGACCGTCGCCACCGAGTTCTTCCCGCTGGACGTGACCAACTTCGGCCCGACCATCCAGAAGATCCAGGCCGCCAAGCCGGACATGATCTGGTCCGCGCTGGTCGGTGGTGCGCACATCTCCTTCTATCGCCAGTACGCTGCGGCGGGCATGCACAAGAGCATTCCGCTGGCATCGACCACCTATGGCGTCGGCAACGAACACCAGCTCATGTCGGCAGAAGAAGGCAACGGCATCCTCTGCGCCTACAGCTACTTCGAGGAGATCGACACGCCGGAGAACAAGGCATTCGTCGAGCGCTTCCGTGCCCGCAATGGCGGCGCGGCGGCCCCAGCCCTGAACGAGCTGGCGGTGCGCTCCTACGAGGGCGTGATGCTGTGGGCCCAGGCGGTGCGCAATGCTGGGTCCGTGGACCGGATGAAGGTGATCGAGGCGCTGGAGGCCCCGACCATGATCGACGGTCCCAGCGGCGCCATTGCCATCGAACCGACCACGCACCACGCAACCCTGAACACCTACATCGCCCAGGTGAAGGATCAGAAGTTCGAGGTGCAGGAAACCTTCCTGGCGCAGCAGCCGACGGACACCATGCAGGTCTGTGACCTGAAGGCCAATCCGGACACCGTGAAGTTCTACTTCGAGAACGGTCTGGAAGCTGCCGGCATCAAGTAAGCCACCGACGGCGGACGGGTGGGCAACGCTCACCCGTCCGTTTTCATTCCGGAACAATACCCGGCCCTGAGGCCGGTTGCTGTCCGCCCATGTCTGTGTTGAGGAATTTCGGACCTTGGATCTCTACCTCGCCCTGGCCCTGCAGATCGTCTACGGCATCGCCAATCTGGTGCTGATCTCGCTCGGGCTCGCCATCATCTTCGGCATGATGCGGGTCATCAACCTGGCGCATGGCGAGTTCCTGATGCTTGGCGGCTATACCGTCGTCATCTCCACCAATGCCGGTTTGAACATCTGGCTGGCGATGCTGATCCTCGCCCCGCTGGTCGTCGGCATCATCGGCGTGATCGTGGAGCGGGTGATGATCCGCTTCCTCTATGGCCGCATGGTGGACACCCTGCTCGCCACCTGGGGCCTGTCGCTGGTGCTGATCGGACTGGTCACCACCATCTTCGGTGCACAGACCGCCACCTCGATCTCCCCGCCCATCGGTGCCATCCAGATCGGCGACTTCACGTCCTCCGGCTACGAACTGTTCCTGATCGGCGTTACCATCGTCCTCTCGATCCTTGCCTACTGCGCGCTGAAGTACACCCGCATCGGCCTGATCGCGCGGGGCACCATGCAGGGGGCGGAGATCGCCTCCGCACTCGGGGTTTCGACCAGCCGGACCTATGCCATCACATTCGGTGTCGGTGCTGCCGTCTCCGGACTGGCGGGCGGCCTGCTGGCCCCCATCACCGGTGTGCTGCCCTCCATCGGAGCCACCTATATCGCCAAGGCCTTCATCACCGTCATCTCGGGCGGCACGGCGATCCTGGCGGGCACCCTGTCGGCCTCCACCCTGCTGGGCGGTGTCAATTCGGTACTGACCTATCTCACCGGCCCGACGATGGGTGAAGTCGGGTTGCTGGTCGTCGCCATCGTGCTGCTGCGCCTGATGCCCCAGGGCATCACCGCCCGCCTGTTCCGGAGAAGCCTGTGAACCGCGCGCGGGAGAATTCCTGGCTGATCCTGATCGGCATCGTCGGCGTCATCTTCCTGATCGGCGCGCCGCAGGTGCTGGAGCTGTTCACCATCATTAATCTGACGACCGCCATCGCCATGGCGCTGCTGGCGCTCAGCCTGGGGCTGGTCTGGGGCTTCGGCGGCATCCTCTGCTTCGGCCAGTCGACCTTCTTCGGCATCGGGGCCTATGCCTATGTGGTCGCGGCGATCAATTTCGGCGGCACCAGCTGGGCGGTCGTGGTCGCCATCGTCGTTGCCGCCGCCTTTGCCGCCCTGCTCGGCTATTTCATGTTCTACGGGCGGGTATCGGACGTCTATCTGGGCGTCATCACGCTGACCGTCTCCCTGATCTTCTATAATCTGATGCGCCGCACCTCCGGCCCGGAATACAAGATCGGCGATGCCCTGCTGGGTGGCTTCAACGGCATCAACGCGCCCCCACTCAACGTCCCCGGCGACGCAAGCTGGTTCCTGTTTCCCGAAGATGTCTTCTACGTCGCCATGGCCGCGCTGATCATCGGCTACTTCGGCTGTGTCTGGCTGGTGCGGTCGCACTTCGGACGTGTCGCGGTGGCCATTCGGGAAAACGAGCTGCGCGCGGAACTGATCGGCTATGATGTGCGCCTGCAGAAGCTCCTCCTGTTCGCCGTTGGTGGCGGCATTGCAGGTGCGGCAGGCGTCCTGTTCGCCAACGGCGTGGGCCGGGTCACCCCGGATGTCTTCAACCTCTACAACGCCGCCCTGATCATCATCTGGGTCATTGTCGGCGGACGCGGCACGCTGATCGGGCCGGTGCTGGGGGCGTTCGGGCTGTTCTATCTGATCGGTTCGCTGGGCCAGCAGACCTCCATCAACAACAACCTGGTGCTGGGGGTCATCCTGGTGGTCTTCGTGCTGCTGGTGCCGAAGGGGATCGTGCCGACCGTCATCGACCTGTGGGACCGGAAACGGGGACACCGGGGCCAGTTCAGGCGACATGGCAGACGCCAGCGCCGTCGTGGGTCACGGACAGCGGAGACCAGCCATGAAGGGTGAGATCGTTGTCGAAACCCGTGGCCTGTCGATGCACTTCGGTGGCGTCGTTGCTGTCGACCAGGTGGACTTCAACCTGCGCGAAAACGAGCTGCGCTGCCTGATCGGCCCCAATGGCGCGGGCAAGAGCACCTTCTTCAAGTGCCTGACCGGCCAGTTGAAGCCGACGTTCGGCGACGTGGTGATCCGCGACCTGAACGTGAACCGCGCCCACAGTCACGAGATCGCGGGACTGGGTGTCGGGATCAAGACCCAGGTCCCGAACGTGTTCGAGGGCCTGTCGGTACAGGAGAACATCTGGCTCGCCGCGCGCCGGTTCCACCCTGCCGCCCGCGCCCGCAGCCTGGTGGAGGAAACGCTGGAGCGGGTCCGGCTGACCGATATCCGCCGCGACATGGTCAATGAACTGAGCCATGGCCAGCGGCAATGGGTCGAACTCGGCATGGTGATCTCGGCGGAACCATGGCTGGTCCTGCTGGACGAACCGGCGGCGGGCATGACCCATGACGAGGTGCTGCTGACCGCCGAACTGATCCGGGAGATCAACAAGACCGCATCGCTGATCGTGGTGGAGCATGACATGCAGTTCATCCGCATGATCGCCGACAAGGTCACCGTGTTCCATCGTGGCGCGATCCTGATCGAGGACACGATGGATGTGGTCGCCGCGGACCCGACGGTTCGCGAAGTCTATCTGGGGCATCGCAAGAAATGAGCGCCGACACCACAATCCTGAGCGCGAAGGGCCTGCGGGCCGGTTATGGCCGGGTCCCGGTGCTGCACGGCATCGACATGACCGTCGGCGACGGGGAGATCGTCGGCGTGCTGGGCCACAACGGCATGGGCAAGACCACCCTGCTGAAGACACTCTGCGGCATCATCCGCCCCACCGGCGGGCGCATCGATTTCGACGGCATGGACGTCACCCGCGAACCGGCCCACGCCCGCAGCCGCATGGGCATCGGCTACGTGCCGCAGGGCCGGGGCATCTTTCCCACACTGACCGTGACCGACAACCTGCGCATGGGCATCGTCAGCCACGACGCGGACGAGCAGGAGGCGCTGGAGCGGATGGTGGCCGAGTTCCCGCGGCTGGAGCCGATGATGGACCGGGCCGGTGGCGCGCTTTCCGGCGGGGAACAGCAGATCGTCGCCCTGGCCCGCTGCCTGATCAGCGATCCCGACCTGATCCTGCTGGATGAACCGACGGAGGGCATCCAGCCCTCCATCGTCGACGACATTGCCGAACTGCTGGCCAAGCTGCGCGATGATCGCGGCATCTCCATCGTGCTGGTGGAGCAGAATCTGGAATTCATCACCGGCCTGTCCGACCGCATCCTGCTGCTGCAGAAGGGTGTGATCACCGGTGAAGTCGACAGCTCCAGCAATGACGCCGCCCTGATCGACGAATTCACCGGTTTCGGCGGCGGCAATGGCAGCTACCGGCCATCGGTCGAGACACCGGCAGCAGCATCGCCCGCCACCGCAGGCGGGCGGAAACCGGACCAGGGCTCATCACCCCGGCACTCATCACCCCGGCAGGCGCCAACCCGTTCGACGCCGATACAGGAGGCGATCTACATGACCGTTCAGCGACCGACCATGAAACAGATGCGGTCCATCGTCGAGGACTTCGGCATGAACATGTCGGACGAGCGGATCCAGGAATTCATGGATCTGATGGAACCGAACATGCAGGCCTATGACCTGATCGATTCCCAGCCCGACTACCTGCCGCCGATCGATTACCCCCGCACCGCCGGATACCGCCCGGGACCGGACGAGAACCCGATGAACGCCTGGTACGTGAAGACGGAGATCAAGGGTGCCCCGCGCGGACCGCTGGCCGGCAGGACCGTGGTGCTGAAGGACAATGTCTGCCTCGCCGGGGTGCCGATGATGAACGGCGCCTCCACCCTGAAGGGCTATGTGCCGGACGTGGACGCGACCATCGTCACCCGCCTGCTGGACGCCGGGGCGACCATCGTCGGCAAGTCCCATTGCGAATATTTCTGCCTGTCGGGCAGCAGCCACACCAACGCCACCGGACCGGTGCACAACCCGCACCAGCGCGGGCGCAGCGCCGGCGGCTCCTCCTCCGGTTCCGGCGCGCTGGTCGGCGCGGGAGAGGTCGACATGGCCATCGGCGGGGACCAGGGCGGCTCCATCCGGATGCCGGCCAGCTTCTGCGGCTGCTACGGCATGAAGGCAACGCATGGTCTGGTGCCCTATTCCGGCGTCATGCCGATCGAGAACACCATCGACCACACCGGCCCCATGACCCAGAACGTGCATGACAATGCCCTGATGCTGGAGGCGATCGCCGGTGCCGACGGGCTGGACCCGCGCCAGTACGCGCCGCAGGTCGACAACTACACGGCGGCGGTCAATCGCGGCGTCGGCGGTCTGCGTATCGGTGTACTGAAGGAAGGCTTCGGGCGGGAAGAGTCGGAGCGTGACGTGGATGACGCCAACCGCGCCGCCGCCGAACGGTTCCGCGAGCTGGGTGCCACGGTCGATGAGGTCTCGATCCCCATGCACAACATGGGACCGGCGATCTGGACCCCCATCGCGCTGGAGGGGCTGACCAACCAGATGATGAAGGGCAATGGCATGGGCACGGGCTGGGAAGGCCTGTATGTCACCAGCCTGCTGGACTTCCATTCCAACTGGCGCTCCCGGGCCGACGAACTGTCGGACAGCCTGAAGATCTCCATGATGATCGGCGAATACTTCCAGCGTCACTACCGCGGCCACTTCTATGCCAAGTCGCAGAACCTGGCGCGGAAGCTCAGGCTGGCCTACGATCAGATGCTGGGGGCCTATGACCTGCTGCTGATGCCGACGACGCCGATGAAGGCGACGCCGCTTCCGGCGCCCGATGCTTCCCTGGCCGAATACATCCAGCGCGCGTTCGAGGTACTGAACAATACCGCCCCCTTCGACACCACCGGGCACCCGGCCATGGCGATCCCCTGCGGCATGCATGACGGTCTGCCGATCTCCATGATGCTGGTGGGCAAGCACTATGCGGAGAGCACGATCTACCAGGCCGCCGGTGCGTTCGAGCGTTCGGGCGACTGGCGCAAGATGTAGGGCTGGCCATGACAGCACCTCTCGGCGGCCGGTCCCACGTCCGGGGCGATACCGGGCCACGCCTGCGCCCCGAGACCGTGTCCGGCCTGCTGGCGCGCGCGGTGCGCAAGTGGCCGGACCGTCCCGCCGCCGTCTTTGCCGGTGCGGGCGTGCGCTGGAGCTGGCGGGAGCTGGACGTGCAGGTGGAGCGGCTGGCCGCCGGCCTGCTGTCCCTGGGTCTGTATCGCGGTGACCGGGTCGGCATCTGGTCACCGAACCGCCCCGAATGGCTGGTGGCGCAATTCGCCACCGCGCGGCTGGGCCTGATCCTGGTCAACATCAACCCGGCATACCGCCTGTCCGAGCTTGAATATGCGCTGAACAAGGTCGGATGCGCCGCGCTGATCACCGCTGTGCGGTTCAAGTCCTCCCACTACCTCGGCATGCTGCGCGACCTGGCTCCGGAACTGGCGAATGATGCGCCAGGTCGGTTGAACGCCCGGCGCCTGCCCGCGCTGCGTTCCATCATCCAGATGGGGGACAGCGAACAGCCGGGAATGTTCCGCTATCACACCATCATGGCGCGGGGCCGCCAGGCCTACCGCAGTCGGCTGGAGGGGCTGGAGGCGCGGCTGAAACAGTCCGACCCGATCAACATCCAGTTCACCTCCGGCACAACCGGCGCGCCGAAGGGGGCCACGCTCACCCACCGCAACATCGTCAACAATGGCCATTTCACCGGGCGCGCCATGGGCCTGACGGAGCAGGACCGGCTCTGCATCCCGGTGCCGCTCTACCACTGCTTCGGCATGGTGCTGGGCAACCTGGCGGCGACGGCGCACGGGGCCTGCATGGTGTTTCCCGGCGAAGCCTTCGATGCGCGGCAGACCCTTGCCACCCTGTCACGCGAACGCTGCACCGCAGTGCATGGGGTACCGACCATGTTTCACGCCATGGTCGCGCATCCCGATTTCGACGGGTTCGACCTCTCCGCGCTCAGGACCGGCATCATGTCCGGTGCCCCCTGCCCCGTCAGCCTGATGCAGCGGGTGATGCGGGCCATGCACGCCAGCGAGATCACCATCGCCTACGGCATGACGGAGACCGCCCCCGTCTCCTTCCAGACCGCCATCACCGACCCTGTTTCCCGCCGCACAGGCACCGTCGGGCGTGTCCAGCCGCATGCGGAAGTGAAGATCGTCGACGAGACCGGACGGACCGTGCCCGTAGGCGCAGAGGGCGAACTCTGCACCCGCGGCTATCTGGTCATGCAGGGCTACTGGGGCGACCCGGAGCGCACGGCGGAAGCCATCGACGCGGACGGCTGGATGCATACCGGCGACCTGGGCCGCTTCGACACAGAGGGCTATGCCAATATCATCGGGCGGGTGAAGGACATGGTCATCCGGGGCGGGGAGAACATCTACCCCGCCGAGATCGAGGAATTCCTCCGCCGCCACCCCGACATCGCCGATGTGCAGGTCTTCGGCATCCCCGACCCGAAATACGGCGAGGAACTCTGCGCCTGGATCGTGCCGCGCCCCGGCGTGAAGCTGTCAGCGGAAAGCGTGCGCGCCTTCTGCACCGACCAGATCGCCCACTTCAAGATCCCGCGCCACGTCCGCACCGTCACCGAGTTCCCCATGACCGTCACCGGCAAGGCCCGCAAGGTCGAGATGCGGGCCGCGATGATGCAGGAACTGGGACTGGGGGAAGACCGGACAGCGTAGCCTGTCCCTCGAAGTCTGCATGGGAGACTTGCTGACCTCCCCTGTTCGCCGCGTTCCGTGGGTATCCGCCGCCAGGCTGCGTCTCCGATCAATGGCAACTGCAATTGTTCGCTTTTTTGCCATTTGCCATTTGCTATAGTGGGGCAGGAGCAATCCTGCGGGCCATTTCGGCACCGGACAGTCAATTTCCGATACAGATCGCGTTGCAAGGAAACGCCATGGCAATAGACTATTTCTTCCTGAAAGAGTCGGATATCTGTTTTGCCCGATACTCTGGAAGAATAGATATTTCGGATATCATAAAGAACTATGAAAAATATATCACCGACAGTTATTACAGGGCCGGTCGATCGGAATTGATCGATCTCACGGAATGCGAATTGGGCGAAGAAAACTTTGGCATACTGGGCCCTGTTGCGAACTATGTAGATCGTGCCAATACTGTCTTTCGGGCAACAACCCTGACCTCCCTGTATGCACCAGGCGACATCGCGCTCGAAATCGCGATGGAGTATCAAAGGATATGCCGCGACCTCGACTGGATCAGTGTTGTCGTGGCGAAGAGCCAGAGAGAAGCCCTCGAAAACCTCGCATTGCCGTACCCGGACTTCGCAACGTTGCTGAAGAGCGAAACCGTCGTGAAGCCGTCAGGCGCACGCTGAGATTCCCGCGCGTGAACCGTGGAAAACGAAACATCATCGCGTGACGTTCGCGAACACTGCCAAATGGCCATCGGAACCTTACGCGCATCCCCTCGGCAGGCGCTGAGCATTTCACCGCCGCACCCTTTTCCGCGATCATCTCCGTCGCCATGCGCCGTTTCTCGTCGATGGCGACGTCGTCCTGTGAGGAGTCGTGGTGGTAGTGGCAGAGTTCCGCCACGTCCGCACCGTCCCCGAATTCCCCATGACCGTCACCGGCAAGGCCCGGAAGGTCGAGTGCGGGCAGCGATGATGAAGGATCAAGGACTGAAGGAAGACCGGACAGCGTCGGTCGTGTGGTGGTCATCAACCGCTTCATCAACAGCACAAATTGATTGCAGCCAGCGGCCGGGCACGTGATGATCAACTCAAGCCGCTTTTATATGGAGCAACAATGCGCTTTCTCGGTTTTCTAATAGCAGGCCTTCTTGTGTTGCCAGTGATTGCATTCTCCCAAGGCAGGGTGGGCACCAGCATTGTCGATGGCAAGACTGTTGATCTGTACTCGGATTTCACATGGCGCTATCGCAGCGATCAGAGCGCAGATGCTGGCTGTGTTCGGATCAGTTCCGGCCTGAATTTCTGTGGCGCCGCGCAGGGGTGGAAACGCATAGGCGCAGCATCCAATGAAATTGCGTCACAATTCCGTCTCGATGACCGAAACTATGCAGTATTCGTTGTCGAACAACTGGGTTCTGAGGACGGTATGACCGTGCGGCATATGCGATCCTCAATAATACAGAATTTCTCTGTTGCAGCCGATATCTCGCCTGAAGACGTCATAGTACACGGTTCCGAGGATGGTGACTTCGGCGGAGAGACTTCCACACTCTTGATCTACTCAGGAGAATGGCAGGGCTTTCATGTGATTTATGCAAATACGGTAGTGATCACTGCGAACAGGACATTGCAACTCATCACCTATTCCGTTGCAGAGACTTTCACAGACCGTCACCGCAAGATGCACAGTGAATTTCTGTCCGCAATAAGGCTCGAATAGCAGACACTCGAGGAACGCAGAGTCCCCTCAGAACGTGACGCTCATCCCCTCTGCGGGTGCTGAACACCTGACATTGCTGCCCTTTTCCGCGATCATCTCCGTGGCCAGGCGCAGTTTCTCGTCGATGGCGGCATCGTCCTGTGACGGGTCGTGGTGGTAGAGGCAGAGTTCGCGGACTTCCGCCTTGCAGGCCAGTTCGACGACCTGACTGAGGCAGCTGTGGCCCCAGCCGACCTTGGAGACATATTCGTCGTCGGTGTAGGTGCTGTCGGTCACCAGCAGGTTCGCGCCCCGCACGAAATCGGCAAGCTGGTCCATGTACTCCGGCGAGTGGTACTCGGAATCCGGCAGGAACAGTTCATTGTCGGTGATGTAGCAGAAGCTGCGCTCGCCATATTCGACCCGGTAGCCGAGGCAATAGCCGGGGTGGGACAGCAGCATGGTGCGCACCTTCAGCCCGGCGACGTCATAGGTCCCCTCCCGCAGGTCGCGGAAGGTGACGCGGGCGCCGAACTCGCGAACCGTTATCGGGAAATAGGCCCCGTCCATCTGCGCCGAGACCAGGTCACCGATGCCCATGGAACCATGCGACGGACCGAGGATCTCGTAGTCGTTGCCGGTGACATACAGCGGCGCGAAGAACGGCAGGGCGTTGATATGGTCCCAGTGCGGATGGGAGATGAAGATCTTGCCCTCCGTCCTGGTCTTGCCAGCCTTCATCAGGCTGTCACCAACCTCCCGAATGCCACTGCCGGCATCGAAGACGAAGAACTGGCCGCGGGGAAAGTTGAGCGTGATGCAGTTGGTCTGGCCACCATATTTCAGGCTGTCCGGACCGGGCTTGGGCAGCGTGCCGCGCACCCCCCAGAACTTCACCTCCACGGTGTCGTTGAGGATGCGCTCCACCGTCTCCAGGAACAGGTCACCCTTGATCGGCTTCTGGATGAAGGCATCGGCACCAACCTCCAGCGCGCGGCGGCGGTCGTAGTCGAAGGCCTTGCCGGAAAAGACGAAGATGCGGGTATCGGCATGTGCCGGGTCTTCCCGCAGCCTCTGGGTCAGTTCCAGCCCGTCCATGTCCGGCATCATGATGTCGGTGACCACGCCATCCGGCTTCTCGCGCCGGATCGCCTCCAGCCCTTCGAGGCTGGATTGGAACACATCGACTGCATGCCCGGCTCGCTTCAGCAGCGCCGCCGCATGGCCTGCCGCAACCCGGTCATCATCAACGATGATGAAACGGCGCTGCTCAGCCGCGCCGAGATCATCTGGCACGTCGGCCCCTCCTGATTTCCTGTCCCCGGAGGACAGTATGAAATGAAACTGTCACAGATACAGCCCTTCGCGGGTGTGATGGCCGATCCGGGTCAGTTCGCAAAGACCTTCTGCAGCAATTCGGTCGTCCGCTTGGCCGGATTGGCGCGGATCGCCGCCTCCTCGACGGCCAGATAGTGGAAGATGCCGTCGAGACCGAGGTCGAGCACGTGACCGGTCAGATCGGCCCTCAGATCGGGGACCAGCGGCATGTTGCCAAACTCACCGACAGCATTCTCGTAGGTCTGGATGGCACCGACCTCGGAAAGGCTCCGGTCGACGACAGGCTCCATCTCCGCCAGCAGGCCGGGCGTCATGCGCTGACGGAAATACTGTGTCGCCGCATCCTTCGGGCCGTTCAGGATATTCATGGCGTCGTCGATGGTCATGCTGTCGACCGCATCGACAAACAGGTCGCGCGCCTTGACCGATGCCGTTTCGGCGGCGCGATTCAGGCGCGTCTCCAGGTCATCGAGCTGGTTCGACAGCCCCATGCGGTTCAGCACCTTCTGCGCGCGGGCCAGATTGTCGGGCAGTGGAATGTGAATAAGACTGTCACTCTCGAAGCCGCCCAGCGCACTGACTTGGTCGATCACGCGGGCGCTGCCGATGCGAAGTGCTTCCTTGAGACCGCGCCCGACCTCATCCGCACCGAGCGCTGAATCGGACGATGAACCACCGAGAGACGGGATGCTCTGCTTGGCACCGCCCAGCAGATCCTTGGCCTTGCCGAACAGGCTGTCCGCGGCAACAGGTGCCGAGAGCAGGGTCATCGCGAGCAGCAGGGCAATCTTGCGCATGTTCATTCTCCACATCACTGAGCCGGGGCCGTGATGATCATCTCAGTCACTGACGCATATGGAAAGTGGCGGCGTCTCCGCCTTGCGGAGATACCACGGCGACCCGGACAGCATGGATTGGGGGGTCGGGGATCCTGATTGCTGCCCGGGTCGTCGGGAGCCCGAGGGCTGGTCGTACAACAGCAAGCAACAGGCCAGAATCCGCCTGCACGGGAACCTTCCAGACAATTAACCAGCAGCAAAGCTGAGGTGAAACGAAGATTCGGACGCAAGATCGCGTACTTGGCCGGAATGCCGTCGGTCCGGGATTTTCCCGCAGTTGTCGGAAGTGTGATGACGGTTAACATCGCGCCGACGCGATTGACCTAACGCAAACTGTGAACAGCGATTGCAAATAGCCGTGATCAATGCTCCGAAACGCGACTGGCGGTGCATATTGGGACAACTGCAATGAATGAGCACAAGTGGTCGAGACGGCATTTCATCGGCCTCATGACCGCCAGTGCGGGCCTGTTGAGAGGTCCTGCGGCGGCGGGCGCCAGTTCCACGGCGCAGCCCGCATCCACAATTATGCCCGACGAGGCGTACCCGCACACACGCACCTTCATGCAATGGCCCACCAGCCGTGCTGTTCACACCGATCCGAATTTTTCTCGACTTCCTGCAGCAAGCCGTGGCGCGCATTGCCAACACGGTCGTGGCATTCGAGCCGGTGAACATGCTGATGCATCGCGATCAGATCGGCCGATGCGCGGGGCTTGCCCCTGAAGATCACGCGAATCCCTGATCCGACCCGGTCACGCGTCCGCACGCCGGATTTCGTTGCGTCATACGCGAACTACTACGTCTGCAACGGGGCGGCCGTCATGGCCGAGTTCGGCGACCCGGATGCTGACGCCGAAGCGCGGCGGGCCATTGGCCGGTTCCATCCCGAACGGGAAATCATTGCCATCAATGTCGACGCGGTCGGAATGGTCGGCGGTGGCATCCATTGCGCGACGCAGCAGCAACCCCGATCCCGCATGGACTGATCCCGCGCACCGACCGCGGCGATCTCAGACCGGCACCACGTGGAGATTCAGGCGCGTCCTAGCTCTTCTTGCGGAACGCATCCAGCGACACGACCTCGCCGGCCTTCTCCTCCGGAGTCCCCTCGTCACCTTCTTCGGCCTCCGGCGCATCCGCGTCCCCGGATTCCTCCGGCACCTTCATCGGCGCGAAGGCATTGCCGGCGGGCACCACGGACTCGCCGTCGATCTGGTCCATCTGCGGCTCGAACTGCAGACCGAACTGCACGCTCGGGTCGGCAAAGGAGGTGACGGCCGCATAGGGCACATGAATGCGGGTCGGCAGCTTGTTGAAGCTGAGCGAGACCTCGAAGAATGTCTCCTCCACCTTCAGATCCCAGTACTGGTGCTGCAGCACGATGGTCATGTCGTGCTCGTAGCGCTCCAGCAGGTGGTCAGGCAGTTCGACCCCCGGGAAACGGGTCAGGAACGTGACATAGAAATGATGATTGCCATGCAGCCCTTCGGTATTGGCGGCGTTCAGTGCACGCCGGACGACCCCGCGCAGGGCGTCCTCGACCATCTGAGCGTATTTCATCGTTCCCTCCGAAGTCGGTCGTCCGCACCGCGCTGCAATACCACCAGGGTCACGACAGTCCCGGACGCAAAAGAGTGGGGGGCTTCTGTTGCCCGGCGCCCCCCGGGCCGCGCTTGCTTAGCTATTAAGCAGCGAGCACCATTTCATTATCATTGGCACTTATCAAAGTTGGTCCGATACGGTGGTACCATGCCGGGCGAAAACCACACCTTTACTACGCACGTCGATCCTGTTTCGCCCCCATCGGGTCCCGTCGTCCCCGGCACATGGCCGGTTGGAGGGTTTGGTGGAGGCGCCGGGCACTGCCCCCGGGTCCGTTACGCCTATTTCGTATAGCGTTTATCGCCATAGTCGGTTGCCCGACAGCCCCTATATGGGCCATTTCGACGGCATTTCCTAGAGGGGTCACGCGGAATTCGGGATCGTCGAATCGCCAATTGCCCCTATCATCGTGCGCCCACGCTACCGGAGAACGCCCAGATGCCGCTGACACAGGACCAGATCGACGATATCGAGCGGATGCGGGCGGAAACGCAGCCCACGCGACGGGTTGTCTCCGCCGCGCTGGAGGATCAGCTCTACACTGCCGTTCCCCTGCTCGATCATGGCTTCGTGCGGGTCATCGACTACATGGGCGACGACAATGCCGTAGTGCAGGCGGCGCGTGTTTCATACGGGCGCGGCACCCGCAAGGTCAGCCAGGATGCCGGTCTGATCCGCTACCTGATGCGGCACCGCCACACGACGCCGTTCGAGATGTGCGAGATCAAGTTTCACGTCAAGCTGCCGATCTTCGTGGCGCGCCAGTGGATTCGCCACCGCACCGCCAATGTGAACGAATACTCCGCCCGCTATTCGATCCTGGACCGCGAATTCTACATCCCGGAGCCGGAGCAGCTTGCGTCCCAGTCGACCGCGAACCACCAGGGCCGTGGTGCCGTGCTGGAGGGGGAGGAAGCCGCCCAGGTCCTCGACATCCTGCGCAACGATTCCGCGCAGGTCTACGAGCACTATTCGGAGATGCTGAACGAGGGCACGGACGGTCAGCCACTGGATGCGAACAGGAGCGGGCTGGCGCGGGAACTGGCGCGGATGAACCTGTCGCTCAATTTCTACACCCAGTGGTACTGGAAGACGAACCTGCACAACCTGATGCATTTTCTGTCCCTGCGTGCAGATCCGCATGCACAATACGAAATTCGCGTCTACGCGGACGCGATGATCGAGATGATGCGGGCCTGGGTGCCGCTGACCACCGATGCGTTCGAGGAGTACCGGCTGGGAGGTATGCATCTGTCCCGCACCGCGGTCTCCATCGTGCGCCGGATGCTGGCGGGGGAGCAGGTAACGCAGGCAGATAGCGGCCTCTCGGCCCGGGAGTGGCGGGAAATGATGGGCGCGCTGGAGCGCGATTGAGCGTCGCGGCGCTGTCACCCGGCCCCGCGACAGGGACAAGGTCAGGTCAGATCACCCTTGCGGTACGGTTCTTGCGTCTCCTAGTGTCACCAGACCATTGACGACCGGCGCCCGCGCTCAGACGCGGACCGGTGCCGAGAACAGGGAATGCCGGACAGTGACGCAAGAGACCCGGACATGAGCGAGACCAGCGGCAATTTCGAGATCGGGGGGCGCGCGCCCTCCCTGCAGCAGATATTCGACAAGTGGCTGCAGGCCTTTGGCGGTGCCTGGCAGGCGGAAAGCGCCGAAGACCTGGCAGGGCTGTTCGACGCCGACGGCGCCTGGTTCGAGAGCCCCTTCGGGCCGCCGGTCAAGGGTGCCGAGGCCATTCGCGCGCACTGGCAACAGGCCTTGCAGGGTCAGGCGGACATCGTCTTCATGTATCGCATCCTGGCCACCAACGGCGACATGGGTGTGGCCCGCTGGGCCGCGCAGTTCGACCTGGTCGAGTCAGGGGTTCGCGTCGAATGCGACGGCATCATCGAATGTCGCCTGATGGCCAATGGCGCGGCACGGGTTGCCCGCATCTGGTGGCACAACCGTGAGGCCCCGGCGCGCAAGGATAACTGAGTACACCGCTCAGCATTCAGCTTGATGCTCCTCTGCACCAATAGTGTCTTGCGCTTCGTCCTGCCCAGCGCCATGACTCGGCCAACAGGGGAGGATTTCTCATGACGATCAAGGTCTACGACTGGCTTGCACATCACGCGATGTTTCGCGGTGAACACACCGCGCTGATCGATCTGGCAAGTGATCGCCGGTTTTCGTACATCGAAACCAATGAGCGCACGGGCCGCCTGGCGAGCTGGCTGTCACGCGATCTCGGCGTGCAGAAGGGGGATCGCGTTGCGGTGCTGGCCCCCAACACGACCGATGTCGTGGAAATCCAGTTCGCCTGTGCCAAGCTCGGTGCCGTCATGGTGCCGCTCAACTGGCGTCTGACGGTCTCCGAGCTGAGTTTCATCACCTCTGATTCCACGCCGAAGGTCATCGTTCACGGCAGCGAGTTCGCGGACACGGCGCGGGCAGTGGCCGAGAAGGTCGGGATTCCCCACATTGTCGAGACCACCTGCGACGGTGGCGACAGCCCCTATGAGCGCGGAATAGCGAGCCAAACCGAGCCAACGCCGATGACGGAGCTGACGCACGATGATCTGTGGACCATCATGTACACCTCCGGCACCACGGGGCTGCCCAAGGGCGCGATGATCACCCATGGCATGACGTTCTGGAATACCGTCAACCTGGGTTCTCCCCACCGCATCACGCCGGATTCGGTGCAACTGACCGTGCTGCCGCTGTTCCATACCGGCGGTCTCAACTGCTACACTAATCCGGTCATGCATGCGGGCGGCACGGTGCTGATCATGCGTACCTTTGACCCGATGACCGGACTGAAGCTGCTCGGTGATCCGGAACTCGGGATCACCCACTTCTTCGGTGTGCCGGCCAACTATCAGTTCATGGCACAGCTGGACGAATTCCCCGACACCGACCTCTCGCGCGTTCAGGTCGCGGGCGTCGGCGGTGCCCCGGTTCCCGTTTCCCTGCTGGAAACATGGGCCGCGCGCGGTCTCGGCCTGGCACAGGGCTTCGGCATGACGGAGACGAGCCCGACCGTTCTGGTGCTGGACGCGGGCGACGCCATGACCCGCCCCGGCTCGGCCGGCAAGCCCGCGCTGCACAACCAGGTGCGGATCGTGGACGAGAACGGCAACGACCTGCCGGTGGGCGAGATCGGCGAACTCTGGTGCAAGGGTCCCAACATCACCCCCGGCTACTGGAACCGCCCGGAGGCCACCGAGGCCGCGATCCAGGACGGCTGGCTGAACACGGGTGACGCATCGCGCTGCGACGCGGATGGCTTCTACTTCATCGTTGACCGCACCAAGGACATGTACATCTCCGGCGGCGAGAACGTCTATCCGGCAGAGGTCGAGAACGTGATCTATCGCCTGGACCAGATCGCGGAAGCCGCCGTGATCGGCCTGCCCGACGACAAGTGGGGGGAAATCGGCTGCGCCGTGATCGTGCTGAAGAAGGGCGCGGAACTCTCTGCGGACGCGCTGACGGCCTATTGCCGCGAGCATCTGGCGACCTTCAAGGTGCCGCGCCGTGTCGAGTTTGTGCAGACCCTGCCGCGCAACGCCACCGGCAAGGTGCTGAAACGGACGCTGAGGGACGATTTCGCAGCCGCCTGACGGCCTGCAGGAACAGTTTGACGTTCATCGAATGATGTATAAACTTCGCCGCACATCGAAGTGTGGAGAAGACTGATGCTGCGTACCCTCCTGCCTGCCGTTCTGGCCCTGACACTCACTGCCGGATCGGCGATGGCGGAGGCGCGTATCCGCGTCAGCGCCTCCATAGTCCCGATCCATGGACTGGTCGCTGCGGTCATGGAGGATGTGGCGGAGCCGGACCTGATCCTGCCGCCGGGGGCGTCGCCGCATGGCTACGCACTCCGGCCTTCAGGCGCGCTGGCCCTGTCCCGCGCGGACGTGATCTTTCGCGTCGGGCCATCACTGGAGGCCTTTCTGAACCGCCCCCTCGCCAACATCTCGAAGAAGGCGAGAGTTGTCGAACTGATCGATGCCCCGGGCATGCGGCTGCTGCCCGTCAGGGACAATGAAGCGTTCGAACCACATGACCATGATCACGGAGAGCATGCCGATCACGACGGGCACGATGATCACGAGAAGCATGCCGACCACGACGGGCACGATGATCACGAGAAGCATGCCGACCACGACGGGCACGATGACCACGAGAAGCATGCCGACCACGACGGGCATGAAGGAGAGGCAGACCAGCATGTCTGGCTGGACCCGCAGAACGCGATCGCCATCGTTCGCCATGTCGCCGAGGTTCTGGGTGAAGCCGACCCGACCAATGCCAGCATCTACAGCGCCAACGCGACGCGGACCATCCGGCGCCTGAACGAACTGGAGGCGAGGACAGCCGACAGGGTGGCGTCTGTAACCGGCCGCCCGTTCATCGTGTTCCATGACGCCTATCAGTACTTCGAGAACCGGTTCGGCCTGAGCGCCGCAGGCTCCATCGCGATCAACCCGGAGGTTGCGCCCGGTGCACGCCAGATCAGCCTGATCCGGTCCCGCATTACCGAACAGAACATTCACTGCGTACTGGCGGAGCCCCAGTTCAACAGCGACATCGTGAAGGCGCTGGCCGGATACGGTGGCATCAGTGTCGGCGTCATCGACCCCGTGGGCACCGACATCGGAGGTGAATCCAATGCCTACATGACGATGATCGAGAGGCTGGCCTCCGAACTGGCAACCTGCCTCAGTTTGGACGATTAGCATCCTCCCCACTATCGCCCGACTGCACTCTGAAGCTTTGCATTTCCGATTCTTTTTTTGATGCAATTCTATAAAGAATATCATTTCCCTTGTTGAAATGACTATCCGAAGGCTCTTGGCCCCGGACTTTCAATACTTGAAAATCTCTTTCAAGATCCTCTAAAACAGCTATCGCCTTATCTAAATCAATATCAGGCCACTCGACCTCGCGTGCGCGCTGCGCAATATATAAATATGAATGATGATTATGATTATGCTCCATAGCTAGTTTCTCATATCCGTTGTAATTCTGTATGATCCCGATATACAAACCTAGAGCAGCAGATATGACGGATAAAATTGTAAAACAAAGTGGTCCAAACTCCTGAATCCAGTTCGAACTTGAATCTACTGAGATATCAACTGGCGTTAATGTTGTAGATATGTAAGCAGCTAAGACAAATAAGATACCTAGTATTCCCGCTCTTACCTGCCATTTGAAATGTTTCACTGCAAGTCCACGGTACTCATCTGCCGCACATCTATGAGCAAATGCGTTTGATCTGGCTCGCTTCCAAATCTGCGCTATCTTCTTCTGAACAGACTCAACAGTACTGGAGGGTTGCTGAACTTCAAGCGAGACAGGATCATTCATAATATCCTCCCCAAAACTCGATCGACTAAGTTCGCACTAAAGGATCGGAAGATGGCCTTAGCGAGGTCCGAAGCAATTGCTTCGGAATTCGCCTGCCACACGCCATCCAAAAGCCCTCATGGGTACAACCAAATATGCAATACTCTCCAACGTTGGGAACGGCTTCATAAGCATCGGCCAAAGACGAAAATCGAACTCCACCTATCGCTTGTCTCATGTAGTCGATCGCTGCACGGGAAGGCACTCCATTGACTACATGAAAATGCTCGTGAGCGGAAGTAAAACCACTAGTACAAAACTCAGCGCGGCCTCTCTCAAAGAAGAGTGCTCTATCATCCTCTGAAACTCGCCCGTAAAGATTCAAAACAATATCCACCACATTGCTATCTTTGACGCTAGGCGACTGCCGACGACTAATCAACAAGACATGACGCGGACCAATAGGCTCCCGATCAATCACAATGTGATAATCGGGATCAGAAAAAAGTGGAGTTTCTTTCAGGATTCTTTCCACTGGAACATTCCCAATATCTATATCCAAGTGCTTCATTTCATATTCACTTTTATCAAAACAAGAAGGAACAAGGTAAGATGGGTACAATTGAACGCCGTACTGCCTCAACACCATGGCCGGATGGGAAAGCAGACCAAAGTCAACAGCGACTGGCATATCCAATTTTGAAAGCGAGCGCGCCACTTGGATCAGTTCAACTTCCGAACCACGTTGGGTCCGGAGTGCTACTCGAATGGGCGAGATACCGTCCCACGTTCCAATATCCTCTTCTCGTCTAATGATGTGAAAATTATTCAGGCTGGTTGAAGTGTCGCCAATCGAAAACCCTGGTCGAACATTGATGCACTGCAATGAATCAGATTCACCATCCCATACAGCATGCACATTTACAGGCAACGATCTGCCGCCCCTGTATTCAGAGAATGATTCCCAAACACGCATCATTTCACTAGCAAATATATTCAAATGTGCGTCATCTACCGGCGCAATATTTTGAACGATAGATTCGTCTGGCCCCTCAAATCTCGCAAGTCGATTGGAGCTAAAGCGATGAGCAACAATCTTTCCGCCCGAAAAAATTACTACATCGGGCTGAAGAGTATTATTACTTTCCCATATCCCTGGGACATGCTCTAAAAGTACGAAATTCTTATCTATCAGCATTTCGAAGGAACTGACAACATTCATATATTCATGAATTATTGTAGTATACCGCCGCCGCCTACGCGCCCTTATAAATTGAACCGCCTTATATTTATCTTTGACAAATTTTCTAGGAAGGCCAATGGATTTACCCTCAGAAAATCGGACTGTAAAAGGGCCAAGCCCCATGTCAGCGGAAGCAAGCGACGATTCAATACTATGTATTTTCGCGTATGGCCGGAATATCTTCATTTTCTTTGTAAAAAGATTATTTTTTTGAAAAAATTTCATTGAAGAAGCCTTGCGACCCAGATTTTTTTCTTGTGAAAAAACAAAATCCTCTCCAATATATTCCAAATTCACGGCGGAATTAGACGATTTTTTTCTTCCCACTTGAAGCAAAAACAACATTTTTTCCCGGACAGCAAACTCAATTACAATGGGCCATCCAAAATTTTTCCCTATTTCTTTAAAATTCATACCCCTAAAGGCGGATCTAAATTCATTCATTTCAGAAAAACTGAGTGAATTTCTTCCCTTTTCTTCGAATTTTCCACTTTTAATATTCAAAAATAGATTCGAGCATTCAATCCTTCCGGACATAATATCTTCTAGGCCACCAATACCAACTTCAGCAGATACAAACCCAGGCGACACTTCTGCGGTTCCACACAATGATGGAGGAAGCTCGCTTTGTACCAATACACCCATATGCGGAATATGTTGGTCAATTTTTGCGTGACTAAAATACGGCCTTAAACTTGAACTCCTAGCATTTTTTACTATTTTTTCGATAGCTAGAACTACATCTTCGGTACCATCTAGCCCACGAAAACTGTCAAACATTCCAAAAAAAATTCCTTGATCGTAGTTCTCATGAACAGACGAAGAGCGCACAATGATTGGGTAAGATTCATTCTCCTCAAGGAGCTTGCAAATAAAAGGAGACAATATTTCGATATATTTCTCCTTCGCATTTTGATAAGAAATACGGTTCGACAAATCGACAGAGATACAAAACCCCTTTGGAACTGGTATGCCTGCCCGCGAAGCTTTAGCGAGTGACGCTGACTTCATACCAAATCGGCCAAAATTCTGAGCAGCTAATTCGTCTAGCCAGACGATGCTTTTGTGGTCATCACTACGCATTGCAATGCATCTTCGCTCTTAGGTGACTGTCAAAAAATTCTTGGAGCTAGTTTCAAGTTAGCACACCTCGTTTGAAATTTGAAACCAGCGGGTGGCCACGGCTCATTGCGGGCGAGAATGATTTCCGATGAGTCGTTCTCGAGAGGTCAGAGCGAGAAGCCTTTG
>Ga0070728_10001011_pt1 | contig 46725 bp, 46 predicted proteins | sample tdDd471_FD_66723 | JGI IMG/M metagenome (GOLD analysis project Ga0070728, IMG submission 66723) | Marine sediment microbial communities from the Atlantic coast under amendment with organic carbon and nitrate - tdDd47.1 | ecosystem: Environmental > Aquatic > Marine > Coastal > Sediment | place... | reverse complement strand
GTCGAGACCGACGACCGCGGCGTCGCCCGCGTCACCCTGGCCCGGCCGGAGCGCCACAACGCCCTCAACGACACCATGATCGCCGAGCTGCGCCGGGCCGCCGACGCGCTCGGCAGCGACGACAGGGTCCGCGTGGTGGTGCTGACCGGCACCGGCAAGAGCTTCTGCGCCGGCGGCGACATCACCTGGTTCGCCAGGAACCTGGAGCGCTCGCGGTCCGAGCAGATCTACGAGAGCGGCGAGCTCGCCCGCATGCTGCTCGACCTGTACAGCCTGCCGAAGGCGCTGATCGGGCGGATCAACGGCCCGGCCTATGGCGGCGGCGTCGGCATGATCTCGGTATGCGACGTGGCGGTCGGCGCGCGCGGCGCCCGCTTCGGCCTGACCGAGGTCCGGCTCGGCCTCATCCCGGCCAACATCTCGCCCTACGTGGTCAAGCGCATCGGCGTCGCCAACAGCCGCGCCACCATGCTGTCCGGCGCCCTGTTCGACGCCGACCGCGCCGCCGCCATCGGCCTGCTGCACGAGGCGGTCGACCCGGCCGAGCTGGACACGCGGGTCGAGGCGGTGGTGGCCGACCATCTGGAGGCCGAGCCCAATGCGGTGGCCGACACCAAGAAGCTGATCGACTACGTCGCCCGGCACGCCATCGCCGACAGCATGATCTACACCGCCGACCGGCTGGCCGACGGCTGGGAGAGCGAGGCCGGCCGCACCGGCGTGCGCTGCTTCCTGGACAAGAAGCTGCCGCCGTGGCGGTCCGGCAAATGAGCATCCGCTCGGTCCTGATCGCCAACCGCGGCGAGATCGCGGCCCGCATCGCCCGGGCGTGCCGCGGCCTCGGCCTGCGGGTGGTGGCGGTGTACTCCGACGCCGACCGCGACGCCCCGCATCTGGCGCTCGCCGACGAGGCGGTGCGGATCGGCGGTGCCGCCGCGACCGAGAGCTACCTGGACGTCGCCGCGATCGTCGCCGCCGCCCGGGCGGCCGGCGCCGACGCGGTGCATCCGGGCTACGGCTTCCTGGCCGAGAACGCCGGCTTCGCGGCGGCCTGCGCCGAGGCCGGGCTGACCTTCGTCGGTCCGAGCCCGGAGGTGATCGCCCGCATGGGCTCGAAGACCGCCGCCAAGGTCGCGGCCGAGCTGGCCGGCGTCGCGGTGGTGCCGGGCTATCACGGCCGCGACCAGGACGACGCGGTGCTGGCCGCCGAGGCGGCCCGGATCGGCTTCCCGCTGATGATCAAGGCCAGCGCCGGCGGCGGCGGCCGCGGCATCCGCCGGGTCGACGGGGTCGAGGCGTTCGCCGATGCCCTGGCCCTGGCCCGCGGCGAGGCCGGTTCGGCGTTCGGCGACGACACCGTGCTGCTGGAGCGTTGCATCGAGCGGGCCCGCCACGTCGAGGTCCAGATCCTGGCCGACCACCACGGCAACGTCGTGCACCTGTTCGACCGCGACTGCTCGATCCAGCGCACCAACCAGAAGCTGGTCGAGGAGGCGCCGGCGCCGAACCTGCCGGCCGCCACCAGGCAGGCCATGCTCGACCAGGCGGTCGCCCTGGCCCGGCACATCGGCTACCGCAACGCCGGCACCGTCGAGTTCGTCTACGACGTCGAGCGCCAGCGCGCCTGGTTCCTGGAAATGAACACCCGGCTGCAGGTCGAGCACCCGGTCACCGAGGCGGTCACCGGCATCGACCTGGTCGAATGGCAGATCCGCGTCGCCGACGGCGAGGAACTGGGCTTCCGCCAGGACGAGGTACGCTGCGACGGCCACGCCATCGAGGCCCGGATCGCCGCCGAGGACCCGGCCGCCGGCTACCGCCCGCAGACCGGCACGGTCACCGGCTACGTCGAGCCCGCCGGCCCCGGCATCCGGGTCGACAGCGGCATCGCCGACGGCTCGACCGTCACCCCGCACTACGACTCCATGCTGGCCAAGGTGATCGCCCGCGGCGCCGACCGCGAGACCGCCCGCCGCCGGCTGCGTTCGGCCCTCGGCGACCTGCGGGTCGACGGAATCCGGACCAACCGGACGTTCCTGGCCGAGGTCCTCGACCTCGACCGGTTCCGCACCGCGAGCCACACCACCGCGCTGCTGGCCGCGAGCTACCCCGACGGCTGGACCGCCCCGGCTCCGCGTCGCCGTGCCGTCGGCGAGGCGGTGCTGGCCCATGCCCTCGCGCAATCGACCGCCGACGACGGCTCGGCCCCGCCCTGGCGATCGCTCGGAGCGTGGCGGGTCACCGCGCCGGCCGGTCGCAGCGGCGCCGGCCACTGGCTGGTCGCGGTCGACGGCGCCGTCCCCGAGGCGGCGACGATCGCCGGCCGCGACACCGGCCGCCGGGTCGAGATTGCGGGCGCGACGGCGCTCGACGCGCAGGGCGTGGCCTGGCGCGACGGTGTGCTGGGCTACGAAGAGGCCGGGCGCCGGCACCGGGTCCGGCTCACGGTCGACGGCGGCCGGGTGTGGCTGCCCGGCGGGGCGGAGGTCGTGCTGACCCGCCCGGGCCGGGCGCCGGCCGACACCGATTCCGCAGCCGGCGACACCCGGATCCGGGCGCCGATGCCGGGCAAGCTGGTCGAGGTCCGGATCGCGGTCGGCGACGTGGTGACCGCTGGCCAGACCGTCGCCGTGGTCGAGGCCATGAAGCTGTTCCAGGAGCTGAAGGCGCCGGCCGGAGGCACCGTCGCCGCCGTGCACCGCCACGCCGGCGAGGCCGTCGACGGCAACACCGTGCTGATCGAGATCGATATTCCCGACCCGGGGCCCGACCGTGAGCCTGACCGGGAGCCCGACCGGAGGACCGCATGACCGAGAGCCTGTACTTCGGCGACGAGCACAACGAGCTGCGCCGCCAGATCCGCCGTTTCGTCGAGGTCGAGGTGGTGCCGCACGGCGAGCAGTGGGAACGCGACGGCGCCACCCCGCGCGAGGTGCTGCGCAAGATGGGCGAGCTCGGCTTCCTCGGCATCCGCTACCCGGAGGCCTATGGCGGCTCGGCCATGGACACGCTGGCGACCATGGTGCTGTCGGAGGAGCTCGGCCGGTCGACCTTCGGCGGCTTCGCGATCACCGTGCTGGTGCACACCGACATGGCGTCGCCGCACATGGCCAACGCCGGCTCACCGGAGCAGCAGGACCGCTGGATGCCCGGCATCGTCTCGGGCGAGTTGATCACCGCGGTGGCGGTGACCGAGCCCGACGCCGGCTCCGACGTCGCCGGCATCCGCACCCGCGCCGTCCGGACCCGCGGCGGCTGGCTGCTGAACGGCTCCAAGATGTTCATCACCAACGGGGTGAACGCGAACCTGACCTTCGTCGCCGCCAAGACCGACGCCGCCAGGACCGAGGAAGGGGGCCCGCGCTCGCGCTCGGTCACCATGTTCATCGTCGAGAAGGGCATGGAGGGGTTCCGGGTCGGCCGGGCGCTCGACAAGATGGGCTGGCGCAGCTCCGACACCGCCGAGCTGGTGTTCGAGGACTGCTTCGTGCCCGACGCCAACGTACTGGGCGAGGTGCACCGCGGCTTCTACGCGATCATGCGCAACTTCCAGAACGAGCGGCTGGTGCTCGGCGCCCAGGCCCTCGGCGAGGCCTCGAAGGCGCTTGAGATGACCATCGACTACGTCCGCCAGCGCAAGGCATTCGGCGGCACCCTGTGGGACAAGCAGGCGATCCGCCAGCGCCTCTCCCAGCGCCTGGCCGAGGTCGAGGCCGGCCGCCAGCTGCTGTACCACTCGGCCTGGCTCGACACCCAGGGGCGCGACTGCGTCAAGGAGGTGTCGATGGTGAAGGCCTACTGCGGCGAGCTGGTGAACCGGGTGATGTACGACTGCCAGCAGTTCCACGGCGGCTTCGGCTACATGCGCGAGGCCCCGATCGAGCGCATGGTCCGCGACGCCCGGGTGCAGGCGATCGGCGGCGGCGCCACCGAGGTGATGCTGGAGGAGGTCGCGAAGCGGGTGTAGCGCCCGTCGCGCTTGCCGCATGGGTCCCGGCTCTTCGCTTCGCTACGGCCGGGATGAGGCCGTTGTGAGGTGCCCCCCTACCCCCCTCATCCCGGCCGCAGCGGCGCCGCCGCGGAGAGCCGGGACCTACACGCCGGCGAGATCCTCGGCGTAGGCGAACAGGGCGGGCATGCCGCCGGTGTGCAGGAACACCACCGTTTGATCCTTTCCGATCTTCCCCGACCGGATGTGCGAGATCAGGCCGGCCATGGCCTTGCCGGTATAGACCGGGTCCAGGAACAGGCCCTCGGTCGACGCCACCAGGCGAACCGCCTCCCGGCATTCCGGGGTCACCACGCCGTAGTTCGGGCCGACGAAGCTCTCGTCGCTGTCGACGTCGGTCGGCGCGATCAGCGGCTCGATGCCGAGATGCCCGGCGGCGGCGTTGGCGATCCGGGCGATGTCGGTCCCGCGGTCCTCGTCCCAGCGCACCGGGCTGAAGCCGACGATCCGGGTCGGCAATCCGAGCAGTTTGGACCCGAGCAGCAGCCCGGCCGGGGTCATGTTGGCGCCCGCGAGGTAGACCGCGTCGGCCCGGATGCCGCGCTCGGACAGCTGGGCGTCGAGCTCGGCCATCGCCGCGACGTAGCCGACCGTCGAGATCGACAGGGTCTCCAGGTCGAACGGCGAGATCAGGTAGGGGTTCCGGCCCTCGGCCCGCAGCGCCGCGACCCGCGCGTCGAGCAGCGGCGGCAGGCGCTGGATGTCGTCGATGTCGACCACCGTCACGTTGGCGCCCATCAGGTGGTCGAGCAGCAAATTGCCCTGCACCGCCGGGCCCTTGATGCCGTGCACCAGGGTCAGGTCGACCTTCAGGCCGAACCGGCAGGCCGCCGCGGTGATCTGCCGGCACCAGTTCGACTGGGTATAGGCCCCGGCCACGATGACGTCGCAGCCGGACGCCAGGATCCGCGGGAACAGGAACTCGAGCTGGCGGACCTTGTTGCCGCCGAACGCCAGCCCGGTCATGTCGTCGCGCTTCACCAGGATACGCGGGCCGCCGAGCGCCCGGCTCAGGGTCGGGCAGTCGTCGAGCGGCGTCGGCAGGGACGCCAGGCCGACCCGCGGCAACCGCCCGATCCTCGCCTGCAACTCGGCGCGGTTCATGCGGGGTGCGTCGTTCTCTGGCATGCCGACCTCCGTTGCATTCGGGGAAAGAGTAGTCGGCTCGCCGTTTGGCCGGAAGTGCCGCGGATACCTCCCCTTTCCTGTCGTCATTCCGGACGGACGCGCCGCCCCGGCGCGGCCGAGCCGGAACCCACGGAGCGACGGGCATCCGCGGCGGCGGGTGGGTTCCGGATGCGCTCCGCCTACGGCGGTCCGCTCCGGAATGACGGCATGATGGAGGGCATCCTGCGTGGTCGGCCCACCTGCCTATTCGGCGCCCGCCGCGATCGCCCGCAGCCCCTCCCGATAGGTCGGATAGCTCAACGCCACCCCGAGTTCGTCGCGCAGGCGCGCCGTGTCGAGGCGCTTGCACTCGGCGTAGAAGCTGCGGGCCATGTCGCTGAGCTCGGCCGAGTCGATTCCGATCGGCGCCGGCGGCTCGACGCCGACCAGCGACGCCGCGAACCGGATCGGGTCGCCCGGCGAACAGGCCTCGTCGTCGGCGACGTTGTAGATCCCGCCGTGCCGCGGCCGCGCCATCGAGGCGAGCAGGACGGTGCCGATGTCGTCGACGTGGATGCGATTGAACACCTGGCCCGGCTTCTCGATGATCCGCGCCTTGCCGGCCTTGAGCGCCGCGATCGGGTTGCGACCCAGGCCGGGGCCGTAGATCCCGGCGATCCGGAACACCTGGACCGCCACCGCGGTGCCGTCGAACGCCGCCAGCCAGGCCCGCTCGGCGGCGGCCCGCCGCTCGCCGCGGGCCGAGCCCGGGGTCGGCGCCTCGTCCTCGCGCGCCCAGCCGCCCCGGCGGTCGCCGTACACCGCCGGAGTCGAGAGGTAGCCGACCCAGCGCAGGCTCGGGCCGGCCCGCAAATCGGCGGCGTGGTGCAGCAGCGGCGGCGCGCCCTCGGCGGTCGGCGGGATCGAATCGATCACGTGGGTGACGCTGTCGAAGGAGCGGTCGGCCATCGGTGCGCTGCCGTCGAACACCCGCACGGCGATGCCTTCTTCCGCCGCCAGCGCCGCCGCCTTGCCGGCGTCGCGCACCGTGCCGGACACCTGCCAGCCCGCGGCCTTCAGCCGGCGCGCCAGCCTGAGCGCGGTGTAGCCGAGCCCGAAGAAGAACGCGTGACCGGCAGCGATGGTCGGTTCCGGCAAAGCGGGCATGGTTGCGGTCCTCCAGCCTCGGGGTCTAGAAACACGGTCCACGGCCCGGGACACGCCAGTCGTGACGGGCGCCCCGAGATGACCTCGAGGGGCCGGATATATCGCAAGCGATATCCGCGGCAACCTGTACCGGGCGATGATGCGGCCTGTCCGCCTCGTCCCGCCGGCGCGTTGTCAGCGGTCGGAGGGATGGGAATGAGCAAGCTCGGCGTGATGATCTGCGGCCACGGCAGCCGCGACCAGGGGGCGGTGGACGAATTCGCCGCGGTCTCCCGCAAACTCAAGGAACGGCTGGCCGACCGCTACCCGGTCGACTACGGCTATCTGGAATTCGCCACCCCGATCATCCGCACCGGGCTCGATGCCCTGCGGGCCCAGGGGGTGACCGAGGTGCTGGCGGTGCCGGGCATGCTGTTCGCCGCCGGCCACGCCAAGAACGACATTCCGTCGGTGCTGAACACCTACGCCGCCCGGCACGACGGCTTCTCGATCCGCTACGGCCGCGAGCTCGGCATCGACACCCGCATGCTGCACGCCGCCGGCGACCGCATCGAGGAGGCGCTGAAGGCGGCCGGCGACGGCGTGAAGCGCGAGGAAACGCTGCTGATGGTGGTCGGGCGCGGCGCCAGCGACCCGGACGCCAACTCCAACGTCGCCAAGGTCACCCGCATGCTGTGGGAGGGCATGGGCTTCGGCTGGGGCGAGACCTGCTATTCCGGCGTCACCTTCCCGCTGGTCGAGCCCGGGCTGGAGCACGCCGCCCGGCTCGGCTTCAAGCGCATCGTGGTGTTCCCGTACTTCCTGTTTACCGGCATCCTGGTGCAGCGGATCTACGACCTGACCGACGTGGTCGCCGCCCGCCACCCCGACATCGAGTTCGTGAAGGCGCCGTACCTGAACGACCACGAGATGGTGCTGCGGACCTTCGAGGCCCGCATCCAGGAGATCCTGGAGGGTACCGGCAACATGAACTGCCAGATGTGCAAGTACCGCGAGCAGGTGCTGGGCTTCGAGGCCGAGACCGGCCTGCCGCAGGAGAGCCACCACCACCACGTCGAGGGCATCGGCAGCGGCGGTCACTCGCACGATCACGACCATGGGCACGACCATGGGCACGGGCATTCGCACGATCATGATCACGGGCACGGCCACGGGCACTCCCACGAACACGGCCACTCGCATGATCACGATCATGATCACGATCATGATCACGGGCATGACCATCATCACCACCCGTACCCGCACGCCGACCACCCGCTCGGGCCGAAGACCCTGAAAACCGGGTACAAGCTCGGCGGCGAGTAGGCGGAAATGGGCGCCCGTCGCACCGTGGGTTCCGGATGCATCCCGCCTTCGGCGATCCGCTCCGGAATGACGCCAAAGTGGGGGACCGCCGCGACCTCCCCTCTGCAGCCGTCATTCCGGACGATGCGGGCCGCGACCGCGGACCGGATCGAGCCGGAACCCACCCGCCGCAGCGAGGCCGGGAGCGAGGCGCCGCGCCATGCCTGACCGGGATTGGATCACCGACCCGCAGGAGATCACCCGCCGCTCGTTCGAGATCGTCACCGCCGAGGCCGACCTGTCGCGCTTCGACCCGGCCGAGCGCGGCGTGGCAACCCGGCTGATCCATTCCTGCGGCATGGTCGAGATCGCCCCCGACCTGCGGTTCGCCCCCGGTGCCGTGGTGGCCGGCCGCGAGGCGCTGGCGGCCGGCGCGCCGATCCTGGTCGACGCCCGCATGGTCGAGGCCGGCATCACCCGTGCGAGGCTGCCGGCCGGCAACCGGGTGATCTGCACCCTCGACGACCCGCGGGTCCCCGACTTGGCGAAGCGGGCCGGCCTGACCCGCTCGGCGGCCGCGGTCGACCTCTGGGTGCCGCACCTGCCGGGCGCGGTGGTGGCGATCGGCAACGCCCCGACCGCGCTGTTCCGGCTGCTCGAGCTGGTCGCCGAGGGTGCGGCGCGGCCGGCCGCGATCCTCGGCTTCCCGGTCGGCTTCGTCGGGGCGGCGGAGTCGAAAGATGCACTGGCATCGACTGCGTTGCCCTACCTGACCCTGCTCGGCCGGCGTGGCGGCAGCGCCATCGCCTCGGCCGCGGTCAACGCGCTCGCCCGGGAGGGGATCTGATGGTGACGCCCCAGCCACCCGTACCCTGGCTGAGCATCGTCGGCATCGGCGAGGACGGGCCGGACGCCCTGTCGCCGGCGGCCCGCGCCCTGGTCGACCAGGCCGAGGTGCTGATCGGCGGCGACCGCCACCTGGCGATGCTGCCGGCCGACGACACCCGCCGGCGCATCCCCTGGCCGTCGCCGCTGCGCGCCCTGGTCGAGACCATCGAGAGCCTGAAGCCGCGCCGGGTCTGCGTGCTGGCGACCGGCGACCCGTTCTGCTTCGGCATCGGCACCACGCTGGCCCGCCGCATCCCGCTCGACGAGATGGTCGTGGTTCCCGGCGTCTCGGCCCGCACCCTGGTGTGCAGCCGGCTCGGCTGGCCGCAGCACACCACCCGGCTGCTGACCCTGCACGGGCGGCCGCTGGCGCTGCTGGAGCCGCACCTGCAGCCGGGCGCCCGGCTGATCGTGCTGTCAGAGGACGCGACCACGCCCGCCGCCATCGCCGCCCGGCTGACCGAGCGCGGCTTCGGGCCGAGCACGATGACCGTGCTGGAGCGCATGGGCGGCCCGGCCGAGCACCGGCTCGACGGCCGCGCCGACGCCTGGGCCCACGCCCCGGGCGAGGATTTCAACACCGTCGCCGTCACCGTGACCGCCGGGCCGGACGTCCGCCCGCTGTCGACCCTGGCCGGCCTGCCGGACGACGCCTTCAGCCATGACGGCCGGATGACCAAGCGCGAGGTTCGCGCCGTCACCCTCGCCGCCCTCGCCCCGAATCCCGGCGAGCTGCTGTGGGACGTCGGGGCCGGCTGCGGCTCGGTCGCCGTGGAATGGATGCGTTCGCATGAACTGAACCGGGCGATCGCCGTCGAGCCGAAGCCCGAGCGCCGGGCGATGATCGCCGGCAACGCCGAGCGGCTGGGCACGCCGGGCCTGAATATCGTCGACGGCGCCGCCCCGGCGGCGCTGTCCGGTCTCGAACCGCCGGATGCGGTGTTCATCGGCGGCGGCGCCTCGGAGCCGGGCGTGATCGAGGCCTGCTGGGCGGCACTGAAGCCCGGCGGCCGGCTGGTCGCCAACACCGTCACCCTGGAGAGCGAGGCGGTGCTGCTGGCCAAGCACGCCGAGATGGGCGGCGAGCTGGTGCGGATCGCGGTCGAGCGGGCCACGCCGGTCGGCCCGTATCGCGGCTGGCGCCCGCTGATGCCGGTGACCCAGTGGCGCATTGCGAAACCCTACGGAGCGGCCAAGTGAGCGGAACCCTGTACGGCCTCGGCGTCGGGCCGGGCGACCCGGAGCTGCTGACCCTGAAGGCGCTGCGCCTGCTGCGCTCGGTCGACGTCGTCGCCTATCCGGCGCTGGAGGACGGCGACAGCCTGGCTCGCGCCATCGTCGCCGAGCACCTGCCGGACGGCGTCGAGGAATACGCCATCCGCATCCCGATGACGGTCGCCCGAGCGCCGGCCCAGGCGGTCTACGACGTCGCCGCCGAGCATCTGGGCGCCGCCCTCGACGCCGGCCGGTCGGTCGCCGTGCTGTGCGAGGGCGACCCGTTCTTCTACGGCTCGTTCATGTACCTGTTCGGGCGGCTGGCCGAGCGCCACCGGGTCGAGGTGGTGCCCGGCGTGTCGTCGCTGACCGCCTGCGCGGCCCGGCTCGGCAGCCCGCTGGCGGCCCGCAACGACACCCTGGCGGTACTGCCGGCGCCGCTTTCCGACGAGGTGCTGGCAGCCCGGCTCGACGGGGTCGACGCGGCGGCGATCATCAAGGTCGGTCGGCACTTCCCGCGGGTCCGCGCCCTGCTCGACCGGCTCGGCCTCGCCGACCGCGCCCGCTACGTCGAGCGCGCGACCATGGGGACCGAGCGGATCCTGCCGCTGGACGCGGTCGAGAGCGATGGCGCCCCGTACTTCTCCACCATCCTGATCCACCGCCGCGGCGAGGCCTGGTCGTGAAGCCGGACATCATCAGCGTCACCGCCTCCGGCCGGGCGACCGCCGAACGGATTGCCGAGGCGACCGGCGGCCGCACGGTCGAGCCGAAAGCCGGGGTCGCCGAGGCCCTGCGTGCGGCTTTCCGCGACGGCCGGCCGGCGGTGCTGGTCGGGGCCGCCGGCATCGCGGTGCGGGCGCTCGCCCCCCTGGTCGCCGACAAGACCGAGGAGCCGCCGGTGCTGGCGGTCGCCGAGGACGGCTCGGCGGTGGTGCCGCTGCTGGGCGGCCACCGCGGCGCCAACGACCTGGCCCGGACGATCGCCGAGGCGCTCGGCGTCCGGCCGGCGATCACCACCGCCAGCGATTTGCGATTCGGGGTTGCGCTGGACGCGCCGCCGCCGGGCTGGACCTTGGCCAACCCGCACCGCCACAAGGAGGCCGCCGCCGCCCTGCTGAAGGGTGCCGCCGCCCGGGTCGAGGGCCACCTGCCCTGGGTCGAGGCGTCGGCGATCCCGCAGGCCGCGGACGGCGCCGTCGCCCTGGTCGCCAGCACAAGGCGGGTCGAGGACCGGCTGGACCGCCTCGTCTACCACCCGGCGTTGCTGGCGCTCGGGGTCGGCTGCGAGCGCGGCTGCGACCCGGACGAGCTGTGGAACCTGGTGCGCGCGACCCTGGCCGAGGCGCGGCTGGCGCCGGAGTCGGTCGCCTGCGTGGTGTCTCTCGACCTGAAGGCCGACGAACCGGCAGTCCATGCAGTCGCATCGAGACTCGGCGTGCCGGCCCGGTTCTTCGACGCCGCCCGGCTGGAGGCCGAGACCCCGCGGCTCGCCAACCCGTCCGAGGTGGTGTTCCGCGAGGTCGGCTGCCACGGCGTCGCCGAGGGCGCGGCGCTGGCCGCCGCCGGCCCGGACTCGAAGCTGGCGGTCGAGAAGCGCCGCTCGGCCCGCGCCACCTGCGCGGTCGCCGAGGCGCCGGCGCCGATCGACGCCGCGACCGTCGGCCGGGCCCGCGGGCTGGTCGCGGTGGTCGGCACCGGCCCCGGCACCCCGGACTGGCGCACTCCGGAGGTCGACGCCCTGGTCGCGGCCGCCGACGACCTGATCGGCTACGACCTGTATCTCGACCTGCTCGGCCCAGCCGCCCCCCATGCCCGGCGCCACGCCTTCCCGCTCGGCGCCGAGGAGGAACGGGCGCGCGCCGCCCTCGACCTGGCCGCGACCGGGCGGAACGTGGCCCTGGTGTCCTCCGGCGATCCCGGCATCTACGCCATGGCGACCCTGGTGTTCGAGCTGCTCGACCGGGCCGACCGGCCGGACTGGCGCCGGGTCGAGATCCGGGTGGCACCCGGCATCTCCGCCCTGCAGGCGGCGGCGGCGCGGATCGGCGCCCCGCTCGGCCACGACTTCTGCACGATCTCGCTGTCCGACCTGCTCACCCCGTGGGAGGCGATCGAGGGCCGCATCCGGGCCGCCGCCGAGGGCGACTTCGTGGTGGCGTTCTATAACCCGGTGTCCAAGCGCCGCCGCACCCAGCTGCACGCCGCCCGCGGCATCCTGCTGGAACACCGCCCGGCCGACACCCCGGTGGTGCTGGCCCGCTCGCTCGGCCGGCCGGAGGAGACGGTGACCGTCACCACGCTCGCCGGCCTCGACCCCGAGACCGTCGACATGCTGACGGTCGTGCTGGTCGGCTCGTCGGCGACCCGGGCGGTGGCGCGCGGCGACGGCGGCACCTGGGTCTACACGCCGCGCGGCTATGCCGGGAAGGCCGGCTCGGTGCTGGCCGGAAAGGACGAGACATGACCGTGCATTTCATCGGCGCCGGGCCGGGCGACCCGGACCTGCTGACGATCCGCGGCCGCGACCTGATCGCGCGCTGCCCAGTCTGCCTGTATGCCGGCTCGCTGGTGCCGGCGGCGGTGGTGGCGCACGCCCCGGCCGACGCCCGGGTGGTCGACACCGCCCCGCTGACCCTCGACGAGATCCTGGCGCTGATCGAGGCCGCTCATGCCGAGGGCAAGGACGTCGCCCGGGTGCATTCCGGCGACCCGTCGCTGTACGGCGCCATCGCCGAGCAGATCCGCCGGCTGCGCGAGCTCGGCATCCCGTTCGACATCACCCCGGGCGTGCCGGCCTTCGCCGCCGCCGCCGCCGCCCTCGGCACCGAGCTGACGGTGCCGGAGGTGGCGCAGACCGTCATCCTGACGCGCACGGCGATGAAGTCGTCGCCGATGCCGGAAGGCGAGGAGCTGGAGAACCTGGCGCGCACCCGCGCGACCCTGGCCATCCACCTGTCGATCCGCAACCTGCGCGAGGTGCGCCGGGTGCTTGCGCCGCACTACGGCGACGACTGCCCGGTCGCCGTGGTCTACCGGGTCGGCTGGCCGGATCAGCAGATCCTGCGCGGCACCCTCGCCGACATCGCCGGCAAGGTGCGCGAGGCCAAGATCACCCGCACCGCGCTGATCCTGATCGGGCCGGCGCTGGACGCCCACGGATTCCGGGACTCCGCCCTTTACGACGGCGCCCATGCCCATATCCTGAGGCCGGTCCGGCGCACCGCCGGAGACTGAACAGCCATCCCGAGACCGTCATGCCGACGCCGAGACGGGGCCTGCTGCGGCCGGCCGCTGAGTCCGACTTTCCCCGCCTGTACGAGATCTGGAGCTCGGTCGACGAGCACCGCTTCCGCGAGGACTGGGAGCGGTTCGTCGAGACCGCGACCGGCATGCTCGCCGGCAACCGGGTATGGGTGTGGTCGGACGGCGCGCAGGTGCACGGCTTCGCCGCCGCCGACCCGGCCAGCGCCGAGATCGCCGCGGTCTACGTCCATCCCAGGTCCCAAGGCCGCGGCATCGGCCGGGCCCTGTTGCGCAAGTGCTGCGACGGCCTGATGAAACGCGGCCACCGCCACGCCTGGCTGGTGACCTCGCCCGGCACCCGGGCCGAGCGGATCTACCGCGACGCCGGCTGGCAAGACGCCGGCATCGAAGCCAGCGGCGCGATCAAGCTGCGCAAGCGACTGGTGGCGTAGGACGGCACACGCCGGGCGCTTCGTGGGTTCCGGATGCGTCCCGCCCCGGGCGGTCCGCTCCGGAATGACGTCAGAACGGGGGGAGACGCCCACCCACATTGACGTCATTCCGGCCGAAGCGGCGCAGCCGCGTAGAGCCGGAACCCACCAAGCGACGGGCACCTAACGCAGGATCGCCCCTCGAACCCACGCCACCGCGTCCTCCACCCCTTCCGCCACCGGCGGTTCGGGCGGCGGCGGCCGGCGGATCATCAGCACCGGCAGGCCGAGCTCGCGCGCCGCGTCCAGCTTGGCGCGCCCCGAGGCGCCACCGCTGTTGCGGCAGACGATCGCGGCAACGCCCTCGCGCCGCAGCAGGTCCAGTTCGGCGGTCCGGTCGAACGGGCCGCGGCCCGTGACCACGCGACAGCCCGGCCACGGCGGCTCGACCGGGTCGACGGTCCGGAGCACGAACCGCAGGCCGGACACCGTCGCGAACGCCGCCACCCGCTGGCGGCCGAGCGCCAGGAACACCGTCGCGCCCGCCGGCAGGCCGAGTCCGGCCAACACGAATGCAGATGCATCTTCATCGTCGACCGGAATCCAGCGGTCGCCCGCCTCCGGCTGCCACGCCGGCCGCACCAGCGCCAGCCGCGGCATGCCGGTCAGCCGCGTCGCCTCCACGGCGTGCGCCGAGATCTGCCGGGCGAACGGGTGCGTAGAGTCGATCAGCGCCGCGTAGCCGCCGTCACGGAGATGCTCCGCCAGCCCCTGCGGCCCGCCGAAGCCGCCGACCCGCACCTCGCCCGCCACGGCGGCCGGCTCGGCGGTCCGGCCGGCCAGCGCGGTCACCGGATCGGCGATCCCACGCTCGACCAGCGCCGATGCCAGCGCCCGTGCCTCCTCGGTGCCGCCCAGGATCAGGACCCGCCTAGCCACCGGCCTCTCCGACCACCCGGCCCTCGCGATCGACCACCAGCAGCTCGACCGCGACCGGCGCGCCGCGCAGCGCCGCGAGCGCCGTGGCAAGGGCCAGCTCGGCGATCCGCTGGGCGATCGGGATGCCGGCTGCGGTCGCCAGCCCCAGCACCTCGGCCGCGGTGTTGGCGCCGCGTGCCGCTGCCACCAGGTCGTCGTCGCCCCCCAGATCGGCGAGCTGTCCCGCCAGCCAGTCCATGCCGACCTGGCTGCGGCCGGAATGCAGGTCCAGATGGCCCTCGGCCAGCTTGGCGAACTTGGCGAAGCCGCCGGCCAGGGTCAGGTCCGGCACCGGGTGGTCGCGCAGATACTTCAGCAGCCCGCCGGCGAAATCGCCCATGTCCAGCCAGGCGGTCTCCGGCAGGTCGTGGCGCCGCCGCACGGCGTCCTCCGAGGTCGAGCCGGTGCAGCCGACCACGCGCTGCAGCCCGGTCGCCCTGGCCACGTCGATGCCGCGGTGGATCGAATGGATCCAGGCGGCGCAGGAGAACGGCACGACCACGCCGGTGGTGCCGAGGATCGACAGCCCGCCGACGATGCCGAGCCGCGGGTTCCAGGTCTTCGCGGCCAGCGCCTCGCCGCCGGGCACCGACACCGCGATCTCGAGGTCGCCGGCATCGCCGTGCGCCGCCGCCACCTCGGCGACGACCTCCCGCATCAGCCGGCGCGGCACCGGGTTGATCGCCGGCTCGCCGGGCGGCACCGGCAGGCCCGGCAGGGTCACGGTGCCGACCCCGTCACCGGCCCGAAAGCTCACGCCGCTGCCCGCCGCCCCGCGCCGGACCGTGGCTATCACCGTGGCGCCGTGGGTGACGTCCGGGTCGTCGCCGGCGTCCTTGACGATGCCGGCCGACGCCCAGCCGTCGCCGGCCGCCTCGCGGGCGAGCGCGAAGGCCGGCTGCTCGCCCTTCGGCAGCCGGATCGACACCGGGTCGGGGAACGCGCCGGTCAGCAGCGCAGTGTACGCCGCCTTGGTCGCGGCGGTCGCACAGGCGCCGGTCGTCCAGCCGCGCCGCAGGGGTCCTTCGGGCTTGCGGGCCATGGCGCGGTTGTAGCGCGGCAGGCCAGCCCTGGGCCAGCGCCCCTGGGCCAGCGTCGGCGCCAAACTGCCTAGGCCGCGTCCCGGTCACTGAGCTTGATGGTGATTCGCTGGCCGAGCGCCGCTGCCATCTTCACCAGCGCGTCGAGCGAGAACCTGTCGAAATGCCCTCGCATCAGGGCGTTGATCCGCGGTTGGCTGACCCCGCAACGGCGCGCGACCTCCTGCTGCGTCCAGCCGCTACGCGTTATGATTCGGTGGATCTGCAGCATGAGATCGGCCCGCGCTCGCATATGCGCCGCCTCCTCAGGCGTGTCGGCGATCAAATCAAATGCCGTCTCATAGGTCTGGATCTTCACTATCAGTCTCCCAAAGCGTTACCCGCCAACATGACTGTCCGCAGACATCGGTATACTGGATCCGATATAGTTCGAATCTGCTGTGGTTTTCGCAAGGAAGCACGGGTCCCGGCTCTCCGCTTCGCTCCGGCCGGGATGAGGACAGCAGGAAAGCGCTCCCCCCTCCTCATCCCGGCCGGAGCGACGCAGTCGCGCAGAGCCGGGACCCAAGCGACGAGCAGCAGCTCGGATCGAGGTGTCTGGCTTAGCGATGCCGCATTCCCACCCCGCCAAGTCGCCTCGGGGCTAGGCCCGGCGCCTCGGCGCGGGTAGGTTTCCGGCATGGAGCGTACCCCCTACTCCCCGCCGGCCTTCGAGGCCGGCCATGTCTGGCTGTGCGGCGCCGGCCCGGGCGATCCCGGGCTGCTGACCCTGCACGCCCTGCACGCCCTGCAGAATGCCGAGGTGGTGGTCTACGACGCCCTGGTCAGCGACGGCGTGCTCGGCCTGGCACGGCCCGAGGCGGCGCTGGAGTACGCCGGCAAGCGCGGCGGCAAGCCGTCGCCCCGGCAGGCCGACATCTCGCTGCGGCTGGTTCAGCTGGCGCGCGACGGCAAGCGGGTGCTGCGGCTGAAGGGCGGCGACCCGTTCGTGTTCGGCCGCGGTGGCGAGGAGGCGCTGGCGCTGGTCGCCGCCGGCGTGCCGTTCCGGATCGTGCCGGGAGTCACCGCCGGGATCGGTGGCCTGGCCTATGCCGGCATCCCGGTGACCCACCGCGACACCAACCACGCCGTCACCTTCGTCACCGGCCACGACGCCACCGGCGAGGTCACCGGCGTGGATTGGGCCGCCCTCGGCGCCGGGCCGTCGGTGCTGGTGATCTACATGGCGATGAAGCACCTCGAGACCATCGCCGGGCGGCTGATGGACGGCGGCCGGGCCGGCGACACGCCGGTGGCGATCGTCTCGAACGCCGCCCTGCCCGACCAGCGGGTGCTGGAGACCACCCTGGCCGCCGCCCACGCCGACGCCGCTGCCGCCGGCATGGCGCCGCCCTGCGTGGTGGTGGTCGGCCCGGTCGCCCGGCTGCGCGCCGGCCTCGACTGGCTCGGCGCCCTGACCGAGGGCCGGGTGCTGGAGGCCGACCCGCTCCGGCTCGGGCGGGAGCGGCAGACCGGGTGACCGCCCCCGGCCCCAGTCGCCGATCCACTCCGGGGCTGATCGTCGCCGCCCCGTCCTCGGGCGCCGGCAAGACCACCGTCGCCACCGCCCTGATGGCCGCCTTCACGCGCCGCGGCCTGGCGGTCGCCCCGGCCAAGGTCGGCCCCGACTACATCGACCCGCGGTTCCACGAGGCGGCAGCCGGCCGGGCGTCGGTCAATCTCGACGGCTGGGCGATGCGCCCGGAGCTGCTGGACGGCCTGGTGGCGTCCCGGACCGGCGACCTGGTCGTGGTCGAAGGCGTCATGGGGCTGTTCGACGGCGCACCCGCGGCCGGCGCCGTCGATGACGGCTCGACCGCGGCGCTGGCCCGGCGCACCGGCTGGCCGGTGCTGCTGGTGGTCGACGCCGCCCGCCAGGCCGGCTCGGTCGCGGCCCTGGTGCACGGCTTCCGCAGCTTCGACCCGGCGGTGCCGGTCGCAGGGGTGCTGCTGAACCGGGTCGGCAGCGACCGCCACGGCGACATGCTGCGCCGGGCCCTCGATCCGCTCGGCCTGCCGGTGGTCGGGGCGGTTCCGCGCAGCGCCGAGGTCGACCGGCCGTCGCGGCATCTCGGGCTGGTGCAGGCCGGCGAGGACCCGGCCCTCGCCGGCTGGCTCGACCGGCTGGTGGAACTCGCGGAAGCCCATGTCGACCTGGACACGGTCCAGGGCCTGGCGCGGCCGACCGGCGTCGCCCCTGGCCGGGGCGAACCGCTGCCGCCGCTCGGTGCCCGCATGGCGGTCGCCCGCGACGACGCCTTCGGCTTCCTGTACCCGCACCTGCTGGACGGCTGGCGGGCGGCCGGGGCGGAGCTGAGCTTCTTCTCGCCACTGATGGACGAGGCGCCCGATCCGTCCGCCGACGCGGTGCTGCTGCCGGGCGGCTATCCCGAACTGCATGCCGGCCGACTGGCCACCGCCGGCAGGTTCCTGGACGGGCTGCGGGAAGCGGCCGGGCGCGGCGCCCGGGTGTACGGCGAGTGCGGCGGGTTCATGGCCCTCGGCGACGCCCTGGTCGACGCCGACGGCACCGCGCACCGCATGGCCGGGCTGCTGCCGCTGGAGACCCGGTTCGACCGGCGCCGCCTGCACCTCGGCTATCGCAAGGTCACGACCCGCATGGAGACACCGTTCGGTCCGGCCGGCACTCTGCTGCGCGGGCACGAGTTCCACTACTCGACGATCGGGCAGGAAGGTGCGGCCGATCGGCCGTTCGCGGCCGAGGACGCGGCCGGCAGCGATCTAGGCGCGGTCGGCCTGAGCCGCGGTCGCGTGTTCGGCTCCTACCTGCACCTGATCGACCGGGACTGACCCGATCGGCCCCGCCCTCTGCCGTCGGTCTGTCGCCCTTGCTCTCAGCCCCGGGAACCCCGACAGACCGATAACCCCGCCAAGGCGGTAACGAACTGTTTATGCATATTCGCAAGTTTTGATTCATCCGGATCGCCTAGAACACCCCAGTTGCCCGGGCGGCGGCGCAACGCAACTACCGCAATCAAGGGGTATTCGGAATGATCCGCGCATTGACGACTGCTGTCTTTCTTACGCTCGCCATGCTGGCGACCACGCCGTCGCAGGCGGCAGCCGACCGCAAGGCCGACGTCACCGCCCTGATGGACGTAGCGCTCAGCCACTACAAGGCCGTCGGGCCGGAGCAGGCTGCGAAGGACTTCGCGGACAAGTCGGGCAAGTTCTTCAAGGGTGACCTGTACGTGGTGATCCACGGCCTCGACGGCACGATGGTGTCGCACCCGGTCGCCCCCGCGCTGAACGGCAAGAACGCCTTGAGCCTGCGGGACGTCGACGGCAAGACGTTCGTCGTCGATCTCTGCGACACGGCGAAGGCCGGCGGCGGCTGGGTCGACTACAAGTGGGCCCACCCTGTCACCAAGAAGATCGCCAAGAAGATCACCTACGCCATGCCCGCCGACGACAAGAACTTCCTTCTGATCGGCTATTACGAGTAATAGAGACGCCTGAACCGCGGCCCGGCACCGGTGGGCGCGCCCCGTTCATGCATCGGGCGCCCCGCCATCGCCGGCCGTCTCATCTGCTTCGGCTGTGGCGGCCGGCTTCGCTCGGCTTCGAATGCGAACGAAACACGAAAATTAACCAATCGTTAACCAATACCGACCGTAAGGTGAACATCGCCGAACGGGCGAGCGCTCAGGCCCGCGTCCGGCCCGGGTGCTCCCCCGCGTGCTCGTCGGCCAGGGCCTCGAAATCCCCGAGCGTCACCCCGAACGCCTTGGTGTCGAGCTCGAGCGAGGCCAGGGTCCGGTAGAAGCCGTGCGCCGGCGTGTTGTCGGCCCGCGCCACCCACCAGACATAGCGCCGACCGTGCCGGCGGGCGTGCTCGGCCACCGCCGCGATCAACCGCCGCCCCAGCCCCAGGCCGCGGGCCGGCGGCCACACGTACAGGTCGGCCATGTAGACCCCGCGGGCGGCATAAGCCGGCTCGTAGCAGTCGTGGAACAGCGCATAGCCGATCAGGCCATCCGGCCCCTCGGCCACCAGCACCCGGAACTCGGGATCGTCGCCGAACCCGTCGCGCCGTATCGCCTCCGCCGTCAGGTGCCCGGTCGGGTCGCCGTGCTCGGCGTGGAACGCGTCGACCAGCTTGGCCAGCGGCTCGGCATCGGCTTCCACCGCAAGGCGAACCACCGAGGTCACGCCTGCCCCCGTGCCTGCCAGTCCTCGGCCTCGATCCGGAAGCCGCGGACCGTGAAGCCGTTGTAGTCGGTATCGCCGATCGAGCGCAGCCCGACCGCCTCCAGCACACGCGCCGAGGCCGTGTTCTCCGGCACCACGAACGCGACGATGCGATCCAGCCCGACGGTCTCGAACCCGAAGCGCAACGCCGCCGTCGCCGCCTCTCGGGCGTAGCCGCGGCCCCAGAACGACCGGCCCAGGGCGTACAGCACCTCGACCTCGGACGAGCGCTCCAACGAGGCCAGCCCGGCCTGGCCGACGAACGCGCCGGTCGCGGTCTCCTCGACCGCCCAGACCCCGTAGCCGCGCGCCCAGCCGTCCCGGAACGACTTGATACGCGAGTCGGCGATCTCGGCCGCGAACGGCACCAGCGCCTCGCCGCCCGGCAGGTAGCGCACGACGTCCGGATCGGCGCGCAGCGCGGCATAGGCCTCGCGGTCGGCCGGCGTGAAGGCCCGCAGGGTCAGACGGTCGGTGGTGACGGTCGGAATGCGAGATTCGGGCATCGATTCGTACCGGGTCCCGGGTTGCGGTGACGCGTCGACCGCTCGATACTCCGCTGCCCGCCCTTCCGCAACCCGCCCATCTGCAACCGGGAGCCCCCCATGCCCATCGTCAACCGCATCGCCGAGTTCGCCCCGGAGATGACCGAGTGGCGCCGCGACCTGCACGCCCACCCGGAGCTCGGCTTCCAGGAGAACCGCACCAGCGACGTGGTCGCCGCCAAGCTGGCCGAATGGGGAATCGAGGTGCATCGCGGGTTGGGCGGAACCGGCGTCGTCGGGGTGCTCCGCGCCGGCTCCGGAGACCGGGCCATCGGCCTGCGCGCCGACATGGACGCCCTGCCGATCAACGAGCGCACCGGCAAGCCCTACGCCTCGACCAACGCCGGCGTCATGCACGCCTGCGGCCATGACGGCCACACCACCATGCTGCTGGGTGCGGCCAAGTACCTGGCCGAGACCAGGAATTTCGACGGCGTCGTGCGCTTCATCTTCCAGCCGGCGGAGGAAGGCATCGGCGGTGCGAAGAAGATGGTCGAGGACGGGCTGTTCCAGCAGTTCCCGTGCGACCGGGTGTACGGCATGCACAACATGCCCGGCATCCCGCTCGGCACCTTCGCGGTCATGGAAGGGCCGGTGATGGCGGCCGGCGACACCTTCGAGATCCGCATCCAGGGCCGCGGCAGCCACGCCGCCATGCCGCACCAGGGCATCGACCCGGTGATCGTCGCCTCCAACCTGGTGATCGCGCTGCAGACCATCGCCAGCCGCAACGTCCCGGCACAGGATGCGCTGGTGGTCTCGGTCACCGAGTTCCACGCCGGCGAGACCTTCAACGTGATCCCGGACAGCGTGGTGCTGCGCGGCACCTGCCGGACCCTCGACCCGGCCATCCACGCCTCGCTGCCCGACCGGTTCCGCAAGATCGTCGACGGCGTGTGCGCCGCCTACGGCGCGGAGGCCGAGATCGACTACCGGCAGGTGTTCCCGGTCACCCTGAACGCCGCCGAGCCGACCGCGATGGCGGCCGAGGCGGCGGGCGCGGTCGCGTCGACGGTGCGGACCGACTGCCGGCCGCTGATGGGCTCGGAGGACTTCGCCTACATGATGAACGTGGTGCCGGGCGCCTACATCTGGGCCGGAAACGGCGACAGCGCGCCGGTGCACCACCCCGAGTACGACTTCAACGACGAGCTGCTGGCCCAGGGCGCCAGCTACTGGTCGACCCTGGTCGAGCGCGAACTGAAGCGCGCGTAAGGAGCATCCCATGCCGATCGTCAACCGTATCGCCGAGTTCGCCGACGAGATGACCGAGTGGCGGCGCGACCTGCACGCCCATCCGGAGCTCGGCTTCAAGGAGCATCGCACCAGCGACGTGGTCGCCGCCAAGCTGGCCGAGTGGGGCATCGAGGTGCACCGCGGCATCGCCGGCACCGGCATCGTCGGGGTGCTGAAGTGCGGCAACGGCGCCGGCAGCATCGGGCTGCGCGCCGACATGGACGCGCTGCCGATCCTGGAGCGCGGCGAGGGCCCGCGCGAGCACCGCTCGACCAATGACGGCGTGATGCACGCCTGCGGCCACGACGGCCACACCACCATGCTGCTGGGTGCCGCCAGGTACCTGGCCGAGACCAAAAACTTCGACGGCACCGTGAACTTCATCTTCCAGCCGGCCGAGGAAGGCCTCGGCGGCGGCGACAAGATGGTCAAGGAAGGCATGTTCGACCGGTTCCCGTGCGACACGGTCTGGGGCATGCACAACATCCCCGGCATCCCGGTCGGCAGCTTCGCGGTGTCGCCGGGCCCGATGATGGCCGCCCGCGACAACTTCATCATCAAGGTGCAGGGCCGCGGCAGCCACGGCGCCATGCCGCACCAGGGCATCGACCCGGTGGTGGTCGGCGCGCACCTGGTGATGGCGCTGCAGACCATCACCTCGCGCAACATCGAGGCGCAGGACGCGCTGGTGATCTCGGTCACCCAGTTCGAGGGCGGCAACGCCTTCAACGTGGTGCCGGACTCGGTCGAGCTGCGCGGCACCTGCCGGGTGTTCTCCCCCGAGGTCCAGGCCAGCCTGCCGGAGCGGATCGAGCGCATCGTGAACGGTGTGTGCGCGACCTTCGGCGCCACCGGGACGCTGGAGTACCTCAAGGGCTACCCGGCGACCATCAACGACCCGGCGCAGGCGGTGGTGGCCGCCGAGGTGGCCGAGGCGCTGGCCGGCAAGGAGCGGGTCGACCGCAACCCGAAGCCGATGATGGGGGCCGAGGACTTCTCCTACATGCTGAACCAGCGGCCGGGCGCCTACATCTGGGCCGGCAACGGCGACACCGCCGGCGTCCACCATCCGGACTACGACTTCAACGACGACCTGCTGCCGCACGGTGCCAGCTTCTGGGCGCGCCTCGTCGAGGACCGGCTGCCGCGACCGTAGTCGGCGAACGTCGGGGTACGGCCCGGTGAGATTGCGCCCGCGGATATCGGCGATCCGGGTGCCGTAGAGCCGGGGGCGGACGTTGGGCGCCGGCGATCACATCGGCGTGACGTCCGGCTTGTCGCCGACCCGGTGCGGCTCGTTGCGGCGCTCGATCTCGAGCAGCAGCGCGGTGTGGTCGTAGCCGGTGACGCCGCGGTCGCACAGCGACTTGTACAGCGATCGGGCCAGGGTGACGAACGGCAGGTCGAGGCCGCAGTCGTCGGCCGCCTCGATCACCGCGTCCAGGTCCTTCAGCATGTTGCGGACCAGGCCGCCGGGCATCCAGTTGCGGTCGAGGATGCGCTGGCCGTGCTCCTGCAGGATCCGGCTCTCGGAGAACCCGCCCCGCAGCGCCTCGCGGACCGACGCCGGATCGGCGCCCCCGGCGGACGCCAGCAGCAGGGCCTCCGACAGGCCGCCGACGCCGATCGCCACGATCACCTGGTTGCACAGCTTGGCGAGCTGCCCGGCACCGTCCGGCCCGACCCGGGTCGCCCGGCCCATCGCCGCCAGCACCGGCGTGGCATCGACGAAAGTCTCCTTCCGGCCGCCCACCATGATCGCGAGGCTGGCCTCGGCCGCACCGCGGGTGCCGCCGGACACCGGGGCGTCCAGGTGGCGAACCCCCTTCTCCGCCAGCCGCTCGGCGTGCCGCTTCTCGACCTTCGGCGGGATCGAGCTCATGTCGACGAAGATCGCGCCCGGCCGCATCGCCTCGGCGACGCCGTGCCCGAACAGCACGTCCTCGACCGACGCGGCGTTGGTGACGATGGTGCAGACCACGTCGGCCTCGGCGACCGCCTCGGCGGCGCTGTCGACGACCCGCACGCCGTGCTCGACCAGCTTCGCCGCCTTCTCCGGCGTCCGGTTCCAGGCGGTCACCGGCAGGTCGGCCCGGGCGATGTTCGCGGCCATGGGCGCGCCCATGAGGCCGGTGCCCAGGAAGGCAACGCGTGGCGACGGCATTCTCCGACCTCCGAGGGACCAGACGATCAGGCCGTCATGCTTCCGCGCAGCGCATCCATCGCCTGCCGGAAGGCCACCGCCTTCGCCCGCACGGTAGCAGGTGCGTCGCCGGGTTTGTAGAGAGCCGATCCGAGCCCGAACCCGCCGGCCCCGGCCTCCCAGTAACCGGCCATCGTTTCCGGTCGGATGCCGCCGACCGGCAGGACCGGAACCGCGGGCGGCAGGACGGCGCGCATCGCCTTCAGCACCGCCGGCGGCGCCGCCTCGGCCGGAAACAGCTTGAGCGCGTCGGCCCCGGCGTCGAGCGCGGCGAACGCCTCGGTCGGGGTGGCGAAGCCGGGGACCGCGAACAGACCGGCACGCTTGGCGGCCCGGATCACCGCGGTATCCGCGTGCGGCATGACGATCAGCCGGCCGCCGACGGCGGCCACCCGGTCGACCGCCTCGGGCGTGAGGACCGTTCCCGCCCCGACCAGCGCCTGCCCGCCGAACGCCGCCGCCAGCCGGCCGATGCTGTCGAACGGCTGCGGCGAGTTCAGCGGCACCTCGATCACCGCGAAGCCCACGTCGACCAGCTCGGCGCCGACCGCGACGGCCTCCTCCGGCTCGACGCCGCGCAGGATCGCCACCAGCGGCAGGCGCTCCATCCATGACGAGATCGCGGTCACCGGTTTCCACCCTCGCTCACCTGCCTGGCCAGCCTGTGCAGGCCGCGCGCCGCGGCGTCCGGCGGGCCCTCGCGCGAAGCCACGCCGAGACGGTCGAGCGCCTGGCCGTACAGCCGGACCAGTCCCGACTCGCCGATCAGGATCACCGGCCCGTCGTCCAGATCGCCGGCCCGGGCGCCGGCCGCCGCCCGCAGCTCGTGCCCGATCACCAGCCCCGACAGGAACGCCCCGGAGCGAGCCGGGTCGAGCTCGCCGAACAGGCCGGCCGCCCGGACCCCGAACAGATGGTGCAGCAGGCCGCCGGGATCGCCCGAGCGGTCGACGCCGGACAGGAACGCCGCGTCGTCCCAGGCGGCGTGCTCGATGGTGGTCCCCAGGATGGTGTGCCGGCGCAGCGCCTCGAACGCCTCGCCGGTCATGTGGGTCGAGAACCCGACGACCCGGCCGGCGTCGACCCGGGCCCACTTGGAATGCGTGCCCGGCAGGCAGAGCGTGGCGCGCCCGACGCCGAGCCGGTCGACCGCCCCCAGGATCTGCACCTCCTCGCCGCGCATCACGTCGGGGACGCCTTCGGCACTGCGGGTCGACAGGCCCGGCGCCAGGAATGCCCGGCGGCCGCGCGCCAGATCGAGCGGCAGCATCGCCGCCGCCAGGTCCGCCACCGCCGCCGGACAGGCCAGATACGGCGCCTCCAGCCAGCCCTGGCGGCTGCCGATCATGCCCGAGAGCACCACCGGCACGTCCGGCGAGGCATCCAGCCAGTCCCCGACCAGCTGCTCGAACGCCCCGTCGAAATCGCCGTCGTCGATCGCCCGGATGCCGGCGTCGGCCCGTCGGGTCTCGAGAACGGTTCCGTCGCGGCCCAGGCGATAGGCCCGGAACGACGTGGTCCCCCAGTCGATCCCCAGCGCCGCGATGTCCGAAATCGAGCCTCCCGGGATGGCGTCGTCGGTCACGGCGCCGGCTCCGCGGCCGGCTCCTCCGGGACCGAAGGCTCGAGGCAGATCGCCCGCCACTCGGCATCGTGCCGCTCGAACCAGGTCCGGACCGGGTTCACCATTTCCGGCATCGAGCGCGGCGAGGCGAAGGCGATCCAGGCGACGTAGCTGTAGACGACGATGTCCGGCCAGGCGATCTCGTCGCCGCCGAGGTAGCGATGCGCCTCGAGCTGCGGCTCCAGCCGGCCGAGCGAGAACGCCAGATCGAGCTCGAGGCCCGCCCGCAGCGTCTCCAGTTCCTCGAAGCTGCGGCCGTACCGCGCCTCCCGGCTCTGCTTGAAGTAGTCCCGGTCCTCGGGCAACAGCCGGCGCTGGAAGTCGGCACCGACCAGCGGCCCGATCCGGGCCCCGAGCTCGCGCTCCAGGTCGGCGCCGACGGTCGCCGCGTCACCGGCCATCAGCTGCGGGCCGGACGGCGCCATGGTGTCGAGATGGGCGGCGATCGCGTCGGAGTTGACGATCATCGCGCCGTCGACAGCCAGGACCGGGACCGTCCGGCTGCCGGTCGTCGCGGCCAAGGTCTCGACGTCCGCAAAGCGCATGGCCCGACGCTCGACCTCGACCCCCTTGAGAGCCAGCGCGATCCGCGCCCGCCAGCACACCGGGCTCGGGCACAACCCATCGGCGCCGGCGCGTTCGTACAGGATCGGCTTCGCGGTCATGGATCCGGCCCCACACGCACCAGCGTCTTGCCGGCGTTGCGGCCGGCCAGCAGCCGCTCCAGGGCGACGCCGGCATTCTCCAGCCCGTCCGTCACGTCCTCGCGCCAACGGAACGGCTCGGCACGATGCCATTCCGTCAGCCGCCCGATGATCGACGCATAGCGATCGTAGTGGTCGAGAATGATGAATCCCTGCATCCGCGCGCGCTTGATCAGCAGTTGCCGGTTCGGCCGCGGCCCGGTCGGCAGCGGGAACGACGGCATGCCGATGGTACCGCAGACCGCGATCCTCGCGCCAACGTTGATCCGCTCCAGCACCCGGTCGAACTGCTCGGCGCCGACATTGTCGAAGAAGCAGTCGACGCCGTCCGGGCAGGCCTGGTCGAGCGCGGCCCCGAGGTCGGGGGTCGCCTTGTAGTCGATGGCGGCGTCGTAGCCGAACTCCTCGCGGCAGGCGCGCACCTTGTCCGGTCCGCCGGCGACGCCGACGACCCGGCAGCCGAGCCGCCTGGCGATCTGTCCGACCATCGAGCCGACGGCGCCGGCCGCGGTCGTCACCACCACGGTCTCGCCGGCCTTCGGCTGGCAGACGTCGACCAGCCCGACATAGGCGGTGGCGCCGTTCATGCCGAGCACCGACACCGCCGTCGAGATCGGCGCCACGGCCGGATCGACGATGCGGTCGATGTCGGAGCCGTCGGACACCGCATAGCGCCGCCAGCCCTGCCGACCCTGGACGACGGTGCCGACCGGGTAGTCCGGATGCCGCGACTCCACCACCTCGCCGACCGTGAATCCGGTCATCGGCGTGCCCAGCGGCACCGGCTTCGAATAGTTCGCCGCCTCGGCGATCCAGCCGCGCATCGCCGGCTCCAGCGACAGCCAGACCACGCGGACCAGGAACTGTCCGTCGCCGACCGTCGGCATCGGCGCCGCCACCGGCTCGAACAGCCCGGCGGTGACCGCCGGGTCCGGCCGGGCGCGCAGGAGAACGTGAAGATTGTCGTCGGTCATCACCGCCCCGATCATGGATCGCCCAATGCGATCATATCGCCCGAGCCCCGGCAGACCAGTGCTGGTTTCAGGTGGAATTCGAGGCTCTGCGCGGCTTCAGCGGCTCGTATTCGCTCGCCATTGAACGTATTACTCGTGCCCTTGTCGCCATTCCCGAAAATCGTCACAAAAAATATTTTTTGCTCCATCCCGCTGCGCGCAAACAATAAATTTCCATATATTATATTTTTATTATTTCTATAGTTCGACTTTTGGAATAATTCCTGATAACGATAACCTCGATATCGCCCCAAATCACAGATTATATTAATAAAGGAGACACGCTGATGCTCAGCAAGTGGAGTGATTTCCAACCCTCGAAGACACTATGGTTCTGGTCCTGCGCCGGTTGTGCGGTGCTGACCATGATTCTCGGCTTCACGGTCGGCGGCTGGATGACCAACGGCACGGCGACCAAGATGGCCGACAGCGCCCGCACCGAAGGCCGCATGCAGCTCGCCGCCGATATCTGCGTCGCGAACTTCAAGAGCAGCGACGGATTCGCGACCTCACTGGCAAAGCTCAAGAAGGAGCAGTCCTGGTCGCGCGACGATTTCATCGCCAAGGGCGGCTGGGTGACGCTGGCCGGCGTGGACGGGGTCGTGGACGGCGCAGCGCAGCTGTGTGCCGACCGGCTTACGGACATGGACGCGCCGTCGGCGGCCGCGATTCCGACCGTGCCGACGACGTCCAGGGGCTGAGCGCGACAACCCGCACTCCGGTCCGGGCAGCCGACTTGGCGGCCGCCCGGGCCCCGTCGCGTGGCGGCGGGCGATCCGTATGATGACCTGAGAACCCGGCGCCGCCCGGTCCGCTTCCACAGCTTGACGAAAATCCCCCCGCTTGCGAGGCTCGGCGCGACCTGCCGGCCCGCGCCCGCGGCCCCCGGCGAGATCCGTGCAAGACACCTGCAATCAGGGGGAAACACCATGAAGCTGCTGCGCTATGGCCCGCGCGGCCAGGAGAAGCCGGGCGTCCTCGACGCCGCGGGCGCGATCCGCGACCTGTCGGGCGTGGTCTCCGACATCGATTCCGCCACCCTGGCGGCCGGCGGCCTCGACAAGCTGAAGGGCGTCGACCCCGAGAGCCTGCCGAAGGTCGGCGGCAGCCCGCGCATCGGCGCCTGCGTCGGCGGCATCGGCAAGGTCGTCTGCATCGGCCTGAACTACTCCGACCACGCCGCCGAGACCGGCGCGGCGATCCCGAAGGAGCCGATCGTCTTCATGAAGGCGACCAGCGCCGTGCAGGGCCCGAACGACGAGGTCCGGATCCCGCGCGCCTCGAAGAAGACCGACTGGGAGGTCGAACTCGGCGTCGTCATCGGCAAGACCGCGAAGTACGTGTCCGAGGCCGACGCGCTGAGCTACGTGGCCGGCTACTGCGTCGCCAACGACGTCTCGGAGCGCGAGTTCCAGGCCGAGCGCGGCGGCCAGTGGACCAAGGGCAAGTCGTGCGACACCTTCGGCCCGATCGGCCCGTGGCTCGTCACCGCCGACGAGGTCGCCGACCCGCAGAACCTGGACATGTTCTGCGACGTCAACGGCAAGCGGATGCAGACCGGCAACACCAAGACCATGATCTTCCCGGTCGCGCACATCATCCATTACCTCAGCCAGATGTTCAGCCTGCAGCCGGGCGACGTGATCATGACCGGCACCCCGCCGGGCGTCGGCCTCGGCATCAAGCCGGAGCCGGTGTTCCTGAAGGCCGGCGACGAGATGCATCTCGGCATCACCGGGCTCGGCGAGCAGACCCAGAAGCTGGTCGCCGACTGACGGCGATGGCCGAGCTCAGCCTCACCGTGGAGGCCTGCCTGCCGGAGGACCGGCGGCAGGCCACCCTGGTCGGCCGGGTCTGGCGACCCGACGCCGACGGTCCGTCGGTCGTCGCCCTGCGGGGCGACCGCCTGGTCGACATCAGCGCCGCTGTCCCGACCGTGTCCGAGCTGTTCAACCGCCCGGATGCGGCGGCCCTGGCACGCGACGCCGCCGGCGAGGAGGTCGGGGCGATCGGCGAGATCCTCGCCAACTCCGCCCACGACCGGCGCGACCCGTCGAAGCCCTGGCTGCTGTGCCCGGTCGACCTGCAGGCGATCAAGGCCTGCGGCGTCACCTTCGCCGAGAGCATGCTGGAGCGGGTGATCGAGGAGAAGGCCAAGGGCGACGCCTCGGCCGCCGACGCCATCCGCGGCGAGATCGTCGGCCAGATCGGCCTCGACCTGTCGAAGATCGTGCCCGGCTCCGACGAGGCCATGCACCTCAAGGACGCGCTGATCGAGCGGGGCATGTGGTCGCAATACCTCGAGGTCGGGATCGGTCCCGACGCCGAGGTGTTCACCAAGGCGCCGCCGCTGGCCGGGGTCGGCATCGGCGCCGAGGTCGGCCTGCACCCGATCTCGTCCTGGAACAACCCCGAGCCCGAGGCCGTGCTAGCGATCGCCGCCGACGGCCGGATCGTCGGCGCCACCCTCGGCAACGACGTGAACCTGCGCGACGTCGAGGGCCGCAGCGCCCTGCTGCTCGGCAAGGCCAAGGACAACAACGGCTCGGCCGCGCTGGGCCCGTTCATCCGGCTGTTCGACGACGGCTTCGGCCTGGACGACGTGCGCACCGCCGAGCTCGACCTGCGGGTCGAGGGCGAGGACGGGTTCGTGCTCGACGGACATTCGTCGATGAGGCGGATCAGCCGTGACGTCGCCGACCTGGCGGCCGCGGCGATCGGCCCGCACCACCAGTACCCGGACGGGCTGGTGCTGATGACCGGCACCCTGTTCGCCCCGACCAAGGACCGCGACGCCCCCGGCCAGGGCTTCACCCACAAGCTCGGCGACGTGGTGACGATCCGCTCGGCCAGGCTCGGCGCCCTGGTCAACCGGGTCGGCCGCGCCGACCGGATCCCGCCCTGGACCTTCGGCGCCGGCGCCCTGATGCGGAACCTGGCCCGCCGCGGCCTGATCTGAGAGGAAGACTAAGCATGGTCGCCTACGACTTCTCCGGCCGCAGCGCCATCGTCACCGGCGGCGCCCGCGGGATCGGCCTCGGCATCGCCCAGCGGATCGCCGCCAGCGGCGGGTCGGTCAGCCTGTGGGACGCCGACGGCGCCAAGCTGGACGAGAGCAAGGCGGCGCTCGGCCTGCCCGAGGAGCGGATCCACACCGCCGTGGTCGACGTGACCGACGACAAGGCGGTCGACCGCGCCGCCGCCGAGGTCGAGCGCGAGTTCGGCAAGATCGACATCCTGGTGGCCTCGGCCGGCATCACCGGCCCCAACACCACCACCTGGGAGTATCCGGTCGACGCCTGGCGGCGGGTCATCGACATCGACCTGACCGGCGTGTTCCTGTGCTGCCGGGCCGTGGTGCCCTACATGCGGGCGCGCAACTACGGCCGGATCGTCAACATCGCCTCGATCGCCGGCAAGGAAGGCAACCCGAAGGCGCCGGCCTACTCGGCCGCCAAGGCCGGGGTGATCGGGCTGACCAAGTCGCTCGGCAAGGAGCTGGCCGACACCCCGATCACCGTGAACTGCGTGACCCCGGCGGCGGTGAAGACCGACATCTTCGACCAGATGACCCCGGAGTTCACCCAGTTCATGCTGAGCAAGATCCCGATGGGCCGGTTCGGCCTGGTCGAGGAGATCGCCGCCCTGGTGACCTGGCTGGCGTCCGAGGAGGCCAGCTTCTCGACCGGCGCGGTGTTCGACTGCTCGGGCGGCCGCGGCACCTACTGAGGCGACGAGCCGCTAGATCAGCCAGTCCAGGCTGAAGTCGCTGCGGTTCAGGTACACGGTCACACCGACCCGCGCACCGGTGCTGCCGAAACTCAGCGCGCCGGTCGCCGGATCGAAGGACAGAAGGTCGAGGGTGCCGCCGACGGTGCCGATGTGCGAGACCATGATCCGGTCGCCCTCGTCCGGGTCGAAGTCGTTCCAGTAGATGTCGAAAACGCGACCTCCCGAAGACAGCGTGTCGGCACCGCTGCCGCCGAACAGGGTCGCCTCGCCGCCGCCGATAGCACCAAGACCGAAGAAGTCGGCGCCGTCGTCGCCGTACGCCAGGCTGCCGCGACCACCAGTGATCGTGTCGCTGCCGTCGCCGCCATAGGCGATGTCCAACGCGACGTTCGGAGCGACGTAGTCGGAACGGTTGCCCAAGTTGATCGAATCGTCGCCCCGGTTGCCGTAGACGAGGTCGTTCCCGTCACCGCCGGACAGCGTGTCGGCATCCTGTCCGCCGTAGATCGTGTCGTTCCCGGCGCCGCCGAGTATCGAGTCGGCGCCGTGGTTGCCGTAGATCAGGTCGTTGCCGCCGCCGCCCGACAGCGTGTCGACGCCTGAGCGCCACACCCCGTCGTCGCCGGCCGGCCCGTCGTTCTGACCGCCGTACAGCGTGTCGTCGCCGGACTGGCCGGCCAGCAGGTCGGCGTTGCGGTTGCCGTACAGGATGTCGGCGGCGTCGCTGCCGGTCAGCGAATCCGCCCCGTACCCGCCCTTGATCCGAACGCCGTCGGCGAAGCCGGCGCCGGTCAGGGAGTCGCCGGAGTCGCCGCCGTTCATGTAGACCGGGCCGGCGCCGCTGCGGCCCTCGCCGGAACCGAACGCGAGGAAGTGCTCCCACCCGGTGGCGAAGACGCCCTGGGCTACCGCCTGGGCGACGTCCGGATAGCGCTCCAGATACGACGCCTCGTTGAACGTCGCGGTCGTGCGCCCTTCGGCCAGCCCGAACGCCAGGAAGTGCTGGTACGCGTCCTCGCCGGCGGCGGCGACGTCGAGGTTGTGGGCGAGGTACCAGGCGCTGTCGAATTGGTCCGGTGTCGTCATGTCGGCCTGCGGCGTTGAAGCTGTCGATACTCAAGCGCACCTGCCCGCCCCGGTTCAATCAGAAGTTGGTTCCGCGCCCAATGGCCGACCCTGGCTCACCACGCTATGGTCCGGGGGGCTGAAACCGTGAGACGGAGCGTCAACGCCATGACCGCCGCCGAAACCCTCTGGCCGCTCGGCGCCGTCCTCGGGGAGGGGGCGCTGTGGAACCCGGCCGATGGCTGCGTGTGGTTCGTCGACATCAAGAAGCCGGCGGTGCACCGCTGGCGCTGGGCGGACGGTGCGACGGAAAGCTGGCCGATGCCCGAGCGGGTCGGCTTCGTGGTGCCGCGCGCGGCCGGCGGCTTCGTGCTCGGGCTCAAGTCCGGGTTGGCGCGGTGGACGCCCGGGTCGGATCCGGAGCCCTGGCTGGCGGTCGACGCCGACCGGCCCGACAACCGGCTGAACGACGCCACCACCGACACCGCGGGCCGTCTGTGGTTCGGCAGCATGGACGATTCCGAGGCCGGGCCGACCGGAGGGTTGTGGCGGCTCGACCCGGGCGGTCCGTCGGCCAGCCCGCAGGACGGCCCGTACGTCGTCACCAACGGGCCGGCGGTCTCGCCCGACGGTGCCACCCTCTACCACACCGACACTTTCGGCCGGACGGTCTGGGCGTTCGACCTGGCAGCCGACGGCGGGCTGTCGAACCGGCGCGCCTTCGTGCGGTTCGGCGACGGCGACGGCTATCCGGACGGCATGGCGACCGACGCCGAGGGCGGGCTGTGGGTCTGCCACTGGGGCGGCGGCCGGATCACCCGGTTCCGCCCCGACGGCGGCCGCGACCGGGCGATCGCCCTGCCGGCCCCGCAGGTCACGAAATGCGCGTTCGCCGGCCCCGATCTCGACCGGCTGGTGGTGACCACCGCCGCCATCGGCCTCGACCGGACCGCGCACCCGCAGGCCGGCGACCTGTTCCGGGTCGACCCCGGGGTCCGCGGCTGGGTTCCGCCGCCGGTCGCCGGCTGAGACGGCCCGGCCTGCCAAGGACCCGACTGACGCTGTTTCGCGAACGTGCTAGCGTCCGCCGGACGGGGCCGCACACGGGTGGCGGCCGCCGGGCGAGAGGAAGCGGATGAGCCAGGAAGCGGCTGTACTGTTCGCCAACGAGGCGTTCTACCTCGCCTTCGCTCTCAGGGACATCAGGGGCATGGACGAGCTGTGGTCGCGGCACCTGCCGGTGTCGTGCATCCACCCCGGCTGGCAGCCCCTGTTCGGCCGCGAGGCGGTGATGGAGAGCTGGGTCGGGCTGTTCGGGAACCCGGCCTCGCCGGCGATCGAGTGCCGTCAGCCGCGCGTGCTGCTGTATGGCGATTTCGCCCAGGTGTACTGCTACGAGGTGATCGAGGAAGGCACCCTGGTCGCCGCCAACCTGTTCGCGCTCGACGCCCGCGGCTGGAAGATCATCCACCACCAGGCGTCGCCGGTCGCCGACAAGCCGGAGTTCGACGAGCCGCCGCCGCAGCGCGCCCGCCTGCAGTAACCCTCAGCAGCCACCCACAAAGAAAGACGGGGCGGATGGTCGCCCATCCGCCCCGCCGATCATGCGACCGGTTTCAGGTCGGGATCACTTGCGGATCTCGATCTTCACCCGGCGGTTCTTGGCCTCCTTCACACCGTCCGGCGTGACGACCTTGTTCTGGGTCTCGCCGAAGGCATGCAGGGTCATGGCCGGCGCGTTGGCACCGATCAGGGTGGTCAGCTCCTTGGCCACCGACTCGGCACGGCGCTGCGACAGCGCCATGTTGTACGACGCCGGGCCGGAGCGGTCGGCATAGCCCGACACGTCGACCTTGGTCGCGCCCATGTCGTCGGCCGCGTTCGCCGCGTCGATCAGGGTCGACTGGGTCTCCGGGGTCAGGCTCGACTTGTCGAAGTCGAAGTACACCGTGAAGTTGGCGAAGGTGATCGACGGCTTCGCAGCCGCGGGCTTCGGAGCCGGGCCGAGCTTGGCCATCGCCGCCTTGAAGCGGTCCTTGCACCACATGATGTCCTTCGGCTGGAAGTTCTCTTCCTGCTCCTGCATCCAGCAGTCGAACCCGCCCTGGGCCATCGCCGCAGCTTCGGGGTTGGCGGCGCCGGCACCGGCGGCCAGAGCCTCGGTCAGCATGCGGCGGGCCTCGGCCAGCTCACCCTGGGCCGCACCCGGAAGATTGCGGGCGCTGAGTTCCTCGGGCGCCGGCGGATTGCCGTTGGCCGACGCGACGGCGCGCGCCGCGAACACATCCGAATCCGCGTAGTCGCCCTCGGCGAACTCCATCTCGGAGAGGAGGATGTACTCCTTGTAGAGCGCGGCGCTGAACGCATCGCCCGAGGGCGAGAGACCTTTGGCGTTCTCGAGTTGGAAGCCCGCGCACGCGCTCAACCCGAGCAGCGCAGCGCCGGCGACTGCCAGCTTGGTGGCACCGATCATTCTGGTGAACATGCGCGTCTCCTTCTCGTGATCTGTCACGCCTCGTTTCTGAGACGGCAGGCCCCCGATATCCGATCGGGAACGCGAAGCTCGCCTCCCGTCATACCGTCAGGCACTCGACCGTCGGCACGGAAGGAAATATGCCGTACTTGACGCAAAAGTCCAATCCAGACACGGAGAAGCAGGATTAATCGAAAACCCGATGTCGCCCAAAGGTCACAGGCAGCGCGGTATCCACTTGCCTCTACGCATTTTCCCGTAGGGCTTGGCAACCACGGACCGAAACACCGAAGATCGTCGATCGTGGACCACGCTCCTTCAATCTGGTCGAAATCCGACACTAGAATTGATCCAACGCAGGGCGCACCGGTCTGATTTGATGGACACGAGATTCGGCGTGTAGACCGATCCTGGGAGGGAAGCATGGCCAAGGCTAGATCTGTTCCTGTGCGTCGTGCTGCCGCCGAGCAGGCGGTACACGTCGTGCAGCCCGATGCCCCGTGGGCCTGGCTCGGCGCCGGCTGGCGGGATCTCTGGGCGGTGCCGCAGGTCAGCCTGGCGTACGGCCTGCTGTTCGCCGTGGTCAGCGGGGTGCTGACCTGGAGCCTGTTCCACCTCGACCTGCAGTACATGCTGATGCCGATGGCCGCCGGCTTCATGCTGGTCGGGCCGATGCTGGCGGTCGGCCTGTACGAGACCAGCCGCCGGCTGAGCCGCGACGAGGCGATCGGCCTCGGTCGCGCGTTGTTCGTGAAGACCCGCTCGCCGGCCCAGCTCGCCTTCCTGGGGGCGCTGCTGATGCTGATGCTGCTCGCCTGGATCCGGATCGCCCAGCTGACCTATGCGCTGTTCTTCGGCCTCTACGACTTCCCGGGCTTCGAGCAGTCGATCCAGATGGTGTTCTTCACGCCGGAAGGCCTCGGCATGCTGGCGGTCGGCTCGGCGGCCGGCGGGGTGATCGCCGTCGGCGTGTTCGCCGTCGCGGCATTCGCGGTCCCGATGCTGATGGTGCGCGACATGGACGCGGTCAGCGCGATGATCGCCAGCGTCGCCGCGGTGCGTGCCAACCTTTGGCCGATGCTGGTCTGGGGCTGGCTGATCGTGGTGATGAGCGCGGTCGGCATCGTCACCCTGTATGTCGGTCTGATCGTCACCTTCCCGCTGCTCGGCCACGCCACATGGCACGCCTATCGGCACGTGATCGACGGCGTCGAGCCGAACAGCGAATAGTCCTTTATACTGGCCGTCTCGCTCTTCGATCGCCCCATCCGGACCGGTGACGGGCGACGGAACGATCCACCACGAGCCCAGGAGGGTCATGATCCCAAGGTTTCTCAGCGCCGGGCGAGCGATCGTCGCGACGCTGCTGCTCGTCCTGCTGCCGGCCACCGGGGCCCGCTCGCAGGACCTCGACACCGCCCTGATCGTGGCGGCATTCCATGCAGCGCACGGCGACGCCCTGGTGTGGGCCGAGGACCGGACCCCGCCGACCCTCAACGTCCGCGGCCAAGCGGTCGCACAGGCTTTGCACGACGCCGCCCGCGAGGGCCTGTCGCCGGACGACTACGTCGTCCCCGAAACCGCCACGCCTCGACACCTGGACCGGGCGATCACCGCGGCGCTGATCAACTACCTGGTCGATCTCCAGGCTGGACGGGTCGCGCCGCAGCGTGTCGATCCGGACCTGTTCGTGTTTCGCCGCGACGTCGACGCCCAGGCACTTCTCGAGACCGTGGCGGCGGCGTCCGACCCGGTACGGACGATCTCCGACCTGGCGCCGGCCAACCCAATCTACCGCCGCCTGCGCCGGCTGCTGGCCGAGTACCGGACCGTCGAGGGTGCCGGCGGATGGAACGCGGTGGCCGTCGGCGACACGCTGAAGCCCGGCATGACCGACCCGCGGGTGGGGGCTGTCCGACGCCGGCTCGCGGCGACCCGGGACCTGACGCTGCCGGAACAGCCGACCGACAGCTACGACCCGACGCTCGAGATCGCCGTGCGGGCGTTCCAGAGGCGCCACGGCCTGACCCCGGACGGCGCGATCGGCAAGCGGACGATCGCCGCGCTCAACGTCACCGTCGAGGAGCGGATCCGGCAGATCATCCTGAACATGGAGCGGTTCCGCTGGATCCCCGACGACCTCGGGGACGACCACGTGTTCGTCAACCTCGCCGGTTTCGTTCTGGACTACGTCAGGAAGGGCAGCACCGCCCTGACCATGCGGGTCATCGTCGGCCGGCAGTACCGCGAGACCCCGACCTTCAGCGACCGCATCCGGTACCTGGAGTTCAACCCGACCTGGACCGTTCCGCCGAAGATCGCGATCGAGGATCTGCTGCCGAAGATCCGCAAGGATCCGCACTACCTGGCGGCCGGCGACTACGAGGTGTTCAGGGGCTGGCAGGACACCTCGGCCAAGCTCGACCCGGCCTCGATCGACTGGTCGACGGTCGGCAAGGGGCACTTCCCCTACCGGCTGCGCCAGCGCCCCGGCAAGAAGAACGCACTGGGGCAGGTCAAGTTCATGTTCCCCAACCAGTTCGACGTCTATCTGCACGACACGCCGGCCCGCAATCTGTTCCACCGGCCGGTGCGGACCTTCAGCTCCGGCTGCATCCGGCTCGAGAAGCCGCTGGCGCTGGCCGAGGCGCTGCTGCAGGCCGACGGCCAGAATCCCGACCGGGTCGCGACCATCCTCGAGTCCGAGGAGACGACCCGCGTCAACCTCGCCAAGCCGGTGCCCGTGCACCTCGCCTACCTCACGGCTTGGATCGGCGAGGGAGGAACGGTAGAGTTCCGCGACGATGTCTACGGCCGCGACGCGCTCCTGGCGAACGCGCTCGGACTTTGACATTGGACAAGGCAAACCCCATGTCGGGTTTGGATACGATGCCCGTCTGCAACAGCACCGGAACGAACGGATGACGTCCAGGCGCTCGCTGATCACCGGCCTCGGGGCCACGGCTTTGTTCGCAGGCCTCGGGAGTGTCGCGCACGCGCAGCCGCGAATGCCGGCCGCCCTGATCCGCCGCAGCCTGAAGCTCCAGCACCTCCACACCGGCGAAGCGGTCGACATCGTCTATCACCAGAACGGGCGCTACCTGCCGGATGCGCTGGCGACCATGAACCGGTTTCTGCGCGACCACCGCGACGGCTCGGTGCATCCGATCGACGTCGAGCTGCTCGACTTCCTGCACGACCTGACGGTCGAGCTCGGCACCAGCAAGCGGATCGGGATCGTCTGCGGCTACCGCTCGCCGCGCTCCAACGAGTTCCTGCGCAAGACCAGCACCGGCGTCGCCAAGCACAGCCTCCACCTGGAGGGCCGGGCGGTCGACATCCGGATCCCCGGCATGCGGGTCAAGACCGTGGCCGAGGCGGCCCTGGACATGCGGCTCGGCGGGGTCGGCAAGTACACCCGGTCGAACTTCGTCCACCTCGACACCGGCCGGTTCCGCACCTGGGGGGCGTAACCGCCGGCGAAAGCCCCTTCCGCCCTCATCCTCGCGTGCCGGTCGCTCGGGCCGTGCCGCGACGGACCGGAACACAGCAGAATGCAGACAGCCGCCGCCGTCGCCTGCTATGACCCCTGTCAGCGCTTCATTTCCGCGGATCGCGTGATGCCGAAGATCACACCGGGCACGATCGTCAAACTGCTGATCATCTCGTTCTTCGTCGGCTGGGGCCTGTCCGTCCTCGACATCACCCCGCTGGAGCTGCTGCGCGGCGTCTTCGAGCGGTTCGACGCCCTGCTGAACTGGGTCAGCCGGTCGATGGGCGAGATCGTGTCCTACGTGCTGGTCGGTGCCATGATCGTGGTGCCGATCTGGGCGATCCTGTACCTGGTCGAGTGGTCCCGGCAGCGCGGCAAGTAGCCTCCGACGCCGGCCATCAGTTGGCCAAATTCTCCCCCGATACCGCTCCGTGCAGCCGCGTGGCGCCTGCCCCCTCTCCCTCGATCCGCATTGCCTCGGCCCCGGGGGACCGCGTCGACGACGCCGCGAGCGGCCCTCGAACGAGCACGAGACGGGGCGACCATGGCACGGATCGACTCCCGGGGCGCTGACGGCCCCGACACGAGCGCAGCACCGCAACCTTCCCCGCAAGGCCTGAGCAGCGAGCAGGCCGCGCGCCTGCTCGAGCAGTTCGGCGAGAATGCCATCACCGAGCAACACGCCGGACTGCTCCAGAAGCTGCTGTCCTACTTCTGGGGCCCGATCCCGTGGATGATCGAGATCGCCGCGATCCTGTCCGGCCTGGCCGAGCGTTGGGACGACCTGGCGATCATCACGGTCCTGCTGCTGATCAACGCCGGCGTCGGGTTCTGGGAGGAGCACAAGGCCGACAATGCCATCGAGGCACTCAAGCAGCGCCTGGCGCCGACCGCCCGGGTGCTGCGCGACGGGACGTGGCAGGACCTGCCGGCCCGGCTGCTGGTACCCGGCGACGTCGTCCTGCTGAAGCTCGGCAACATCGTGCCGGCCGACGTCCGGCTGTTCCAGGGCGACTACCTCGGGGTCGACCAGTCGGCGCTGACCGGCGAGTCGCTGCCGGTCGACAAGCGCGCCGGCGACACCGCCTATGCCGGATCGATCGTCCGCCAGGGCGAGATGCGCGCGATCGTCACCGCTACCGGCATGAACAGCTATTTCGGCCAGACCGCGCGCCTGGTCGAGACCGCCAGCCAGCGCTCGCACTTCCAGCAGGCGGTGCTGCGGATCGGCAATTTCCTGATCCTGGCGACCCTGGCCCTGGTCGTGCTGATCCTGCTGGTGGCGCTGTTCCGGGGCGACCCGCTGATCGACACCCTGCTGTTCGCGCTGATCCTGACGGTCGCCGCGATCCCGGTGGCGCTGCCGGCGGTGCTGTCGGTGACCATGGCGGTCGGCGCCGCCCGGCTGGCCGGCATGAAGGCGATCGTCTCGCGGCTGGTGTCGATCGAGGAAATGGCCGGCATGGACGTGCTGTGCTCGGACAAGACCGGCACGCTGACCCAGAACCGGCTGACACTCGGCGACCCGGTGCTGATCGGTACTTCCGACGCCGCCGAACTGCTGCTGGCCGGCGCCCTGACCTGCGACCGCGAGGCTCCCGACCCGATCGACGCCGCGATCCTGGCGGGCCTCGACGACAAGACCGGGCTGGACGCCTGCAGCGTCGTCCACCTGGAGCCGTTCGACCCGGTCCGCAAGCGGGCCGAGGCGGACGTCCGGATCGACGGTCGAAGCCTGCGGGTCGCCAAGGGGGCGCCGCAGGTCATCCTCGAACTGGCGGCGCCGGACCCGGCGGTGGTCCGGCAGGCGCGCGCCACCGCCGACGAGCTTGCCGCCCGCGGGTTCCGGACCCTCGGGGTCGCGAAGGCCGACGACGGCGGACACTGGCGGTTTCTCGGCCTGCTGCCGCTGTTCGACCCGCCGCGCGAGGACTCGGCCGAGACTATCGCCACCGCCAAGGGCATGGGCCTGTCGGTCCGGATGGTGACCGGCGATCACGGCGCGATCGCCCGAGAGATTGCCGGCAAGCTCGGGCTCGACACCGGTATCGTGTCGGCGGCCGAGGTGTTCGCGGGCGATGGCGACGACGGCGACGGCGCCCGGATCGAGGCCGCCGACGGCTTCGCCGAGGTGTTCCCCGAGCACAAGTTCAAGATCGTCCGCGCCCTGCAGAACGCCGGGCACATCGTCGGGATGACCGGCGACGGCGTGAACGACGCCCCGGCGCTCAAGCAGGCCGACGTCGGCATCGCGGTCAGCGGCGCGACCGACGCCGCCCGTGCCGCCGCCGACCTGGTGCTGACCGCGTCCGGCCTTTCGGTGATCGCGCGCGCCATCGAGGAGGCCCGCCGGATCTTCGAGCGGATGACCAGCTACGCCACCTTCCGGATCGCCGAGACGATCCGGGTGCTGCTGTTCATGACGCTGTCGATCCTGGTGTTCAACTTCTACCCGGTCACCGCGGTGATGATCGTCCTGCTGGCGATCCTCAACGACTTCCCGATCCTGATGATCGCCTACGACAACGTGCGGGTGGCCGAGCGGCCGGTGCGCTGGGACATGCGCCGGGTGCTGACCACGAGCTGCGTGCTGGGGATCCTCGGCGTCGCCGAGTCGTTCCTGCTGTTCTGGATCGCCGAGACCTATCTCAGGCTGCCCCGGCCGACGATCCAGACCCTGATCTTCCTGAAGCTTCTCGTCGCCGGGCACCTCACGATCTACATCACCCGCAGCCACGGCTGGTGCTGGCAACGTCCGTTCCCGAGCTGGCGGCTGCTGGTCGCGACCGAGGCGACCCAGGTCCTCGGCACGCTCGCCGCGGTGTACGGCTGGTTCGTCGAGCCGATCGGCTGGGGCTACGCCCTGCTGGTCTGGGGCTATGCGCTGGGCTGGCTGCTGGTGGACAACGCGGCGGCGATCTGGACGCGCCGGATGCTGGAGCACGGGCCGTCCTGGCACCGGCGGCACCTGGCCCGGGTGCACCGACCGATCTGACAGCGACACCGCTTGCGGTCAGTCGAGCCGGTCGTCCTTGAACCGGTCGTCATGGGCGTCGTGCAGGGCCCGGTAGGCCGCACCGTCGAGATCCTCGAACTGCCCGGTCTTCAAGGCCCACAGGAAGCAGACCAAGCCGAACCCGCCGAGCAGCAGGGCGGCGGGGATCAGATAGACGAGGGCGACCATGGCAGACCTCCCCTCGGTTCAGCGGCCGCGCTGGACGCGCAGCGCGTTGCCGGTGACCACCAGCGACGACGCCGACATCACGATCGCGGCGATCAGCGGCGTCACCATGCCGGCGATCGCCAGCGGCACCGCCACGACGTTGTAGGCGAACGCCATCGCCACGTTCTGCCGGACCAGCGCGTCCGCCTTGCGGGCGACGTCGTAGGCCTCGAGCACCGGCGACAGGGCATCGCCGCGGAACACCACGTCGGCCGCGGTCTGGCTGACGTCGGCAGCGGTCGACGGCGACACCGAGACGAAGGCGGCGGCCAGCGCCGGCGCGTCGTTCAGGCCGTCGCCGACCATCGCCACCCGGCGACCCTCGGCCGCCAGTCGCTCCAGCACCGCGATCTTGTCGCCCGGCAGGCAGCCGGCGCGGCGGTCGGCGATGCCGAGCCGGTCGGCCAGGTCGTCGACCACCGCCAGCCGGTCGCCGGACAGCAGCAGGACCTTCAGGCCGCGCGCCTTGAGTCCGGCGACGGTCTCGGCCGCGTCCGGGCGCTGGGCGTCGACGAACCGCAGGCGCGCCGGGGCGGCGTCGCCGTGGCGCAGCCAGATCTCCGGGCCGGCATGCGGCGGAACCGCGGCGGGCGTGCCGCCGACCCAGTCGCGCCGACCCATGCGGACCGGGACGCCGTCGATCTCGGCCTCCAGGCCGCAGCCCGGCTCCTCGCGCACGGTCTCGGCCGCCGGTCCCTCGCCGGCGGCGGCGACCAGCGCCCGGGCCAGCGGATGGGTGCTGCGGCGCGCCAGCGTCGCGGCCACCGATAGCGTGTCCGGAGTTCCCCCGTCGATGCCCTCCAGCCGCGGGCGACCGAGGGTCAGGGTGCCGGTCTTGTCGAACACCACCGTGTCGACCCGCGCCAACCGCTCCAGGGCGTCGCCGCTCTTCACGTAGGCGCCGCGCTTCAGCAGCCGGCCGACCGCGCCGACCTGCACCGCCGGCACCGCCAGCCCGAGGGCGCACGGGCAGGTGACGATCAGCACCGCCACCGCGATCATCAGCGCTTCGCGCCAGTCGGCACCGCCGAGCGCCATCCAGCCGACGAAGGCTGCCAGTGCCACCGAATGGATCACCGGCGCGTAGATCCGCGAGACCCGGTCGGCGAACCGCACGTAGCGCGCCTTGGCCTGGCCGGCCCGGTCCATCATCGCGGCGATCTCGGCCAGCAGGGTGCCGGCGCCGGCGGCCGCCGTCTCGACCTCGATCGGGGCCGCCAGGTTGATGGTACCGGCGTGCACGATCGCGCCGGGTGCCACCGGCTGCGGCAGGCTCTCGCCGGTCACCAGGGCGGCGTCGACCTCGGAGCGGCCGGCCACGACCCGGCCGTCGACCGGCACGGTCTCGCCGGTCGCCACCGCCACCAGGTCACCCGGCCGCACCGCCTCGATGGCGCGCACCTCGGTCCGACGGTCCGGGCCGATGACGGTCGCGCTGACCGAGCGCAGGGCCAGCAGGTTCTGGGCGGCCGCGAACGCCCGGCCGCGCAGCGAGCGGTCGAGGAACCGGCCGATCAGCAGGAAGAACAGCAGACCGAGCGCCGCGTCGAAGTAGACGTGCGGGCCGTTGCGCGTGGTCTCCAGCAGGCTCATCGCGGTCGCCAGCGACACCCCGATGGCGATCGGCACGTCCATGTTGGTGGTGCCGGCACGCAGCGCGCCCAGGGCCGAGCGGAAGAACGGCCGGCCGGCGTAGACGATCGCCGGCATGGCGATCAGCGCCGAGATCCAGTGCAGGAACGCCCGGGTGCCGGGCCCCATGTCCTGGGCCAGCCCGGCCCACACCGCGACCGAGATCAGCATGACGTTGGCGAACGCGAATCCGGCGACGGCGAGCGCCCGCAGCAGGCCGCGGCCGACCTCGTCGATCTCCCGGCCGCCGAGCCGGCCGGCGTCGTAGGCGGCGATCCGGTGGCCGAGGTCGTCGAGCCCGCCGAGGATCCGGTCGAGATCGACCCGCTCGGGGTCCCATTCCAGGTGGATGCGGCGCTGACTGGCGTTCACGCGGGCGGCGAGCACGCCGTCGAGACGGCCGAGCACGCCCTCGATCGACGGCACGCAGGACGGGCACTCCAGGGTCTCGACCACGGCGTCCAGCCGGGCGACCCCGTCGTCGCCGACCGAGACGTAGGCGCGCGGATCGGCACCCGTCGCGGCGCGCGCCGCCGGGCCGGCGAGGCCGCCGATCGAGCAGCATCCGCCCCCGATCGACGAGTCGTTCGCGGGAGCCTCGAGCGCCATTCCTGCCTCCGTCAGCGGACCGGGGCCACGGTGTCGATGCGATACTTGGAGCCGTCGGGCCGGGTGGCGACCAGCATCAGCTCCCAGTCGGCGGCGGACGGCAGCGTCGCCGTCCCCTTGTAGATCCCGCCGCCCGCGTCGCTGAAGGTCAGGGTCCGGTCGTCGGCCTCCAGGACCGGATGCCGCGCCTCGCCTGCGAAGACGAGGCCGGTGACCGGGTTCCCGTCGCGATCGCGGATCGTCACCGTCATCTCGAACGGCCGGCTGCCGTCGGCCGCCGGCTCCATGTGCCGGCTCTCGATCGCGGTCGACCAGCCGAGCGCCTTCTGGGCGGCACTGCTTTCCAGGGTGCGGTTCCAGCTGATGCCGGTGCGGTAGCTGTGGTGGTCGGTCAGGCCGGTCCAGCTGCTGAGCGCCAAGTGCACGAAGGTGATGTTGACGGCGATGACGATGCCGAAGAACACCAGCATCCCGGCCAGGACGTGCCAGCCCGTGATGCGGAAGCCTGCGCCGGCACGGGGGCCGGGCAACGGATCGCCGGTAACGGGAAGCGTGCTCATTTCTTGGGACCCCGGAAGATGGAGGAGCTGTGTGCCACCCGATCATTGTCCTCGTCGCGGACCACTACATTGATATCGGTCAGGTCGGACTTCAAGGAATCCGCCGGCACCGCGACGAACACCCGGAACGCGGCGAGCCGGTCGGGGGCGACCTCCAGGCCGGTGGTCTGGCCGGCATCGAGCCCGATGATCGAGACCTCGTGCGCCGGCAGGCCGTCGAAGACGATGCCGAAGTGGGCGGTCTTGTGCTCCTTGTTCAGGATCTTGACCGTGTAGCCGTTGCGGATCGAGCCGTCGGCGAGCTTCACGAACAGCGGGTTCCTGTCGTGCTGGACATTGACGTCCAGGGTCGAGCGCGTCGTCAGCGCGATCAGCATGATCAGCCCGACGATGACGATCAGCCCGGCATACAGCACCGTGCGCGGCCGCAGCCATCGGACCCGCGTCGCCTCGCCGCGCTTGCGCCGGTCGTGGTTGAGCAGCGTGTCGTAGGCGATCAGGCCCTTCGGACGGCCGATCTTCACCATGACGTCGTCGCAGGCGTCGATGCACAGCGCGCAGGCGATGCACTCGAGCTGCTGGCCGTCGCGGATGTCGATGCCCATCGGGCACACCGCCACGCACTGCCGGCAGTCGATGCAGTCGGCGCGCTGCGACCAGTCCTGGCCCTTGCGGTACGGCATGCGCGGTTCGCCGCGGTCGTCCTTGTAGGAGACGATCAGCGATTCATCGTCCTGCATGGCGGCCTGGATACGCGGCCACGGGCACATGTAGGTGCAGACCTGCTCCCGCATCAGCCCGCCGAGGCTGTAGGTGGTGAAGGTCAGGACGCCGATGGTGATGTACGCCACCGGCACGGCCTGCAGGGTGACCAGGTCGCGCAGCAGGGCCGGCGCGTCGGCAAAATAGAACACCCAGGCACCGCCGGTCGCCATCGCGATCAGCAGCCAGATGGCGTGCTTGGCGACGCGCTTGGCGATCTTGCCGACGGACAGCTTGGCCTTGGCAAGACGAATCCGCTCGGCCCGGTCGCCCTCGACCATCCGCTCGACCATGATGAACAGGTCGGTCCAGACGGTCTGCGGGCAGGCATAGCCGCACCACACCCGCCCGAGCAGTGCCGTGATCATGAACAGCGAGAACGCCGCCAGGATCAGCAGGCCGGTCAGGTAGTAGACCTCCTGCGGCCAGATCTCGATGAAGAAGAAGTAGAACCGGCGAGCCGGGAAGTCGATGAGCACCGCCTGGTCCGGCAGATTCGGTCCACGATCCCACCGGATCCAGGGGGTGACGTAGTAGATCGCGAGGGCGACCGCCATCACGATCCACTTCAGGCGGCGGAACGTGCCATGAGCGAGCTTCGGATAGATCGGCTCCCGCCCCTTGTAGAGCGGCCGGTTCTCCTTCCGGTTCACCGCGGCGGCATCGGACTGCTCGACGGTGGAACCGCCGACCTCTGCCGCCTTAGCCAACTCCACGAGATTCATGGCACGTTCCTCAATGGGCCTGAAGTTATTGCCCGCCGCCGAGAGCGTGGACGTAGACGGCAAGCTGCTTGACGGTGGCTTCGTCCAGCTTCAGCCCCCACGCCGGCATGATGCCGAAGCGGGCGTTCGTCACGGTCTCGGTCAGGGTCGCCCGATCGCCGCCGTACAACCAGATCGAGTCCGTCAGGTTCGGGGCACCGAGCTCGATGTTGCCCTTGCCGTCCTCGCCGTGACAGGCCACGCACTGCTCGGCGAACACCGCCTTGCCGGCCTCCGCCTTGGTCGCGTCGTGATCCTGGCCGGACAGGGCCAGCACGTACTCGACCACGTCGGCGACCTGGGTGCGATCGATCAGGCCGTCCTTGCCGAACGCCGGCATCTGCGACCACCGTGCATCCGGGTCCTCGTTGTTCCGGATGCCGTGGGTGATCGTGAACAGGATCTGCTCGGGCTTGCCGCCCCACAGCCAGGCGTCGTCGTTCAGGTTCGGATAGCCCTTGGAACCGGCGGCACCCTGGCCGTGGCACTGCGAGCAGTTCACGGCGAAGGCGGACCGGCCGCCGGCCATCGCGAACTCCAGGAGCTGCGGGTCGCCCTGGATCTCGGTCACCGAAGCGGCCTTGATCCGGTCGAGCCACTGCGCCTGCTCGGCCTTCGCGGCGGCGATCTCCTCGATCAGGTTCTCACGCTGCGAGTAGCCGAGCGCGCCCTTGGTATAGCTGGAGACCAGCGGCCAGGCCGGCATCACGATCCAGTAGCCGATCGACCAGACGATGCAGGCGTAGAACACCCACAGCCACCACCGCGGCAACGGGTTGTCCAGTTCCTTGATGCCGTCCCACTCGTGGCCGGTGGTGTCGACCCCGCTGACGGGGTCCTTGTCAGCGACGTGCGCCATCGATCAATCCTCCTCGAGCGGCTGGCGGGCGGCCCGCTCGAACCGGGCGCGGTTGCCCGGCCAGAGCGCGTAGGCACAGGCCGCCATGAACAGCGCGACCAGGAACACCAGGCCCCAGGACTGCGCGAACACGGAGACGTCGTGATAGGTCATGTCCGCCTCCTCACCGTGCGTTGTCGCCAGCGGTCGGCTGGTAGACCGAGAAGTCGACCAGCGTGCCGAGCATCTGCAGATACGCGATCAGCGCATCCAGCTCGGTGATCCGCGACGGATCGCCGTCGTAGTCGCGGGCCTGGGCCTTCGGATACCGGGCCTGGAAGTCCTCGACGCCGTCGGCGTCGACCGAGGCCTGGATCCGGACGTCGTTGACCGCCGCCTCGATCATCGCCTGATCGTACGGAACCCCGAGGGTGGCGTTGGTTTGCAGGTCCGCGGCGATGTCCTCGAACCGCAGTTCGTTCTTCGCCAGGAACGGATAGCCCGGCATGATCGACTCCGGCACCACCGAGCGCGGATCGACCAGGTGAGCGCGGTGCCACTCGTCGGAGTAGCGCCCGCCGACCCGGGCCAGATCCGGCCCGGTCCGCTTGGAGCCCCACTGGAACGGGTGGT
>Ga0070728_10001010_pt1 | contig 46762 bp, 32 predicted proteins | sample tdDd471_FD_66723 | JGI IMG/M metagenome (GOLD analysis project Ga0070728, IMG submission 66723) | Marine sediment microbial communities from the Atlantic coast under amendment with organic carbon and nitrate - tdDd47.1 | ecosystem: Environmental > Aquatic > Marine > Coastal > Sediment | place... | reverse complement strand
TTTTTCACTTATCTGTTTTCGCGCATTTCTAATTACAATATTATTAATTACTCATTTGTATAACTGATAGAATAATAGCACCTAGTCCCCAATAGAGAAAAAATCCCCAAGCATATGTATAGTATGCAAACCAGCCGGATGATGGATAGGTAAATTCTTTTTCCATAATCCAGAATATAATGCTAAAATACACTGAGAGAATTCCCAAAGCAAACCAAATCATATAACCCCATAATTGTCCAGAAAATACTCCAATAGTACTTAAAATAAGAAGCGGAAAAATGACTAATAAATCTGCCCAGGCAAATGCGAGAATCGATTTAAAATGAGTTTTATCGCGCCAGTCTTCACCTTTTGCAATTATTAAGTCTTTTGTTTTTTGTCCGTTTGGCTGTAGGATCATTAACAGTTGAACAACCATTAATGGTATAAAGGTTATTGCTCCAAAAATGGCAATGATCCACGTAAAAATTGTTATTTCTATCATAGTATTAACTCCTGTATTTAGCATGATTTGTCCATAATCCAATAATCCCAAGAAGCGATGGAACTGCCCATAAAAAAATAACTACGAGCACAATATCAAAGCTCGTACTATCTCTAAATATGTAGAATAATGGAAAATAAACACAGATAGCAAACGTCATCATTGCTGCAATAAAACCTACAAATTTGTTTCGTAATAATCCAATTAATGCAATAATTGTAAGTGGTAGCGCCCATAATATATCAGCAATCGCTACACCCCTTTCGACGTCCGCCAGTGTGCGCTCTGTTGTATCACCTGTAAAACTGTCATCCTGAACTCCTAGTTTTACTGCTCCTTCCCAGTCTATTACAGAATAAAATTGCATTAACCAGGCTAAACAAATTAAGATTAAAGCTGAAATCGCAATCCATACTCCCAATGGGTATCGGTTAATTTTCTTTTTTAATATTTCCATGTTGTCCGCTTCAATATTATTTATATGGATATCAGGTTTTTCGCTTCTTGCATGAAACACAACAATAAACAAAGGTTACTTTCTCAGGATTAACAACGTTAAGTTTAATCACCCGTTTTAATGGCGGGTTTTTATTGTTGTGTGTCTGTTATTTCAACCAATGTTTCTTAACCCCTAACATCGAAAACCACACAAGGAATACACCAATAACAATTACCAGGGCAGGCATTGTAACCGCTCTTACTGTACCATAAACTTCAATAGAACTTGTGAAAAATACATTATGGATCATTTGTGGAATGATGGCCAACAGAGAAATGATGAAAGCCGTTTTCGACCATTTCTTTCTTAATACTAAACCAATGGCACCAAGGATACCGCCTGATACGGCAATGGCAAATACAATAGTTACCCACAATGGATAGTCGCCATAAAGTTCTCTTTCATTTACAGGTAGTTCTGCCAATGCTTCGTCAGAAATAAAAGTATGTTCGAAAAATGAAAGCACTCCCATGATATTCCAAAGAAGAATTAAGATTGATACTACCCAAAACCATGTTGGGATTTTTGTTTTTTCGTTTTCCATAATTTTCTGGTTTATTTGTTATTATTTTCAATTTGCACAAGGTATGCGTTTTTTGCAAAATAGGCGATCAATGGCTTCAAACTTATCAAACCACTACATTTGAAGCAGGGCAAGGTACTTTTAATTATAACAATCGCGTCAATTTTCTATACATCAATAGGATTAGTTTCTAATTATTACAATAGTTCTCAGGTGTAATCAGTTCCACCGATTTTATTTCAACAATCTCTAAAACACCATCATATTGTTCTGCAAATCCATCTTCAGCTTTTCCAATATATTTCACAACTAATTCTGCCATTACTGGAGTATATGGTGTAGGCTGTTTTCCAATTTTTTCTTTGTAAAGATTAGTTAATCTACCATCAGGAAAATCCTTAATCCAATAGGCCATTGATGAGCCACAAGGCTCGAATATAGAAACTTCGTGCCCGAAAGTGAGAAGTCCTTTTATTGATTCGTTACAGAATTCAATACTTTCACTTTTTACTTTAGTCATCTCATACATTTCTGCTAATTCGGATGTAATTTTTTTCCCTTTCTCGTCCAGCATTGTTAATCTATTTTCTCCAACAGCATACATAGTCGTTGAACCAGTCTTAAATTTTAAAACAATTTTGCCGCCGTCTTCGGTAAAAGAAAAAGTTCCTTTATATCTTAAGTAACCATTTTTAGTTTCTAAAAAGAATTCGGTTCTTTCAAAAGTTTTGTTGGTGTTGAGTTTTACTGTTGTTAGTATTCCGGGACAACTTACACAAGGTAAAAGACCTTTATAAGTTCCATTCCAATCTAAAGCAATTTCAGATGTGTGTTTATCAATAATTTCTACTGGTTCTTCTTTAACTTTTTCTTGACTGGTATTTATCTGATTTTCTTTGCAACCTAAAAGAATAAGTACAGTTGATAATGCTATAAAGTGTGCCTTTTTCATGTTTTTATGATTTCTGTCTTATATTTATGCATAACGGTTGGCAATAAGAAATGTAGGGCATTTTAAAGCTCTTACCTATCAAGGTGTCAAGCCGTTTATTAAATGTTAGATCGTTCAAATTTAGCACTTTCCGCCCTATGTTTTTTATTGCGTGTTATCTGCTCTTATATTATTATTTCGTTTCTAGTTTGTATTCTTTTCAGGTTGATAAAACAAATTGATGCAACTATTCCCCAAAAAGTAATTATCAAAAAATACCGATTTAATTCACTAGTATTCATAATTACTAATGGATAGGTTAGTGCTGTAAATAAATTCGCTGAAAGATGACCCCAAATCGGAGCCCATATATTACCTGATCTAATGTAAAGCCATCCTAAGAATACACCTAATAAAACTATATGTAGTGGAGCTAATAATAAAGCTCCAAGTATTGGGTGACTTGGAAAACTTAGTCCCATTAAATAGACTGGCAAATGCCAATATGCCCAGACTATTCCTAAAACTAGTAATCCAAGAAATAAACCATGCTTTTTTATGAGTTTTTCCTGTAAATATCCACGCCAGCCAATTTCTTCACCAAGTCCTACTATAGTTCCATAAAGAAAAAGCAAAATAAAAGGTAGTATAGATTTATAATCAAATAGAGGTATTGATTGAGGATCACTTTTTATTATTAAATCAAGTCCACTGCTTTTAAAAATCTCAGAAGGAAATGTAAACCGCTCAACAGCAAGGGTTCCCCATGAAAAGGCCTTGATTAAATAAACTGCAATAAAGGAAATAGCACAAGGAATAATAATAGCTGGAAAAATGTAATACCATTTTTTGATGCCCCAACCAATTTCTCTAAATCCTTTTTTGGTAATTATTATAAATATTAAAGCTACAACAGCAGGTAGATACATTAAATAGGTCAAAAATTTTGATCCAAGTTCACCGGTCATATATACCAGTAGTTGCCATCCATAACTAAAAATTATTACTACTGCTATATACCAATAAGCTTTATTCTTCATTTGTTGTTTTGAGTATTTTTTACTGCAGATAACTTGTTTACACCCCTACCTTTCTTCAGCCCGATTTCCAAATACAGGGGGCGTTGAACACCTTTTAGTATTTTTCACCATTTAAAATCCGTAAGATCTTCATCCCAACAAATTTAAGGAAATATGTGTTCTTTACCAAATCCTTATCCGCATGTTTACAGGAATATAGAATTTCGAATTTTTGTCAAGTTCAAATACTTTATAAAACTCGTCCTGGTTGTATGTGGGGCCAATTGCCCTGTATTTCTGAGGCGTGTGTGCTCTTTGTAAAGTGTATCTCTCAAATTCCGGGCTGGATTTTTCCCGCCAAAACTGTGCGTAAGCTATGAAAAACGCCTTAATGCTTTTTGAGGTCTCCTCATCAGAATTATGTGACTGCTTATCCTTCAGATAAAGTTTTAATGCCAGCAATGAAACCTCCAGTCCACCGAAATCGGCAAAGTTTTCTTGCAGGGGTTTCTTTCCATCCACAGATAAACTATCCTGTATGGTGTACTGGCCGTACTGTTCTATTAATGCACCGTAAGTTTTATCACAATCATTTTTACTGAAGAGTGCACCTGAAAACTGGCGTTTGAACCAATTCATATGTTTGCCATTTTCGTCGTAAGTCTTTCCGGTTTTATCAAAGGCATGAGTCATTTCGTGGGCAATGGTTCTGCCAATGCTTGCAAAAATGCATGCAACATCTTTTTCCTCAAAATGGGGGTCATATAAAATACCTGCATATATTTTTACCTTGTTCTGGTTGAAACTGTACCTGCAATCGGTTTCAAAAGGAGGCGTTTCCCAACCAGCATTGTTCAGGTTGTCGAGCTGATATTTTTTTGCCAATTCAATGTTTTTTTCAAGGGAATCTGAAGATAGTTTTGGTATCTGTGCAAAACCAGCCAGGGCAGGGGCCCCAATTTCAAATTCCATTTCATCTAATTTCGATAAGTATAAATTCTTGTAATAATTTCCAATCAACTCACTGGTTTCAATTTTTGAGAAATAAGCCAAAGTCAGGTAGTTGATGATCTCATTGATCATTTCTTCCTTTGTTTGAGTGATTGTAATTTTCGAAAAAAGTATACCAAACTGCATTGGGAAATACTGCTGAACAAGTTTAATTCTCTCATTGTCATCATTGCTATATTCAATTGTACTTTTGTAGAAATTTTGAAGCTGCGTTAAAACGAAATGGTGTTCTTCGTCAAGATCATATTGTGAATCTCCTGAAAGAATCTCGATGGATTTAGCAGTAATTTCCTCCCAGAGAATTCCCCAATTATTTACAACACTTGCATGTTCAGATAAGGTAATGCTGTCGATCCAGGCTTTGTTTACGTATTCGTAAAAATCGCTTATGGTATCTTTTTTCTGGCCAATTGCATCATTTATATCAGCAAAAGAAATAAACAAAATTGCAAGACAAATTATCACATTCTTGAAGTGTTTTAGTTGGCGCATAGGGAAAATCGATTTCATGGTTGAGTACCTTACCTGTTGAATATTTCATAAAACCCCTGACATTAAATCATTCAAATTCACTCACAATACTCCATCACTCCATTCCCACTATTCATACTTCAACACTTCAGCCGGGTTTTGGTTGGCATACCTGTAGGCCTGAACAGTAACCGTTGCCAGGGCAATAAGGAGTGCAACAAGGGCCGAAAGTAAATATAACCATGCTCCAATCTTCCCGTGATAGGCAAAATTTTCGAACCACAATTTTGAGAAATACCATCCTGTAGGAATAGCAACAATTGAAGCAATTAAAATTAGGATTGAGAACTCTTTTGTAAAAATGTATAGCACATCCCATACTGAAGCACCATAAACTTTTCGGATACCAATTTCCTGCATACGCCTGCGCAATGAAAAAGATGATAAACCCAGTAAGCCAAGGCTGGCAATAAAAATCGAGAGGCCCGAAAATACGATGATCAGTTGTCCGATTTTTTTATCCAGTAAATACATTTCCCTGATATCAGAATCCATAAATGAAAAATCGAAGGGATAATTATAACCCAATTCCGCATATTTTTCTTCGATGCCTCCAATGACCTGGCTGGGTGAAGTCCCATTCAATGTAACTGTAATTATCGGGTAGTACTTTTTATGCATGGTCATCACCAGTGGTTCGATTTTTTTGTGGAGAGATGAATAATGAAAATCCTTCACTATGCCAATCACAGGAGCAGCGATTATTTCATCCCAGCTTCGTGAGAAATTGTTTTTAATCTTTTTACCTATGGCATCTTTTGCATTCCACCCAAAATGTTCAAGCGCAGCTTCGTTTATTATACATGCGGCTGTATCTGTACTGAATTCATCTGAAAAATTCCGGCCTTCAAGCAATTTTAAATCAAAAAATGGCAGGTATTCGGGAGAAACATTGACCGTACGCAGTGGCATATGCGATTCGAAGCCTTCGGGCCAGAAATGCTCAAACCAGGGTTCCCGCCCGGGTACATGGTCCGAAAGGCAAATATCTTTTACTCCGGGTATGCTATGCAACTGATTGTAAAATTCAGTAGCGACTCTGCCTGAAGTATCGTTCCACATGTAAATGTTCACCATCACATCCCGGTTAAATCCCAGGTCTTTGTTTTTGATAAAACTAAATTGAGAATAAATTACTCCGGTTGCAATCAGCAAAATAATGGTTACCGTAAACTGGAAAACCACCAGCACTTTCTTAAGGCCATTGCCTCCTTTCTGGTCGGACGTCATGCTTTTTAAAACCTTAACCGGCTGGTATCCCGAAACAAAAAAAGCTGGATAACTTCCCGAAACCAAACCCATCAGAACTCCCAGGCCGATGATTATTGGAAACTCATTAAGATAATCGGGTGAAATATTTGTTTCTGCGAAATCATTAAAAATGGGTAATATCAACTCCGACAGTACAATTCCGGTGAACAATGCAATGAAAACAATAATAACCGATTCGCTGATAAATTGTGTGATTATCATTCGCTTTGAGGCACCCACTACTTTGCGCAAACCAACTTCACGCGATCGGGTAAGCGAACGTGCTACCGAAAGGTTCATATAGTTGATCGAAGCAATGATTAAAATTACAAGGGCTATCCCGGCTATCGATAAAAGCATGGTATGGCTTGAAGTTGTGGCCTGTTCGAATTCCTTGGTGCTCTTCATGTGAACATCCAGCATGGGCTGCACCCTGAATTCGATGAGGTCCTTGTAGGGCTCCTGGTATTTTATTTTAAAATCAATTAGCTTCTCCTCAAATGCCAGGTGGTCTGTATTATCAGATAAAACAACATAGGTATAAGCCGACATGTCCCGCCAGGCATCCGGTTTAAATTCGGGCAACGACACATCGTTAACCAGGAAATTGAAATGAAAATGTGAATTCCGCGGAGGATTTTTCAATACCGCCATAATGGTATAAACCTCATCGTTGTTAAGCCTTAACAGTTGCCCGACGGGGTTTGCATCCTGGAAATATTTTTTTGCCAGGTCATTGGTAAGTATAATGGATTGTGGGATTGAAAATGCTGTAGAAGGAGAACCGATTAAAAAGTCCATGCTGAAAACATCAAAAAAGCTGGAGTCAATATAAAAAATTTCCTCGTAATATTTTAGATTAGGTCTGGATTGATCACGGGAAAACTTTTCTGCCAGAATCTCATATTGCGGAATAAAGCGGGTAGCTTCAATTACTTCGGGAAAATCATTTTTCAAAAACAAAGCGGTTGGTGGTGCTGAAACGGCTGTACGCTGAATGTGTCCACTTTCCCAGATCATATCTGTTGTCACCCTGTAAATTTGATCGGCTCTGTTGAAATGTTTATCAAAGCTGAACTCAAACTGGATGTAAAAATAAATCACCAGGAAAATAGCAAAGCCAACCGACAGGCCAAGGATATTCAACAACGAATAAAATTTGTTTCGCCAGATGTTTCGAAAAGCAGTTTTCAGATAGTTTACAATCATTATTATTAGCTCGATAAATTTACAAATTTCATTTATTTTCCTCAAACCGGTCAATTGGTGTGCCATTTAATTAACATGCAGTCATTCAATGATTTCAATTTATTGGTAGAATCTGAAGTGTTTAATTTTTAAACAGTATCGTTCTAATTTTATACATTTGTTGGACACAATAATTATAAAATAGAAGTTGGATAATATTAAAATACGGGAAGCTGCTCCTGAGGATTACGATGCTATCTGGGAAATTTTTGAATGCGTAATTAAAACTGGCGATACTTATGTGTTTAGTCCGGACACAAGTAAAAATGAACTATCCAGGCATTGGCTTGCACCTTACATGAAAACCTATGTTGCCGAAGAGAATAACAGAATTTTAGGGACATACATAATTAAGCCAAACCAAATAGGACTGGGGTCTCATGTCGCGAATTGCAGTTACATGGTACACCCGGCAGTACAGGGCAAAGGTATTGGCAAGTTACTTTGTGAACACTCCCTAAAAAAAGCCGGGGATTTTGCCTACAAAGCCATTCAGTTTAACATAGTTGTGAGTACGAATAAATCAGCCATAAAGCTATGGGAGAAATTTGGTTTTGAAATTATAGGAACTATTCCGGGAGGATTTCAACACAGCAGTTTGGGCTTTGTTGATGCTGTAATTATGTTTAAGGAAATTTAAACAGATTTTAATAATTTTCTGAAATGAGTGTAACTTAGACGCCATTACAAGTAAATAAAAATGAAAAAGATTGACGGGCATATTTTAATTGTTGATGACAATGAGGAGGCATTGATTGCCCTGAAGATGCACCTGTCAAAATATTTCGTTGGCGTTACTGCACAGAAAAACCCAAATCTTATTCCTTCCCTGCTCAGCAGTACCGATTTTGATGTGATCATTCTGGATATGAATTTTTCGGCCGGTGTAAATACCGGAAATGAAGGGATTTACTGGATGAAGCAGATTTTGTCGATCGATCCGGAATCGATAATAATTTTGCTCACAGCATACGGGGATGTCGGACTGGCCGTAAAAGCCATGAAAGAGGGTGGTATCGATTTTATACAAAAGCCATGGGACAATGATAAACTGCTTGCTACTGTGAAAAATGCCTGGAAGCTGCGACGATCGAAAAAGGAAATCAATCAATTACAACACAAGCAGCATCACCTGTCAGAACATCTCGACGATCAGTTTGATTTTTTCAGGGGCTCATCGGTAGCGATGCTAAAGGTTTTTGAAACTATCGATAAAATTTCAGGAACCGATGCCAATGTTTTGTTATTGGGCGAGAATGGGACCGGAAAGGAGATGGTAGCTCGTGAAATACATAGAAAGAGTAAAAGGTCGACTGATGTGTTTGTAAAGGTTGATTTGGGTGCCATTACCGAAAGCCTTTTTGAGAGCGAATTGTTCGGGCACGAAAAAGGCGCTTTTACCGATGCTGCCGAAAGCAGGGCCGGGCGTTTTGAAATTGCTTCCGGAGGTACATTGTTCCTCGACGAGATCGGCAACCTTTCTATTGCGATGCAATCAAAACTATTGAGTGTAATTCAAAACAGGGAGATTACCCGCGTAGGAGCAAACAAGGCCATTCCTATCGACATCAGGTTAATTTCGGCAACCAATATGTCAATCGATCGTATGCCGGGGAGTCATCAGTTTCGTGAGGATTTGCTGTACAGGATCAATACCATCCAAATCGATGTGCCGCCATTAAGAAGTTGTAAAGAGGATATACCTGCTTTGCTCGATTATTTTCTGAAAAAGTACAGCACCAAATATCAAAAATCCGGACTTACAGTTTTACCTTCTGTAGTTGGTAAGTTAAAACATCGTGAATGGCCCGGAAATATTCGTGAGTTTCAACATGCTGTCGAAAAAGCGGTGATCCTATCAGAGAACAATCGGATAACACCGGCGGATTTTAGCTTTAATACGGTAACGAAACAAGATTCCGATCAACCACCAGGCTATAACCTTGAAGAACATGAGAAGAAGGTTATTGCCAAAGCCCTGGCTGAATTCAACTTTAACCTGAGCGAAACAGCTGCGCAATTGGGTATTACCCGGGCAACCTTATACCGCAAAATCCAGAAATATGAACTTTAGCCGTTTCGAAATAAAACTGTTGGGGCAGTTGTTGTTATTGTCGGTATCAGCCTTTGTGCTCGCATGGGCCATACTTAACCCTGGTTTGCATTTTACGGTGGTCTATTTTGCTATATTGCTATTTCTTGAGGGGTGGCTGCTGTTTTGGGTTATTCGCAAAAACAACCGCAAGGTCAGGGAGTTTTTACTATCGGTAAAATATGGTGATGTGCCAGTATTGCCGGAACCCAAAAAACTGGATCACTCACAAAAGGAACTTTATTCGATTCTGTTGGATATTGCCAAACTATATGGCAAGGTGAAGTTTGATAAAGAAAGCGAGCATCAATATTTTTTGAACACTGTAAAACATGTAAATATTGGCCTGATCTCGTTCGACGAGAAAGGTAGGGTTGATATGGTGAATGACGCATTTAAACGATTACTTGGGATTGATGAAATACGCACTTCAGAGAAATTAAATGAAGTAATGCCGGGCCTTGAGCAAATGGTGAATGAGCTCAAACCTGGGAAACCTAAGTTGCTAAAGGTTGTTCTGAAAAATGAATTGATGCAGGTATCGATGAATGCTTCGCTTTTTAGTCTTCAAAACAAAAATGTGAGGCTGGTTTCTTTCCAGGACATAAAAAGTGAATTACAACAGGAGGAAATAGTAACATGGCAGAAATTGATCAGTATTTTAAGACATGAGATCATGAACTCCATCGGGCCAATTACTTCCCTGTCGAAAACCCTGAAAGAAAATTTTGAAGAATATCAACAGGAGAATCCAAACGAACAGAATGATTTTCTTAATAACACAAGGATTGGTTTGTCGGCCATCGAAAAGCGCAGTAGCGGACTAATGGCTTTTGTGGAAACCTACCGAACACTGTCAAAATTACCACAGCCGGAATTCCTTGAAATTGACCTTTGCGACCTTTTGCAGATGATCGAGAATTTGATGGAAGAGGAAGTAAAGAAAAAGGGAATTAAACTACACATCAATTGTAAGGTAGAAGATTTAAGAATAAATGCCGATGAAAAACTTTTTTCACAGGTGGTGATTAATGTGCTGAAAAATGCAATCGAGGCGATGGAGTGTGAGGATGGGGAAATTTCAATTATTTTATACAAGATGGAAAATGGATCAATAAAAATCATCATCAACGACAATGGCCCGGGTATTCCTGAAAGTATTCTCGATAAAATTTTTCTTCCTTTTTTCACAACCAAAAAGGATGGTTCTGGCATTGGCTTAAGTATTTCGAGGCAGATCATGCAAATGCACGGCGGTAGTATTTCCATCCGGTCGAAGGAAGGAGAGGGTACTGTGGTGGAATTGATGCTCTGAAACTCTCAGACAGTTGCCCGCCTTTTTCATGGGAGATAAATGTAAAAGCGCTTTTTGCTGATAATCTCTGAGGTTTAAACTGTCTGACAGTTAGTACTCCTCACAAATCCTAAACAAATTCTCCACCTGCATTTTGTCCTTACCGAACCTACAATTACTTTCCCGTTTCCGTTCGAAGTATTTGCCGGTAACACCTTCAAGTTCCGGGGCAGTTGCTGCCCATACAGGATTTTCCGCACCCTGGCCGGGGGATTCATGGCCTCCATAGCCCAGGTTGTTGCTGAGTTTCGAATTTACATCGCCAGGATGTACTGCATTTACTGCGATTCCTGAATTTTTCAGTCGCTCAGCAAAAGCTACTGAAAGCATGCGTTCGGCTTGTTTCGATTGGCGGTAAATCGTATCGTTGTTATAATGCCTGTGTGTGCATTCCAGGTCTTCAATATCCATATCACCGGCCCAGTAGCTGGCAACATTTACAATCCGAGAAGGGGTCTCCATTTTCAAAAAAGGAGTGAAATATTTGATCATCCAAAAATAGCCCAGTACGTTGGTTGCAAATTGCATTTCTATGCCTTCCGGTGTTTCTTCTCTCCTTCGTGGCGTTGTGCTGGCATTGTTGATCAGAACATGCAATGGGCCTTTCCACATTTCTGCAGCTTGCTGTATCGAGGATTTCCTGGAAAGGTCGATCATAAGGGTATTTACATTCGTGTTTCCTGTCACTTCGATGATGTCCTGAGCTGTTCTCCGGGCTTTGTCCTCGTTTCGGGCAACAACAAAAACCAGGTAGCCTTTTTCGGCCATCTGCCGGGCAATGGCAGTTCCTATTGCACCAGCAGCACCGGTGATTATTGCTGTTTGGTTCTTCGATGTCATAATCGTCTGGTTAAAAGGTTCCGATTTATTCGATAATAATTTTTTGTGAATATGAAAATCCATCGTTAAAAATCCGTACAATGTATGCCCCGGGCTGAAATGACGAGATGTCGAGTTGAATTATATCCAGTTCAGAAGCATTGTACTGCCCTTTTTCTAAAAGTACTTTTCCAGTTATGTCTGATACCTGGTAGCTAAATTCTTCGATGTTTTTAAATCCATTATCAGCCTGAATGTAGAGGATCGTATTAGCTGGGTTGGGAAAAACAATCGATTCATTTTGACTATCAGCACCCGGAATCCCTGATGACATACCCGGAATTTTTGTAATAAAAATATCCTTGTCACCCACGGCTTGTAAAACAGTACCACCAAAAGTTGCTTCATCCTGAAAGATTCCGGTGAGGTATAAATTTCCTGAAATATCTCCCGTAACTCCGTAGGCATAATCATTGTCCAATCCTCCCCCTGTAACTACGTAATCGATTTCTCCTTCGGGATGATATTTAGCCATGAATACATCAGCCCAGCCTGTGGACTCCACCATCACCTCTCCAAAATAACTTGTCCCTGAAAAAAAGCCTGTCAGGTAAATTTCTCCGCTTGACCGAACAAAAAGGTCACGAGCGTGATCCATACCATAGCCACCAGCATTTCTGGCCCAGCTTAATTCACCTTCGGGATCAAATTTTAAGATGTACATATCAAAATCAAACTGACCCCCATTGGATACGATGATGTGCTCATCTGATTCAAGCTGGTTGGAAAAGAAACCAACTGCTACCAGGTTTCCTTCATCGTCTGGGGCAATGCTGAAACCACGTGCAAAATCATTGGCTCCACCTCCCGCAGATTCAACCCATTGGAAAACGCCCTGGTGGTTCATTTTAGCTACAAAACTGCTTATGATAGCCGGGCTGGATAATTCATGGCTGTCGAAATATGCAGTGCCGCTATAAAAACCGGTAAGATAGTAATTGTTATCCTCGTCCTGGTAAATGCCATAAGCGCGGTCTTCGCCCATGCCCCCGGCACTTTTTGCACAAGCCACATATCCGTCAGGCGAGAAATGGGTGAGTAAAATATCTCGATCTCCCTGGCTTGTAAATGTGTGTTCGCCGGTTGTGAAAGTCCCCCTATAACTGCCACCAATACACACCCCTCCATCATTGGCAAGGGTGATCCGGTTGCCGTAGTCGTCGCTGGTACCACCTCCACCGTTAACCCACAGGCAGTTGCCATCGGGATCGTATTTTGCCACAAACATATCATAGCTGCCTGCACTGGTAATGCTCTGATCATCAAAATCAGCAGTCTCCGAAAACCAACCGGTAATGTATGAATATCCATCTGAATTGGTAACGATTCCGGCGCTTACTGCATTCCCATAACTGCTGCCTTGTTTTACCCACTTAAATGTTCCGGATGTATCGTAGCAGGCGATAAAAATATCTTGCAAAGCAAAGCTTGTCAGGCTTTCAGGGCCAAACTGGGCAGTCCCGGTAAACCATCCGCAGATATATACATTTCCAATTGCATCTACACTTATGTCGTAACCCTGGTCGGAGCCTGCCCCACCAGCTTGTTGGGCCCAGTTGAATTCCTGGGCATGAATACCAATTGAAAATAAAATTAGAAATGCTGTGAGTAATGTTGATTGTGTTTTCATGACATTTTTTATTAAAATTTTAATTATCCGATTGTTCAATCGAAGATATTTCAAATGCCCATGCATATTTGCATGGAGGTTTCTTCCTTACTTTTTCCGGGATATCTACATAAAATCCATTGCCTGCTTTTTCCCAATTCAAAGCTTTGTCCCAGCCCAATAATTTGATTGTTGCATTTTCTTCAGGTTGGATTGATGACAGCCATATTTTTGATGGGATTGATATTTCGGTGGCATCTGCGAGGTAAATTGCATAAACTGTTCCGTCTTGTTTTTTGGTAAGGCAAATTTGTCCCTCTTTAAAGGGTTCAATGCTCCTGGTTTCGTAAATGGCCTTACTGTTTACCTTCATCCACTCGCTCATCTCTTCCAGTAAATCATATGCTCCATCGTGCCACTGGCCTTCGGGGCCGGGGGCAATGTTGAGAAGTAGGTTTCCACCCTTGGCCACAATATCCACAAGCATGTGCACCAGTTGCCGTCCGCTCATGTAATTAGCTTCAGGAACCCATGACCAGCCTCCCCCAGCAATGATGCAGGATTCCCAGGGGTAGGGAAGAGCTACTTTTGGAACGCGGTTTTCAGGGGTGAGATAATTCTGGTTTTTCCCATGAACAGCCCTGTCAACCACAATCAAACCCGGTTGAGCCTCACGCGCTTTTTCCACCAGTTCATCCATTCGGATATCCTGGTTAACAATATCGGTTTTTACAAATCCGGAGCCAACATTCTTTAATCTGTCGGTGTAAATTCCCCTGATCTCTACCTCGCTTTTTTTACGTACCCAGCCTCCATCCAGCCAAAGGATATCCAGATCTCCATAATCAGTACACAGTTCCATGATCTGGTTGTGGGTGAAATTTACATACTTTTCCCATTTTTCAGGGAAAGCATCCGGGTCGTAATTTACATTGCGGTCCATCGGCGGGAAGTAAGGATCCCAATAGGAATCACAATGCCAGTCGGGTTTTGAAAAGTAGGCACCAGTCCATAATCCTTCATTTCCGAAGGAATCAAATATTTCCTTCGTGATATTGGATTTTGGATTTGTACTGAAAGGGCATTCCGGATCGGTAACTTTGTAATTGGTTTGTTTTGTGTCGAACATACAAAAACCATCGTGGTGTTTGGTGGTAAAAACCACGTATTTCATGCCGGCATTTTTTGCGGCTTTTGCCCACTTATCAGGGTTAAATTGTGTGGGGTTAAAAGTAGTTTTAAGATTTTCGTAATCATTAACATATTCAAAATAACTCTCGTAGCTGCCTTTTTTTCTTTCACACCAGCCATAATCCTCCGGGCAGAGCGACCATGACTCCACAATGCCCCATTGGCTGTATGCACCCCAATGCATCAGGAGTCCAAATTTCATATCCTGCCATTGTTCCAGTTTTTCTAAAACCAGTGGATCGGTTTCCGGCACATATTTTTCGGATTCCTGGGTAAACAGGGACAACGAAATAGCAAATATAAATGCTGATAATACAATTCTTATTTTCATAAATTTTCTTTCAATATTTTTCAAAGGTTTCTAAATTTCATTCAACACAGCACTAATTCAATCAATTAACTCTTCCTCAAATCAACCTTCATTACCTGCTTTTTATGCCGGCTTTCTTCGGCTTTAAATCCCATTAAGTGGCTTTCCATTGATGCAGCAAGGGTTGAGGTGAGCAGGCTGCCATCATGATGGCTCACAGCATTCAGCCAATCCCTCACCAAACCATAATCCCCACCACCATGGCCCGATTTGATTTCGGCATTTTCATGCACATTCCATTTGGTCATTTCATCGGTAATGAAGTTGTGGATGTAAAGGTTCTTTTCGTCGCCTACAATATCGCCCATGCTGCCCATGATGCGGGTTCTTCTTCCATGGTATTCAGTAAATGCTTCCATGCTGAAATTAACAGTAATATCATTGGCAAACTGCATCGATACTATTTGATGATCGAGGACATCATTATCGCAATGATAAACACATCTGCCATAAGGCCCTTCTTTAAGATTTCTCATAATGTCGACATCCCATTCATCCTTGTTATCGGGCAGGTCGAAGTGATGGAGATAAGACCTGTTGCGATAATAGATTTTCAATGCAGAGTAGGGGCATTTTGCTTCGACCAGACAGCCATCGGTACACCTTGTTGGCGCACCTTGTGGGGCATTTGTTTCCTTAAACCACTTCAGTGTACCAAAGGAATTGATATACTCGCAATTCACCTCCAGCCACCAGCGCAAAATATCCAGGTCATGGCAGGATTTTGCAAGCAGAATGGGCACATTGTCCTCTTCGCGCCGCCAGTTACCACGCACATACGAATGCGACATGTGCTCATGTTGGATGGGTTCCATGTGCTGAACACTGACAATTTCTCCCAATTCGCCACTATCCATGGTTTCCTTTATTTTACGGAAATAGGGTGAATACCTTAAAACATGGCAAACCGCAACAATGCGGTTATTTTTTTCTGCCAGGTCGAGTATATCTTTACATTCCTGCCAGCTTTGGGCGATGGGTTTTTCGAGCAGTAAATCGTAGCCCATAGCCAGCGCTTTCATAGCCGGACCATAGTGCAATTTATCGGGTGTTGTAATAATGACTGCATCGGCAAACTTGGGCACTTCAAAAATCTGTTCCCAGGTGTAGAATGTATGTTCGGGTTCAATCTGATGTTTGTCGGTAAATCGTGTTCTGCGAATTTCGATGGGCTCCGCAACACCAACAATATCCAACTCATCGGGATGCTTGATGCCATAATTTCCGTAAACATTTCCACGGTTTCCTGCCCCACAAACGATGGCGGTAATTTTCTTTTCAGGCTTAGGCAGATCACCATCATAGTTGAAATAATAATCCTTTTCGGTAAAGTTTGCCCCTGAAAGTTGAGTGATTGATAAACCTACGGAGGCTAAACCCAGGGATTTTAGCATGTCGCGACGAGTCCAGTTTTGATTCATTGGTATTTGATTTTAGAATAATTTTGGTAAAATTAAAGAATTGACGAGATAAATCAAAATTCCGGAAATTGAATATTTAAAATCTTTTTGGAGTACAAATTGAATAATTTGGCTGAGATATTACCGGTAGTAATTTTGCAATACAATACTTTAGCGGGAATAAAATGTTGCTGATGTTTGTCAAATAACCAAAAACACGAAAACTTGTCGATAAATTATTCTGAATTAGAAGATAGAGATCTTGTGGGGAAGGCCAGAGAAGGAGACAAAGCTGCCTTTTCAGCTTTGGTGAGGAAGTACGAACAGACCATTGCCGGTGTGGTGATGGGGATGTTGGGCCAGGGTGAGGATGCCGAAGATATTGGACAGAATGTGTTTATCAGGTTTTACAAAGCAATAAATGATTACAGGGGTGATGCAGCTTTAGGGACTTATCTGACAAGGATAGCAATCAATTTATCACTCAATGAATTGAAAAGTCGTCAACGTAGAAATTTATTTTTTTATAAACCGGTACACGGTAGTCCATCATTTGAAATTAAAGACGAGCAAAACAGAGCGGATGAATATGATACAAAACAGGCAGTTCATCAGGCATTACAACAACTCGAGCCCAAATTTAGAAGTGTCGTGGTTTTGAGGATGCTGCAGGGATATTCTACCAAAGAAACGGCGAATATTTTAAAATTGCCACTGGGTACTGTGCTCTCACGACTGGCACGTGCACAGGAAAAATTAAAAGGTTTATTGAAATATTTAATCGATTAAGCCATGGAAAAAACATTGTTACATTTATTACAAAGATCCTTCGACGAGGAACTGGAGCCAGCTGAATTGATAGAGTTGGAAAAGGCATTAAACGATTTCCCTGAATTGGTGGAAGAAAAGAAAAGGTTGCTGGCACTAAGAAAACTCATGATCGATCAGGAGTATGCGTTTAGTGATTACTTCGCTGAAAACGTAATGAACAGGATTGAAATTAACGATCAGTTCGAGGCCGAGAAATCATTTATGTTTGCATTTACCAGGGTTGCCTTGCCCGGCCTGGCCGCTGCCATTATATTGTTACTGTTTTCGATATTGAATAATGGTGTCTTTTCACTTGAATCACTTATGGGAGTAGAATCTCTTCAAACAGAATATTTTTCTGAAATTTTACTGTTTAACTATTAAAATTAAAAATAATGAAATTAAAGTCAATTATAATTATCCTGGCCACACTAATCATTGGTTTTGTAATCGGGTTTTTAACCAATGGCCAAATAACGAAAAAGAAAATTCAATCATTTGTCAGGATGGGTACCAGCGAAGGTTTTAAAGAACGGCTTTATCATGTTATAAAACCTGATGAATTGCAACGTTCGGAAATTGATCCCATACTTGAAAAGTATTCCATAAAAATTCATGATGCAATTATTGATTCTCGTGACGAGATGAAAAGCATCAATGAAAGTATGATGGAAGAACTGGAACCATATCTGGATGAAGATCAGATTGAAAGAATGGAGAAGGCCCATAAGCGAATGGGCCGGGGTTGGGGCGAACACCATCCTCCTGGTGCATCGAAGAAAGGTGAAAGAAAACAAGGAAAAAGAAGATAGTTTCAATCTTTGTTTGGAATAAGACTACCCTTCGAATTGTCAAACAAACGATAAGTAGAAACCAATTAGAAATTAAATTCAGGTAAAAATGAAAAAGACAATTGTTATTGGATTGGTATTGGCAATGGTATTTATTGCCACCGGGGTAAATGCACAGAATCACCACAAAAAGGACAAAGGGGTGAGGAAGATGACTCCGGAAATGAAAGCTTACATAAACGATAATATCATCCCGGTTATGAAGGTTCAACGCATGGAGTTGGACAAGGACCTTACGCAAGATGAAATAGCAAGACTGGATGAAATTCGTGGCGAACTCAAAATGATGCGTCAGCAGCGAGGAGAGGAAATGAAGGAAATTCGCGGTTCAGAAGAAAAACCAACTGTTGAACACCGTAAAGAGATGCGCGAAATGAAGAATGAAATGCATGATTTGATGGATGAAGTTGCAATCATAGCCGAAAATCATGACCCTACCATTTCCCGTTTGTTGGATGAAGTTCAACCACAAATTGAAGAGTGGAAACAAGATTTGAAGGCCATGAAGCAGAAGAATAATCCCAATGCGAAGGAGCATAGCAAAAAGAAAACGAACCACCAGGGAAAACATGGCAAGCAGGTGATGCATCAAAATCATGGAAAGATGTTTGGGAAGTTTATGGCACCCAATATGTTTCTGCTTTGGGATCCGGATGGGCCTATGCCATTTTTTGATGACAATGCAATGTTGGAGGATAACCTGGAGTTGAATGTTTATCCAAACCCTGCCTCAGATAAAATCCAAATTTCACTGCAACTGGAAGAAGAAACCAGTATTGGATTCAGCATTTATAATAAGGATGGAAATGAGGTGATGATTTTCGATTCAGAAAATACTGGCTCCGGCCTTTATACTAAAACTATCGATGTTAGTGGATTAACTGAAGGACTGTATATAATAAAAGTTAATGCTGGTGAAAAATCTGCCATAGGAAGATTGATCATAAAGCATTGAGAATAAATAATTTGGTTAATGGATTCTTTAACCCTGACATGTTTTTATAACTGTCAGGGTTTATTATTTAGGTAAGGAATCTGAGCCATGCACTTTCATGCAGGTTCTTTGTTATTCGGCAAATCCATTTCTTACTTCTGTCTTCAGTTCAGCCGTATTTGTTTTTAAGTATTTCGGGTTTTATTTAAAATTGTGGAATTTCAATCTTTGGTGATTTATTCGCTCTTCACTTCCCAGCCATAATCTGCATATTCCCAACTAAATTCTTCGCCAACAACATCAACCATAACAAATCCTTCTTCAAATCCGTAATTTGGACCTGTCCACCAACGGGCCGATGCGGCACCTCCGGTTAGGTAAGTAATCCCATTTACTTTAATTTCTTCGATGATGTGCATGTGGCCCTGAAGTACAAGTTTTAGGTTGTGATCTTCAAACAATTTAAGCAACTCAGGTGTATTTTTTACTGCAATGCTTGGGGTATTGGGTTCGTTTGGGGTGTCGTAAATTCTCCAATAAACTGTAGTAAGTGGTATATGAGTTGAGATGGCAATGGGTGTTTTTTGATCAACTTTGGCTAGATCAGATTTCAACCACTCAATTTGCGCAGCATCTATAAATCCTTCATAGGCATTGCCTGTATAGGTTTCCTCAACAGAATTGAGAATAATAAAATGCCAACCCTTATGATCGAAGGAATAGTAGCTTTTGCCGATTTCTTTGTCAAACATCTTCTCACCGAATTCCGGATGGTTTCTGTCTGCCCCGCTTTGTTTATAAATGCCGTAAATCTCATGGTTACCCAGTGTGTTGTAAACCGGCATTTCAAAGTTAGAAGCCGTTTCCTTGTATAGTTTGTAAAGCGAATCGGCTCTTCCATAAGTTTGTCCAAGAGCATCCATAATCAGGTCGCCACCGGTAATCACAAAATCAGGATTCAATTTATTAATCGTATCGATGGCTTGGAGAAAACCTTCGGTTGCATTTCGCTCAGGTTGCAGGTGGATGTCTGTAATGAAAGCAAATTGGAAAGTGGTTTCGTCAGTGGTTTTGTTTTTTTGTTTTGTGCAGCTACTAACGACAATTAAAATTGTACAAATTATAGCCAGCCTGGAGAGAAGGTTTTTCATTTTTATTTGTATTGGATAATGTTTTTTCATTCAAGGCAAAACTATAAAAGTAATTTACACTATTTCCAAAAAAACTTATTTATACCTTTACCCGCTAATTTTCAATAACTAAATTTCATTGCAATGAAAAGACTATTCGCTTTAATTTTATCGGTTTTTCTATCGGGTTTGTTAATGGCCGGTCCGGTGGAAGATCTGATCAAAAATTCCGGTACTTCCGAGGATTACCCCGGAAGCAATTACCTGGTGCTTTTTGACAGCACAGTTGTGGATGTTCAGGCAACCGGTCTGAGCTATTTTCACACCCACCAGTTGTTTAAAATCCTTACTACCAAGGGAGCAGTCGACAAGAGGAATATCGAGTACGGTTATGACCCACTGTCGGCTTATGTTGAATTTAAGATGGTGAAAATCCACAGAAAAGATGGGACGGTTGAGGAACTTGATCTTGAGAAAGTGCTGGACTATCCTGCACCCGCCCGCGCCATATATTGGGGTGCACGTGAGCAAATGATTGAGGTAGGACGGTTGGAACCCGGCGATGTTGTGGAAGTAAAACTGTTTAAAAAAGGATTTACATATGCTCTGCTTATGCAGGATGATGAAGAACAATACATCCCGCCCATGCGTGGTCATTTTTATGACATCGTGCCTTTCTGGAGCAGTCAGCCCATGCTGGAAAAAACCTATATCACTTCAATCCCATCTAACAAAAAAGTACAATATGAGTTTTATCATGGCCAGTGTCAGTCATCAGTACGATTTGATGGTGATAATACCGTATATAGTTTTACAAAGCGCGACATTATGCCCATGAAACGTGAGCCAAATATGGTTGGCTATTCAGATGTTGCACCCAAGCTATTGCTGTCAACCAGCCCCGACTGGGAAGCCAAATCGCTTTGGTTTTATGGAGTGAATGAAGATTATGGCAGTTTCGATCCAACTCCCGAGGTGCAGGAATTTGTGAACGAACTGCTGAAAGATGCCAAAAATGAGGAAGATAGTGTTTCAATTCTTACCCACTGGGTAGCTGATAATATGAGGTATTCCGGTATTTCGATGGGGCCCGGCGAAGGATTTACATTGCATAATGCAGAAATGAACTTTACCGACCGTTGTGGAGTGTGTAAAGATAAAGCCAGTTTGCTCGTGGCCTTTTTACGTGCCGCCGGATTTGAATCTTACCCTGCAATGACAATGGCCGGCTCACGCATTGAGGATTTGCCTGCCGACCAATTTAATCATAGTGTAACAGTGGTAAAACTTGCTGATGGCGAATACCATTTGCTCGATCCAACCTGGGTTCCTTTTGTACGGGAATTGTGGTCAAGTGCTGAGCAACAACAAAACTACCTTATGGGTGTCCCGGGAGGAGCCGACCTGATGATAACGCCTATATCACCACCTGAAAATCATTACCTGAAAATAAATGGAACATCAGAATTGAAAGCAGATGGAACGTTGGAGGGTGAACTAACCGTAACTGCTGAAGGGCAAACAGACGCTTCTGTCAGGGGAATTTTTACCCGAGCTTATAAGTCAGAGTGGAACAAAAATGTTGAAAAAGAATTGTTAAGGGTAAATCCTGCAGCAGAAATTATAGCGATGGATTATGGTGATGATCCCATCGATCATATGGCTGCACCAATCCTGATAAAAATAAAATACCGCATACCTGATTATGCTTTTGTTGGTATAAATGAAATTGCTTTTATCCCATTATTGGCCAATAATATCTTTAGTCGCGGGATGTCGCACATTTATTTAAACACCGATTTGGAGGAACGAAAACATGCTTTTCGTGACCGTTGCAGTCGCTTGGTTGAACTCGGCGAAACCATCACCATTCCTGAAGGGTACAAATATTTGAATGAGGTGGATGCCGCTGAATCAAAAGGCAGGGCTGCCTCATACCAGGGTAGTGTTCAGCAACTTGGAAATACCATTGCTATGAAGCAAAAGATCGTCCTTGAGAAACGAATTTATGAACCTGAAGACTGGACGGATGTGAGAACTGCTGTAAAAGGGCAGAAGAAAGTAGCAGAAACTCCAGTGATTTTGGTGAAGTAATTTGGGTGTAGAACAAATATAAAATTAAAATTTCAAGGAAAATGAAAAAGACACTATTTATTATAACATTGGTTTTTACTTTCTCTACTGGTTTTGCACAATATCAAAACGCCGATGCAGTATTCGAAAAAGTAACTAAAGAGTACACCCTCAACGAAGATGGCAGCATGGAGTTTCATTATTTTAAACAGTTAAAACTTCAGAGTCATATGTCCTTTAACCGACTGTATGGCGAAACATTCATAGTTTACAATCCCGATTTTCAGGATTTGAAAATCAATGATGCCTACACTGTTTTACCCGACAGCACCAGGGTGAAAACACCTGACAATGCCTTTAATGAAGTTTTACCACGTTCTGCTGCACATTCTGCTACCTATAATAATTTAAGGGAGATGGTAGTAACACATACTGGAACTGAGATCGGCGCAACAATTTATCTCGATTATACCCTTACTACAAAAAAGGGATACTGGCCAGCTTTAATGGGCAATGAAGTTGTAGAGGAGTCTTCTCCGGTAGTAGACATGGAAATCATCGTTAATGTACCTGTTGATGCTGAGGTTCAGCACAAAATGTTAAACCTGCGTACAAGTCCGGAAATTGTGGTGAAGGGAAGTGCAAAAGTTTACACCTGGAAGTTTAGCGGATTAAAAGCTTCGCCAAAGGAAGGCTTCAGGGGACAGTGTCTGCCGGGAACACCAAGATTGATTTTCAGCACAGCAAAGAATATGCAAGATGTTAAAGAGTGGTTGGCGAGGAAACTGGAATCAAAGAGTGGTGCCACATCAGAATTAGCTGAATTGATTGAAAAAGTAAAATCTGAAGAAAAGGACGAAATTAAGGTTATGCTTGCATTACAAAAATACGTTGTCGAAAATTTGGCTACTGACCGCATTTCACTGGCAGAGGCAGGTTTCAATGCCCGGTATCCGGAGCAGGTTTGGAAAAGTAATGGTGGAAGTCAGTTTGAGAAATCTGTTTTATTGGCCACGCTTCTAAAAATGGCTGAAATCAATTCGGTTACAGTATTGGCTGCACCTCAAAAAATCTTCGATGCTGAAATTGGTGATTTATTTGTCTTTGAAGATGTGTATGTAAATGCTACTACAAAAAGCCACGGTGACATTTTATTGTCGGCTACACATATTGACAACCAGGCCTTGCAGTTCCGCCTTGCCGGAAAAGTGCTAATCCCTCTTCAAAGAACTCGCGGAGAGCTAAATGAAATCAAGTTGAACCATGTCGACAATAAAATTGAGCTGAAAGCCGAAATAAAAATTGATGATTCATTGCATCTTGCAGGAAATGCCGAACTGGAGTTGCTATACGCTGTAAACCCATTCCTAAAACTTTCGGATAATGCTGCTTCATTTGCCAGGTTGTTGAGTGGAAACATGATTAGTAAGAAGGAAGGCTCTGTAAAAATTGCAAGCAGTAATCCTGCAAAAACCGAATTATCTGCTGAGTTAAAAACAAAAAATCAAATTCCTCAGGTAGCTGGTTATTACAAACTTGTTTTGCCGGTTTTGACCAATGGTTTCGAAAGTTTCCATATTTCCTATCTCGAAAGTGAGCGGCTCGATCCTTTTGTGCTTCCTTTTAGTGTTGATGAAAGCTATGAATATACGGTAGAGATACCTGAAGGTTATGAATTTGTAAATAAAAAGGCAAAAGAAAGCTGGAAGAATAAGGCTGGATCTGTCTCCATTACGATGGCCCCAAAAGGAAATCAAATAGTCGTTACACGAGATCTGACTTTAGACAATAAACTAATTCAGACAGAGCAATACAACGAGTTTCGTGAATTGATAAATGCCTGGCTGGATGAAAACCAGAGGAAAGTAGTGTTTAAGAATGCAATCGACTAAATCTTTCTATAAAAGTATAATTGAGCTGTATCAATAAAAGATGCAGCTCTTTTTTTTACCTGCTTGACAATCAATTCAAATCTTTATATCTTTGCTATCAAATTATCAATGCCGATGTGTGTTTCAAGCAATTTAAAAATGGAGTGAATTTAAATCACATTTCCAATAACAATCGGTATAAAAATCATTGAGATATGAAAAAGTTCTACTTGTTTTTCTTGTTTGCTGCAATAGCTGTTTTTACTGCAAAAGCTGATGTTCAAATCTTTATTGTTTCTGGAACAGTCTATGAAAACCCGGACGCTAATCCGGTTCCCGGTTATCCGGTAACCATAGAAATCCCTTCCTCCAATGTTTTCGAAGGTTACTTTAGCGAAGTATTTACCAACGATACTGGTGAGTATATTGACGAGGTGGAAGTGCCGGAAGCGCTATTGCAAGCCGAAGTTTTTGTTTCAACCATTGATTGCAATGGCGAAATAATGACTGAAGTCCATCCTTTCTATCAGGGCTTGCTGACCATTAATTGTGATTTTGTTATTTGCGATGAGCCCTTCCCTGATTGTTGGGCCATGTGGGATTGGCAACCCAGCCCCAACGATCCATTTACCATCATGTTTTTTGATGAATCATTCTTCAGTAGTGACGTTGTAGAGTGGTTCTGGCAATTTGGTGATGGAAGTGGTTCAGATGAACAAAACCCGGTGCATACTTTTGGAGGACCGGGAGTTTACCCGGTTTGCCTCACCATAGCCACCCCAGATTGTGAAGATACTTTTTGCATGGATATGATTGTAGAAGAAGGCTGGACATTTTGCCAGGCTATGTTTGAATATGAACACACTGCAAATGATTCCTTATCGGTTGCTTTTTATGACACCTCCTGGGGGCCGGGCGAGTTTTCCTGGTTTTGGGATTTTGGAGATGGAACGGGATCAGAAGACCAAAACCCTGTTCATTTCTATGGAAATCCTGGATTATATCCCGTATGCCTGACTATAATTTCCGGCGATTGCACGGATGAGTATTGTGCCGAAGTATTTGTTGGCTACAACCCACCTGAATGTGAAGCATTTTTTACCTGGCAGCAAACCCCAAATGGTTTGCAATCGATTATGTTTTTTGATGCATCAACCGGGCCTGGTGAGTTTGCCTGGTTGTGGGAATTTGGCGATGGAACAGTATCAGATGTACAAAATCCGGTACACTTTTACGAAATACCTGGAATTTATGAGGTATGTTTGATGATCATTTCTGGCGATTGTCAGGATGTTTTTTGTGCTGAAGTAAATGTTGGTTTCAATCCCCCTGATTGTGATGCTTTCTTTGAATGGCAGCCTATGTCAAATGATTCATTATCAATTGCATTTTTTGATGCATCCTGGGGACCGGGAGAATTCTCGTGGTCCTGGTCATTTGGGGATGGATCGGGATCGGATGAACAGAATCCTGTTCATTATTACGGTTCACCGGGTATTTATGAGGTTTGTCTGACTATCATTTCTGGTGATTGCATGGATGAATTTTGTACAGAAGTTTTTGTTGGATTCATCCCCCCCGACTGCGAAGCCTTTTTCGAATGGATTCCGATGGAGGAACAAACCATTATGTTTATGGATCTTTCAAATCCGCCGCCAACCGAATGGTATTGGGACTTTGGTGACAATACATTTTCGGATGAGCCCGTACCGATTCATTATTATGAACAGCCTGGACAGTATGTGGTCTGCCTGACAATCTTTAATGAGGAAATGAATTGTGAAGATACCTTTTGCCAGGATATATGGGTTGAAGGTGGTGGTGGCGATTGCCAGGCCTACTACACCTGGTGGCCCATGGATGATCTAACCGTTGAATTTATGGATCTGTCGACTTTTGAGCCCGGTGAATGGGTTTGGGAATTTGGTGACGGACAAATGTCGTGGGAACCCAACCCTGTGCACAATTACGGTCAGCCTGGTGTTTATCCCGTTTGCCTCACGATTTATAGTGGAAACTGCATGGATGTTTATTGTGAAGATGTTATTGTTGAGGGTGTACCCAGCGAATGTTACGCTGATTTTTGGTGGAACATGATGGATGAATTGAATGTGCAGTTTAACAATACATCTTATCCTGATAGCTCAGAATTTATATGGGAATTCGGCGATGGAACCACTTCCAATGAAATTAATCCGGTACATCAATATGAAGAACCGGGAGTGTATGAAGTTTGCCTTGTGGTTTTTAACCCTGAACTAAATTGTGAAGACATACTTTGCCAGGAAGTTTGGGTAGGAAACAATTTTGAGTGCCAGGCCTTTTTCGAATGGGAGCCCCTATCCGATAGTGGGTTTATTATTCAATTTTATGATGGTTCGATCGGGCCGGATGACCTGAGCTATTTCTGGGAGTTTGGTGATGGAGGTATTTCTGAAGACAAGAACCCCATTCACATTTACCAGGAGCCGGGCTTTTTCGAAGTTTGTTTAACTATATCCTCACCCGATTGCCAGGATGTTTTTTGCAATGAAGTGTTGGTTGAGGGTTACAACTGGAATTGTATTGCCGAATTTGATTTCCAGATCAATGAAGATTTGAATGTTCAGTTTGTCGATTGGTCGTATCCTACCCCCGAAGAATGGCTGTGGGAATTTGGTGATGGCACTACTTCTACCGATCAGAATCCTACACATCAATACCAGGAACCTGGCGTATTTGAAGTTTGTCTGACAATTATCAATGGTTTTGTGGGCTGTGAGGATATGGTTTGTCACGTTGTGGATTTTGAAAATACCGGGGGTATGAATGCCTCATTCGAATTTATCCAGGATTCAACCAATTTCTTCACACTTTATTTCTTCGATACCTCTACAGGCAACCCAATGGAATGGATGTGGGAGTTTGGTGATGGTACGATGTCGAATGAGCAAAACCCGGTTCATTCATTTAACGGACCAGGTATTTTTGTTGTATGCCTTTCAATTTTTGATGAGACCGGAGAGGCATCCACCTATTGTGAAGAAATTATTCTGGATGGATCGTTTATCTCAACCATTGATGAGCCAGGCAATGATTTGTCGATTAAAAGCATATTCCCGAATCCTGCTAATAAATTTATTAATCTGAAAATTGACAGCCAGGAAAATGCTATGGCTGGCTTTGTACTGGTAAACCTGCAGGGCATGGCGGTGAAAAGAAACCAACATAACATTGTTCGGGGAGAGAACCATATTAGATTTGACGTTTCGGATGTAGCCGAAGGTATTTATTTACTCAGGGTGCAGCACGGAAATTCCATTTCAACGGCAAAAATTAAAATCTCAAAATAATCTTATAGTTGTCAGACAGTTTTTTGGTTTTTATGGCGTAAACCAGGTATCAATCAATTGCTTTTTGTTCAAGTACCGTACAACTGCCTGACAGCTATCTCATAAGTTTTTGTGTAATACCAATTCAACAACCTATGATCACACCTCCGTACCTCAAAATAGGCGATACCATTGGCATTGTTTCACCTGCAAAAAGTATTGCTGAAGGGGCCATTAGAAATGCAGTCGGCATAATTGAGGGATTTGGATTAAAAGTAAAGATTGGTGAAAATGCCACCTCCATTTACCATCAGTATGCTGGGACTGATAAGGAACGTGCTTCTGATTTTCAGGTAATGCTGGATGACGAAGAGGTAAAGATGATTTTATGTACCCGTGGAGGATACGGATCAATTCGTATAATCGATCGCCTGAACTTCGATCAATTCCTTAAAAATCCGAAATGGATCGTCGGATTTAGCGATATTACTGTATTTCATTCACATCTGTTTTCCAATTTCGGAGTTGAAAGCCTGCATGCAAAGATGCCCTTAAATTTCCCTGAAAATGGATTGGAAGATGGATCCATAAAGATGTTATTTTCGACTGTTGTGGGAGGGGATTTGAGTTATGAATATGAGGCTCATCCGTTAAATCGCAAAGGGCTATCACAGGCATCAATTATTGGTGGGAATCTTGCCATTTTATGCAGTTTACTTGGGAGTAAATCTGATTTGGATACCGATGGTAAAATACTATTTATAGAAGATGTGGGCGAAAACCTTTTCCGTATCGACCGAATGATGTGGACTTTGAAGCGGGCTGGCAAACTGGGTACTCTTGCTGGATTGGTAGTTGGTGGACTAACAGATATGGAAGACAACGAAGTGAAATTTGGTAAGTCAGCCGAAGAGATTATTGCAGATGTCGTTTCAGAATATGATTACCCTGTTTGTTACAACTTTCCTGCAGGGCATCAAAAACAAAACTATCCCTTAATCATCGGGCGGAACTTGGATTTGGAGATTTCTGAGAGGAATGTAAAACTTAACTTTAGGCACTTCAAACTATAGACACTTCAAACTTCCTCAACTATGGCTGATCACAACGAACTTGGGATAAAAGGCGAAGAACTTGCTGAAAAATACCTTCGCGACAGTGGTTACGAAATACTTGAACGCAATTGGCGATTTGGCAAGGATGAGATCGATATCATAGCCCTTGACGGTGATTTCTTGGTAATAGCAGAAGTGAAAACCCGGCGCACCAATTACTTTGGTGAACCTGAAGAATTTGTGACCCGACAAAAACAACGGTTTCTTATTCGTGCAGCCAATGCCTACATTGATAAAAAGGACATCGACTTTGAAACCCGATTTGATATTTTGAGTGTGCTTTTTGCAGGAAAAAAGTATACAGTAAAGCAAATCAAGGATGCATTTTATCCTTTGGTTTGAGCATAGAGTTCATTATTTAATACGCGAAATTGTGAATGAATCGTCTTTGCTAATTAAAATCACAGCACGGCCGAGTGTATCCGATGTTAAAACCAAATCTTTATTGTAGTTTTCTATTTCATTCATATCGGGCCGATAAATGTAAAAATGCCGAAACTTTACTTCACCTTTATCGGTTTTTTTCATCTGGCTTGATAACCTTTCGTTATAATATCTTACAGGGAATTCCACGGGGTAAATGTAATGCAACTCATCACCTACCCTCATGTTTTGAGCCAAATACTCCGATATCTGTTCTGCCTCGGTAAATACTCCATGGTCGTTATAATATATCATTGTTTTACTTTGCATTTGATGAATTGCTGCAAAACCTACAAGAAGGGTGAGAATAGAAAGTATTGTTAGCTGTAATCCCTTTTTTAAATTTTCGGATAGATAGGAAAATGCTGCATCAATTACTATAAATGTCAAGGGTAAAAAGTAGACCCATGACCTGGGAAATGGAATGCTATGTTTAAGAAAATAAACGATTACTGCCCCTAAAATGAAAGAAAAAATGAGGGTAAAAAGTGTTCTTTTCTTTTTATAAAGGATTACCAATATGCCAAGTAACGATGAACAGGAAACTAAAATCCCGATATAATTACTCAATCCCTGTTGTAAATTGTCAATAGTATAAATCAGGTGATTTGGTGTTTGGTTTAAAAATTCAACCCATGGTATAGCTTTTATTGTTGTGTTTGAAAGGATTTTACCCAGTCCTTGAGAACAAATAATAACCGGCGTGTAAAAAATAAATGTGAAAATAATAAGTAAAAGGCCAGAAGGAACAACCATTTTTTTAAGTAGCGTTGATAGGGTATACCATTTACCTAATAAAACAAATGAAATCCAAAGATAAAGACCTGCTGCAGCAAAAATAAAAGTAGGCAAGGTCAGTAAGCCCAATGCATTATTAATGGCAAGTAATAGTGTTTTTGAGGAACTTGGCTTTTCGATAATCGATAATCCAATTGCGATTCCTGTAAGAGTAAACAAATTTAACATCGAATATCCCCTGGCTTGTGTATCGAACAAGACGATCATTGGATAAACTGCCATTAATGAAATGGCTGCAAATCCTGAACCTGAGCCATACAATTTCCTTGAAAGATAAAAAATTAACGGCATGCAACAAACTCCGGCCAGGAATGCAGGTAGTCTCAGAACAACAGGGTAATTTCCAAATAATTCAACAAAAAACCTTGCAGCCAATGTATGGAGCACATGATTATTAGTCGATAAATAATGAAAGCTCCTTAAAACAGGAACATTCAGGAAAAAATGTGCTGTAACTGATTCATCATATCGCATGGGTTGATTTAAAAAATACAACCTGAGAATTAACCCGCAGGTGAAAATGATGAACAGAATAATTTTTTCCGAAATTGATAGCCTTGGCTTAAAAGGGGCACTTAAAATTTCCCGGCTAGCCTTTAATAACCTATTAAGGGGAAGATAAAAATACTTTCCCTGAAGATTATCTTTGCCTGGTGACTTCCGTAAATAAATCCAAAGCAAAGCTAGCAGTACAGCATAAATTATTGCAAAAGTCGATATGATTCCACTCCGTTCATCCAGGTTTTCACCTGGAAGTGAAAAGAATCCCATTTTAATGGTAAAACCAAAAATCAAAAGGACAATTAAAATAACCTGAATGCTACGGAACAACCATTGGTCAGTCGATATCTTCATTTTCAATCATTGTAAAGCTAGGGTGCATTATTATTAGGAAAGCAGAGAAAATTGGTTTTTGGTTTTTAATCCACAATCCGAGTTAAAACATTTTCATGCAAATATACACAGACTACATGAAAAGTCCCCGTCTGATCTATCAACGTTTAATTTCAGAGGAAAATTCAATGTAGTTGATATGCATGAACCGATTTGTACTTCAACTTTTCATCTTTTTTAATACTTTTGAGAACAATTGTAAAAAATGATTGATCTCATTGGAAAATCAGGAATCAGATAGCGGCTCCCAAAAATATCCTAATCCGGAAAATAATCCATCAACTCCAATCCCTAAAAGGCGGAGAATTAGACGATGGGTATATTGGTTGACTGGCATTTTACTCACCTGTTTTGTCATTTTTCCATTGCTTGTAAACTATTTTGCTGATCAAATCTTCGGTGAAACCATGCGTGAAATTGTTCGTGTAGAAAGCAAAGGGCAGTACAACTTTGAATACGAGGAGATTCGATTTAACCTTTTTAGCCGTGTGCTTTCAATAAATGATTTATCAATTATGCCTGATAGTGCTCTTGCAGATAAATCATCATTAAATAATTCAAATGGTGCCAAATTCTTCGAGCTCAAAATCGATGAATTTCACCTGGAGATGGCAAGGTTTCTAAATGTGATATTTTACCGAGAACTGATTATTGAGAAGTTTTACCTGGAGAAACCGAAAATAGTAATGTTTGTGCCTCTTACTCCTGCAGATACAATTTCACAATCAGATCAGCCTGGGTCAACCAGTTTTGATCATATAAATTTGCATGCACATATTGAGGATTACCTTTCGCTATTACGGATTGATAAATTTAAAATGACCGACGGGTACTTTGAAGTTAAGAGAGCTACCAGCCAGGGCCTTGAAGTAATTAATGTGGAGAATATTTCTGTTCAGCTTGCAAATTTTCATCTGGATTCAATAGCGCATCTGAAAACTGAAAAGTTGTTCTTTTCTGATAGCCTCGAGATTTCATTGATCGGAGGTGTGTTTGAACTAAAAGAGAATAAACATGATTTTACTTTTGATGGTTTGAATATTTCTTCTGCCGAACAAAGTATCGAAATCCTGGATATAAAAATTCAAAAAGATACAACTCTGGTGGACATTATTGAAGAAGGATGGTATGGATTAAATGTTCCCAGGATATTTATTGAAGGAGTTGATTTAAGGGGAATGCTTAAAGGAGAATTGTTGTTGGATGAAATTCTGATCAGTCAGCCTCTGATTAATTATGTGGCACCACAAATTGTTAAATCTGAAAAAAAACCTGGTGATCTACAGAATGAAATATTCAGGGGGGTGTCATCTGTTTTCTACCCGTTAGAAATAAAAAACATATTGATAGATCATGCAAAATTATCCACCAAAAACTTATTTCTTGATCAAATTGAGGATTTCAATTTAAATGACCTGAATATCGAATTGTTTCAATTTCGTGTCGATTCTTCCTTGTTAGTTACACAAAACCCACTTCTGGCAATTGAGGATTTTAGCCTTAGTCTTGCAAACCAAGAATTGATCCTCCGAAAGGCGGAAGAATTGATCCGTTTTAAAAAGCTGAAAATTGACACCCGTAATTCTGAGATAATATTTGAGCAGGTAAAATTGGAAAGCCTGAATGGTACCGGTCACCAGATGAGTGTGGATGCTGAATTACCCATGTTGAAAATTGTAGGGCATGATTTTAAGAAGGATTTGCTGGACCATACTTTAAACCTTAATCTTGTTGAATTGAACCGTCCTGATATAAACATTGAGTTAAACCCAGAGATTCATTCAGTTAATGAAAACAAAAACCCGATTAATTTGAAGAAAAAAATATCGGCAATTTTTGGATTCCTGGATATCGATAAATTCAGAATTATTGATGCCGGAATGAATTTCAACAATGGTCGGAATATTTTCAAGGAACAAATCAATGCTGAGAAGATAAATCTTGAAGTTTCCGGATTTTTACTTGATGAGATGGCTGATGAGGCTACTGACAATGTGTTTTACTCTTCAGGTATTAACCTGGAGGTTGAAGGCATGGCCGTAAAGCTCCCGGATTCAATACATCAAGTTTCCCTCAACAATTTATCAATTTCAACTGAGAATGGAAGTGTTACACTTAACGGAATCCATATCGATACTTTGAAAACTGTTGCCGGAAGTAGATTTTTAGATGGGAATCGTTATAAAATTGATATGAATTTATTCGATGCTTCCGATGTAGATTTCCAGGGATTATACAGGCAGGATGGGATCAATGTTGGTGCGCTTTCCGTTATCGATCCAAAAGTTAAGGTATTTAAGTCTCAATCAAAAAAAGCAAAGCCCACAGCTGAAATTCCGGCTTTGCTCAACAACTATTTCGTTGGTAGTTTGCAGGTGGCAGGCCTTGAAATGATAATTGAAGACATGACAGAAGGGGAACAAACTCTCAAGCTTTTGGGTGGTGAGGTCTTTGCTTCTCAACTAAAACCCATTTCTGATGAGTTTCTCGGGGAAATAGCAACCGATAGCCTGGAACTTAGTTTTGATAAATTCTATTATAAGCCTGAGTCTGGTAAACAGGTGATTGAAACTGACGAGCTAAGTATTTCTAAAAAGAATTCGTTGCTTCATGTAAAAAACTTTGAGATTTACCCCAGTGATTTTAGTGTTGATTATTTTAATAAGGGTTTTGCTGTATTAGTTCCTGAAGTTGATGTTTCCGGATTTGAAATCCATCGGGCAATCTATCATAAAGAGATCATTGCACAGAATATTATCTTGGATCATCCCTTGTTACGTATCGTTAGCGACACACACGATAATACTGGTGCTTCTTTTGACCTGAATGCGGATTTGTTGAAAGAAAAACTTTTGAATATTTTTCAGAAATGGGATTTAAGAAACGTAGAATTTAATCATTCAGCAATTGAAGCCTACTCGGGTACAACCTACAAAAGCAAAATTATTGAGGCTGAAGATTTTACATTTGGGCTTCGGGATTTATACCTCGACTCAGCAGTAAGTATGACCCGGGAGAATGTGTTATTTGCTCGAGATATTTATTTTAATCTGAATAAACCCATTGTATTTGAAGGGAAAAATGATCAGTTATTGGCTCTTGGCAATTTTAGCCTGTCAACAGAAAACAGTAGCATTTCTGCTGATGAGTTTATTATGACAGAAAATAAAAGTTCACAGAATATTAGCTTTAGCGACATGGAGGAAGCTAACTTCAGTTTTGAGGATGTGAAATTTACAGGGATTGATTTTTTCAAGCTGATTAGCGACAGGGAACTGGTGTTGGATAAGGTGAGAATTGAATCCCCTGTTTTTCTTTTAAAGAGGGAGTATTCAGGGATTGATACTACCCGGAAACCCGATCAAAAAATTAATTTCTACAATTTAATTTCCAGTCATTTGTTGTCGGCTCAAATAGGAGGTCTGGAGGTTAACAATGCCTCACTAAAGATTTCGAATAAAAAAGGCGAGAATGCTTCAACTTTCCTGGTAAGCCGTGTAGATGCTGACTTCAGGCATATTTTAATCGATTCAGCAAACAATGTTTTCGAAAATAAGTTTTTATACTCGGATGATTTGGACCTGAACATCAAGGACTATTCATTCAGAACCGGCAATGGCCTATACCTGGTTGGTGCATCTGATATAATTTTTTCAAGCAATGATGCTTTGCTTATAGTAGATTCGGGGTATGTGAAACCCTTACTGAACCGTGAGGCATTTGCCAAAAAGGTAGGTGTACAAACTGACCGTTTCGATATGAAATTTAACCATGCTAGGCTTGAGAATTTCAGGCTTTATCATCTCTTTTTTCATAACTATTTTTGGGCCGATAATTTCGTTTTGTCAGGATTTGTAGGGGAGGATTACAGGGACAAGTCCTATGACCGCCCTAAAAACCAATTCCCTAACCTTCCTGTAAAAGGATTGAAAAACCTTGGTTTTGGCGTCAGGCTTGATACCTTGAAAATTGTGGATTCATATTTTAAATACTTCGAATATGTTAAACCTGCTATTCAACCCGGGGAAATTTGGTTCTCGGATATAAACGTGGAAGCAAGAAATATTACTAACGATGAGGAGATAATTTCCAAAAGGCCGGATATGGGTTTTGATGTTAGATCAAAACTTATGGGCTCGGGGAAACTGGTTGTGAGTATAAACTTCGACCTTCGAAGCGATGATAACTTTCGGGTGGATGCTGTTTTAAACAAAATGAATTTAACCGAAATGAATCCCTTTCTCGAACACGTAGCTTTTGTAAAGGTAAAAAAAGGGCAGAATAACCTGATTAAATTTGATTTTGATGCTGGCAAGGATGTCGCTCGTGGGGAAATGAATTTCCAGTATAAAAACCTCTCCATTCGGCTGATCGATAAAAAAACACTTAAAGCCAAAGGTTTTGGCGAGTCGGTTGCCAGTTTTGTGGCCAATACTTTTGTGGTGCGCTCAAAAAATCCAAGTATGTTAGGGCTTAACAGCAGAACAGGTAAAATTTATTTCCAGCGTGATAAAACCAAATCATTCTTCAACTACCTGGCAAAATCTTCATTAAGTGGCGTGAGTTCTACTATTCGTGGAGGCAATGAAGAACGGAAGGAAAACCGGATAAAGCGCAAGGAAGAAAAGAAGTTGAAAAAATCTACTGTGAGTAATCCATAAACTCCAAATTTTCTCTTCACAAACCAGCCACAATAAGAATGACAAAAATGCCGGTAAAGTTTAAAAGGTTCTTGCCTTCATAGATTGAAGTTCAATTGGAACTATTTAAGCATAATCACCAAATCCTAAATATTTACAGGTTCAATGATTTCCCTGGAATTATTCCTTGGTGAATTCACCAGTTCCGAAATTCTATAAGCATCCATCAAGTTGTCAGGGTAGGGCTGTAACATCTCTAAAAGCTGTTTTTCATTTTCACCTTCCAGCCAAAATTTTTCCGATTTTTTTGGAAGTATCACCGGCATACGGTTATGGATCTCGGCCATCAGCGCATTCGGTGAAGTGGTAATAATTGAAAACGATTGGATGATTTCTCCTTCCGGGTTTTTCCATTGGTCCCAAATGCCAGCCATCGAAAAAAGTGCTTGATCTTTTAGAAATATTCGGTAGGGTGTTTTAGTTTTCGTGCCTCCATTTTTTCTCCATTCATAAAACGCATCTGCCGGTATAAGACAGCGGCGTCGCTTAAAAGACGATTTAAAAGATGCTTTTTCGGTGATGGTTTCAGCCCTTGAGTTGATCAGTTTATTGCCAATCGATTTATCTTTAGCCCAAAAAGGGATCAGTCCCCAGCGGTATCTGCTCAGCTTTCCGGGAGTTTCGTTGCTGATTACCGGAAGTAACTGGGTGGGTGCACAATTGTAATTGGATTCAATTTTGTTGTCGTTAACAGTAATGTCGTAATGCTCGTTCACTATTTTTAGTTCTGGAGCAAAAGAGTATCTTCCACACATAAGCTAAAGGTTCAATATTATAAGTTTAGAGTATAGTGTTTGGCACATTCAATTGAGGAGATCAAATAAAACAGATGCTTAACAGGTAAGGTGTATGTAAGAAATTGTATCGAACAAGAACAGTTTCCGTTTGTTAGAACCACAAAATAATTTTACTTTTGCACCCCCAAAAATTGAAAATATCAAATCTGATCAAATATAATGGAAAATTTAGTAACCGATACAAACCTGAAATACAAAGTAGCCGATATCTCGCTTGCGGGATGGGGCAGGAAAGAAATTGAAATAGCCGAAAAAGAAATGCCCGGCCTGATGTCTATCCGTGAAAGGTATTCAAAGGAAAAGCCGCTTCAAGATGTGCGTGTTAGCGGATCATTACATATGACCGTACAAACTGCAGTGTTGATCGAAACCCTTGTTGAACTTGGTGCTGATGTACGCTGGGCGAGTTGCAATATTTTTTCTACCCAGGATCATGCTGCAGCTGCTATCGCCGAAACCGGAATCCCCGTTTTTGCCTGGAAAGGTGAAACACTTGAAGAATACTGGTGGTGTACCAACCAGGCACTTTCATTCCCGGGTGGCAAAGGCCCACAATTGATTGTTGATGATGGTGGCGATGCAACACTTTTAATTCATAAAGGTTTTGCCGCTGAAAACAACCCGGAATTACTGAAAGTTGAAGGTGAAAATAATGAAGAGAAAGTTGTTATGGATCTGCTTCAGCAAGTTTATGTTGAAGATCCCAAAAGATGGCACCGTACTGCAGAGGAATGGAAAGGAGTTTCTGAAGAAACAACTACCGGAGTTCATCGCTTGTACCAGATGAAAGAAAAAGGAGAACTGCTCATTCCTGCCATCAATGTTAACGATTCGGTAACCAAATCGAAATTTGATAACCTGTACGGTTGTCGTGAATCTCTGGCTGATGGAATAAAGCGGGCTACTGATGTGATGATAGCTGGAAAAGTTGTTGTTGTTCTTGGATATGGTGATGTGGGTAAAGGCTCAGCAAAATCAATGCGCGCCTACGGTTCACGGGTTATTGTTACCGAAATTGATCCAATCTGTGCACTGCAGGCTGCCATGGAAGGCTTTGAAGTTACAACCATTGAAGAAGCTTTAAAGGAGGGGCAGATTTTTGTAACCACTACTGGTAATAAAGATGTACTAACCCTTGAGCATATGAAGCAGATGAAGGATGAAGCTATCGTATGTAACATTGGTCATTTCGACAATGAAATTCAGGTTGAAGGTCTGGAAAGTGATCCTGAAGTTGTAAAAGATACCATTAAACCACAGGTTGATCGTTACAGGTTTAAGGATGGGAATTCGATTTATCTTTTGGCTGAAGGACGTTTGGTGAACCTTGGCTGTGCAACGGGACATCCGTCGTTTGTAATGAGTAATTCATTTACCAACCAAACCCTGGCCCAAATTGACCTTTGGAACAATAAAGATAAATATGATATTGATGTTTATCGCTTACCAAAATACCTTGATGAAGAAGTTGCCAGGCTGCACCTTGAGCAGTTGGGAGTAAAACTTACTAAATTAACACAAGAGCAATCTGATTATTTAGGAATTCCGGTTGAGGGTCCTTATAAACCCGATCACTACCGGTATTAATAAATGATCTGAAATGAGATTTAAGCATCCTTCTTTAAGGGTGCTTTTTTTTTGCAAAAATTACAGTGAATATTTTTTGGGAAGAGTGAATTGATTAAACGTATTCAGAACTTCGAATACAGATCACATTAATTATAAATGTGTAATGTTTCTCCATCATAGTTTGTCTTGAAAGCAAACAATGGATATGTTGCCGGGCCCTGTACCACGGATCCATCCAGTAAAATATATTGTGAACCGGAACATGTGTCGTTTGCCATTATTCCTGATTCATCAACCACAATCTTTGCAAATTTTTCTACGGGTTCAAAAATGGTGCAACTATCAGGTTTGTATGTTGGAGTACGTTCGAAAGCTTTAAATTCATCCTGTGTCATACGATAGACGATGATGCCTCTGCTGGGTGGGTTAGCGTAAAGGTATACCCAACCTCCTACACTGTTCAATTGGATGTATTCGGTACTATTGGGCCTTATGAAAATGTTCACATAGCCAGGGTCCACATGGGGTGTTTCATTTTTGTCACACGCCGGAAATGCAAGGGCTATCATAACCAAAACAACAAGTAAATATAAAATATGTTTCGTTTTCAGTAACATAGCAATCGTAATTTTATGCCAAACGCATAGAAATGAATATTATTTTTGAGATTCAGGTGATTTATTCTCTTGGGACACTGTTTTGGTGATTGTCAAATAAAAAAATTGAATAACTTTGGAATTCCTTAAAATGACCAGTGTTTAATGCAAACAACTTAATGAAAAGACTACAACTGCTTATTTATTTGGGATTTTGCTGCATTCCACTGCTTTTTTCTCAATCGTTTGACCCATCAACAGTACAATTCGACTTGTTAAGTTCCGAAAATCAGATTTTGCAAAAAGGTTTATCCCAAAATACAATCTATTGTGTGATGCAGGACAGGCAGGGCTATATGTGGTTTGGGACCTGGGACGGGCTTAATAAGTATGATGGATACAAATTCACAATTTACAATAACCAAAATGGATTAAGCAACACGACAATCAATGCTATTCTTGAGGCGAAGGATGGCAGAATCTGGGTAGGAACGGAATATGGTCTTAATTGCCTTAATCGGGAAACCGGAAGAATAAGTGTATTTCTGCATAACCCTGCCGACAGTGCTTCACTTTCGGACAATTGGATAAATTACCTTTATCAGGACAGGCCAGGAAGAATATTGGTTTGCACTCCCACAGGTTTAAATGTGATGGATACTCATACCGGAAAAGTAGTGCAGTACAGAAGTAGCCTTGCCGGTGCGCGTGCTACACCTAGCAATAATATGAATTTTATTTGTCAGGATAGTAAATCAAATTACTGGGTGGGTTCCGATTTTGGTGTTGTCAGTTACGACCCTGTAAGTGGTGAGAATATCAGGTATCTAAATCGCCCCGGTGACACTGCGAGTTTGTCAAGTAACTTTGTAAATTATATCTTCGAGGATTTTGATCACCATATCTGGGTTGGAACTGATGGGGGGTTAAATTTATTAAATGACAATGACGGTACATTTAAAAGATTTATTCATAATCCGGTCGATCCCTTTAGCATTAGCCATAATCATATTACAAAAATTTATGAAGACCTCGAAAGAAATTTCTGGGTTACTACTGATGGGGGTGGGGTAAATATGCTCAATAAAGAAACCGGAGAATTCCTTCGTGTGATGAACAATCCAAGAGATAATAAATCGCTTGGTAATAACAGGGTTTATGACATTTGTGAGGACAATGTGGGGAACCTGTGGTTTGGTACTTTCATTGGTGCAAGTAAAATTAAGAAATATACCACAGATTTTGAACTTTATGTAATGGATCCGAATAATTCGAATAGTGTCAGGGATAATTTTATTTGGTCGTTTCTCGAAGTTGAACCCGATATTTTTTGGATAGGAACCGATGAGGGAATCAGCGTATATAATATGGTGTTAAATGAGTTTTCGCGTTTAGAAGATATTAATCCTTCGATAAGCAGTTTATCATCTTCAAGAATCCGGTCTTTACTGAAAGATCATTTGGGAAATATCTGGATTGGTACTTTTAATTCGGGGCTGAATTATTTTAATCCAGCAAGCGGAAGCCTGCTCAACTTTAGCCCGTCCAGTCAGGAACAAAACTCAATTTGCGATTTGTATATTCAGTCGTTGTTTGAAGATAGCCGAAAAATGATATGGGTAGGTACCAACAATGGCCTTAATATCATCAACCCCAAAACCCTTAGTATTAAAACGTATAAGCATGATCCAAGACAACCCACTTCCATTCCGGATAACGTTGTGGAATGTATAATTGAAGATAGTGACAGCAATATCTGGCTGGTAACAATGAATGGCTTGTGCGAATATAACCAGGACGAGGATAGTTTTACAACTTTTAGAAACCATGTGAGGGATGATAAAGATTACAGGCCAGAAAAGTATTTTAGTGTTTTCGAAGACAGCGATAGGAATTTTTGGATAGGATCCCGGGGAAGCGGGCTTGATAAGTTTAATAAATCTACACATGTTTTTAATACCTACACTATTGAAGATGGATTACCCAACAACGTAGTCTATGGGGTTGTCGAAGATGAACAGGGATTTTTATGGATGAGTACAAACTGGGGAATTTCAAGATTTGACAAAGCCACTCAAACATTTATGAACTTTGATGTAACAGATGGCTTACAAAGCAATGAATTTAATGCAAATGCGATCCTTAAGAGTCAATCGGGAAAGTTATTTTTTGGTGGTATGAAAGGGTTCAATGCTTTTTACCCCTCAAATATTAAAAATAACCTTGCCATCCCCAAAATTGTAATTACGGCTTTTAAAAAGTTTAACCAAAAGCAGCCTGGGGAAATCCTTGACGGGGATACGATAGAGTTAAGCTATAATGATAATTTTTTCAGTTTTGAATTTGCGGCTCTTGACTACACAAACCCTTCAAAAAACCACTATGCTTACATGTTGGAAAACTACAATAAGGACTGGACTTTCGTTCCGGCAAACAGGCATTTCGCAGATTATACCAAGGTAAGCCCGGGAACCTACAGTTTTCGGGTTATTGGGTCGAACAATAACAATGTATGGAATGAAGATGGTGTAACATTAACCATTATTATCAGCCCCCCCTGGTATCAAACATGGTATTTCAGGATTGGTGCCACACTCTTGCTGTTTTTCCTGATATGGACATTTATTTATCTCAGGGTACGGCAGATAAGAAAAAAGCATAAAATGGAGAAAAAAGTCTTGCAGATTGAGAAGCAACTATTTGATATCCAACAAAAGGCTTTAAGGCTACAAATGAACCCTCACTTTATTTTTAACTCACTTAATTCTATTCAGAGTTATGTTTTAACCAAAGATGTGGATTTAGCTGTAAATTATCTTGGGCGTTTTTCTCAGCTAATGCGGTTAATTTTATCAAATTCACGTGAATCGGTAGTTTCGCTCGCCGATGAATTAAAAGCTGTTCAGCATTACCTTGAGATTGAAAAACTCCGTTTCGAGGAAAAGTTCACCTATAATATACTGGTCGATCCTGAAATTGATGCTGAATTTACCGGGGTGCCCCCGATGATCCTTCAACCCTACATCGAGAATGCCATAATACATGGCCTAGTTCATAAACTCACTCCTGGCCAAATTGCAATCAGGTTTCAGCAAAAGGGTTCCTGGTTGTTATGCAGTATAGAGGACAATGGAGTTGGCCGTTCAAAAGCTGCCGAAATAAAACGACAATCCGGCCTTAACTCTAAATCCAGGGGAATGATGATAACCAAGGAGAGGCTTGAAATCCTAAGTAAAAAATCGGACGAGAAATTTTCGGTCAAAGTTATTGACTTAAAAGATGAAAATGGAGAGCCAGCAGGCACCAGGGTTGAGTTATTGATTTTCCCGCAAGAGATTTAAAAGTTAGCTTCTGTGTTTTTATTATTACCTTCTTTCCTGAAACCATCATGAATTCAGCTTGATCAATCTAAATAATTGGAATGGTGTTTATTTATAATTACTAAAAATTATGCTCTAATGGTAATAAAATGATCTCCGGTTAAACTATTTTGTTGATATTTGACCCTAAATTTTTTTCAAAAAGATTTCGATAATTTTGGTGAAAGCAGTAATCATAGAAGATGAAAAAAAGTCGCGTTTGGCTTTGCTGAGTATGCTGGGCAGATACTGCACCAATGTAATGGTACAGGCTGAGGCTTCCGGTGTAAAAACAGGAATTGAAGCCATCAGGAAACACAACCCGGATGTGATTTTTTTGGATATACAAATGCCTGATGGTAGTGGCTTTAGGTTGCTTGAAGAATTTGGTGAGGTTGATTTTGAGATTATTTTCACTACTGCTTTCGACCAATATGCAATCAAAGCCATAAAGTATAGCGCACTCGATTACCTGCTCAAGCCTATCGTACCTCAGGAACTGATTGATGCTGTTGAAAAAGTTGAAGCAAAAAAAATTGCAAAAAACGCAAACCTGAACAAAAATATCGATGTGTTGCTGGATAATTTAAAAGCCTCAACAAAAGAGTCGCCCAAGATTATTCTATCCACAGCCGAAAAAATTCATGTTATAAAAATTGATGATATTATCAGATGTGAATCAGATAATTATTACACCAATTTCTTTTTTTCAGATGGTAATAAATTACTTATATCCAAAACCCTTAAGGAGAATGAAGGTGTTTTAAAGGACCATAACTTTATTCGCCCCCACAAGTCACATCTCGTAAATGCAAAGTATATTAAAGGTTACATGAAGCATGATGGAGGATATATTGTGATGAGTGATGAAAGTAAGATACCGGTTTCGAGAAGGAAAAAAGAATCGATAATAGAAATAATTAATAATTTGTAATCAAAATACTAGGGGAATTAGATACTAAATTAATACTAACTTAAATCAAACCACTGAAGATAAATCAGATTAGACGAAACGGAAAATACTTAAAAATCAATGCTTTTAGAACTTCGAATATCCTTGGTTCTTGGCCTGAAATGCTTGGGGAGGCAATAAAAAAAGGGCAAAACCGGTAACTGATTTTTAAAAACCGTTAACTGATTATTTCTTTACAAGTGGTTGTTATTCGCCTACTTTTACAGGTAAAAGTTACTCTGATTGAATAAGATGGATGAGTTTTTATACATATTGTTCCTTGTTGGATGGTTGGCATTTTCTGTTTATCAGCAAAGCCAAAAGAAAAAGCGCAAAGAGGCTTTGAAGCAGGCGGCTGATCAACAACAAGCAGATGAGGGTCAGGCAGCACAACAAGAAGAGCGGTCTGGTAATTATACTGTTGTTCCTGAAGAAAAGGTACAGAAAAAAACTGATTTCAGAAAGACATTAGAGGAATTATTACTGGGTGAAGAGGTCAGCCTTGAAACGATTCCGGAAGAAGAAGCTCAATCGCTTGAAATTATCCCGGAAAAGGAATACGTAAAGGAAAATAAATATCAAAAATATTCCCAGGAAAAGTTGGTCGAAAAGTGGGATGAATTTGAACGTAAAAATGAAGTAGTTTTAAAAGAAGATGATAAGGATAAAAGGGCTTTGGAACATCATTTCGATCTTCGAAATGCAGTGATTTATGCTGAGATCCTTAATAGGAAATATGTTAATTAATCGTAAAATTAAAAAAGTTGTAAGCGCAAAAAGGTTTGGTTAATACATTTATTTATTAGTAATTTTACCGCCCTTTAGCACAAAGGTATAATCTAACGCAAAATTATATGGTATGTTAAGAAATTTACTGTTAACTATTGGAATTGTACTAGCTACAAGCCTGTCGGTGTTTTCACAGATGGGTTCTCTTCAGGGGAAGATTCTTGACAAGGATACAAAAGAACCTATTCCTTTCGCGAATGTGGCAGTATTTTCAGGAGGCGAACTGGTAACAGGATCGACTACTGATTTTGATGGGAATTACACCATCAAGCCCTTGTCGGCTGGTACCTACAATGCCAGGGCATCCTTTATTGGATATCAGACAAAGGAAATTGCAGGAGTAATTATTGGTGGTGATAAAATTACCTTCCAGGACATTGAGCTGAGCATGACGTCAGAAACTCTGGAGACGGTGGAGGTGATTGACTACAAGGTACCACTTATCTCCAAAGACAAAACTGTATCAGGTGCAACTGTTACTGCCGAAGAGATTGCAAAAATGCCTAACCGGTCAGCTACATCAATTGCTACAACGGTTGGTGGTGTTTATTCAGATGCCGACGGTGGTAATATCAGTATTCGTGGACAACGTTCCTCCGGTACTGCTTATTACATTGATGGTATCAGGGTTGTCGGTTCAAATGCCCTGCCGGAATCTGCCATCGGGCAGGTAAACGTAATCCTGGGTGGTACGCCGGCGAAGTATGGCGATGCCACGGGTGGTATTATCAGTGTTACTACCAAAGGGCCATCAAGAGAATTTGGAGCAGGTTTTGAGTTACAAACCTCCCAATTTCTTGATAAATTTGGCTTCAACCGCCTCGGATTTAACTTTCAGGGGCCATTGATCAGCAAGGTAGAAAACAACACGAAAAAATCAATCCTTGGATATTTTATTGCAGGTGATGTGATTTATCGTAAAGATGGCAGCCCATCGGCTTCAGGCACGATAGATAAAGTACAGGATGATTTTCTGAACTACCTGAAGGAATCTCCACGGAGACCAACAGGTACAGGATACGGTTTGTACGATAATGCCCAATATACCAGGATGGAGAATACAGAGTCAATCGTTCAAACTCAAAATACGGAAAGGACTGAAGTAAACGTCTCGGGTAAGCTTGATTTGCTTACTTCACCTACAATTAACCTAACCTTTGGTGGTACATTCAACTACCGAGATTTTAATGCATTTAACTATTATGGCTCTCTGTTCAACTATGAAAATAACGCACATGTGAACAATACAACATGGAGGGTTTTTGGTAGGTTCACGCAGAGGTTCCCGGTTAACAAAGAAAGTACTTCAGTTGTTAAGAATGTGTATTACTCCATCCAGGCTGATTATACAAAATTCAATCAAACTGTTGAGGATGCTACCCATCAGGACAATCTTTTCAATTATGGCTACCTTGGTAAATTCCAGACAACCAGGAGAAAATCCTACGAATTAGGAACCGACACTGTTGATGGTACTATATATACTAATGTAAACCTTCATAATGCTTACCAGGATACAGGCTTTTATTTTAATGCATATGATATTAACCCTGTTGTAGCACGTTACACTGAGCAGTATTACGAATTTTATCCCGATAAAGGTAACTGGAGATTTCCTTCAACTGGTAATTGGTTAAATTATAACCAGGTACAGTTGTATGGCGGATTGTTAAATGGACAGTCGCCAGATCCTGTATACACCATGTGGTCAAATGTTGGCACCCAATTTAACGGTTATCAGGTAACGGATAATTCCCAGATTGGAATTACTGCTAATGCTTCTGCTGATATAGGAAATCATGCTCTTCAGTTTGGTTTGCAATACGAGCAACGGAAAAACTCAGCTTATGGCTATAATCCTGTAAACTTCTGGGGGCATTCGCGTCTGATTACAAATGCACATATCGCCGAGTTAGATAAAAGCAATCCTCAGTTGGTGACTGTTGATGGGGTTTTCCAGGATACAATTAACTACACCAGGTTATACAGCCCCGTTGAGCAAAGGGTTTTCGATATCAACCTGAGGAAAAAGATGGGATTGCCAATAGAAGGTACAGATTGGATAGACATTGATTCTTACGACGTAAATACAAGGACAATCAGTTATTTTGATGAAGATAACAATTTGATTAAAGATGTTCCGGTTGAAGGTGGTCTTTCAGTAGATATGTTTAGTCCTGATGAACTTTTGAATGATGGAACCAGCTACGTTTATTATTATGGTTACGATCCGTATGGTAATAAGCAAAGTAGCCGTCCGGCGTTCAACGATTTCTTTGATAAGACCATTAAAGATGATATTGGAAGAGATCAATTCACCCGTGATATTGCTGCCTTTGAGCCAATTTACATGGCAGGTTATATTCAGGATAAATTTGATTTTGATGATCTTATTTTCAACATTGGTGTTCGTGTCGACCGTTATGACGCTAACCAGATGGTGTTAGCTGACCCCTATTTATTTTATGCTGCATATACTGTAGATGAAGCTCCCCAGGTAGGTGGTATCGATGCTGATCATCCTGATAATATTAGTGGAGATGCTGTGGTTTATATTGACAATAAGGATAACCCGACCGAAATTACTGGTTACCGTGAAGGTAGTACATGGTACAATGCTCAAGGAACAGTAATCCAGAATCCGGAGGTGCTCGATGCCGGGAACGGTATAACACCATACCTTATTAACCCTGACCAGCAAAATGTAAGTGCTGATGTTTTTAAGGATTATGACCCCCAGGTAAGTGTTATGCCTCGTATTTCTTTCTCATTCCCAATTTCGGATGAAGCATTGTTTTTTGCACATTACGACATTCTTACACAAAGGCCTACAGGGTTGTCACGTATGAACCCTGTGGAGTACTATTATATTAACAAGCAGGGTAGTATAAATAATCCTAATTTGAAACCTACCAAAACAATTGATTACGAACTGGGTTTCCAACAGAAAGTCAGCAATACATCTTCGATAACAATTACTGCTTTCTATAGGGAAATGCGCGATCAAATTCAGTATTACCGTTATACCGGTGCATACACCGGAGGTTCAAACCTTTATTATTCGTACAATAATATCGACTTTGGAACAGTAAAGGGATTAACCTTTGAATATGATCTTAGAAGAACCAACAACGTAAGGGCGAGGATAAGTTATACCATGCAGTTTGCCGAAGGTACCGGATCCAGCCCAACTACTGCTGCTGCGCTGGTAAATGCTGGCCTTCCAAACTTAAGAACGATTTTCCCATTGAACTGGGATAGAAGGCATGCGTTTAATATCGTTCTGGATTATCGTTTTGGTGCAGGGAAAAATTATAACGGGCCTACATCCACCAAAACAATAAAAGGTACTGATCAGGTTAAAACAACCCAATGGTTGAAAAACTTTGGTGTCA
>Ga0070728_10001009_pt1 | contig 46794 bp, 45 predicted proteins | sample tdDd471_FD_66723 | JGI IMG/M metagenome (GOLD analysis project Ga0070728, IMG submission 66723) | Marine sediment microbial communities from the Atlantic coast under amendment with organic carbon and nitrate - tdDd47.1 | ecosystem: Environmental > Aquatic > Marine > Coastal > Sediment | place... | reverse complement strand
GCGGGTGATGGTGGTGGACTGCGCGGACGATGACGCGGCGGCCAACCCGATCTATCTGATCAATCCGGAGATCGTGGAACTGTCGGAGGACCTGCGGGCCTACGAAGAGGGGTGCCTGTCCCTGCCGGAGCAATATGCGGAGGTCGAGCGCCCGGCAACGGTCCGGGTGAAGTACCTGGACCGCGAAGGTGTGGCGCATGAACTCACTGCCGACGGATTGCTTTCGACCTGCATCCAGCACGAGATGGATCATTTCGAGGGGATCCTGTTCGTGGATCATATCTCCGCGCTGAAGCGCAACATGATCCTGCGCCGCCTGAAGAAGGCGAAGAAGCTTCAGGCCACCGGCTGAATGTCTTCCCCGGCGCAATCCCTGCGCATCATCTACATGGGCACCCCGGACTTCGCGGTCGCGCCGCTGCGCGCGCTGCATGCTGCCGGTCACCGGATCGTGGCGGTCTACTGCCAGCCGCCGCGCGCTGCGGGGCGGGGGAAGAAGCCGCGACCCAGCCCGGTGCAGCATGCTGCCGGGGAGCTGGGTCTGAGCGTCCGCACGCCGCTGAACTTCCGCGACGTGTCCGACCGTGAGGCCTTTGCCGCCCTGCAAGCCGACATGGCCGTGGTTGCGGCTTACGGGCTGATCCTGCCGCAGGCGATCCTGGATGCGACGCGCCTGGGCTGCTTCAATATCCATGCGTCCCTGCTGCCGCGCTGGCGCGGCGCCGCGCCGATCCATCGTGCGGTCATGGCGGGGGACGATGAAACCGGCATCACGATCATGCGTATGGAGGCGGGACTGGATACCGGACCCATGCTGCTGGTGGACAGGACACCGATCCGGGCGAGTGATACCACCGCGACGCTGCACGACCGGCTGGCGGCCATGGGCGCCGATCTGGTGGTTCAGGCCGTTGCCGACATCGCAGCCGGGCAGGTGGTTGAAATTCCGCAGCCGGAAGCTGGCGTGACCTATGCCGCCAAGATCGACAAGGCCGAGGCCCACATCGACTGGAGTTGGGACGCGGAGCGGATCGAACGCCTGATCCGCGGCCTGTCCCCCTTTCCGGGAGCCTGGTGCGAGATCGGCGGCCAGCGGGTCAAGGTGCATGCGGCCCATGTGGTGCAGGACACCAGCAGCAGTCGTCAGCCCGGCATGACCGTCGATGACCAGCTTGCCGTGCAGTGCGGCTCGGGCGTCCTGCGTCTCACCCGTCTGCAGAAGGCCGGCAAGGGTGTGATGGATGCCGCTGCCTGGCTGAATGGTCGTCCGGTACCCGCAGGCACCGGACTCTGATCATTCCGCCGGGGCGGTGAAGCCGCCGTAGCCGTCCTCGCCCGCCTTCGCCTTCTTTTCATCCTGCGCGTCCTGCTCCGCCTTCTGCTTGCGGCGGTTCCATGGCATCGCCCGGCCCGTTGCGACGCCGAGCGCGAGCATGCTGGGGGTGACGACCAGGGTCAGGATGGTGGCGAAACCCAGGCCGAAGGCCACCGCGCTGGCCAACTGTACCCACCACTGCGTTGACGGTGCGCCCATGGTGATTTCCCGGCTGAAGAAGTCGATATTGGCCTGGAAGACCATGGGCATCAGACCGCAGATGGTGGTGACGGTGGTCAGCAGCACGGGCCGCAGGCGCTGCGCGCCGGTGCGCACGATGGCCTCCAGCGGCTCCATGCCGTTTCGCGCCAGGTGGGAGTAGGTATCGATCAGCACGATATTGTTGTTCACCACGATACCGGCCAGTGAAATGACACCCACACCGGTCATGACAATGCCGAAGGGCTGCCCCATCACCAGCAGGCCGATCATGACGCCGATGGTCGACATGATGACGGCGGTCAGGATCAGGAAGGCCTGATAGAAGCTGTTGAACTGCGTCACCAGGATGATCCCCATGACAAACAGCGCGATGACGAAGGCATTCATCAGGAAGGCTTCCGCGGCCGCCTGTTCCTCGTCCTGGCCCTTGAACGCGATATCGACATCCCTGTCGAAATCCTGCTCTGCGAGCCAGGCCTTGACCTGCTTCACCTTGTCATCGACCAGCACGCCCTCCTGGACGTTGGCCTGCACCACCAGCTTGTAGGCACCGTCCACCCGCTCGATCCGGCCCACCTTCGGCTCCGGGGTCCGGGTCACGAAGTTCGCCAGCGGCACCAGGCCATTGGGCGTGTTGATGCGCAGGTTGTCGAGCTGGTTCAGGGTCCGGTACTCCTCCGGGAACCGCACACGGATATCGACTTCCTCATCGGTGTCGTCCGGTCGGTAGTCATCGACCTTCACACCATTGGTGACGAACTGGACCATGGCCCCGATGGCGGCCACGTCGGTGCCGAAGCGACCGGCCTGGGCGCGATCGACCTGCAGCTCCCACTGGATGCCAGGCAGGGACCGCGAGTCCTCGATATCGCGCAGTCCTTCGACGTTCTCCTCCAGGTACGCACGAATGCTGTCGGCAACAGGCGGCAGTTTCTCGCTGTAGTGGGACGTGATCTGGACCTGCACGTCCTTGCCGGTCGGCGGGCCGTTCTCTTCCTTGCGGGTCTCGACCTCGATGCCGGCAAGATCGGCAGTCGCCTCCCGGATCTGCGGCAGGACCACATCGGCGGGGCGGCGTTCCAGCCAGTCCTTGAACTCCAGCGTGATGATCCCGATCACGTCTTCGGAAATGTCATTGCCGTCCTGCCCGCGCTTGCCGGAGCGGGTGTACACGGTCGAGAAATCATCAAAATCCAGCACCCGGTTCTCGACTTCCCGAACCAGGACATCCTGTTCCTTGATCGACATGTTGCCGCGTGCGTGGACGTAGACCAGCGCCCGTTCAGGCTCGACATCGGGGAAGAACTCCACGCCCTTGCCGAACATTCCGTAAGCCATGTTGACGCCGACCAGGCTGACGATAGCCAGCACCATGATCGTGGCGGGCCAGAGCACGGGCCGTCGCACGACACCGTTGAGGAACCGCGCGTAGACGCCCGTGAATCCGCGAATGCTGCTGATCGGACCGGACTCGGCCGCCGCAACCGCACTGTCGGGACCGGCGGTGGTCTTGCCGAAGATCGCCCCCAGTGTCGGTATGAAGATCAGCGCCATCAGCAGGGAGCCGGAAAGCGTGGTGATCAGCGTCAGCGGCAGGAACTGCATGAACTCGCCGACCACACCAGGCCAGAACAGCAGCGGCATGAAGGCCGCCAGCGTAGTGGCAGTGGAGGCGATGATGGGCCAGGCCATGCGCTTGGCGGCCATGGCATAGGCGACCCTCTTGGGCTCACCCTCCTGCATCTTCCGGTCCGCGAACTCGGTCACCACGATGGCACCGTCCACCAGCATGCCCACGGCCAGGATCAGCGCGAACAGCACAACGATGTTGATCGTGAAGCCGAACATGAACAGGTACAGAATGCCGATCAGGAACGATCCGGGGATCGCGACGCCGACCAGCAGCGCGCTGCGCAGTCCCAGCGCGGCGACCACGACGATCATGACCAGCAGAATGGCGCTGATCACGTTGTTCTGCAGGTCCTGCAGCATGTTGCGGATATCGTTGGACTTGTCCTGGCTGAATGAGACCTCGATCCCCGCAGGCCAGCGCTGCGCCTGCGCCTCGACCAGGTGGCGCACATTGTCGATGGTCTCGATGATGTTCGCGCCCAGACGTTTCTTCACTTCCAGCGCCACGGCGGGACGGCCGTTCAGGCGGGCGTAGTTCTCCGCATCCTTGAAGGTGCGTCGCACGGTGGTGACGTCAGTCAGGGTCACGACAGCATCGCCGTCCGTCTTGATCGGCAGACTGAGCACGTCATGCGCTGTCTTGAACAGGGCAGGGACCTTGATCGCGAAGCGGCCTTCACCGGTGTCCATGGCACCTGCCGCGACGAGGCGGTTGTTCAGCGTCATGGTCTGGATCAGCTGCGCCTGGTCGATCTGGTAGCTTTCCAGCTTTGCGGGGTCGAGCACGACTTCCAGCAACTCGTCCCGGTCACCGGCCATGTCGACGCCCAGGACCGTGGTGATGCCCTCGATATCGTCCTTCAGTTCGCGGGCGACACGATAGAGCGCGCGCTCCGGAATATTGCCCGACAGGGTGACCACGATGACCGGGAACAGGCTGAAGTTCACCTCCTCCACGCGCGGTTCATCCGTTTCCTCGGGCAGTTCGGACTTGGCGGTATCGACCTTCTCCCGCACGTCGGTCAGGGCCTGGTCGGCATCGAACCCGGCATCGAATTCCAGGATCACCGAACCGAAACCGTCGGCGGCTATGGACTTCATCTCCTTCACGCCGTCGATGCCCTGCAGTTCCTGCTCCATTGGGCGCACCAGAAGCCGCGCGGAGTCCTCCGGCGAGATGCCGTCATGGGTCATGGAGACGTAGATGATCGGGATGTTGATGTCCGGATCGGATTCCTTCGGAATCGCATTGTAGGCGGCAGCGCCCGCGAGCAGGATCAGCACAAGCGTGGCGATGACCGTTCGGGAACGGTTGATCGCTGCATCGATAAGGGCGCTCATCATGGTGGCTTACTCCGCCAGTGCGACGTCGACGATCTGGCCTTCGCGAACGAATTCCTGACCGACGGTGATGATCTGGACCTGGGGCGGCAGGCCGCTGACCCAGACCCCCTCCGGCCCGTCAGCGATGATGCTGATCGGGACGAAGGCGACCTGGCGATTGCGGTCCACCGTTCGCACGCCGATGACACCCGCATCATTCAGCGTCAGGATTGCCGGGGTCAGGAAATGGGCCTGGACACTGCCGGCTTCCAGCATGATCTCTGCCGTGATGCCGTCGCGGATCGAACGGTCGGGATTACCGATCTCGATCTCGGTCCGGAAGGTCCGGGTGGATGATTCGGCGATGGGGGAAATGAACCGGACCTTGCCGCTCACCTTCCGCCCGTCGATCAGCACCACCTCGGCCGGTGTGCCGATCTCCACCTGTCCGATCTCCCGCTCCGAGATGTTGCCGATGGCCAGGATCGGATCCTGATCGACGATCACGGCGACCGGATCGCCGACCTTCAGGAACGCGCCGAGCTGGACGGGACGGGAGGAGATAACGCCGTCGAAGGGCGCCCGGACCGTCAGGTAGGCGATATCGACTTCCATGCTCATCCGCGCCGCCTTGGCGGCATCCAGTGCCGCGGCACCGGCAACGACCAGGGTGTCGGCGCGGTAGCCCTTGGCATTCAGCTTCCGGTCGGCCTCGTATTCGATCTCGCGCTGCTTGATCAGGGCTTCGGTCTCGGCCAGGCGCGCGCTGCGGTCACCGGCGGCGAGACGGACAATCGGATCGCCCTTTGCCACCCGATCCCCCTTCTTGCGGTAGATCTGCTCGACCCTGCCCTGCGTCTGGGCCCGCACCTCCACGGTCCGAACCGACTCAGTCCGGCCGCGCACGGTGATCTGAACCGCATGGGGCGCGGATTCGCTGATCCGGGTCCGGACGCTCGTCTTGTGGGGCTGGGGCTTGCTCGCCGGGGCAGCCGCGGGATCTGCCGAGACAGTCGGCGCATTCGCTTCAGATGCCGCGGACCCTTCGGACGCATTGGCGCTGTCCTGATCGCCGGGACCGTCAACGCCCAGTACACCAGTCAGCAGCCAGCCGACAGCGGCAACGGCAATGATTATCGCGATTAGGATTGATCGGTTCACGGTCGTTAACTCCGGGGCGGTCGGTTCAGTCGGCAGCGGCACGGGCCATCAGGGCCTGTGCTTCGACGAGGTGGCGGTTTTCTTCCAGATAGTCACGTTCCGCCTGGTACATGGCCTGGCCGTAGCCGCGCAGAAACCGGACGACATTGGGTGTGGCGGCTTCATCCATGCAGGTGTCGATTTCCTTGAGATGGGCGTCGAGTCCGGCCAGTCGTTCGTCGATCAGTCCCGCAATGCGTGATGGGACCATCAGGTCGGAAAACATCATCATCGCCAGAAACTCGGAGCGGAGGCGATCCTTGCGGGGCTTCTTCTGCAGCGCATCCATGAACGCCATGCGTCCGGCGGAGGTGATGGAGTAGATCTTCTTGTCGGGTCGCCCGTCCTGCGCCTCTGCCTTGCAGGCGATCCAGCCGTCTTCCGTCATGCGGTTCAGGGCCGGATAGATCGATCCGAAACTCGCTTCGTAGAAATGACTGAGATCGTCCTCGAATACCTTCTTGATCTCATAGCCGGTTGCATCGCGCATCGTCAGGATGCCGAGGCAGAGGGTACGAATGTCCATTTTGCGGATTCTCTTGGATTGGGGTGGGGAACGGCCCCGGTTCACACAAAGCGATATATATTGAATTGATATATATGATCAAGCGAAAAATCGAGAATGCAATCCAGAGGTGGGTATCCTTGATTCAATGCGAGAATTGATTGCGCCATTGGATGCACGACTTGTATGTCAAGGATATTGCAGGTGCAGGATGCCGGGTTGGCCTGTTAAGGGCTTGTCAAGGACGCTCTGCTATAACTGGACGACAATTCTATTGTCAGGTGAGCGCAGTATGGACACCCAGGTCTTCAGGGATCCGGATGACAAGGTGATGGGCAGCGCGGTGTTGCTGCAATTGCTGCGCTATTGGCGCGGACTCCTGCGCGACGGTCGCCTGCCGTCACGCACGGACATGGCGCCATCGGACATGATCCCGCTGCTGCCCTGGTTGATGCTGATCGATGTTCTGGACGCCGACACATATCGCTATCGGCTTGTCGGTACGGGAATCGTGGACCACGTGGGCTTTGATGCGACAGGCATGGATGTCGCCAGCGCCTACAAGGGGGGCAACTGGTCCGAGATCGCAAAGGACTACACCTACGTCCTGCAGCAGCGAAAACCCTGCCTGACCATCACGTCGGTATTCCTGAACCAGAACGACCCGCAGCCTGTCACCTATCGCCGATTGTTGCTGCCACTGGCACGGGACGGCGTGAACACCGACATGTTCCTGGGGGCCATCCAGTTCGCCGACTAGATCGTTCCGTCATCTGACGGAACGATCCAGAGGAATACGATGATCACATGTCTCGGGTCGGGCGATGCCCGACGATCGACACACGGCCGCCGGAGCGACTGTAGGGATAGTAGTCCCATGAAGCCTGATGCTGCAGACAGCGATTGTCCCACATCACAAGTGTATTCGGTCGGTAGCTGACGCGGCACTGGATATCCAGCCGCTTCTCCACATGCCGGTACAACATCTCGAGCAGTGACTGGCTTTCGAACTTCGTCAGACCCTTGATGTGCGACGTGAAGCCCGGGTTGACGTAGAGCAGTTCCCTGCCGGTTTCCGGATGCCGCACGACCACGGGGTGTTCATTGACCGGATAGCCGCCCTCCGGAGGGGTCGTGTTGTAGGCACCCACGTAGGGAATGGCGCCATCGTGCACGGCTGTCTGCCCCCGCAGGAATTCCTGCATCGGCTCGGAGAGGGTCTCGAAGGCGCGGTACATGCTGGCAAAACAGGTATCGCCGCCACAGCCAACTTCCGGAATCTGCCGGATCAACAGCATGGAGATGGACGGGGGGCGTTCGTCGCAGGTGACGTCGGCATGCCACGCACCACCGGCGGTGTACTTGGAGTTGGCCGTCGTCCGGATGTCGAGAATCGCCGGATCGCTGCCACGACTGTCGCCTGCGGACTGGTTCAGCGGGTGGTCATCGGCCACCTTTCCACTGCTCTGCGCTGCCTTCTTCAGCGGATGAACATGCAATTCGCCGAACAGGCTGCCGAACGCCTTGTGCTGTTCCTCGCTGATATTCTGGTCATGGAACGCCAGCACGTGATGAGCGAGGAAGGCGCGTTTCACTTCTTCGACCTGTTCATCGACAAAGGGCCTGGACAGGTCAATGCCTTCGACCACCGCGCCAAGTACGGGGGTGATCGGTGTGACGGAGATATGGTCGTAGCCTTCGGTCTTCCAGTGATCCTGATAGGTCACTGCGGGACGCTGCATGGTCATGGTCGGATCCTCCAGATCGGGACGGGCGGCTCTTGCGGCATTGGTTCAGCCGTCTCTACGTCACCCTAATTCATTCGCATTATTCTAGCACAGGACATCCCGTTCCGCGCTCTGTGTAAATTGCGGGGCAGCCGCTAGTCGGCCCTCGACCAGCTTGTCTGACCGCGCTCCAGCAGGTTGGCCGAAGAGGCGTAGAGCGCCTTGGAGACGTAGGGGCGGATCTCCTCCGCGCGCCTGTGGCAGAGCTCGGCCTTGAACTGCCGGGCCTCCTTCAGCATTTCCCCGTCACCCGGAGCCTGCGCCAGCAGGTCGATGACATGCAGGGCAAGCTGTACCTCGCCGCCCGCAGCCAGTTCCCTTGCCCGCGCGATGACGGCCGCCGGATCAGTGATCGCGGAAAGGATCGCCGCCTGGGCGGCATCAGGGTGCGCGGGATGCAGGCTGGTCGGATTGCGGTCCCACCAGCCATTCTCTTCCCGACAGATGTCACGCACCAGGTAGGATATCGCGCCATAGCGTTCGCGCATCCAGGTGTGGTCGAACAATGCATCCGGGCAGTCCAGGTCGTGAATGATCTCCACGTCGCTCATGCCCTGGTTCATGCGGGCGACAACTTCGCGTCTCAGCCAGCGCAGGGCTTCCGCCGTGAGGGTCAGCCGTTCCCGGACCGCTGCCTCACCCTCGACAATCGGACCGAATTCCTGGATCAGGACCGTGGCGTTCAGTCCGGCGAGCATGTCCAGGGTCTCCGCCCAGCGGATCGTGAATCGCTGGGTGCGCAGCGGTGTGCCGACATTCGGCAGCGTGGTTCCCGGAAAGGCGGCACCCGCATAGAGAATGCCGTCCCCCGGCAACCAGAGTGCCAGCACGTCGTCGGTCTCCGATGGTGCCCAGAGCAGTTCGATGCGGTCCGCACCTTCGCCCAGAACCAGACGGTCATCGAACGTCCGGGTCGGATCAATCTGGTTCTCGCCGGCAGGAGCGATCTTGAGTTGGGGGAACTGCATGCCGTTGAGCGTGTTCTGCAGTCCCGCAGTCTCGCGGTAGCGCGCGAACCGCCGGACAACATTGGCATGGCCGATGAGCTCGGGCGCCGGATCGCCACGCTCCGAAGCGTGTTTCAGCCAGTCCGCTGCCCCGTCGTTGTAGCCCACGTGTCCATGGCTGTAGCAGATGGCCTTCACCGGAAGGTCGGACCATTCCCGCAGGCACTTGATCATCTTCGCCGTCATGCCGCGACCCGAACCGGAATCCACCAGCACGATCCCGTCGACCGTTCTGACGGCAAGCGCGTTGCCCTGGGCCGGCAGGACAAGAACGTGATCGTTCAGTTCACGGACCCCGACTGCTCCGGTCAGGACGTCCTTGCGTCTGGCGTCCGCATTGTCCTGCATTTCGACCTCCCCCACGATTGATGCACTTGCATTAAATTGATCACATGCTCCGGGGCAGGTCAACGCATCCCCGCCATGCGCAGGGTTCGTTGCTCTGGCTATCTGTTGTGGTCGAGGCGACGGTGAGGCATCCTGTTCATCGGACCGGACAGCAAGCCGACCGGCCAATGGCGGCTGTGCGAGGGAGCAGTGCCGGAATTGTTCTGATGGCTGATGCAGCAGATTGAACGTCGAGACATAGTCGCGTCGGGATCCCACCCGGGCTTCGATTTCGTGAGCGCCCGCCATGGTGCTGAAGTGGTGCATCGGGTGACCGTCACCGGTCCATTCAACCTGCGCCGACGCATCCGGATGTACGAAGAGACGCTGAAAGCCAACGAATCCGCCCGGTATTTCTGCATTCTCGACAACTGTGCCAATCACGAGAACGAGTTCGGCTACGACGATATCCAGATGCTGGCCGAGTGGCTGTCGCGGGAAGGCGTGACCACCTTCTACGGTGTCACCATTACCAACGATCCCGGCTATCCGAAGCTGGTGCAGATCGTGACGGCTGTCCTGCAGATACTCGATATGGGTGGAACGGTCATGACGACCAGCGATCCCGCCGAGGCAGAGGCGTTCATTCACGAGAAACTGGCGCTTGTCGCGTCGATGGAGGCGCGAGCGAGCAGGTTCTGAAACTGGATCTGTCCTTGATCGAGGAGCCCTGATCTCAACGCCTTGTGCAATATCAGGAAGTCACGTCTGCCGCAGGCAGAGCGACCGCTTGCCGGGACGGTGGATCGCGCGGGCGAGGGGGCCTGATGGCCGCGTGCAAGCACTCCGCAATTCGGCCCGCTTATTGCTGTAGCATGTATCAACGGGGACAACGCCATGCGAGGGGGGGCGACATGCGGCAGAACGAAATGCACGAGGTTGTCGCCGCTGGCGAGATGAAGAGCTATCGCTTCAGAACGGAGCGGCGGGGTCTGGAAGTGCTGCATCGGATCACGGTCACGGGTCCAATCAACCTGCAGCGGAGAATCCCGCTCTATGAAGCCACTCTGGCTGCCAATCCCTCACCTAACTACTTCTGCATTCTCGATAACCGGGCCGGGTTCGAGAATGCGATCTCGCTTGATGACCTCCAGTTCCTTGCCGCGATACTGAAAGACGCCGGAATTTCGCGCTTCTACGGCGTGACGATCACCGATGATCGGGAATACCCGAAGATCGTGGAACTCGCGAATATCGTCGTGGCGACCTCCCCTCTTCAGGGCGAATTGCTCTCGACTGGTGATGCCGCAGCAGCGGAAGCCTTCATTCAGGACAAGCTGAATCACGCGATCAAGTGATGGAACCGGAACGGGCAGGAAAAAAGGCGCCACCCTTCGCGGGCAGCGCCTCTTGTCGTTCTGCATTCCAGTGGCGCGAGAGCGCCGTCGCGGATCAGCGCTTGGAGAACTGGAAGCTCCGGCGGGCCTTGGCCTTGCCGTACTTCTTGCGTTCCACCACGCGGCTGTCACGGGTCAGGAAACCGCCCTTCTTCAGAACAGGACGCAGGCCCGGCTCATAGTAGGTCAGGGCCTTGGAGATACCGTGACGCACGGCACCCGCCTGGCCGGACAGGCCACCACCGGTGACCGTCGCGAAGACGTCGAACTGGTTGTCGCGGTTGGCGACATGGAACGGCTGGGCCACGATCTGGCGCAGCACGGGACGGGCAAAATACACGTCGAGTTCGCGGCCATTGACGGAGAAACGACCGGAGCCCGGCTTGATCCAGACACGGGCAATGGCGTTCTTGCGCTTGCCCGTGGCGTAGGAACGGCCCAGGGCGTCGATCTGCGGCTCGACAGGTGCCTGCACCTCTTCGGGGACGACACCCATGGCATCGCCCAGATCGGAAAGATCGCCGACTGTGTTCTGTTCTTCAGACATGACGCGAACTACCTCGTATTCTTGCTGTTGAGCGCCTTGAGGTCGATGACCTCAGGCTGGGCACCGGCATGCGGATGCTCGGCACCGGCATAGACGCGCAGGTTCTTGAACTGCTGGCGACCCAGCGGGCCCTTCGGGATCATCCGCTCGATTGCCTTCTGCACCACACGCTCCGGGAACTTGCCCTCCAGAATCTCGCGTGCTGTCCGCTGCTTGATGCCGCCCGGATAGCCGGTGTGCCAGTAGTAGATCTTGTCCTGCTTCTTGTGGCCGGTCATGGCGATCTTGTCGGCGTTGATGACGATGACATAGTCGCCATCATCCATGTGCGGGGTGAAGCCGGGCTTGTGCTTGCCACGCAGTCGACTTGCGACGAAGGCCGCCAGACGGCCCAGAACCACACCCTCGGCGTCGATCAGAATCCACTTCTTCTCGATATCTGCCGGCGTGGCGGAATAGGTTTTCATGATTGCTTGCCTCTCGCAGGTAGACCGGACGGACCGGTTCCTGATGAAACGTGTCTCGGAAGAGGCGCTTCTAGAGAGCGCATTTGGACACGTCAAGCGAAAAAATCGCTTTGCAAACAATGGCATCCATATGCGGTATTATTTGCACACGATCTGATTTCCGTGTCGGAACAAGGGGATCAGGCGATGCGGATCAGGCGTGGATCACTGATCGCCTGGCCAAACCGGCTCGCGGCGACATTTGCGCGAAGGCGGTGGTCAGGATCATCGAGGTTCAGACGGACGAATTCCGACAGGGTCCCGGCAAAACCGAAGCTGTCCATGACGTGCTGCTGTGCCTGCCTCTGTGACACCTGCGCCATGGGCAGCAGCCGACCATCCGGGGCAAGTGCCCCGTGGAGGCTGATGTAGGCATGCAGCGGGGCCTGGGGATGATCGCCCTGTGCCACGAAGCTGAAGCCCTCCAGTACGCAATAGCCATAACCGGTGCCGAGGGACTCCGTCTGGTGCATGATCTCGAGTTGCGCATCGGTGAGCCAGGTTACATGGACCCCGGCCCGGGCCCCCGGGACCACCGCAAGTGTCGCCGGAACAGAACCGTACCCTGTCACCCGCGCCGCGAAGACCGGCACGAGGTCGTGGATGATGCCGTAGGTCACCGGGACCTCGACCGCGTCGCCGAACTTCTGTTGCAGCCGGTCCGGCGACCCGTTGGAGCCGGAGGCGACGACCGCATGCAGGCCTGCTGGGTCGAAGGGCTCGGGCGGATGCAGCCCGCCGGCGCGAAACCGATAGGCCCGGTGCGGCGGGTCGAAGGGGTATCGAAGGGCGTGGGTGATGCGATCAGGTGGTGCCACGGGCGTCAGGGAACAAACTGCTCGTTCAGAATGCGCTCTTCCAGACTGTGCTCCGGATCGAAGAGCAGGCGCATGGTCACGTCCAGCGCTTCACTCACCTGTACCTCGCTCACGTTGCGCACCTCGAACGTGTCGGCCACGGCACTGACGGGGCGCTTGTATTCCTCCCGCACGTGGAAGGTCACCTGTGCGCCACGCGGCAGCAGGGCGCCACGCCAGCGGCGCGGACGAAAGGCGCTGATCGGGGTCATGGCCAGGACGCCGGCGGTCAGCGGCAGGATCGGTCCGTGGGCAGACAGGTTGTAGGCCGTGCTGCCGGCCGGGGTGGACAGCAGGACACCGTCGCAGATCAGTTCCTCCATCCGCACACGACCATCGATCTCGATGCGGATCTTCGCTGCCTGCCGGGTCTGGCGCAGCAGCGAGACCTCATTGATGGCAAGCGTCTCCTGGCGTCCGCCGGACTCGGGGATCGCGACCATGCGCAGGGGATGGATCTGCGCCATCGTCGCACCGTCGAGACGTTCGAGCAGGTCATCCTCCGAATACTGGTTCATCAGGAACCCGATGGTGCCCCGGTTCATGCCGTAGATCGGAATGTCGCGATGCATGAAGTTGTGCATGGCCTGCAGCATGAAGCCGTCACCGCCCAGGGCGACGACCACATCCGCCTCATCGACCGGCGTGTTGCCGTAGCGTTTGGTCAGGGCCTCGATGGCCGACTCCGCGCCGGGAGTGCGTGCTGATGTGAACGCGATACGCTCGAATGACATGCGGTGTCCCCTCAAACCCCGAACCCGACGCCTGCGTGCCGGGTGGCGGGAGTATAACGAGCGTTCGGCGACGTGCCAGTGACGGTGGCCATGGCGGTGGCCATGGCGGTGCCCGAGACAGTGCCCGAGACCGTGAAATAGACAATGGTCGCGACAGTGACCGTGACCACGACCGCTTGCACATGGTGCGAGGGCAGGTGATCATCGGCGCATGAGAGTCGCTCGAAATATTGTGCTTCTGATCCTGCTGCCGATGCTGGTGGCGGGGGCAGCCCATGCCGTCGATGACCGGCACGAAGGGTATTACTACCCCGGCCCGGTCACGTCGGAGCGTTATGTCGGACGTGCCGATCAGATCGCGAACGCCGACCGCGGCAAGCGTCTCGGTTTCATCACCGGATTGACGGGGGAGCAGCTTGCCCGCCCCTACTGGCCCACCTTCGTCATCTTCGCCAAGGGGGCGGAGGCGGAGAAGATGATCATTGTGGCCACAGGGGATGCGGGCTTCAGGACCATCTATCAGGCCAGGGCACTGCTGGCCCAGCTGACCGCGACAGCGCGGGGCACACCGCTGTTCAGGGAACTGAAGGTGGAGGATCTGTTCACCTTCTTCGATCTGGCGAAGATGCTGGGCTTTAACCAGATCGTCATCTCGGATGGGGAATCGTTCTCGCACAAGGTGAGCGTCGAATAGGGTTCGCAAGGATTGTCAGGCACCGTCGCGTCGCATTTGCCTGATACCGGATACCAATCGCCTGACAGGGGGGCGACGGGACATGATGAGAAGACTCGGGAAATTCTTTGGACAGCGCTGGCTGGCATTTCTGGTGCTTGCCGGGCTGATCTGGGTGCGGGTCGAAGACCCCAACATCTCCCGTTTCGTGCGCGAGAATGTCTGGTTCGACCAGTTCCAGCGCTTTGACGAATATGTCCCGCCCGCCCGGCACACCGCCATCGTCGACATCGATGAGGAGAGCCTGGCCGCGGTCGGCCAGTGGCCCTGGTCGCGCTATCAGATCGCAGTGATGATCCAGGTGCTGAGCCAGCTTGGTGCCAAGGGCATCGCCTTCGACGTCACCTTCCCGGAGGCGGATCGGCTCTCGCCGACCGTCTACAGTGAGCAGAATGCCCAGTTGCCGCCGGAAGTCGCCGCGGCGCTGAAGCAGTTGCCCAATACCGATGAGCAGCTTGCCAGCGTGCTGCGCCAGAGTGTCACCGTGCTGGGCGGGACGACGACCTATGTAAAGACCGAGGGCAAGGACAGGAAGCTGCCCAAGGGCGTGCGTATTCTGGAGGAGAACGGATCCGGCAAGACGTGGTTGCCCCTGTATCCCGAACTGATCGAGAACAATCCGACGTTGCAGGGGGCCGCGCCCGGCTTCGGCATCTTCAACACCGATCCCAGTTCGGATGGCGTTGTCCGTCGGGTTCCGTCCCTGACCCGGGTCGGGCCACCGAACGATCCCAAGAACCAGGAAGTCTATGTCAGCCTGGGGATCGAGGCGATCCGCCTCGTGCATGGCTCCAAGGCTATCATCATCTCCAAGGCCAACCAGAACTCCGGCATAGCTTCGATCCGGATGCGCTCGAAACTGCGCGAAGACAAGAAACTGGTGATCCCGACCAACGAGAACGGGATCATCTGGCCGCGGTTCCAGAAACACAATCCCGACATCTATGTCTCGGCCGCTGACATCGTTCAGATCGATCCTGCCAACCAGGCCAAGATCCAGGAACTGTTTGGCAAGGTGAAGGGCAAGTACGTGCTGGTCGGCACCTCTGCCGAGGGGCTGAAGGATATTCGGGCAACGCCGCTGGACAGCGCGATTCCGGGAGTCGAGGTCCATTCCAACATCATCGACATGATCGAGAACGAGGCCTATCTGATCCGGCCCTCGATCTCCAACGCCATCGAGCTGGCGATCGTTCTGGTGGCCGGCATCATCCTGATCTGGCTGGTGCCCTATCTGTCCGCCGTCACCACCATCGCCTTCTTCCTGCCCTTCAGCCTCCTGCTGCTTGGGGGTAGCTGGTACCTGTTCGCCTATGAATCACTGCTGGTCGACGGACTGTCACCCGTCGTGGCGCTGTTCATCCTGTTCGTGTTGCTGGTCTATCAGAAATTCGCCCGCGAGCAGGCGCAGAAGAAGCAGGTGCGTGGTGCCTTCAGTCAGTACCTGTCTCCGGCACTGGTTGAGCAGCTGGCGGAAGATCCCGACCGGCTGGTGCTGGGTGGCGAGACCAAGAACATGACGTTCCTGTTCTGCGACATCCGTGGCTTCACGCCGATTTCCGAGAGCTTCAAGGGCGATCCGCAGGGCCTGACCAAGCTGATCAACAAGTTCCTGACGCCCATGACCGACATCATCATGGCCAACCACGGTACCATCGACAAGTACATGGGCGACTGCATCATGGCGTTCTGGAATGCGCCGCTGAGTGATGAGGAGCATCCGCGCCACGCCTGCGAATCCGCGCTGATGATGCAGGACGACCTGATCAAGGTGAACGAGCAGTTGAAGATCGAGGCGGAGGAGGAGGGGCGTCCCTTCATCCCGATCCGCATCGGTATCGGCCTGAACACCGGCGAATGCGTCGTTGGCAACATGGGCTCCCAGCAGCGTTTCGACTATTCGGTGCTGGGCGATGCGGTGAACCTGGGTGCCCGGCTTGAAGGCCAGTCGAAATCCTATGGCGTCACCAACATCATCGGCGAGATCACGGCGGAGGCGGTGCCCGACTACGCGATCCTGGAACTTGACCTGATCGCGGTGAAGGGCAAGGACGAGGCCGTGCGCATCTTCACCATGATGGGTGGCCCGGACGAGGCGCAGAAGCCGGAATATCAGGCCCTGCGGAAAGAGACGGAGGCCATGCTGGCCACCTACAAGGGCATGAAGTTCGAGGAAAGCTGGGCGCACATGGAGAAGTGCCGCGAGATGCGCCCCGACATGGACGTGCTCTGGGATCTCTATCAGGAGCGTCTGGAGGAATATCGCGAGAATCCACCGCCCGCAGACTGGGATGGCGTGTTCCGCGCAACCAGCAAGTAGGCAGCCGTTCCGCGGCGCCGGGTACGTCGCAAGGTGCGCTGATTTTGCCGCAGTCGGGTGATTGCCGCCGTCCCGCGACTTCTCTATGTTGCGGGCCGCGTCAGGGGACGCAGGATATTGAATCGCTCCGATGCCGATAGCGGCGCATTCGGGCGAAGGTCACTGTTTCAAGGGGGCAGGCGATGCACGAACCGGGTTCCATGGATATCAGCCAGCACAAGGGCATGTATGGCGCGTTTGTCACGCTGACCAAGGCGGCGATCGTCGGCTCTGTCATCCTGCTTGTCGGAATGGCCATTTTCCTGGTCTGATCGCGAACGCGTGTCCGGTGGATGCCGGATCCGGAACGACGACCGGGCGGCCATGAAGGCTGCGCCGGACACTGCCACAGACGGACAGGGCGTCGAACAGCATGAAAATCGGTATCCCGAAGGAGCGCCGCCCGTTGGAGCGGCGCGTTGCCATTTCACCTGAGACGGCGAAGAAGTTCACGGCCCTTGGCGCCAAGGTCGTTGTCGAGTCGGGGGCGGGCGAAGCCTGTGGTCTGACCGACGACCTGTTCAGGGCGGCGGGCGCGGAGATCGCGAGCGATGCCGTCGCCGCCGTGGGTGACGCGGATCTGGTTCTGAAGATCCGTCGGCCGCTGACGGAGGCCGAGGGCGGACCGGATGAGGCTGCGATGCTGAAGTCCGGTGCGGTACTGGTTGCCGGGATGGAGGCACTGCAGAACGCCGAGCAGGTTGGCGACTATGCGTCGAAGGGCATCGTGGCATTTGCCATGGAACTGATGCCGCGTATCTCCCGTGCCCAGTCCATGGATATCCTGTCCTCGCAGTCCAATCTGGCCGGTTACAAGGCCGTGCTGGACGCAAACGAGCATTTTCCCCGCGCCATGCCGATGATGATGACGTCGGCTGGTACCGTGGCCCCGGCCCGCGTGTTCGTGTTCGGCGCCGGTGTTGCCGGACTGCAGGCGATCGCGACGGCAAAGCGGCTTGGCGCTGTTGTCTCCGCCACCGACGTGCGGCCCGCGACGCGGGAGCAGGTGATGAGCCTGGGCGGCAAGTTCGTGGCCCCGGATATCGAGGAGTCGGGCGACGGCGAGGGCGGGTATGCGAAGGAAATGTCCGACGCCTACAAGGCCAAGCAGGCGGAGATGATCGCCGAGGCGCTGAAGAAGACCGATATCGCCATCACTACCGCGCTGATCCCGGGCCGCAAGGCGCCGATCCTGATCACGGCGGAGCATGTGAAATCCATGCGCCCCGGTTCGGTCATCGTCGATCTGGCGGCGGAGATGGGCGGCAACTGTGAACTGACGACGCCGGGCGAGGTCACGGTCGAGCATGGCGTGACCATCGTCGCCCATCTGAACACGGCGAGCCGTATTGCCGCCGATGCGTCACTGCTGTTCGCCAAGAACCTGTGGAACTTCCTTTCGCCGCAGATCGACAAGGAATCCGGTGAGCTGAAGATCGACTGGGAAGACGAAACCATCACCGGCACGCTGCTGACGCGCGATGGCCAGGTGGTTCATGCGCAACTGAAAGGTGAGGGTTGATCATGGAAGCCGTTGATCCGTTTGTATTCCGGCTGGCGATCTTCGTGCTGGCGATCTTCGTCGGCTACTATGTCGTCTGGTCGGTAACGCCCGCGCTGCATACTCCGCTGATGTCGGTGACCAATGCCATCAGCTCGGTCATCGTCGTTGGTGCCCTGCTGGCAGTCGGGCCGGACGTTGGCGGCGACGGCTCGACCTTCGCCAAGGTCATGGGCTTCTTCGCGGTCATTCTGGCGTCGGTGAATATCTTTGGCGGCTTCGTCGTCACCCAGCGGATGCTGGGCATGTACAAAAAGAAGAAGAAGTAGGAGCAACCGGGCATGTCGGCCAACCTGACCGCAATCGCCTATCTGGTTTCGGGCATCCTCTTCATCATGGCGCTGAGGGGACTGTCGTCACCCGTGTCCAGCCGCCGTGGCAATGTTCTCGGCATGATCGGCATGACCATTGCCGTGCTGACCACCATCGTCAGCCCTGCCGTGACGAACTATGTCTGGATCATCGTGGCGCTGGTCATCGGCGGCACCATCGGCACCATCATCGCGCGCCGTATTCCGATGACGGCCATGCCGCAGCTGGTTGCCGCGTTCCACAGCCTGGTCGGTCTCGCCGCCGTGCTGGTGGCCGCTGCCGCATTCTACAATCCCGAACCCTACGGCATCCTGAATGCAGCCGGTGAACTGAAGATTGGCAGCCGCATCGAGATGGCGTTGGGTGTGGTCATCGGCGCCATCACCTTCTCCGGCTCCATCATCGCCTTTGCCAAGCTGCAGGAACTGATGACCGGCAATCCGATCACCTTCCGGGGCCAGCATCCGCTGAATGCGCTGATCGGCCTGGTGATCGTCGTCGCCATCGTGCTGTTCACCATTGATGTCGATCCGACCTGGTTCTGGGTCATGACCATCCTGGCACTGGTGATCGGCTTCCTGCTGATCATTCCCATCGGCGGCGCGGACATGCCCGTCGTCGTGTCGATGCTGAACAGCTACTCCGGCTGGGCGGCGGCAGGCATCGGCTTCACGCTGGAGAACACGGCACTGATCATTGTCGGTGCGCTGGTCGGTTCCTCCGGTGCGATCCTCAGCTACATCATGTGCAAGGGCATGAACCGGTCGTTCTTCAACGTCATCCTTGGTGGTTTCGGTGGCGATTCCGCCGCCTCCGCCGCGACCCGCAGTGACAAGCCGGTCAAGGCCGGTTCCGCCGACGATGCCGCCTTCATCATGAAGAATGCCGGCAAGGTCGTGATCGTGCCGGGTTACGGCATGGCGGTGGCGCAGGCGCAGCATGCGCTGCGCGAGATGGCCGACAAGCTGAAGGAAGAGGGGGTGGAGGTCGTCTACGCCATTCATCCGGTTGCCGGTCGCATGCCGGGGCACATGAACGTGCTGCTGGCCGAGGCCAATGTGCCCTATGACGAGGTCTTCGAACTGGAGGAGGTCAATTCATCCTTCCAGACCGCCGACGTGGCCTTTGTCATCGGCGCGAACGATGTCACCAACCCGGCGGCGCGCGATGACCCGCAGAGTTCGATCTACGGCATGCCCATCCTGGATGTGGACAAGGCCAAGACGGTGCTGTTCGTGAAGCGCTCCCTCAGCCCCGGCTACGCGGGCATCGACAACGAGCTGTTCTACGCCGACAACACCATGATGCTGTTCGCGGATGCCAAGGGCTGCTGTGAGGAGATCGTGCGCGCCATCGACTGACGCCCTGCGCTCCATGGCGACGGACGGGTCAGGGCGCGCTGTTCTGCAGCACGACGCGATAGCCGTCCGCATCCTCGAAGGTTGCGCCGTTCGTGCGCCAGTAGGGATTGTGGGGTTCGACCGGATCGAACCCGTGCGCCCGCATCCGTGCAACCGCGTCTTCCCAAACGGTCCTGTCCTCCAGATAGAAGACCAGAAGGTTCTCCGGCGTTGCGGCGCGTCCGGCGCTGAAGCCGTGCTTGCGGGTAAAGGCGAAGTGATGGTCCGCGCCCGGCACACCGACGATCAGCCCGTCGAATCCCTCGTGGCCCTCAAAGCTGTATATGATCGGGAACCGGAGGGCATCGACATAGAAGCGTCGGATGGGCGCAAGGTCATCTGTCGGGCGTACGACACGCAGGATTGTGCCGCTGCGCATCAGGCCGCGTCTTTCAGGCGCCGACGCTCCTCCAGGTAATAGTAGAGCGGCAGTCCGCAGGAGATGCCGACCAGCAGCAGCCCGGCGATGGCGAGGCCATAATAGGGCACATGCGTGCGCCGTTCCCGCACCAGCATGTAGATCAGGAAGCAAACGCCGGTGATCACCAGGTCCGCCGTGAAGAAGCGGTCAGCCAGCGTCACCGTGTTCTGAACGAACAGCTGCGGAATGTTGAAATCGTGCTCGATCGCCCACGGCACGAAAAACGCGTAGGGAACGACAGTGCCGACCAGCGTCATGAGCAACCAGAATCGAGTCATACCTGTCTTTCGCGGAACAGAGCTAATCAGGCACTACCACGGACACCAGAGAATCGCTTCTGATTTCTCGTAACAGTTTCCGCAACATGGCCGACGGAAAGGATTCGTAGTCTACCGCGACCTCGGTGAAGGCATTACTGCCGCCGATCACCCTGTTTCGATAGTATTCCTCGATACCTTCTTCGCGGCTGAGAATGGGCAGGCCGTTGATCGTGATGCCTGCCGCGACCGCAGCGTCGCGTTCGGCGGCAACATCCGGCAGATGCGTGTTGCTGCCGTCGCCGGAAATGTCGATGACCCGCCGTCCGGCGGGGAACGGCAGCTGCTGGAACTGTCTGGCGCTGAAGCGGACGGCAGCCCCGATCGCCGTGCCGCCGTCGGCGAACAGGCGTGGAGTCTGGCTGATCATGTCCGCCAGGCGGTTGGCCGATGCGGCATCCGTGACCCGGGTCCATGGGATGGCCAGCCAGGTCTGATGCGGGCTGGACCATTCGACCAGGGCGATGGCAACGGCCCCTACCGCGCCGTTGCGGATGGCCTGTATGACCCTTGGATGGCGGAGCGACGCAGCAATGCCGTCCAGTTGCAGACCGAATTCCTCCCGACTGACGGATGTCGAGGCGTCCACAGCGAGTACGAGGGCGACATCGACCGATGCCTGGGCTCTGGCGCGGTTTCCGGGAAGCGCCAGCAGCACCAGCGTCATGGCAAGTGCAATGGCGCAATGGTGGAGAGTTCTCATGACGCTGCTGTCGCTGGCAGCATGCGCTGTTCCACCTTGCGCAATGTGAAGGCCAGAAGTGTCCCCGTCAGCCCTGCCACCAGCACCAGCCAGCGGGCTGCACCGAAGTCTCCGTCCGCCTGAACCGCCAGCCACGCGACAGCGGGCGGCCCGAGCAGGGAGCCGAGGTTGGTGCACTGCACGATGACCCCGTTGGTCGTGCCGATGGTGCTCGGGTCCGGGCTGTGCATCGGTGCGCCGGCCAGCACGGCGCCGGGGATCAGGCCACCGATGGCAGAGAAAAGCGCCGCCAGCAGCAGCCGGATCGTGGGGGAAAGCCCCGCATCGTAGATCCCGAAGGCCAGCACGGACAGGGTCAGGGAGCAGGCGACGACGATCTTCCAGCGGGCAAGTCCGAAGTTCAGCAGAGGGCCGGAACCGAGACAGCCCGCCATGTTGGCTCCCACCACCAGTGCTACTCCAAGTCCCGCATCGGCGGTCGACAATCCGGCCTGCTCCATGATCGTTGGCATCCAGGTCAGCACTCCGAACCATTGCGTTGTGTAACACATGAAGATCAGGCCCAGCAGCCATGGCCCGGGGCGGCTGGCGACGGCGCGCAGGCCGCTCAGGGACCGGGCCTGTTCGGGGCGTCCGCCGATTCCGCGCGTCGTCGCCAGGAAAAGCATCAGGAACAGGGCGACGAGTACGCCGTTCAGCCACCAGATCAGCCGCCAGTCATCCTGGCTTGCCAGCAGCGGCGCGGCGGCCATCATCACGCAGAACCCGGCGGGCATGTAGATGCTCCAGGCGCTGAGGGCGCTGCGCTGGTCCTTCTGCGTCACCAGTTCGGACAGCAGGCCGGGTACGGCTGTCACGACGCTGACAAAGCCGACAGCCTCCAGCAACCGGGACGCGTACATGATCGACGCGCTGTCCGCCAGGGCGCCCATCAGGTTACCCGCGATGATGGCGAGCAGGCCCAGGGTAACCGCACGCCTGCGGCCGATCTGGTCGGCGAAGACACCGGCAATGATGCCGATGGCGACCGCCAGACCGTTGATGATCGACATGTAGAATCCGGCACCGACGAGGTCGATGCCCAGCGCATCCCTGATCCCGCCGATCATCGGGGGAGCCTTGCCGACCTGCATGCCGCAGACGATTCCGGCCCCGATGGCGATCCAGACAATGCCCCAGCGTGTCTTCACGGATGTGTCGGTCGTTCGCTCGCCCATGTGGCGAAGCATAGAGACGAAATCCGACCAGCGTCCTGCGCATTTTTTGCGGCCATACCATCGACGAGATTGACACTTCCGGCGGCAGCCGCTACGAGGCTCCCAGGTCGCAACCGCCTGCCGCCCGCTGACATTCGTGTCCCGGTGAAGTGTTGCTGGTCGTGTTTCCTGTCATCCTTCACATGCGTCGTGCGGATGGTAATGCGGGTCCCATTCTCCTTGTACGAAGCATGAATGAGGAGGCATCGGACATGACCGGTTCCCGAACGAATGCGTTTCTTGTCGGCTCCCTTGGTGCGATCTACGTCCGGACGGCCTTGCCGATCATCATGGTGATGGGCATGAACGGTCTGCTGGCGGTCGTCGATGCCCTGTTTCTGGGTCACTTCGTGGGGCCGGAGGCCCTGGCAGCGGTGACCCTGATGTTTCCGCTCTACATGCTGGTGGTGGCGCTCGCGACACTCGTCTCAAGCGGGATGTCCAGCATTCTCGCGCGCCATCTGGGCGGACGGCAGTACGTGCAGGCGCGGCAGGTCTTTGCGGGCGCGCACGGGCTGGCACTGGCCGTCAGCGCGGTTCTCGTGGTGCTGTTCCTGCTGTTCGGATCGACAGTCACCCGCCTCGCGTCGGGCGGCGATGCGGACCTGGCTGCAATGGGTCTGACCTACCTGCGGATCACGGTTCTGACATCACCCCTGATCTTCGTGCTTTCCGTCAATTCCGATGCCCTGAGGAACGAGGGCAGGGTCGGGTTCATGGCCGCGATGAGCCTGCTGGTGTCCCTGGCCAACATCGGCTTCAACTACATCCTGATCGCCCAGATGGGCCTGGGCGTTGCCGGTTCTGCCCTTGGTACCGCCTTCGCGCAGGCACTGGCGTTTGCCATCATCTTGACGTTCCGGCTGAGAGGAGAAACCGAACTCCGCCCAGGCGCCCTCACCGGCAGGGCACTCGGTGCGCGCTGGGGGCGCATCATGGCGCTGGGCGCGCCGCAGAGCCTGGGCTTCATCGGCCTGGCGCTGAGTTCTGCGGCGGTCATGCTGATGCTGCAGGTGATCAACAGCGCGGATTACGGAAACACCGTCTCCGCCTACGGAATCATCACGCGGGTCATGACCTTTGCCTATCTGCCGCTGCTCGGGTTGTCACATGCGATGCAGACGATCACAGGGAACAATCATGGCGCCGGACAATTCGACCGATCCAACGGCAGCCTGCGCGTGGGGATCGCAACGGCATTCGTGTACTGCGGTGTGCTGCAGGTTCTCATGATGACTGCCGCGGGGCCGATCGGTGGACTGTTCGTCAGTGACCGTCTCGTCATCGCGGAGGTGGCGCGCATTCTGCCGATCATCGTGCTGGCCTACTGCGTCGCGGGGCCACTCATGATGATCGCCAGCCATTTCCAGGCCATCGGTGATGCCCGTCGCGCCGCCTTGCTCAGCCTTTCCAGGCCTTACCTGTTCGGCATCCCCCTGACGCTGGCCTTGCCGTCGCTGCTGGGGGAGCCGGGCATCTGGCAGGCCGGGCCGGTGGGGGAGGGGATGTGGCTGCTGCTCACGGCTCTGGTGCTCTTCTGCGCCAGCAGGCGGGGCGTCCGCAGGTGGGGGCTGTTTGAACGGCCCGGCGCGATCAGTGTGAATCCCTGACGGGCGCGCCGGTCGGATCGGCAGGGCCATCGGGGGCGTGGAAAGCGACTGAAGGTGAAAGCCTGCCGGTTCGGCTGGAGGCGCGGGCCGGAATCGAACCGGCGTACACGGATTTGCAGTCCGCTGCGTAACCACTCCGCCACCGCGCCGAAGCCGACAGGGCATCGGTGTATATGCGGGCCACGCCCCCGCGGTCAAGCGGCATGGCCAAACGCTGATCCGCCGCATTGCGTGGCGCAGGTGCGGGAACTATAAGCAAGAAGCTCAAGGTGCACTCAACGTTGCGGGAGAGACGGCGAAAATGGACTTCCAGGCTGCACGCAAGGCCATGGTGGATAGCCAGTTGCGACCGAACCGGCTGACCGATGATCGCATTGCCGATGCGATGCTTACCCTGCCGCGCGAGAAATTCCTGCCGAAGTCACTGGCAGGCGTTGCCTATGTCGATGAGGACATTCATCTCGGCAACGGGCGCTATGTGATGGAGCCGATGGTGCTGGCCCGCATGCTGCAGGTCGCCGGAATCGGCCCGACAGACACGGTACTGCATGTTGGCTGTGCCACCGGATATGCCAGCGCCGTGATGGCGATGCTGGCCGGTACGGTGGTTGCGCTGGAATCCGATTCCGAACTCGCGGCCACGGCGACCGAGCTTCTGGCCGAACTGCAGATTGCCAATGCAGCGGTGGTCGAGGGCGATCTGGCGAAGGGGCTGGCGGACCAGGGACCCTATGACCTGATCCTGGTCGAGGGGGCTGTTTCCAGCGTGCCTCAGGCCCTTGTTGACCAGATCGCGGACGGCGGGCAGCTGCTGGCCATTGTTCGCGGCAACGGCGTCGGGGTTGCCACGCTTTATCGCCGGGAGAACGGGGTGGTTGGCCATCGGGCGCTGTTCGATGCCGCGACACCGGTGCTGCCGGGCTTCGAGGCGCGCAAGGCATTTGTATTTTGAGTTCTGAGACGGATCTGCCGCTGGAAGTCACACCGTCCGAAGCGCGCGCGCTTGCGGCAGATTCCAATGCCTTGATCGTTGATGTGCGTGAAAAGTGGGAATGGGATGTTTGCAGGATCGCGGGCGCTCACCATATCCCCTTGCGTGACCTGCCCCAGCGGCGGGACGAGGTACCTGCGGACCGACCGGTGATCTTCAACTGCCACCACGGCATGCGCAGTATGCAAGCAGTGTCGTGGTTTCGGCAGCAGGGTTATGACAACGTGACCAACCTTCATGGAGGCATCGACCTATGGTCGCAGGAAATCGACAGTTCGGTCGCACGCTATTGACCGGTTCGGCGTTCGCGGCGCTGGCTTCCGGGCTGACCGTCATGGCCGTGCTGATTGCGGTCCCGGCTCAGGCCGAGACCCTGCGCGATGCCCTGAATGCCGCATACACGACCAATCCGACCCTGCGGGCCGAGCGGGCGAACCTGCGCGCCAATGACGAGAATGTCTCCCAGGCCGTGGCAGGCTGGCATCCGACTGTTGTCGCAACCAGTGACCTCGGGGTGCAACTGACCGACCAGGACATCGCCGGTGTCAATCGGTCCGACGGCACGGTCCCGATCAACGCCAATATCCAGGTGACCCAGCCGCTCTATCAGGGCGGGCGTGTTGATGCGCAGATCGGTTCCGCCGAGGCGCTGGTCCGTGCCGGTCGCCAGAACCTGCGGGGAACGGAACAGGATGTGCTGCTGGATGTGGTCACAGCCTTTCTGGATGTGCTGCAGAACCAGGCCGTCGTGCGTCTCAACCTGAACAACGAGGAGCGGTTGCGCCGCCAGCTGGAGGCTGCGCAGGACCGCTTCAGCGTTGGCGAGATCACGCGAACGGATGTGGCGCAGGCGCAGGCGCGTCTTGCCCGCGCCGCGGCTGACCGGGCGCAGTCGGAGGGGAACCTGATCGCCGCGCAGGCCAACTACGCCCGCATCGTCGGCAATCAGCCAGGGCAGCTGGAGCCGCCGCCGCCCTTGCCTGCGATTCCCGAGGATGAGGCTGCCGCGCTGGCTACCGCATTCGCCAACAATCCCGATCTGCTGGCATCGAACGAGGTGGCGCGCTCGGCGCGATTCGACATCGATACGGCGGAGGGGCAGTTGAACCCCAGTCTCGATTTCGAGACCACCGGTGTCCATGCCCGCGACAATAACCAGAGCGGCAACGTCACCAGCCAGGTGACATTCCAGGTGGTCGCGACCGTACCTCTGTATCAGACGGGCGCGGCCTACAGCGCCGTGCGCCAGCAGCGCCAGGTCGAAAGCCAGCGCCGCCTGGAGGTCGAGGAAACCCGTCGCGTGGTCGAACAGGGCGTGACGCAGGCCTGGGAAGCCCTGACCACGGCGCAGGCCCGCATCCAGGCAGGTCGCGAGGAAGTCCATGCCAACGAGATCGCGCTGGAAGGCGTGATTCAGGAGGCCCAGGTCGGGTCCCGCACCACGCTGGACGTGCTGGATGCGGAGCAGGAACTGCTCGATTCCCAGGTTGCGCTGGTCCAGGCGGAGCGGGATGAATATGTGGCCGCTTTCCAGCTTCTGGACGCGGTAGGCCAGTTGGATGCGAATTCGCTGAGCCTTGATGTCGATGTCTACAATCCGTCCGTCAACTATCGGGCGGTGAGGGAGCGCTGGTTTGGGTTTGATGCGCCGGGGCTGGACTAGGCAGTTTTTTGCCACAGGCACGCCGGGTATTGCCGCTCTGTTAACCAAGTCTTAGCGTCGTCCCTCTAAATTCCGGATTTGGAGCAGGTCGCATGTGGCCTCAACCAGCTTGGAGCCGCAGAAAGCGGGGAACGGAACAGTCATGAGCGACGCCACGGCACAGAGCGAACCGACAATGGAGGAAATTCTCGCCTCCATTCGCCGCATCATTTCGGAAGATGATGATGCCCCTGAAGGTGCTGCGGACAATGATGCCGAGCCGGAGGAGCCCGCTGAGCCGACGGTTGATGACATCCTGGCCGTCGATGACGAGCCGGAGCCCGAACCCGAACCGGAACCTGAGCCGGAACCCGAGCCCGAGCCCGAGCCGGAACCTGAGCCGGAACCTGAGCGCCCGACCGCCGACGTATTCGAACTGACGCAGGTGCTGCGCGACGATGGGACCGTCGAGGATCTGGACGACGACCTGTTGATGGACGATGAGACGGAACCTGTTGCGCCGCGTGCGGGCAATGCGACAACGGAGTCCGGACTGCTGGCTGACAAGGTTGCGGCGGCCTCCGCTGCATCCTTCGCCGGTCTCGCCAGTGCACTCTCGGCACAGCGTGACATTGCCGTGCCGACACACCGCACGCTGGAGGACATCACGAAGGAATTGCTCCGGCCGATGCTGAAGGAATGGCTGGACCGAAACCTGCCGACAGTGGTTCAGCGAATCGTGGAACGCGAGATCGCCAAGCTTTCCGCGCCGGTGGACGAACCCAAATAGCGCTGCATTCCTGGACTGCTGAGCCGACCTTGCGCTTGGCTGAGCATTTCTCGCGTGTCATCGATCTGCACCGGCCTATTCTTCGCCCCTGAGTTTCATTTGGCGGAGGTGGAGATGACCCGGGTACTCAGGATGTGGCAGGTGGATGCGTTCACCGATGTGCCCTATCGCGGCAATCCATGTGCCGTGTTCTTCGATGGTGGCGATCTGTCCGCCGCGCGGATGCAGCAGATCGCGCAGGAAATGAACCTCTCCGAGACCGTTTTCCTGTGCCCGCCGACAACGGCGGAAGCGGACTATCGTGCCCGCATCTTCACGCCACGCAGCGAGCTGCCCTTTGCCGGACACCCGACCATCTCTGCCGCCTATTGTGTCTGGAGCAGCATGCGGGATGCGGGTTTCGGTCCCTTGCCGACCCTGCTGCGACAGGAATGCGGTGCGGGGATCGTTCCTGTGGAGATTGCCACACAGGACGGAACGCAGGTTTTCACCATGACCCAGATGCAACCGGCCTTCCGTGCCTTCGATATCGGCAAGGCGGATGTCGCGGCAATGCTGGGATGCGAAGCGGGTGACCTGCTGGACCCCGCCCTGGATGCCGCCAGCACGGGTATCTGGTGGATGTTCGCGCGCTGCCGGTCGCCTGAGGTCGTGGCCGCGCTCTCCCCTGACATGACTGCCATCAGTGCCCTGTCGCAGGAGACCGGGATCACGGGGCTGGCCGCCTGGTCCGTCGGGGCGACCCAGGATGGGGTCGATGTGAAGCTGCGCGGCTTCGCACCGGCGGAGGGCGTGCCGGAAGATCCGGTCACGGGATCGGCCAATGGTTGTCTGGCGGCCCTGATTGCCCGCGACGGCATTCTCGGCGCCGCACCCGTCGCCTATGTGGCGGAGCAGGGTGTCGAGATGGGACGTGCGGGCAAGATCTTTGTCAGCTGTGACGCCGCAGGGGCAGCGCCACGGGTCGGGGGTGGAGTTGTCCGCGTGATGACGGGTGACCTGACCATCTGACCGGACGCCAGGTAAGGTCGCGTCGTTTGACTTGGGCGGCGACGCGCAATCGGATAGATTCCGCCGATGAACAAGCTGCACCATAAGTTCGTTGCCACGTTGCTGTTCGCTGGCGCCACGCTTTGCGCGGTCCCCGCCCATGCCGCGTTTCTCGAAGGGGTCGCCGCCTACAATCGCGGCGACTATGCGGCGGCGGCGGATATCTGGCGGGAGGATGCAGCCGCCGGGGATGCTGCGGCGCAGCGGAATCTCGGCCTGCTGTACCTGAACGGTCAGGGTGTCCCGAAGAACGAGGCGGCGGCTGCGGAATGGTTCAGGCGATCGTCGGACCAGGGCTTTCCGCGCGCCTCCGCCAATCTGGGGGAAATGTACCTGCGCGGTGTCGGTGTGCCGCGTGATCCGGAACGGGCGGTGACGTTCTTCCAGCGCGCGGCTGAGGCAGGACTGGCGGAGGCACAGTACAATCTGGCCATCCTGACCGAGGCCGGTTTCGGTGTGAGGAAGGACCCGGAACTGGCGCGCCGCTGGTTCCAGCGTGCGGCGGCCGGCGGGCATGCACCCGCCCGCGAACGCCTGCGTCAGATGGCACCGCAACAGGCCGCTGCGGTCGATGCTGATGATGTTGTGGCGGTCCCGTCCGAAGACGTGGCATCGTCGGGGGATGAGGCCCCGGAGGTTCGGAGGGCGGGTGACGGTGGGCTGATTGACAGCCTGAACGCCATACTTTCTCCGTCGGGCTGATGGTTTCATGACAATGTGGCGGCTTCGGCATGAAAACTTCCGATGCGGCTACATCTGGCAATGAAACGTTGATGACACTACATGATAGTGTGCAAAGGCCATGACGATTCCGCATGGTCTGACGGGACCAATTCGATCAGCATGACGAGCATGAAAGACCCTTATTCCATATTGGGCGTGACGCGGGCTGCGTCGCAGGAAGACATCAAGCGGGCCTATCGCGGACTGGCGAAGGAACTGCACCCTGATCGTCATCCGGGCGATGATGCCGCCGCTGAACGCTTCAAGGAAGTCTCCGCAGCCTACAATCTGCTGGGTGACGCGGCGCAGCGTGCCCGGTTTGATCGCGGCGAGATCGGTGCCGACGGCGCGGAGAAGGCGCCGCACGGGTTCCATTATGCCAATGCCGGTGGTGCCGACGAGTTCACCCGGGGTGGCTTTGGCGGCCAGCGCGGGTTCGAGGATATCGTGGGCGACATCTTCGGCGGCTTCCGTGGCGGGCGCGGCGGACCTGTCCGTGGACGCGACCGCAAGTACAGCCTGACCGTTGATTTTCTGGAGGCCGCGCGCGGCGGCAACCGTCGCCTGACCCTGCCCGGCGGCAAGACACTGGATGTACGCATTCCGGAGGGGCTGGAGGATGGCCAGCAGATCCGCCTGAAAGGCCAGGGCGACCAGCCCCAGGGCGGAACCGCAGGCGATGCGATGATCGAGGTTTCGGTGCGGTCGCATCCGCTGTTCTCGCGGGACGGGCGGGACATCAATCTGGAACTGCCGATCTCCCTGCGTGAGGCGGTGCTCGGGGCCAAGATCACCGCCCCCACGATCCATGGCGACGTGACCATAAGCATCCCGAAGGGCTCCAATGCCGGGCGCGTGCTGCGCCTGAAGGGACGCGGCATCCGCAATCCGAAGGACAACAGCGCGGGCGACCAGTACGTGAAACTGAAGGTGGTGCTGCCGGAGGTGCCGGACGCCGAGCTGGAGAAGTTCGTGCGTGGCTGGAAGCAGGGGGAGGAACATGACCCCCGTGCGGGACTGCGATCCGGCTGACAATAGAATTGCCAACGACACAGGCTGAGCCCTGGGGGAGGGGACCGGCATGGCTGCCAAGCGCGAATTGAAGGTTCTGGTGAGTAGTCTCCAGTTCGGGGAGGGGCCGCGCTGGCGCGACGGGCGGCTCTGGTATTCGGATTTCTACGCCCACATGGTCCGTACCGTTGACCTGAACGGGACCGTCCGGGACGTCGTCGAAGTCCCCAATCAGCCATCAGGACTCGGGTTCGACCCGCAGGGCCGCCTGCTCATTGTTTCGATGCTCGACCGGTTGCTGCTGCGGCTGGAAGAGGATGGTTCCCTGGCCACGGTCGGTGATCTGTCCGGTGTTGTCGCTGCCCCCTGCAATGACATGGTGGTGGATGCCGAGGGGCGTGCCTACGTCGGCAACTTCGGCTTCGAGCGGCACAAGGGCGAGGACCCGGCCACGACAAGCATGTGGCGCGTCGATCCCGATGGGTCGGTTCATGAGGCGGCCACCGACCTGTTCTTTCCCAACGGCACCGTCATCACACCGGATGGCGGCACGCTGATCGTCGGCGAGACCTTCGGCAATCGCCTGACGGCCTTCGACCGCAGCCCTGACGGCAGCCTGTCGAACAAGCGCATGTTCGCCGATACGCCGGGGGTGTTCCCCGATGGCATCTGTCTGGACGCGGAAGGCGCGATCTGGGTCGCGGATCCACGTGGTCGCCGTGTCGTCCGTGTGCTTGACGGCGGACGCATTGCCGAGGAAGTGCCTCTGGATGATCGGGGTGCCTATGCCTGCATGCTCGGCGGGCCGGAGAAGCGCCATCTGTTCGTGATCACCAATCAGGACAGCGGTCCGGAGATCGTCGGCAAGGGACTCGGGCAGATCGAGGTGATGGAGGTCGAGGTGCCGGGCGCGGGCCTGCCCTGAAGCTTCGCTACTTCGCGCCGATCTTCGGTTCCTCGCCTTTCAGCAGCCGGACGATGTTGGCGCGGTGCTTGATGAAGATGAAGGCCGCCAGCAGGATCGCCAGCTCCATGCGCAGATGGTCGTACCAGTACAGGGCATAGACGGGCGTGAGGGCGGCGCAGGCCAGCGCTGCCAGTGATGAATAGCGGAAGATGACGGCGACCAGCACCCATGTCGCGCAGGCGGCGGCACCGACGAGGGGATGCATGGCCAGCGCGATACCCAGGAATGTCGCCACGCCCTTGCCGCCCCGGAAGCCCAGGAAGATGGGAAACAGGTGACCCAGAAAGGAGGCGATGGCGGCCAGCACTGCCCCGTTCACCCCGAGGAAATGGTCGGCCAGCAGGACCGCGACCGCGCCCTTTCCTGCATCAAGCACCAGGGTCGCCGCCGCCAGGTCCTTGCGGCCCGTGCGCAGCACATTGGTGGTGCCGATGTTGCCTGACCCGATCTTGCGCACATCGCCCAACCCGGCCAGGCGGGTCAGCAGCAGTCCGAACGGTATGGAGCCGATGAGATAGGCCACCGCGATCGCTGGCAGGAACCAGTCAGGTGCTGCAAAGACCTGCGTGATGACGATGAAGAGGTCGGAATACATCCCTGCGCCTTTCCAGCGGGTCCATTCATGGATGACAAATGGACCGCCAGCTTCCCACCACTTGCCCCCGAAAGTCCACCACGCCGGATCAGTGCCGCCTCAGTAGCTGCGCGGCAGGCCCAGTTTCCGCTCCGCGATGAAGTTCAGGATCATCTGCATCGAAACCGGTGCGATGCGGGAGATCATGACTTCGCGCATCAGCCGTTCGACGTGATATTCCTTGGCGTAGCCCATGCCGCCATGGGTCAGCACCGCCTGCGTCGCGGCCTTGAAACCTGCTTCCGCGCCCAGATACTTCGCCGCATTGGCCTCCGCGCCGCAGGGCAGGCCACGGTCGTAGAGGTCGGCGGCCTTCATGCACATCATGTAGGCGGCTTCCAGCTCGGCCCAGTTGACGGCCAGCGGATGCTGGATCGACTGGTTCATGCCGATGGGGCGACCGAAGACGACGCGCTCCTTGGCGTATTCCACCGCGCGCTCCAGCGCCTGCTGGCCGATGCCGATGCCTTCGATGCCGACCAGGATGCGTTCCGGGTTGAGGCTGTGCAGCAGGTAATAGAAACCCTTGCCTTCCTCGCCGATCAGATCTTCCTTCGGGACCGGCAGTCCGTCGATGAAGACAGCATTCGAATCGACCGACTTGCGGCCCATCTTCGGGATGACCCGTGCCTCGATATAGTCGCGGTTGAAGTCGGTGTAGAACAGGCTGATGCCGTCAGTGGACTTGGCACAGTCCTCCTTGGCCGTGGTCCGGGCCAGCAGCAGGATCTTGTGCGCTTCCTGCGCGGTGGAGGTCCACATCTTCCGACCGTGAACGACATAGCCCGTGTCCGTGCGCTCCGCCCGCGTCTTGATGCTGGTGGTGTCGAGCCCGGCATCCGGCTCGGTCACGCCGAAGCAGGTGATCTGCTCACCCCGGATCAGCGGCGGCAGGTGGCGCTGCTTCTGCTCCTCCGTCCCCATGACCACGATGGGGTGCGGGCCGAAGATGTTGATGTGCACGGCGGAGGCCGCGCTCTGCGCGCCGGGCGTCTGTGCAATGGTGTTCATCATGATCGCGGCTTCCTTCACGCCGAGACCCGATCCGCCATATTCCTCCGGCATCGCAATGCCCAGCCAGCCGCCGTCGGCCATGGCCTTGTGGAATTCATAGGGAAACTTGCCCGTCTCGTCGCGATCCAGCCAGTAGGCATCGTCGAAAGGTTCGCAGGCCTTGCGCACCGCATCACGGATTGCTTCCTGCTCCTCGGTCATTCTGAAATCCATCGTGTCCTCCCCAGAACCCAGTGTCTACGCAACAGCCTGTCAGTCTAGATCATTCCATCAGTTGATGGAATCGCGCCAGCCCGCTCCCCCACCCGGCCACCCTTCAGGATGATCCCGTGGGTGGCCGGGTGGGGGAGCGGGCTGGCGCCGCAATCAATTGGTCGAACAGTCTAGCGTGCGATCAGGCGTGCAAGAAAGATGAACGGTACACCACCAACGATCAGGATTGCCGCACCCGAGTAGTACAGCGCCGCATAGCTGTCACTCGCTTCCTGAATGAAGCCGCCGATCCAGGCGCCAAGACCGCCGCCGGCGCCCCCCGCCGCCAGCATGAACCCGTAGATGCGTCCGAACGCCGGGCCCTGAAACAACCGTGATGCGATGGACGAGATCATGGGGCCGCGACTGCCGAGTGTCAGGCCGAGGCAGACGATGGAGCCATAAAGCACGATGGTGTTGAGGTCGCCCGCCAGTGACAGGAACCCGACATAGGCCAGCAGGGTCAGGGCATAGGAGAGCGTTGATGCGGGCAGCACGCCGAACCGGTCTCCCAGAAAGCCGAAACCGATCATGCCGACCGGGGCCAGGGCACCGGTGATGCCGTAGAGGCTGGCGGCGTCCAGCGGCGGGATGCCCACCGTCTGGAAATAGTCCACCTGCTGGGTGACGGCGACGTAGACCCCGGCCCCCGTGGTGGCGTAGATCCAGGCCAGGCCCCAGAAATACCAGGTTCCCATTGCGGCCTTCAGGGACGTGATCTGCTGGCGCGCACCGGGTGCGGTCGACCGGGTGACACTGCGGCTTGCGACCTCCGTACTGCCGGCCAGGAACCGTTTCCAGGGGGCGAACAGGACAACCGGCAACACGATGGCGAGACCGATCACGGCCAGCCAGCGATAGGCCAGCTGCCAGCCGAGCTCGTCGATCAGAAGCTGGGACACCGGTGAGAAGACCAGCACGCCGATCCCCATCGACGAATGCACCAGCCCGAGTGCGGCGGCGCGGCGGCGGTCGAACCAGCGGCTGACCAGTGCGGCATGGGTCACGTTTCCGAGCATGGCACCAGCGGTTCCGACGGCGATACCGTGGCCGAGGTAGAAGCTCCACAGTCCCGCATCGGTACTGGCCAGCAGCATCCCGCCAACCATCATCGCCGTACCGCAGAGGTAGACCGTGCGCGGTCCGTGGCGATCGAATATCCAGCCTGCCAGCGGTGCGCCCAGACCCCAGCAGGTCATGGCGATGGCGTAGATGGCGGTGAGCTGGTCCCGGTCCCAGTCGTGGCTCTGGTCCAGTGGGCGCAGCATGACGACAAAGCTGTCGAACATCCCGCGGGCAACCATGCCGAGGATGAAACAGAAGAACAGTACTCCGACCGCGTCCCACGCGCTGGCACCGCCGGATGACGGTCGTGCTGATCTCCCCGTCATCTCCCTGAAAGGCTCCGGTTCGTCAGATGCCAAGGGCTGGCTTCAGGGCACGCATCACCGCCGTCGGTTGCTCCGTCATCATCATGTGACCGCAGTCGGGGATGACGGTGGCATCGGCCCCCTTGATCAGGCCAGCGAGTTTTCGCCCGACCCTGGCGGGGGTCATGTTGTCGTTGGCGCCAAGGATCATGTGCGCCGGACAGCTCACTGCCGCCGCCGCCGCTTCTCCGCCATCGTAGGCATTGCAGATCGCGAGATGGCGGTGCATCACGCCGTGCGCCGCCTGCTGCACCACCCGCGTGTCGGCACCGACCATCCACAGACCCGGGACCTGGAAGCCACCGATATGCGCGCGCCGACCATGGGCCCAGTCGTTCATCAGGCCGATGGCGAGGGGCAGGTTGCTGTCAGCCGCATCCAGGAAGGCATCATTGACGGCCATCGGATAGCCGACGCCCATCAGCACCAGTCGGCTCACCCGGTCAGGATTGTGCCCTGCGGTCTCCAGCGCGATCAGCGCGCCCATCGAATGCCCGACCAGCGCCGCCTTCTCCACCCCAAGCGTATCCAGCACGCGGATCAGCCAGTGGGATGCGTCGTGGATCGATTCGGGCAGGTCACCCGTCGACTTGCCGCAGCCCGGCAGGTCGAGTGACAGGACGCTCAACCCGTGATGCGCCAGATACCGGGTCTGCAGTGACCAGGCGAGGTGGCTCATCGCGGCACCGTGGATCATGACGACCACATTGCCGCTGGGGTCGAATTCCTTGCCACCGGTGTGGGCATAGACATCGTGACCATCGACTTGAAACATCATGATTGCTTACTCCGCCGCCAGGGGAACGGCACGCTGCGCGGCGCGCAGGGCCTGTTTCAGGTCGTCGATCAGATCGTCGGCATCTTCCATGCCGACAGACAGGCGAATCATGTCCTCTCCGATGCCGGCGGCCTTCAGCGCGGCCGCATCCATCTGCTGGTGCGTTGTCGAGGCCGGGTGAATCACCAGTGACTTGGCATCCCCGACATTGGCGAGGTGGGAGAAGATGTTCAGTGCCTCGATGAAGGCGCGCCCGGCCTCCCGACCGCCCTTGACGCCAAAGCTGAAGATGGCGCCCGCTCCCTTGGGCAGAAGCTGCCTGGCCCGTTCATGATCCGGGTGGCTCGGCAGTTCGGGATAGGAGACCCAGTTCACCGCATCGTTGCCATCCAGGAACGCGGCGATCTTCCGCGCATTCTCCACATGGCGCGGCATGCGCACATGCAAGGTCTCCACCCCCTGCAGCAGGTAGAAGGCGTTCTGCGGGCTGAGGCAGGCACCGAAATCACGCACACCCTCGCCACGCGCCCGCATGGCGAAGGCGGCGGGGCCGTATTCCTCCCAGAAGTTCAGGCCGTGATAGCCCGCATAGGGCTCGGTCAGGGTCGGGAACTTGCCGGACGCGGCCCAGTCGAAGGTGCCGCCGTCGATCAGCGCGCCGCCAATGGCCACCCCGTGACCGCCGAGGAACTTGGTTGCCGAATGCATGACGATATCTGCCCCGTGCTCGAAAGGCCGGAACAGGTATGGCGTGGCGAAGGTATTGTCGATCATCAGCGGAATGCCGTTGTCGTGGGCGATCTGCGCCACGGCGGGCAGGTCCATGATCTCCAGACCGGGATTGCCGAGCGTCTCGCCGAAGACCAGACGCGTCTCGGGCCGAATCGCCTTTGCGAATCCTTCCGTGTCACGGGGATCGACGAAGGTCGTGGTGATGCCGAAACGGGGCAGAGTGTGGTGGAACATGTTGTGGCTGCCGCCGTAGACGGAGGCAGAGCTGACGATATGCCCGCCCTGGCCCATCAGCGTCGTGATGGCGACATGCAGGGCCGCCTGACCCGAGGCGGTACAGACAGCGCCGACCCCACCCTCCAGCGCGGCCAGCCGTTCCTCCAGCACCGCGACGGTCGGATTGGAGATTCGGGAATAGAGGTGTCCCGGCGTCTCCATGTTGAACAGGGCCGCCGCATGATCCGTGTCCTGAAAGACATAGGACGTGGTCATGTGAATCGGTACGGCGCGCGCGCCGGTGACCGGGTCCGGATGTTGTCCGGCATGAAGGCCAAGCGTGTCGAACTTCGGATACTTGGGTTTCACGGTGGCTCTCCTCCTCCAGCAGCGCGGTCTTGTGACGGCTGCGTGATCCGGGCGGTGCGGTGCTTCAGGCCGCATCAGTGCTGATCTTCAGGCACCCGATCCTGGGTCTACACAAGACCGGCGCAAAGAAAAAACCGCGCCCGTTGCCGGTCGCGGCTTTTTCGAGAAACTTAGTTTCCCCCTCAAGGCGTTGATCGCCCTTTTATTACGCGCCTGTCCCTGTCAACTCGGCTCCGCGAGCAGGATTAGGCCAAGGTTGGGGAAAGGAGTCAAGCAAGCGCATTAGCACTGAAACACAAAATCGATGCTGCGGCGCAGCAATCCGGAAGATCAGTGCAGACCGAGAGGTCGCCCCCGGGGAGGGGAATTCGGAGGCGACCATTTCAGACAGGGAGGTTGAGGGGAGAACTACTCCTGCTCAGGCTTTCCAATATACCGGGCGGAAGTTAACCATTCCCTAATGCTGCGGGAAAAAATCCCGGGGACCTTCTAGCGGCTGAATACGGCATCAGCGGCATTGCGCACGCTGTGCTTCTTCTCGATCACGGCACGCAGGGTCGTGATCTCCGCCTCCAGTTCGGCGATCCGTTCCTGCAGCTCTTCGATCGAGACATCGTCCAGATCGCGGGACTGGAAATATTTCTCCCGCGCGCGTTCCTCGTCTTCCATTGTTGCCTCCGCTTGCCACTCCGGGGCAGCAAGCATAGATCAGGTGCACGTTGATCGACAAAGGGGCGCTGGCATGAATGATCGGGCGTCTGCGTGGCACAAGGTGAGGGAACAGCACATGAGCAAGACACTGCCGACGGAAATGACGGTGATTGGCCTGGATGGATTCGGCGCGCCGGAAGTGCTGAAACCCATGAAACGCCCTGTTCCCGCACCGGGTCACGACGAGGTGCTGATCAAGGTCGAGGCAGCGGGCGTCAATCGTCCCGACGTCATGCAGCGGACGGGCGGTTATCCGCCGCCGCCGGGCGCGCCGGATTATCCGGGGCTGGAAGTCGCCGGGACCGTGGCCGCCAAGGGGGATGGCGTGCATCTGTTCAATGTGGGTGACCGCGTCATGGCGCTGGTCGCCGGTGGTGGCTACGCCGAATATTGCGTCGCGCCGGAGGGGCAGTGCCTGAATGTCCCGGCCAGCCTGGACATGGTTCATGCCGCAGCCGTGCCCGAGACCTATTTCACTGTCTGGACCAACATGTTCGAGCGCGGAAAGCTGCAGGGCGGCGAGAGTGTCCTGATCCATGGCGGGTCCAGCGGTATCGGCACGACGGCGATCCAGCTTGCGAAAGCCTTCGGGGCGCGGGTCTTCGTGACCGCCGGTTCAGCGGAGAAGTGCGCGGCCTGTGTCGACCTGGGCGCGGAGCGCGCGATCAACTATCGCGAGGAGGACTTCGCGGAAGTGATTGCGGAACTCACCGGCGGGGAAGGGGTCAACCTGGTTCTCGACATGGTCGGTGGCGCCGACTACTTCGCGCGCAACGTGAAGTCGCTGGCCGTGGAGGGGCGGCTGGTGCAGATCGCCGTCCAGCAGGGGCCGAAGGTCGAACTGAACCTGCTGCAGGTGATGCAGAAGCGGTTGCACATTTCCGGTTCGACCCTGCGGCCCCGTCCCGTGGCGGACAAGGCACTGATCGCCCGCGCGCTGGAGGATCACGTGCTGCCGATGCTGGCTGACGGGCGCGCGCTGCCGGTCATCGACACCGTGCTGCCGCTGGAAAAGGCGTCCGAGGCACATGCCCTGATGGAGGCCAGCAACCATGTCGGCAAGATCATGCTGACGGTCGGGTGACGCGCCCGCTTGAATCCGGCGCACAAAACGTCTAATTCGTGCGCATGAGTTTCATTGCCGCTGATGTGCACGCAACCGGATATGTGATGCAGGCGCGGTACCCCTGACAGTCTGAACGGGAGAATACAGTGGCATTACCTCTGATGCCGAAGGCCACCGCCGTATGGCTGATCGACAATACGATGCTTTCATTTCGCCAGATCGCTGAATTCTGCGGCCTGCATCCGCTGGCCATTCAGGGCATGGCGGATGGTGAGGTGGACCAGAACATCGTGGGTCTGGACCCCGTGGCCAACAGCCAGCTGACGCGCGCCGAGATCGAGCGTTGCGAGAAGGACGCCAACGCCAATCTGGTGCTGCGGGAATCCGCGATCCCGATCCAGCGCCAGAAGAAGGGCGCGCGCTACACGCCCGTGTCCAAGCGTCAGGACCGTCCGGCGGCAATCGCCTGGATCCTGCGCCACCACCCGGAACTGACGGACGCGCAGATCCGGCGGTTGCTGGGCACGACGAAGGACACGATCAACAAGATCCGGGATCGTACCCACTGGAACATGACCAACATCAAGCCGACCGATCCGGTGAGCCTGGGCATCTGTACCCAGACGGAGCTTGCCGCGCTGGTGTCGGAGGCTGCGGATCGTCGCCGCAAGATGGTCGCCGAGAAGCCGGATCTGATTCCGGAAACCCATGTGGAACATGCCGCCCCGTCTGCTGCCGGTCGACTTTCTGCCGAGGCCGCGATTGCCTCCGCCGCGCTGGGCATCGGCAAGCCGAAGGAAGAGAGCGAAGAGGAAGACGTGCCGACCGTCGATTCCGTCTTCGGCAAGAGCGAAGACTGATCAGTCGCAGATCAGTGCGCGCCGGTATCTGACGATTTCGATCCGGCAGGGTGATCGCACCACGACGCATTGCTGACCGGATCCGGTCTTCGGTCACCACGGGACCGTTGGCTGCTGCCTTCCCCCATTGCGGGGGAAGGGGAAGGTTCGCCGATCTGGGTGTGTCAGATCGGCATTCCGGCAAGTCCCTTCAGCGCGACATCGTCATCGGTCACCTGGCAGATGCTGACATCGCGCAGCCAGTCCTGCATGGGGCCGGGCAGGTGAAAGGCTGAAACCAGTGTTGCCGTCGGCAACAGCGGGAACAGCCGCTTCGCCAGCCCGCCGACGACGATCACACCGCCCGTTGCGCCTGTCGTCAGTGCAGCCGTCGCGGCAAAACGGGCGAACAGGTGGGCATAGAGCTGTCCCAGACGCAGCGCCGGTGGGGTCGCCTGACGCAGGAATTCAATGATCTCCGGTGCCGTCGACGTTCCATCACGGAATCCCGCGACCCGGCATAGTTGCGGCAGTCCGGTGCCTGAAAGCAGGGCTTCGGCGCTGAACGGCACATCTGTATCGAGAAGGCCGCGGGTGGAGAGCAGCCCATGGCCGATCTCCGTCGCCACGGCGATCTGGCTGCCCGACCGCTCCGGCACCAGCAGGCTCCCGCCGATTCCTGTCCCGACCCCAATGGTCAGCACCGGGCGATCGTGATCCGGCAACCCGCTGGACGCCAGCGGCTTGGGATCGCAGTAGCGAGTGCCCATGGCCGCCGCCTGCAGATCATTCAGCAGCCGGACCTCGCCGCCGACAGTCAGGTCACGCAACATCGGCAGGCCGAACCGCCAGGGGCCATTGACCAGCCGCCCCGCGCCACCACTCACCGGTCCAGCAATCGCGACCGCAACCGAACCGAGGTCCGGTGTGCCGTTCGCCGCGAGATAGGTACGGGCCGCCTCCGCGAAGCTGACGTGATCGGCGGTCCGCAACTTCTGAACGCAGGAGAGTGTGCCCTGTCCTTCGATGAGGCCGAAACGGGCGTGTGTGCCGCCGATGTCCGCAATCAGGCGCATCGAACCAGCCTCTCCGTCAGCCCGGAACCGCGCGCAGCAACTGGCTCAGGTCGTTGAGGAACCGGCTGCTCCAGCGGGAAACGTCCAGATCGTGAACCACTTTCATCAGCGCCTTGTGGCGGCGCTTGCGTTCCTTCAGGGGCATCTGCAACGCAGTCTGCAGGGCGATCGCCACCTGGTCGATGTTGTAGGGATTGATCAGCAGGGCCTCGTCCATGTACTCCGCCGCGCCGGCGAAGCGTGACAGGACGGGCATGCCGGGATCGTCCGGGTCCTGCGCCGCCACATATTCATGCGCCACCAGGTTCATGCCGTCACGCAGCGGCGTGATCAGCGCGGCGCGACTGGCGCGATACAGGGCGGCGAGCGTCTCCCGGGGGAACTGGCGATTGATGTAGCGGATCGGTGTCCAGTCGAAGTCACTGAACTTGCTGTTGATCTCCCCGCTGAGCGAGTCCAGGCGTTCGTGCAGATCGACATAGGCATCGACCGCGCCGCGCGATGTCGGGGCGATCTGCATGAAGGTCATGGCACCGCGGTTCTCCGGATAGAGTTCGAACAAACGGCGCACCGACTCCATCCGTTCCGGCAGGCCCTTGGAGTAATCCATCCGGTCAACGCCAATGACCTGCGACCGGTTCAGGTTGCGCTGCCGGATGCGATTGATGATCTCCTGCGCGTTGGGTGTGCGGGCCATCGCGGCAAACCGGTCGGCATCAATGCCAATGGGGTAGGACTTGACCCGGGTGGAGCGCCCGAAGGCGGTCACATATTCGCCGTCCGATTCCGTATCGCTCTCCAGTTGCTGCACCTTCTGGATCAGATGCAGGCGGTCGGTTTCCGTCTGGAACCCGACCACGTCGTAGGCAAACAGGGCGCGGACCAGCCAGCTCACTTCCGGCACCGCCGCCAGGATGCTGGGGGGTGGCAGGGGGATGTGCTGGAAATAGCCGATGGGGTTGCCACAGCCCGTCGCCCGCAGCTCCGCCGCCAGCGGGATCAGGTGATAATCATGGATCCAGATCCGGTCATCGGGCCGCAGGATCGACGCGATCTTCATGGCGAGACGACGGTTCACCGCGCCGTAAACACGCGCGTGGTCGGTGGTGTAATCGACGAGATCCAGACGATAGTGAAACGCCGGCCAGAGCACCCGGTTGGCGAAGCCGAGATAATATCCCTCATGCTCCTCCGGCGTCAGGGATGTGGTCAGCAGGGTCAGATTGCCTGACTTGTGCTCGTTCCAGCTCACGGGTTGCAGCGGGTCGGTCTCTACCCGCCCATCCCAGCCGATCCAGACACCGCCATTGGCCTCCAGCGCTTCGCCCAGCGCCACGGCAAGGCCACCGGCACCCGGACCGGCGGCCGGGTCCTGCACACGGTTCGAAACGACGATCAGGCGGCTCATATCCGGGTCTCCCATCCCTTGCTCAGCAGTCGGGCGCAATTGATGATGCCGACCATCGAATAGGTCTGGGGGAAATTGCCCCAGAGTTCGCCCGTTTCCGGGTGCGTATCCTCCGACAGCAGGCCAAGCGGATTGCGCAGGGCCAGCATGGCCTCGAAGGTCTCGCGTGCCTTGTCGATCTGGCCGATCCTGGCCAGCGCCTCGATGCGCCAGAAGGCACAGATGTTGAACGACACTTCCGGCGCACCGAAATCGTCGGCGGCTTCATAGCGGCGCATGTGCGGGCCATCCGTCAGTGCCTCCTCCAGCCGCTCGACGGTGGAGACGAAGCGCTGATCCTTCGGGTCGATCAGTCCGACTTCCGCCATCAGCAGGACAGACGCGTCCAGGTCACGTCCGCCGAAACTCTCCGCGAAGGCCTGGCGTTCCTCGCTCCAGGACTCGGTCAGGATGCGGTCCCGGATGATCGTGGCGCGGTCGGCCCAGAAGGTCTCGCGGTCAGGTCGCCCGATCTCGGTCGCGATCTTGGCCAGACGGTCGCAGGCGGCCCAGCACATCAGCGCCGACGAGGTATGGACCCGTGCCCGCGTCCGCAGTTCCCACATGCCGGCATCGGGTTTGTCATGGAAGTGGAAGGCCTGTTCGCCGACCTTCTCCAGCCGCTCGAAATCGTCGATGTCGGCAGGGCGCAGCAACCGCTTGTCGAAGAAGGCCTGCGCCGCCCCCAGCACGACATTGCCGAAGACGTCGTACTGGAAGTGCTCATGCGCCTGGTTGCCGACCCGTACCGGACCCATTCCGCGATAGCCGGGAATGTCCCCGATGATCCGTTCGCTGATCTGTGCCTCCAGCCCGATGCCATAGACAGGCTGCATGTGGCCACCGTCGGCATCGACCACGACATTGCGCAGCCAGCGCAGGTAATCCTCCATGGTGCCGACCTCGGCCAGCGTGTTGAGCGCGCGGACCACGAAGAAGGCGTCGCGCAACCAGCAGAAGCGATAGTCCCAGTTCCGCCCGGAGCCGGCTGACTCCGGGATGCTGGTGGTCAGCGCGGCGACGATGGCACCCGTTTCCTCGAACACGCACAGTTTCAGGGTGATGGCGGAGCGGATCACCGCCTCCTGCCATTCCAGCGGCAGGGCGAGGCGGCGGGTCCAGTGCCGCCAGTAATCCGCCGTCTTCTCCTCGAAGTCGGCGGCGGTCTCGGTGACACCGGACGTCAGTGTCTCATCCGGACCCAGGATCATGTCGAGCGGTTGGTCGAGCAGGAACGCGGTTTCCTTCAGCACGTAGTCGACCGGTGCGCTGGTGGTGAAGCGCATGGTGTAATGGTCGCTGACGTAGCGGATGTGATTGCTGCCGTGGGTGATGGTCGGGGCCTTCGTGCCCCAGCCGTGCGTGGGCCGCAGCCGGACGCGGATGCGGGGGGACCCGTTGATCGGCCGCAACCGGCGCACCAGGGTGAGGGGGCGGAACATGCGACCGCGCGCGGAGAAGCGCGGCGCGAAGTCGGTGATCTCCACCCCCCGGCCACTGCCGTCGAACAGACGCGTCCGCAGGATCGCCGTGTTGGGATCGTAGGCCTGTTCGGCGTGGTCGAAATCCTCGACATCGATCACGAAGCTGCCGTTCGGCCTGTCCTTGCCGTCGCTCAGAAGGGCATGGAACACCGGCTCGCTGTCATAGCGCGGCAGGCAGCACCAGACGACCGCACCCCTGTCATCCACCAGCGCGTTGAAGGCGGAATTGCCGATGACCCCGAGGTTCAGTGAGGGCAACCGTGTTGCGGCAGTCTGACTTGTCATTGGTCATCCTTCATTGTTTCAACGGCCTGTGCCAGCAGGTGACGCACGGCATCGGGACTGGCGAGGCGGGCGGGTGCGACGGTTTCACCGGCACCGACCTTGATGGCGGAACCACCGAGTTGCAAAGCCATGGCAAAGGCGTCCTCGTCGGTCCGGTCGTCGCCGATCATCAGGGGCATGCGATCGCGGAACGGCGCGCGTTGCATCAGACGCTGCAGCACCGCCCCCTTGTGCATGCCGGGGCGGCGCACTTCATAGACCATCTTGCCGTGGATCAGCTCCAGATCACGGCTTGTGGCCAGCGCAGCCTGTAGCGCCCGGCCAACCCGTTCCTCCGCCGCCGGCACCGCCCGGAAATGGACGGCGATGGCCTGTCCCTTGTCCTCGATGCGCAGTGCCGGTGTCTCGTGGCCCAGTGCGTTGCAGAGGGTGCGGATCGCGGCCAGTTCCCCGGGCACCTCCAGACACTCCAGCGGGCCATCGGCCATCCGCATTTCCGCGCCGTGGACCCCGCCGACAGTTGCCTGCAGGGGCCTGAGCATCCGATCGATGTCCGCAACGGTGCGCCCGCTCAGGATGGCAACCGCGCCGTCCAGGGCGGCCCCCAGTCGCTGCAGCAGTGGTACGAGACCCTGCGGCGGCTGCGCAGCCTCCGGCGTTGCGGCCAGATCGACCAGGGTTCCGTCATAGTCCAGGAACAACGCGGTCTGTCGTCCGACGATCATCTCTACTCCGGCCCGAATGCTGCTCGACCAGTCACCACGATAGGGGTGGCGGCTACATCGCGTCCACCGGATGTTTCCGATGCTGGCGTGGTGCGGGGGCGGGCAGGCGTTTCAGGGTCTCGGCGATGTACCAGCGGGTGTCGGCGGGGTCGATCACGTCGTCGAACTCGAACCGGCCCGCCACTTCCAGCGCCGTATTCGCCTTCTTCAGTTCCGCCACCTTCTCGGCATGGATGCGGTCATGGGTTTCCTGATCCGGCGCGGCATCCAGCTCGGGCTTGTTGATGATGTTGACAGCGCCCTCAATGCCCATGCCACCGAACTCCGCTGTCGGCCAGGCGAGCAGCAGGGTCGGCTCCAGCGGTTCCGAACCCATCACGTAGTATCCCAGCCCGTAGGCCTTGCGCAGCACCACGGTCATGAAGGGCGTCGTCGCATTGGCGAGGGCGAGCAGGATGCGCGCCGAGCGGCGGACCAGACCGGTCTTCTCCACGTCAGGTCCGACCATCAGGCCCGGCGTGTCGCACAGCAGCAGCATCGGAATGTCGAACGCGTCACAGAGCTGGATGAAGCGTGCCGCCTTCTCCGACGCGGGACTGTCGATGGCGCCTGCCATGAACATCGGCTGGTTGGCGATGATGCCAACCGGACGGCCCTCGACATGCGCGAAGCCGGTCACGATGGCGCGCCCGAACTTCGGCTTCAGCTCCAGAAAGGAGTCCACGTCGGCGATTCCGGCAATGACCTTGCGGACATCGTAGGCCCGGCGCGGGCTTTCCGGCACTACATCGCGCAGGCGCCGTACGTCCGGTGTCTCGCCCGGCGCGCGCGGTCCCTGGAAATACCCGAGATACTGCTGCGCGACGCGCCCGGCCTCGGCCTCGTCGGCGACCATGATGTCGATGACGCCCTGGGCCATGTGGATCTCCGGCGGGCAGATCTCCTCCGGCGTGAAATCCTTGCCAAGCGCGGCCTTCACCAGTGGCGGTCCCGCCATGCCGATGGCGGCCTTCGGCGTGGCGATCAGGACATCGCACATGCCGCACAGGTTGGCGTTGCCCGCGAAGGCCCGACCGGCACAGATACCGATCAGCGGCACCCAGCCGGAGGCACGGGCGAAATCGACGAAGGTGGTCGTGGTGGCAACGCGTCCGGTCATGGAATCGTGCGGTCGCGCCCCGCCGCCCTCCAGCCATGTGACCAGCGGCCAGCGATGCTTCATGGCGAGCTGGAACAGCCGGTCGTGCTTGACGTGATTGTGGCTCGACTGGGTGCCCGCATAGACGGTGTAGTCATAGGACATCACCGCGACGGGCAGCCCCTCCACCGTACCCGTGCCCATGACCAGACCGTCCGCAGGGCCGGTCATGTGCGGCAGCTTGGGCTTTGTCAGGCGACCGATCTCCAGAAACGACCCCTCATCCAGGAAGTCATCGATGTTTTCCCGCGCGGTCCTGTGTCCGGTCTTCCGTCGCTTCGCCACCGCCTCCGGCCGGGCTTCGTCCAGCGCGGCGCGGCGCAGACGCACGACCTCCGCAATGTCCGCTCTCAGGTTCTCCGGCTTGTCTTCATCTGCACAATCACTGTCTCGCACGCGTTCGCTCCCCTTCATGACCGTCCTGCCCTTGTCGCCGGAACGGATCGGCGTATAAGGGAAGCATGTGGGCAAGGCCGGTCACAACCGCCAAGGCGGCAATCCTCATGAGCTTGCTGCTCATTACCGCCACGGCTGCGTTCGCGGAGGATGTGAAGCTCTTCCGTATCGGCACCGGATCGACCGCAGGAACCTACTATCCAATTGGCGCGCTCATTGCTTCGGCCATCTCGCGACCGCCCGGCAGCGCGCCCTGTGACGAGGGCGGGGCCTGTGGTGTCGACAATCTGATCGCCACTGCCGTGACCAGTCGCGGGTCTTTCGACAATATCGAGGGGCTGGTTTCGGGCCGCTTCGACTCGGCGTTGTCGCAGGCCGATATCGCCGCCTGGGCCTATCGCGGCGACCATGTCTTCACGGGCAAGAAGGCCTATCCGCAGCTGCGCGCGATTGCCAATCTCTATCCCGAGCATGTGCATCTGGTGGTGCGACGCGACCTGGGCATTCTTTCCGTGTCCGACCTTCGGGGAAAACGGGTGGCGATTGATCGACCCGGCTCCGGCACCCGGATCAACACGCTGCTGATCATGAATGCCTACGGCATCGAACCGGAGGACTTCGAGGCAGTCGAGCTGGGGCCGGAGGCCGCGATCACGGCCCTGCTCGAAGGAGAGGTCGATGCCGCGTTCTTTGTTGTCGGCTATCCGTCCGTTGCCGTCACCGAACTTGCGGAGACCGGTCGTTTCACCATCGCCCCCATTTCCGGGGTCGCGGCGAACCAGCTGATCCTGACCAATCGCTTCTACACCCCAGGTGCCGTGCCGCCGGGTGTCTATCGTGGTGTCGGCACCATCCCGACGCTTCTGGTCGGCGCACAGTGGATCGTGCAGCAGGATGCCGACGAGGAGCTGATCTACCAGATCACCCGAGCGTTCTG